>Ga0137407_10001446_pt1 | contig 15497 bp, 14 predicted proteins | sample CZOMad2_2_16fung_FD_108410 | JGI IMG/M metagenome (GOLD analysis project Ga0137407, IMG submission 108410) | Vadose zone soil fungal communities from Angelo Coast Range Reserve, California, USA - CZOMad2_2_16fungal (Illumina Assembly) | ecosystem: Environmental > Terrestrial > Soil > Vadose...
GGCGTCAGAGACTGACGGTGCGCGCCCGACGGCGCGGCTAGAACGGAGGCGACGACGATGGGACGGCTCGACAACAAGGTCGCGATGGTGACGGGCGCGGGCGGCGAGCACGGGCTTGGACGGGCGATCGCTCGGCGATTCGCCGACGAGGGCGCCGATCTCGTCCTGACCGACGTGATCCCGACCGGCCTGCGCGTGTCGTCCGCGTTGAAGCCGGGCGCCTGGGGAGGCATCGAGGCCGTCGCCGACGAGATCCGCAAGCGTGGACGCCGGGTGATCACGGAGATCGCGGATGTTCGCTCGGCCGCGGAGATGGCGAAGGTCGTCGCGCGCGCGCTGGAGGAATTCGGCCGCATCGACATCCTCGTCAACAATGCCGGCGCGCCCGGGAGCCTCGATCGGACGCTCGTCGTCGACCTGCCGGAAGACTCGTGGGACACCGTGCTCGACACGAATCTCAAAGGCACGTTCATCACCTCGCAGGCCGTCGCGCGCTCGATGCTCGAGCGGGGCGTGCGTGGCCGCATCATCAGCATGTCGTCCCAGTGGAGCAAAAAGGGCGGCGCGCGCCGCGCGGCGTACTGCGCGTCGAAGTTCGGCATCATCGGCTTCACGCAGTCGCTGGCCCAGGAGCTGGCGTCCGCCGGGATCACGGTCAACGCGATCTGTCCGAGCGCCGCCGAGACCGAGCGGCTGGATCACATGGGCCTGCGCGCCGACGGAAGCTTCGATGCCGCCCAGCGCGCGGAGCGTATCAAGCAGACGGCCGCCGCGACGCCGCTCGGGCGCATCGCCCGGCCGAGCGATGTGGCCGAGGTCGCGGCCTTCCTGGCGGGCGATGCCGCGGAGTACATCACCGGTCAGTCGATCAACGTGACCGGCGGCGGTGTGATGCACTGAGGCATCGACGCGGCGTGCGCCGATGACGGCGGTCGCCAGCGCCGGCACGCGGCGCCGCCCCTTCGCCGTCGAGCTGCCGGCGGTGGCGTGCACGGTCGTGCTGCTGGCCGTCGCGTTCTGCGTCGTCTACCCCCTGCTCCTGGTGGTCCTGGAGAGCTTCCAGGTCGCGGCGCCCGGGCAGCCGGCGAAGTATGGACTGGACGGCTGGCGCGCCGCGTTCGCCGAGCCGCTCCTGCGCGCGGCGCTACTCAACACGCTCAAGGTCACCGTGGCCCGCCAGATCGTGTCGCTGGCGCTGGCGATCCTGATCGCCTGGCTGATCGCGCGCACCGACCTGCCCGGCCGCAACTGGATCGAGTTCGCCTTCTGGGCCGCGTTCTTTCTGCCGACCCTGACCGTCACCTTGAGCTGGATCCTGCTGCTCGATCCGGACTACGGCCTCGTCAACACCACGCTCGTCGGCCTCGGCCTGGTCAGCCGGGGCCCGTTCGACCTCTACTCGTTCTGGGGCATCGTCTGGCTCCACGTCATCACCGGCTCGCTCACGGTCAAGGTGATCTTGCTGACCCCGGCGTTCCGTAACATGAACGCGGCCTTCGAGGAAGCCTCGCGCGTGGCCGGCGCCGGCACGGTGCGGACCGCTCTGTCGATCACCGTGCCGGTCATGGCGCCGGTGGTCCTGTCCGTCCTGCTGCTGGGCACGATGGTGTCGCTGCAGACCTTCGAGGTCGAGCAGGTGCTGGGGGTGCCGTTTCGATTCTTCGTGTTCAGCACGATGGTCTACGACCTCATCGTGACGCGGGTGCCGCGCTACGATGCGGCGACCGCGCTGGCCGTGGTCGTGCTGGCGGCGATGCTGCCGCTGATCGTCACGCAGCAGTGGCTCACGCGCGGCCGTCGCTACGCGACGATCACCGGCCAGTTCCAGAGCCGGCGGCACCGCCTCGGCCGCTGGCGCTGGCCCGCGTTCGCGCTGGCGCTCGCGCTGACGCTCGTGGTGCTGGGCGTCCCCCTGGTCTTCGCGGTGCTCGGCACGTTCATGAAGCTCTTCGGCTTCTTCAACATTCCCGACCCGTGGACGTTGAAGAACTGGAAGACCGTCTTGACCGACGACCTCTTCCTGCGCTCGCTCGCCAACACCGTCGTCCTGGCGACCAGCACGGCGGTGGCGGCGGTGCTCGTCCATTCGCTGATCGCGTACATCGTCGTGCGGACTCGCTACCGGGCTCGCCAGGCGCTCGATGTCATCTCCTGGCTCCCGTTCACGGTACCGGGCATCATCCTCGGGCTCGCGCTCCTGTGGCTGTTCCTGGACGTGGGATTTCTTCGGCCGATGTACGGCACGATGGCGGTGCTCGTCATCGCCGGGCTCGTGTCGGGGATGCCGCTCGGGGTGCAGATCGTGAAGAGCGGCCTGATGCAGCTGGGTGGCGATCTGGAAGAAGCCTCGCGCGTCGCCGGCGCTTCGTGGTGGGTGACCTATCGGCGGATCGTGCTGCGGCTGATGGCGCCGACGCTGGTGGCCGTGGGGATGATCACGTTCGTCGGGGCGGCGCGGAACATCGGCAACATCGCGCTCCTGGCCACCAGCGCCAATCGCCCGCTGTCGATCCTGCAGCTCGACTACATCGCCCAGCGCAAGTTCGAGGAGGCGATGGTGGTCGCGTGCATCATCATGGCCATCTCGCTGGTGGGCGCGCTCGTCGCCCGCGTGCTCGGGCTGCGCGGCGGCCTGGGATGACGGCGCCTCACGTCGCGATGATGTCCCGCCGGCGGCGCATGCTCCGGTACACCGGGGTCTATGCGGGGCTGGTCCCGTTCGTGGTCTTCGCGCTCTTTCCCGTGGCGTGGATGGCGATCACGGCGTTCAAGCACGAGCGCGACCTCTACGGCATGAAGTTCCCGCTGTGGTTCCATCTGCCGCCCACGCTCAAGCACTTCGACCTGTTGTTCACGCAGACCTGGTTCGGCGTCTGGGTCGTCAACACCGCGCTCGTCTCGGTCGGAGCGATCGGCATCACCCTGCTGACCTCGGTTCCGGCGGCCTATGCGCTGGCGCGACTGCGTCTGCCCTGGGCTGACCGCGTCGGCGTCGCCATGTTCATGACCTACCTGGTGCCGCCGATCGTCCTCTTCCTGCCGCTGGCCCCCGTCCTGGCGAGGCTCGGCCTGATGGACTCATGGTGGGCGCTGGTGGTGCTCTACCCGACGTTCACGATTCCGTTCTCGACGTGGCTCATGATGGGGTTCTTCCGGGCCGTGCCGCGCGAGATCGAGGAGGCGGCCTGGCTCGACGGCTGTGGCGTGGTGGGGGGGCTCTCGAGGATCGTGTTGCCGCTCTGCCTGCCCGGGATCGCGACGACGGCGATCTTCGCCGGGAGCCTGTCGCTCCAGGAATATCTCTACGCGGTGGTCTTCGCCTCGCCCGTGGACCAAAAGGTCATCACGGTCGGATTGCCGACGATGCTGATCCGCGGCGATGTCTTCTTCTGGGGCGCCCTGATGGCCGCCGCGCTCCTCGTGGCGATCCCGACCGCCGTCGCGTTCCACCTGGTCCTGGATCGCTTCGTCACGAGCCTCACCGGCGCGGGCGACCCGTAGCGCGCCGGGCGGGCAGCGCCGCCTCGATGTCGTCCGTCCGGTGGTCGGCCGAGTGCCCGTCGAAGTCGAGGGGCCACTTGGGCGAGCGCTGACGCCGCGAGAACCACTCCGGCGGATTCGCCGCGAGCGTCTTCAGGACGTCCTTCTGGACCTGACGATGCCACGCGACGAGCTCGCCCGGCCGCCGTCGCCGCCAGCGCCGGTAGATCAGGCGGTTGATCGCGTTCACGTTGAGGCCCCGCATCTCCGGCAGGCGCCGCTCGCCGCGGAACACGCGGGCGCTGTGCTCCTTCCAGTAGACGATGTGGGCGAGGGCGTCCTTCACCGTCCACGGGTCGCGCGTGGGCGGACGCGGCACCCGGCGTTTCCAGTCCGTGGCGCGGAGGCGACGCACGAGGCGATCGAGGATCGCGAACTCGCGACGGGTACGGGCCATGACGTCCTTCTTCCCGTGTCGCATCTCACTCGCCGCCCGGCCCCTCCTTGGCAAGCGGTGACTGGACCTGCCAGAACGGCGCGTCCTCGGTCGTGACCACGTCGAGGACGATCGGCTCCTTGGCGCCCGTCACCCGGTCGAGCTCGCCGACGAGGTCCTTGATCGTCTCGACCCTGACGCCCACGCAGCCCATGGCTTGAGCGATGCGCGCGTAGTCGTTGCGACCGAGCTCGGAGGCGATGAACCGGTTGCCGCGGCGCCGCTGCCCGTCCTTCACCCAGCCGAGCACGCTGTTGTTGAGCACGACGGTCACGACCGGGATCCGGTACTGGGCGGCGGTGAAGAGCGCGTTCATGGTCATCGCGAAGCCGCCGTCGCCGCAGACCGCCACGCAGTCGCGCTCCGGGCTCGTCAGCTTGGCGCCCATCGCCGCCGGTAGCGCGTAGCCCATGCCGCCGATCGACGAGGGCTGATACACGGTGCCCGGGCCCTTGCACTGGAAATAGTGGGTCATGTAGAGCCGATTGGCGCCGGCGTCCATCGTGACGATCGCGCGGGCGTCGAGCCGGCGCGACAGCTCGGTGATCACGCGCTCGGGACGCAGCGGCACGCTGTCCGAGCGTTGCTCGGGCTCGGCGAAATAGCGATGCAAGGTCTTGAGCTCGGCGAGATGGTCCGAGCGGCGCTGGCCACTGGCCTTGATCGCGGACGTGACCCGCGGCTTGAGCTCGGCGACCAGGGCCGCGAGCGCTTCGCGCGCGTCGGCGACGATCGCGTCCTTCACGGGGAAATGCCGGCCGACGTTGAGCGGCTCCACGTCGATCTGGAGAAACGCCTGGCGGTCGGCGTCGAGCAGCTCGGGATTCTCGAAGCAGGTGTCGGTCGGAGCCAGGCGCGAGCCGACCACGAGCACGGTGTCGGCCGCCGAGACCACCTCGTTGGCGACGGTCTGACCCCAGTTTCCGAAGACCCCGAGCGCCATGCGATGCACGTCGGCGATCGCGCTCTTGCCGGTGGCTGTCGTCGCCACCGGGATCGCCAGGAGCTCGGCCAGCTCGGCGAGCTCGGCCCAGGCGCGCGAGGCATGGACGCCGTTGCCGGCGAGGATCACCGGGCTCGAGGCCGCGAGCAGCGCGTCGGCGACGCGCGCGACGTCGGCCGACGCGGCTCGAATGATCCCGTGGGCCAGGTGGCGCGCGGTCGCGTGCAAGCGTGGCGGCCGGCGGGTCTTCACGGTGCCGCCGAATGATCGGCTCCCGAAGATGATCGCGACGGGTCCGGGAGTGCCGGTCGTCGCGTGCTTGATCGCGAGCTGGAGCGTCTGCACGGCTTGCTTGGGCTCGGTGACCGCCGCGGTGTACTTGGTCGCGCCCGCGAGCAGATTTCTGAGGTCGTGGTTGCCGTGCTCGCCGGTGCCCGCCTGGTACGGGGCGTGGTGCATGAAGGGCGCCATGTCCGTGAAGTCGCCGAGCAGCAGCATCGGCGACGCGCCCTTCACCGCCTCGAGCGAGCCGAAGAGGGCGTTGCACGCCAGGAAGATCCCCTGTCCCATGACCACGCCGGGCTTGCCCGTGAGCCGGCCGTACATCTCGGCCATGATCGAGCCCACCTGCTCGTGGCGGACCAGGATCGTCTGGATCTCGCGCGAGTCGTGCAGCGCGTCGAAGATGCGCCCCGTGTCTCCACCGGGCATCCCGAAGACGAACTGGATGCCCGCCTCCTCGAGGACGCGGACCAGCGCGTGGGGAACGTCGATCTCGTCGGGGATCATGGAGGCCCCTCCTGGCTACTTCCACAATTGGGCCGAGGCGAGCCGCGCGCCCTCGGCCATCGACTTGAACTTGGCCCAGGTGATCTCGGGCTCGACCTGATTGACCGACCGCGCGAAGGTTGCGAAGCCGCAGTCGGTCCCCGCGATCACGCGCTCGCGCCCGACGATCTCCGCGTAGCGGACGAGGCGCTGCGCGACCAGCTCGGGATGCTCGATGAAGTTGGTCGTCGAGTCCAGCACGCCCGGGATGATCACGCGGTCGTCGGGCAGGCGGATCTCGCGGAACACGACCCACTCGTGCTCGTGGCGCGGATTGGCGCCCTCGAAGGACAGAGCCTGGGGCTTGGCCTTCAGCGCGACCGGCAGCAGCTCGCGCAGCGGGATGTCCCGATGGTGCGGCCCCTCGTAGTTGCCCCAGCAGAGGTGCAGCCGCATGCGGTCGGCCGGGATGTCGCGGAGCGCGTGGTTGAGCGCCTCGATGTTGGCCGCCGCGATCTTCAGGAACTGCGCGTTGCTCACCTCGGGGAACGCGAGGTGGCGGCCCATCGCGAGATCCGGACAGTCGATCTGCAGCACGAACCCCGCGCGATGGATCGAATCGTACTCTTCTTTCATGATGTCGGCCAGACGCGCCAGGTAGGCCTCGCGGCTCGGGTAGTGATCGTTCTTCAGAAAGTGGGCGATGACACCCGGCGACGCCGCCGTCATGAAGGCGTCGGCCGGCTTGGCGGACGCGAGCGCGGTTTTGAAGTTGGCGACGTCCTTCTGGACCGCCGTCCGGTCCTTCCAGTCGATCGGGCCGTTGCACGCCGGCCGCATGATCGTCGAGCGCCGCTCCCCGCGCGCGGCCGCCTCGGGAAAGTCGGCCCAGTCGGCCCTGACCGGCACCGCGGCCTGCCCGTCGAACCCGGTGAGCCGATGCCGCACGTAGGTCGAGTAGCCGACCTTCCCCTGCTCGCCGTCGTTGACGATATCCACCCCGGCTTCGAGCTGCTGCCGGACGATGTCGCCGACGGCGCGGCGCACGCGCGTCTCGAACGCGGCAGGGTCGGGCATGCGGCCCGAGTCCAGCTCCTCGAGCGTCGTCGTCAGGTCCTGGGCCCGCGGAAGGCTTCCGGTGTGCGTGGTCAGGATGCGGTCGGTGCTGAGCTTCATCGTGGTGAGCCTCCTTCCGAGTGCGCCCTACGATACGCGGCTAGGTCTCCCGGTACCAGTGGGCGATGTTCCAGCAATCCGAGTCCCAGCCGCTGAGATCCGTGCCGCGGAGCCGATTCGAGACGGCGGACGCGCTTCCGCGCCAGAGAAACGGCACGACCACGACGTGCTGCGCGATCAGGTTGTTCATCCGGATGTACACGGGCGCGCGCTTGACCGGGTCCATCTCGGTCTGCGCCGCCCGAGCGAGGCGGTCGTATTCGTCGCTGTGCCAGCGGCTCGAGTTGAGTCCCGCCCACTTGTTCGCCTTCTGGGCGATCTCCCAGGACACGAACGGGTCCATGAACCGCTGCGGGTCCGGGGAGCCGCTGTTGAAGCTGTACATCTGCAGGTCGGCCGAGAAGTGCGCCACCGTGTCGGGGTTCCCGGGGTCCGCCGAGAAGTAGACCGCGGGCACGATCGACTTCAGCTCCATCGCTATGCCGACCTTCGCGGCCGCCTGCTTGACGATGGCCTGGGTGCTCTGGCGCGACGGATTGATCGAGGACTGGAAGAGCATCTGCAGGCGCTTGCCCTCCTTGCCCCGGATCCCGTCGGGGCCTCGTCTCCACCCGGCGTCCTCGAGGGTCTTGGAGGCTTTCTCGAGGCTGAACTCCCAGCGCGTGTTCTTGGATCGGAATGCCTCCGGCGCGTTCAGATAGTTCGCGGTGGTCCGCGCGAGGCGCCCGTAGAGCTGCTCCTGGATCGCCGCGCGATCGACCAGAAGGCTCAGCGCCGTGCGGACGCTCGGGTCGGTCAGGAACGGATGCGGCGCCTTGAGGCTCGAGCGCTCGCCGTCGACCTCACGCCACGGATCCGTGAAGTTGCAGACGATGTGCTCGATGGCGCCGCCCCAGGCGATCTCGATCCGGCCCTTGCCCCCGCGCTCCATCCGCTGGAGTAGCCCGTCTTCGACCTGCATGTTCCAGGCGAAGTCGTACTCGCCCGTCTGGATCACGGCGCGCGCGGCCGAGGCCGCGTCGCCCCCGCCCTTCATCTCCAGACGATCGAAGAAGGGCCAGTTCGGCTCGTGATAGCCGGGGAACAGCTCGGCGCGGACGACGTCGCCGGGCTTGAAGTCGACGAGGCGATAGGGGCCGGTGCCGACGGGCTTGAGGTTGTCGGGGGCCTCGCGCGAACGGCCGCCCTTGAAGGGCCGGAAGACGTGCTTGGGGAGGACGCCGCGGAACGCGTTGGCCCAGAATGGAGTCGGCGTCTTGTAGACGATCTTGACCGTGTGCGTGTCGAGCTTCTCGACCCGCGCGATGTCTCGATACGATCCGGACGACACCGCCATGGTAGCCGGGTCGGCGGCGTACTCCCAGGTGAAGACGATGTCGTCGGCGGTGAAGACCTTGCCGTCGTGCCAGTGCACACCCTTCTTCAGCTTCACGGTGACGGAAAGACCGTCGCGAGCGACCTGCCCGTTCTGCTGAGTGGGTACCTCGGCCGCCAGGATCGGCACGAAGTTGCCGTCGGGGTCGAACGACACGAGCGGCTCGTAGAAGAGGCGCGAGCCGTCGCCGTCCTTCACGCCGACCGCCAGGTGCGGGTTCAGGATGGTCGGGGCCTGCCACCAGAGCATCTTCAGATCGCCCCCGCCGCCCCGCCGGGACGGCGTGAAGGTCCCGCGCCGGGGCTGGGCTTCCGCGAGGCCGCTCGCCCGCAAGAGCTCGGCGATCAGCGGCGGCGTGAGCCCGAGCGCCAGCAAGCGCCGCGTGAATTCTCGTCGGCCCAGCGATCCGCGCCGTACGCGGTCGAGCGACTCCGTCAGCACGTACTCGTCTGTCATCCATCACCCTCGGCGCATGCTAGCCCGGAGGACGGAGGCGCCGTCAAGGAGAACCAGGGCTTGACGCCGGCGGGGCTCGCAAGACAGGATTGGCCACCATGCCCACAGAACGTTCGCCACGCATCGTCGATATCGCCGTCGCCGCGCTGCTGACTCTGACCGTCGTCTGCGTCTTCGCGCCCAAGGTCCTGGCCCAGACCGGCGGCACGCTCGTGATCGGCCTCGATCAGGAGCCGCCGACGCTCGATCCGCACGCGTCACCGTCGGCCGTGACCTATCAGATCATCGGGTCCGTCACCGAGAACCTCCTCTATCGGGGGCCGGACGGCAAGCTGGCGCCGTGGCTCGCCGAGTCGTGGCAGAGCGCGCGCGACGGGCGCAGCGTCACCTTCAAGCTGCGCCGCGACGTCAAATTCCACGACGGCACGGCCTTCAACGCCGAGGCGGTCAAGTTCAACTTCGACCGGATCGTCGACCCGAAGTTCAAGGCCGGCGGCGCGCGCGCCGCGCTCACGACCTACGCCGGCTCGAAGGTGCTCGACGAGTACACCTTGCAAGTGAACTTCGAGACGCCGTTCGCGCCGTTCCTGAATCTGGCCGCGTCCGGCCCGCTCTCGATCGTGTCGCCCAAGGCCGTGCGCGAGACCGGAGACCAGGTGCACACGCGCCCGGTCGGCACCGGGCCGTTCATGGTCACCGAATACGTCGCGAAGGACCACACGACGATGGTCCGCAACCCCGCCTATGCGCGGAAGGCGCCGTGGAGCGAGCGGACCGGGCCGGCGTACCTCGACACGATCGTGTGGAAGTTCGTGCCCGAGGCGGGCACCCGCGTCACCACGCTCGAGAGCGGCGAGACCCAGGCGATCTACCAGATCCCGGCGCAGTCCCTGCCCCGGCTCGAGAAGAATACCGGGCTCCGTATCGAGAAGATTCCGTGGCCCGGCGCGCCGCGCATCTGGCTCCTGAACACGACCAAGCCGCCGCTCGACGACGTGCGGGTGCGTCGCGCCATCAACTTTGCGGTCGACAAGGACGCGCTGCTCGCCACGGTCGCCAAGGGCATCGCGCTCAAGGCGTTCGCGCCGCTCACGGCCGTGATGCTGGACGACCCGGCGCTTCGCCAGGCCTATCCGTTCGACGCGGCGAAAGCCGGGGCGCTCCTCGCCGAGGCGGGCTGGCAGCCAGGTGGTGACGGGATCCGGACGAAGGGCGGCCAGCGGCTCGAGATCGTGCTGAACGCGATCGACTACGGCGGCGGGCCGGAGCCGGCGGTGCAGCTCATCCAGTCCTCGCTCCACGAGGTCGGTATCGACGTGAAGCTCAAGACCCAGGCGCGGCCGCCCTGGTACGAGGACAACTATCGCTGCGCCACCCACGGGCCCGTCATGTTCTTGAGAGCGATCGATCCCGACGGGCTCTTCGCGCTGTTCCACTCCTCGTTGGTCGGCGGCAACTTCAACTGGTCGTGTGTGAAGAACGCCAAGCTCGACCAGATGCTCGAGCAGGGGCGGCGCGAGTTCGATCCGGCGAAGCGCCGGGCGCTCTATCTCGCGATCGAGAAGCTGGCGGTCGACGAGGCGCTGACGGTGCCGCTGCTCGACGACCTCTCGGTGTGGGCATATCGCGCGAACGTGCAGGGGGCGAAGTATAACTTCAACGCGTACCCCGTGCTGAGCGACGTCACGATCCGCCGGTAGCGTGACCTCCGCCCCGGCGTGCTGACGTACCTTGCCCGGCGGTTGCTGGCGGTGATCCCCGTGCTGTTCGGGGTCACCCTCGCCGTCTTCAGCATGCTGTTCCTGGTTCCGGGCGACCCCGTGAAGATCATGCTCGCCGAGTTCGTGACGACGCCGGATCAGGTCGCCCAGATGCGCGCCCAGCTCCACCTCGACGAGCCGATCTTGAAACAGTACGGTCGTTTCGTCGGCAACGCGCTCCGCGGCGATCTCGGTACCTCGATCCGAAGCCGGCGAGCCGTGGCGACGGAGATCGGCGAGAACGTGGGCAGCACGGCGCAGCTCGCGCTGGCGAGCATGGCGGTCGCGGTGGCGATCGGTGTGCCGCTGGGGCTCATGGCGGCGCTTCTGCGCAACTCCTGGTTCGACGCCGGATCGATGATCGTGGCGCTGCTCGGCGTGTCGATGCCGAGCTTCTGGCTCGGGCTCCTGATGATCGTCGCCTTCTCCCTGCACCTCGGCTGGTTCCCCGCCACGGGCGGCGGCGATCTCTGGCACCTCGTGCTGCCGAGCGTGACGCTCGGGATGATCGCCTCGGCGATCATCGCCCGCCTCACACGCTCGAGCATGCTGGAGGTGCTGGGCCAGGACTACGTGCGTACGGCGCGCGCCAAGGGCCTGGCGTGGTGGGGTGTGGTCGTGCGGCACGCGCTGAAGAACGCGCTGATCCCGGTGATCACGATCTTCGGGCTCCAGTTCGGCAACCTGCTGGCCGGCGCCGTGATCGTCGAGACCGTGTTCAGCCGGCCCGGCCTCGGGCGGCTCATCGTCGGCGGAATTCTCGCGAAGGACTTCCCGCTCGTGCAGGGCACCGTGCTGTTCGTGGCCGCGGCCTACGTCATGATCAATGTCCTGGTCGACATCGCCTATGCTTTCGTCGATCCCCGAATCAGATTCGGATAGCCGGCCGGGCGCGCTGCAGCGCCTGATGCGGCAGCGAGGCGCCGTCGTCGGTCTGGTCATCCTGGCGGCACTCGCGCTGATGGCGCTGGCGGCGCCGTGGCTCAGCCCGCGCGATCCGATCAGGACGGCGCCGCGCGAGGCCCTGCAGGCGCCGGGCGCGCGCTTTCTGCTCGGGAGCGACCAGTTCGGCCGCGACGTCGCGAGCCGCGCGCTGCATGGCGCCCGGCTCTCGCTGACGGTCGGCCTCATCTCGGTCTCGATCGCGGTCGGGCTCGGCACGCCGGTTGGCTTGCTGTCGGGCTACTACGGCGGACGTGTCGACGGGTTCGTGATGCGCGTCGTGGACGTCCTGCTCGCGTTTCCCGGCATCCTGCTCGCCCTGGCGATCGTCAGCGTGCTCAGCCCGGGCCTGAGCAACGTGATGATCGCGGTGGGCCTGTCGGCGGTACCGAACTACGCGCGGCTCGTCCGGGCCAGCGTGCTCTCGGCCCGAGAGCAGCTCTACGTCGAAGCCGCGCGGGCGCTCGGCAGCCACGATCTGTCGATCGTCGCCCGCTACATCCTGCCGAACGTCGTCGCGCCACTCATCGTCACTGGCACGCTCGGTCTCGGCACCGCCATCCTCTCGGCGGCGGCGCTCAGCTTCCTCGGCCTCGGGAGCCAGCCGCCGCAGCCGGAGTGGGGGCGCATGCTGAGCGAGGGGCGCGACTACCTGCGCGAAGCGTGGTGGATCTCGACCGTGCCCGGCCTCGGCATCATGCTGACGGTGCTGGCGATGAATCTCCTGGGCGACGGGCTTCGCGACGTGCTCGACCCGCGCCTGAAGGTCTGAGCGTCAGCGACGAGTCGTGCCGCTGTAGGGCAGATAGGTCCGCCCGGTTCCGCTGCCGCCGTCGACACTTAGCACTTCGCCGGTGATGAACTCCGCGAACGGCGAAGCGAGGAACAGCGCCGCTCGCGCGATGTCCTCCGGCGAGCCGGGCCTCCCCCACGGGATCGTAGCGACGAGCGTCTTCACGTACTCGTCCGACACCTCGTTGAGGTTCCGGTCGACCGTGACGAGGCCGGGCGCGATGCAGTTGACGTTGATCCGATGCTGCCCGAGCTCCATCGCGAGCACCTTCGTGAACATGACCACGCCGGCCTTGGAGGCGCAGTAGTGAGCGGCCCCCTTGCGGCCGCTGTTGTAGGCGCCCGACGAGATCGTGATCAGCTTGCCCGGCGTGCCCTGGGCGACCATGCGCCGGCCCACCGCCTGGCAGGTGAGGAACACGCCGCGCAGATTCGTCTCGATCACCCGGTCCCACTCGTCGACCGTCATGTCGAGGACCGGCGAGTTCGGGTAGACGCCCGCGTTGGCGACGGCGACCGTGAGCGGGCCGATCGCTCGCTCGGCGGCCTGCACGAAGGCGTCGACCGACTTGCCGTCGCGGACGTCGACCGCGTGGGTAGACACGCGCTCCGAGCGGCCGAGCTTCTCGGCGGCCCGCGCGAGCTCGGGCTCGCGCAGGTCGCCGAGGGCCACGCGCGCGCCGGCCTGATGAAACGCCTGCGCGATGCCGAGACCGATGCCGGCGCCCGCTCCCGTAACGAGGACGGCGTGGTCCTTGAAGTCGAACATGCGGTCCTCTCAGTCCACGATGAGCACGGCCTTGCCGGGGAACCGGCGGGCCATCAGATCCTGCGCCACCTGTCCGATCTCCTTCCACGGCCGTTCCAGGCTGATGTGGGGCGAGAGCTGCCCCGCGGCGACCAGATCGGCGAGCCGACGTAGGCCGACGGACGCGGGCTCGCTGCCGAGCTCCGTGAACACGTAGAAGCCGTAGAGCGTCGAGCGTCCGGTGGCGAAGAAGTCGCGCGCGTCGAACGTGACCTCGGACGAGGCGGAGACGCCGAGCGTCACGCAGACGCCGGCCCGCTCGAGAGCCGCCAGCGCGGTCCCGAGGGTTTTCCCGCCCACCGACTCGATGATCAGATCGTACTTTGGCGAGGGGGCGATCGTGTCGCCGACCACGACGTCGTGAGCGCCGAGCTGACGCACCGTCGGGACCTGATCCGCCCGCCGCACGCTCGCCGTCACGTGGGCGCCGGCCAGCCTCGCCAGCTGCACCGCGAAGTCGCCGACTCCGCCGGTCGCGCCCGTCACGAGCACGCGCTTGCCGAGCAGCAGCCCGCCCTTGCCGAGCGAGTGGAGCGCCGTCAGCCCCGCCACCGGGAACGTGGCGGCCTGCGAGAACGTGACCTTGTCGGGCAGCTCGGCCAGCGCGTTTCGCGGCACGACCACGCGTTGGGCCCAGGCGCCCTCCGGGAGAAATCCGACAACGCGCGTCCCGACCGCCGGGCCTTGCCCGTCGGCCGCGGCGCGCTCGACGACGCCGGCGAGGTCCCAGCCCGGTCGCCAGCCGGCGGCGGCCATGCCCGAGCGGCGGACCTCACCGCGGTTGAGCGAGATCGCGTGGACGCGCACGAGCGCTTCGTCACGGTCGGCGGTGGGCTCGGGGACCGGGCGGATGACGAGGCGACCCGGCGCATCCGGATCGACGACGACGGCGAGATTGGTGGCCATGGCATGTCTCCTTCGGGCGGCCAGGATACCACTCGCACCAGACCGCTTCTTGACATTGGTCCGCGGCGTTCGTTTGATAATGACATGACCGAGCGCAAACCAGCCGGCAAGAGCTGGGAGTCGTGGCGTGAGGAGCTGATCCGGCTCGCGCACGAAGAGGGCGCCTTCGACAATCTTCCCGGCGCGGGCAAGCCGCTGGCCGACCTGGGCGAGAGCTACGATCCGGACTGGTGGGTGAAGAAGCTCGTTCAGCGCGAGAAGGTTTCGATGCTGCCGCCCTCCCTCGAGCTACTTCGCAAGGTCGAGGCCGAAGTCGAGCGGATCTGGAAGCTTTCCGACGAAGCCGAAGTCCGCGAGCGAATCCGCGCTCTCAACGTCGAGATCGCTCGGGCGAACGCGCGGGCCGCCGAAGGCCCGCCAACTCGCCTCGCTCCGCTGGACGCGGACACTATCGCCGCCCAATGGCGAGCGGCCAGGAGGCCGGGCTCTCCGCCCCGCTGAGCGCTAGCCAGACTCCATCCGGTTGTTGGTCGCTCGCGACATGCCCTCGCAGGTTAGTAGAGCCATACCCGTGAGCCCGACGGTAACGCCTTGCCCGACTGCGGCCTGAAGCGCTCTACGCCGAGTAGCCACTGGCGCTCAGGAGGCATGAGATAAAGCCTCAACGCTTCAATTCTTGAGCCGAGGTTGCCGTTAGCTGTAATCCGGCTGCCGAGGATCTCTTGCCAGGCCGGCCGCCACGAGGCTGCTCGGATGTGGATAGGATCGAATCCGTACCAATCCGGGTTCAGATAGAAGAACCTGACGCCTCGGGCAGCCGCTAGCCCGGCCAGGCCAGCGTTGACTCGCTCAGCCCTTTCCACAACCTGGTCGAACGACAACCGGCATGACGGCGCCAGGATCGAGCGAAACGCCAGGAACTTCGCCCGCGACAAACGGCGGATGCTGGCGAGCGGAAGGTCGGTGAGAACGATGTCCTGCGTAAACGACTGCAGGCGCCCCAGAGCTTCCTCCACCCATGCCAGGGTCTGCTGCGCTGAAAACCCATACAGGATGTCATTACCGACGTCAGTGATGAGGCCACGAGTGGGAACCGCAGGAAGGGACTCCAGCTTCCGCCACAACCCCGACTGGAGGATACCGGGGAGGGTCCGAATCACCACTCGGCTCTGGGCCCCATACGATCGGCCGTGGCCGAGAGCAGCAACCATCTCGACACCTGGTCCCCACGCAGCCCTAGCCGTCTCGACGACGGTCGGAAACCCGCGAGTCAGGTTGCTGGCGCCGAGCGCAACGACCCGCGCGACGTCACCCTCAACGGCCTGGCTGGGCAACAGCGGACTCATTCGGCGATAACAATCCGGTTACCTTCGGGATCCGCGACCATGCTCTCGTAGTATCCGTCGCCCGTCCGTCTTGGCCCATCGAGAAGCGGGATCCCGTCGCCCTGCAGTCGTTTTGTAAGGGCGTCGACGGCGGCCCGAGAGCCCAGCTCCACACCCAGGTGTGCGTACCCAATGAACTCGTGCGAGCGCTGTGAATCTGGGGTCCTTTGGATGTCTGGTCGGTGCATCAGTTCCAACCGCCCGCCGCCA
>Ga0137407_10001447_pt1 | contig 15496 bp, 15 predicted proteins | sample CZOMad2_2_16fung_FD_108410 | JGI IMG/M metagenome (GOLD analysis project Ga0137407, IMG submission 108410) | Vadose zone soil fungal communities from Angelo Coast Range Reserve, California, USA - CZOMad2_2_16fungal (Illumina Assembly) | ecosystem: Environmental > Terrestrial > Soil > Vadose...
TTAATGCAATGTGAAAAACAGGTGGTCAGATGTCGGCGCAGGATGTTGATATAAAAGGTAATCTCCTTTTATATAACTTTGTGGCTGTTCTATTGGGTACTGAAATCTTATCTGCCGCAATGAAAGGCGAGGAGCTCTGGTACTCTGAATTGCTTTCTATACTATTGTATGGAATATGAAATCAGTATCAACGATCATTCATGCTCATGTTGATCATTTTTTTTCGAGCCTCCGACACCTCATCGTCCAATGTATTGTACCCCACCTTCCTTTTAATTGTGGGCTTCATGGCTGTTGGACGAATAATGGCCTTCGATCGGCCATTCGTAGCCAGCTTCCGTTTCACATGTCAATTGGATGTCATTGTTTAGTCTTGGTACGGAATACTCACATCTGTGAAAGTGCCATCCAGGAGTGCGAGGCATCTCAGCTGAGAGATCATCTTGAACTTGTTGTTTTTGATCGGAATGGCGGCAATGGTGATTTGGACCTCGACTATGTCTCCAACTCTGAATCGTGCAGGATCCACCTCAAAAAACCTGGTCACAAGCATTATAAAGCATAGTGTCCATTGTATTTGAACTACTCTCACCTGGGAAGACTCTCATCGTTGGCGTGTTTCAGAATGTAATAAAGTACCTTGTTGTCCTCGCCATGAAAGTACTTCTTGTTGCTGGCCAATTTTGCCAGCACACCATTTGGGTCCGTGGACTTATCAAATGGCATCTCAGTGCCGTTGGGGTCATCACATCGAGACGTGAAGTAACGCGTGGCAAACTCCACCGTGTCAAAATGACGGAACTGACCCAGAGTGAGCGGTTCCATGTTACCCTCTGGGATCTGGCGCGAAAATATCTGATGCAGTTGTTGAAGTGTGTTAATACAGGCCTGGAACTCGTTGCAGTCAAAGCCCGTCAGCTGCACGGATTGACGGATGAATGGCTGATGCTGTTCATTGGGTCTACAGAATTCATCCATGGTTGTGTCAGCTTATCTTTGCTAGTAAGAACTGCTGATAACTCACTTTGTCAGCATGGGAGGTAGGTCTTTGTTGACGATGACTCCTTGCATGCTCAACACAAGCTCTTCGGTCTGGGTCACTTCAGAAGTTGGAACGGTGAGCCTCCAGTATGTGGGTTTTTCGTTAAGTACAGGCTTGAGGTTATCAAACTGTAAGTTGTCAGTGTACTCCTTCATTGGCACCAGTTCGACCCCTTACATCTTTGAAGTTTGTCAATTGATATGTGTCATTATCATGACGCTCTGCAACAAATGTACGTAAGCTGATCTCTAGCATTTTTATTCAGTGAGCCATGGTGATTAAAATTGTCTCTGTAATTCATAGCTCACTTGCTCCTTCAAAGTTGTAGTGTCCATCCATGATACTGGCAGAAGGAGGGGAAGGGGAGGGGGGGGGTCGGGCGTATTCACTCAACGGAAAGATCTGTTGCGTGTTGTTGATGTTTTCATGCACCCTGTCAGATGTGTACCTTCTTTTTAAAATTTCTTTTGTGGAGCTCAGTCATCTCTTCGGCTCCACCTGGTGCAATGGAAACTGGCCTCGTGGACTATTGATCTCATAATGCCGTCTTATGGAAAGTCGGAGATATGCAGATCTTGCCTTTCTGGGCCAATGAGTGTCTCTGTTCTGTTGGCTTCTATTCACAGTGCTCATCACAGCAACAATAATAACCTTTAGTCTTATTTTCTTTCCTCTGCAAGTGTGTGACTATTTAAACTTTGGCAATTGCCGCACCACATTGCCTCATGTTATGCAGACGCATCAGGCATTTTTTTAGTATTCTCTATTCGCCGTTTCAATATTCCCGGTTTATTTCCATTTTGGTCTAGCTGGAAACCCGAACTTTAATTTGTGCTCGCTCGGTTCTGTTGCCTCATGTTTTCCTTTTCAGTCCCTACAGTGCCTGATTTGCACTCGGCCTTCGGTCTAGCCGGAAACCCAAACTTTATTTTGTGCTTCTTATTCGCTTCCGCCCCCTTGTGCACTTGGACCTCCTGTTGTCCTGCAGGCACACTGGGGTGTATACTCTATCAGATACTGGACCTTTTCCCATGGCTTTCTACTGTGTGCTGCCACACCTGTTTTATTGTGGTCACATTGAAATGGTTGCATGCTTCCTGCCACTGATTTTATTGTTTACCTTTGACATAATGCATGTGATCCCCCTTAGCGTTTTTCTAGTGCATCGTTCCATTTTTTCTTTTTCTTTTTGTGCCTTCCATTTTTTGTGCCTTCCATTCTTCCTCTTATTTTCTCTTGTGTGGTTTTTTTTTTATCTGCCTGCCAGTACACGTGGAGCCCTAGATTATATAAAGTGCGCTGCCGGTCTGAGATACAGCTCCATCGCTTTGCGACCTTAACATCTCTGTCAGTCCACCAATCAGTCTATTTTGCAATGCCTGCCAAGAAAGAACCTGCCGCTTCTGCTAAAGCAACCACTAATACCCCGTTCGTTTGATTTGTGTATGTTCTCTTGCTGTACCCTCATAATATTTCAGGCGTCCTAGCGGTCGTCCTCCCAACAATAAAGTTATCGAATCTTCTGAATTTATTGATGATGAGGCCGAAGAGGCGTGAGTTTTCTCTGCATTCTGTGATATTCAGGTTCTAATATACTGTTGCAGCATTGACGTCTCAGATGATGATATGAAAAGCGTCAAAAGGTATGTTTTGCTTGTTCTCCGTTTCTGCATCTGCTAGATCCTTTTTTCTCTCTGATTAAGCATGGGTGAGCGATCTCGCTCTCGCCCCCGTTCTGTTGCTGGCCGGGCCAAATCTGCCGTGGATTCAGATGACGACGATGCCATGAGTGTGAAGAGTGTGGCCAGGTATGTGATATTTGTTTGCAACTCCCTTGCTTGACTCTACTTTGTGTACCAACAGCCGTCCTCGTGCACGTCCCATGGCCAAGTCAAAGTCCACCAAATCTGCAGATGATGATGATACATACGTCATGTCCCAATGTGTTATATCTCTCTCTGACATAACACATCTTTGTAGCATTGATATCTCCAGCGGAGATGATGCAATGAGCGTCAAGAGTAGTAAAAGCACCAAAAGGTATTGCTTCTTTGTATTGTCTGTGTTTTTATTGGACTTGCTCATGTCAAACCAGTGCAATGTCGATTGATGACGAGGAATGGGTTACCACCCCTCCCCGCCGAAGGTCAGTTTGTTGCTTCTGGTTGACTCCTCCAATATCTGATATAGCTGTAACAGTCGTTCCATTGTTCCAAAAACTCCGGTTTCTTCTCGAACCTCTTCCGTGTAAGTGATAAATATACATTTTATCTGTTGCTTTTATTGACCAGTCTGCATTCAAAGCAATAGAAAGCGATCTGTGTCTTTGATGGTGTCTCCCATTACTGACGAGGAGAGTATTGAGTACGTTGCCTTTCAGTCTGTCTTTGTTTATTTTAACATTCATTTTTCAAGGATGATGCCTAGTCCTACAAAGTCTGTTCGCTTCCAAAAAGACGACATCTTGAGTGCCCCACTCAAAGGAGTCCTGAAAAAACCCGAAGTGGTGATCCCTAGGTGAGTCAGATGTGGTATCTAATATGATGGTTCTGGGGCTAATGTGCAACAATAACTAGTAAATCCCGCCGGTCTATGTCAATCCCTGATGGATGGGACAATGAGGATGTGTTTGCAGAGTATGTCCAATTACTTGTGATACCAATTTTTGTATTCTGATTGCTTCTGCTCATCCAGCAGTCCAAAACATGATTACTCGAAGAAGCTGCTCGCCTCTAAGACTGGACCTGACGATGATGAGGCAGGCCTTTGGTCCCCCTTTGAGGATGACAGTAACGCAGACAAGGACACCCCTAAGAAATGGTAGATACAGGTGTATTATGCCATATAGAGTAGTACTTAATGATTTCCTTTTGGCCAGGTCGAGTAAAGACAAAACGGCTTCCAAGGGTTTTTCTGCAGATGAACACGACACTTATTTGGAGGATTATACTACAAGGTATGCGCTTTTCATCTTGTCTATCTTTTCTTTTGGCTGATGTCAATGTCTGCTTAGCATGGGCCCTCCGAAGGTGGATGAGACAGATATTGGCAACAGGGATCACTTGTTGAAAGCGACTTATAAAGGCCTCCCAAAACTCAGGTATGTGTCTGTTTTTGGATCAGTTGTCTGTCCTCTTGTTGACTTGCCTCATTCGTTCGTTCAGGGCAGCATGTATACTTTCATGGTCTCATAAGCCTGCGCACTTGCCAAGCTATTCCGATATGCTTGAGGAGGTTCCTCGTGTTAACAAAAAGTATATTTTTGTTTGCTGCATTGTACTTGTCCGCTGATTGATTGAATCCAGTCTGTTCTTCGAGTCCATCATCTGTTCTGGCGTAGATGGGATTCTGAATCTGTCTCGATCAGACCCTGCAAAGATTTCCACTGGGTTTGGCAGTCAAACATATTTCCATGCTGTCGGAGGTAGCGGTCCACTTACCTTTATATCAACCATTAGGGTTGGCGACTGCCATCTCATAGATCCTAAGCCCAATCCAAATGGTAGAATGCAGAGATTAATTGAAGGCGCACTCGTTGAAGGCGAATGGGAACGCCTTGTCGGTGCTATTGGTCAGGTCATTAACAAATCCGAGTATAAAGCTCAGATACAGGCTGGTTATGTGTCATTTGCAACATCGTTTGCCAATCCTGTCCCCGGTGGGTTGTTTTATTTTCTTGTTATACAGATCATGCTGACGACTCAATAGGAACTTCCTCCCCTTCTAACTCACGTGGCATGCGTCGTGCCAGTGGTCCCAATCCTTTTACCAGGGGTCCCAGCTCCGGCGGTGTGACCCTCAGTTGTCATGACGTTAGTGAGTTGCTGTTGTTATTTTTTGCTGTTAAATGCCATACTGATGGTCTGCAAAGTCCCCATTTATGATGCGCGGAAATATACCCAAAGCTTCCGTAAGCTTGTGCCTGATGTAGACCAACTTGATCGAATCAACCGCGAGCTCCCTCCTGGATCCTGCGCAGTTGTCGCGTATACAGTCAACACTTGGGGTGCATCTCTTCCTATCAATGTTTCATTTAACATCAAATGGGTCATGCTGTTGGGCATTCCTGGAAGCCGAGGCTAGATCGGACAGCCGCATAGTTCAATTCTACAACTTTATGATGTTACTTATGCACATGCCTTCTGTTCTGCCTTATGCTCTATGCTCCTATGTTTGTATGTTATTATTATATCTAGTTGCAAGAAATGAAAACGGGAGTCCCTTTTCATTTTACCCTTCTTGTACTGTAGTCTGTGAATGACTCTTTGTGCTGCATACTGACAGTTGATGGATGGCTTATCTAGCTTGCAGAGGGTTGATGATTTTAAACCAATCAATGGCTGGCGCATCTTTGTTTGATATGATCTACGTACTAGTAGCAACAGGAAGATCATGTGATTTTTTACATGCACCGCACCACACCTTCTTTGATTTGTTATCACTTTATAATTGAAGTTGAAAAAGTAAAAACTATCTAAGAAGTTTCATCGAATACGAAGCATAGAGAAGGGGTGGCCAGCCCACAACTCCAACTTTGCACCCAATGAAACTTTGTGACATAAGTGGGGATACAAATTTAACTATGCAGGAGTCCGAAGGCTAGTTGACAAGAGATCAGGGTGATTATAATTCATATCCCAAGACGAAGGGGCCAAGAGGAGGACACCCTATTGGCGTGACCATACAACCCTTGATGACCCACAACAAGGTCACCCCTGCACCTACTGTTATCTGCATGAGAGCAAGAGCGGAACCCCCAATTAAGGGCTCACACGCTCTCAAATGCCCAATCGGCCTCTCAAACAATGATACCCCCCGTGTCCCAACAAGCTGAGAGTGAAAGGCAAAGCCCCCCAATCGGGGACTTACACACTCTCGAATGCCCAATCGGCCTCTCAAACAATGATACCCCCATGTCCCGACAAGCTGAGAGTGAAAGGTGAAGCCCCCCAATCGGGGACTTACGCGCTCTCAAATGCCCAATCGGCCTCTCAAACAATGATACCCCCATGTCCCGACAAGCTGAGAGTGAAAGGTGAAGCCCCCCAATCGGGGACTTACACGCTCTCAAATGCCCAATTGGCCTCTCAAACAATGATACCCCCATGTCCCAACAAGTTGAGAGTGAAAGGTGAAGCCCCCCAATTGGGGACTTACACACTATCAAACGCCCAATTGGCCCTCTCATGTGGCGGTGAGAGCGAAGGGAGAGCCCCCCCAATTGGGAGGTCATGCACCCTCGAAAGCCAAATTGGCCTCTCACGACGAGAGCGCAAGGAGAGCCCCCCCAATTGGGAGGTCATGCACTTGTGAAAGGCCCGATTGGCCCTCTCGTGTGGTGGTGAGAGCGAAGGGAGAGCCTCCCCAATTGGGAGGTCATGCACCCTCGAAAGCCAAATTGGCCTCTCACACAACGAGAGCGCGAGGAGAGCCCCCCCAATTGGGAGGTCATGCACTCGCAAACAGCCCAATTGGCCCTCTCGTGTATCTGTAATTCAAAGATATCTGCTATTGAAAAGTAGTTAGCCAAGGTAAAAATTCAATTAATAACTCACCTACATAGAAAGCTGCCAGTTTGACGTGTCACCACGCAAAGGAAATAGGGGAAAATACTATAAATTATCAGTAGTTGTACTTGCCCAATCTGTATGTAAGACTAGGGTCAGCCAATTGAAAAGTTATTGTTAAAACTCACATGTTCATGAATGTGCATATCATTCACCTCTGTCGTAACCCCCTGCAGTGGGGATACGGCAGCGATGAGCAATATGCATCATCTACCCATTGGGTAGACGGATGGTGGTGAGATGAGGAAGAAACGAGTTGAACAAGGCAAACACGCTGACGCGTCGTTTGTAAGTTCAACTGTTTGGTTTTATTTGCACCTTCGCACGCCACATTCGATAACGAATATCGCAGCTTTGCTGCGGCGTTGGCATTGGCGTCGGCCATAATTATAGAACTGCTACAACAATGCAAATAATTTTATGAATTTAGGAAGTATGTAGAAGGTACTGCGAGCCCGACGAAAACACGCGGAGTTAAAATACCCGTAACTCCGAGAGGCGATCGACGCGACAAGTTTAGCCGCTCAACACAACCACACGACCACCGCGAATCGTGCCCGGCGGCTAGTACTCGACCCACCAGGAGACCTCAAGGAGTGAGGCAGGAGGTTCAAATGGTAGTAAGAGTGGGGAAAGGAGAAGGAAAGGATGGGGTAAGGGATGGGGGGCCTAGGTGAGCAACACCCAACCCACCCTGCATGCCGGCTTAATAACCGTGTCCAACCCCCTGCAGCCGTATCTCACGACCTCAGGTAGGTCCCCCTTACCCAAATACAACACCCCCAGCGCATCGTTCGCAAAAACTGAGCCTTCGCCGCTCGTTTCCTCCACGGCCTGTTTTCGACATTTTGCCTAATAGCATCCCCCCTCGCGAGCAGGTCGTTTCACGCCCCCCAGGCTGTCAAACCGGGATTAATCGACCCAAATAGAGTCCTCCCAATGTGAATCCATCACTTCCCGCATATCGATCGCAAAAACGGTGCCTCCACGGCTCATTCTTTATATTTCGCCCAGTAACATCCTCCCCTCGCGAGCAGGTCATTCCGCGGCCCCCGGGCCGTCAACCCGGGCTTACTCCACCCAAACCAAGTCCCCCCAATCCGAATTCACCACCTGCCACATATCAATCGCTAAAATGGTGCCTCCACAGCCCGTTTTCGGCATTTTGCCTAATAGCATCCCCCCCTCACGAGCAGGTCGTTTCACGCACCCCAGGCTGTCAAGTCGGGATTACTCCACCAAAATCAAGTCCCCCCAATGTGAATCCATCACCTCCCGCATATCGATCGCACAAACGGTGCCTCCACGGCCCATTTTATTGATATTTTGTCCCAAAAACTACTTCTCTCGTGCGTCGCCCAATTGCGGCCCCCCACCTCCTTAAACTGGCGTTGCACCACCCGAAAATGCACTCCACTACCTGGATCCGAAGGCCCCCGCACGTTTTTTTGCGAAAACCGAGCCCCCGCGGCTCGGTTTCTGGGTTTTGACTCAAAACCCACCCCCTCGCGCGTCGCCCGATTGCGAACCCCCCACGTCTTTATACTGGCGTTGCACCGCCTGACTATGCACTCCGCTACCTGGATCTGAAGCCCCCCGCACGGCGTTTGCGAAAACCGAGCCCCCGCGGCTCGGTTTCTGGGTTTTGACCCAAAACCCACCCCCTCGCGCGTCGCCCGATTGCGAACCCCCCACGTCCTTAAACTGGTGTTGCACCGCCCGAATATGCACTCCACTACCTGGATCTGAAGCCCCCCGCACGGCGTTTGCGAAAACCGAGCCCCCGCGGCTCGATTTCTGGGTTTTGACCCAAAACCCACCCCCCTCGCGCGTTGCCTGTTTGCGGCCCTCCACCTCCTCAACCTGGCATTACCCCACCTCAACAATGCACCCACTATCTAAATCTCAAGCTCCCTACGTATCGTTCGTGAAAACCATGCCCCGGCGGCCCGTTTGTGGTTTTTGGCCTCCAGCTCCCTCCCCCTCGCGCGCTACGGGATTGCGCACGCTCGCCGCCGCAAATTCATCTTTCCCCACCCCTCCCAGGTTCCCTCCACTGAAAAACAAACCCTCCCTCTGTTATTTGTTTACTCAAACAGAGCCGTGACAAGTCAGTTTTCAATATTGTTTCACACATATTCCAATCACGCGCGCCCCGCCACCTCGAATTTGTTCCCCAGAACTTCTTTTTAATTATAGTGATACAATATACAATAGTCTTTGCGTTGGTAATTAACCAATACAGGTAAATGTACAAGGAAATTGAACTGAGGTTCACGTGACACGCCTCGTTGAAAGCGCGTGTCGCTAATCGGTTTGATCACTTTCCTTCCCACTTCCATCTCCCATCTCCCGCTAACTCTTGTGTCTGTCCCTCCACTATGGCTAGAACTAAGGCAACTGCTCGCAAGACCACTGGCGGAACGGCGCCTCGGATAGAGAGTAAAAGGTCCGGCCCTCCTCCCGCGACGAACGTTTCATCCGACGAATCGATGGCGGTTGTTCCCGCGCCAAAGGTTCCTAAACTAATTCAACAGGTGTGTCAAGTGATTCTTTAATTGTTTAGTGATGCATGCTCATTGCTAAACTAACCTCACAGGACTTTTGTTACATCTGCATCAACGGCGGTGACCTGTTGTCATGTGATCAGTGTACCCGCGTGATGTGTAAGGCCCATATTCCCTTGCCCCAGAGCCAGGGCATCGATGTTGCCTCATCCATTTTTATTTGTGTCGCATGCCATTTGCGTATCTTTGCATCTTCTAAACCTGCTCCTTTTTTTGTGAGTGACTTGAACTTATCTTCGCGTTTTTATCTTGATATGTCTCTAATCTTCATCTCCTAGGGTTTCTACAAGGGGGATATTAACCAGTCGCCCTCTACTTGGACCCCCGTGTCGAAGCAGCCACTGGTCATTCAGGGTGACTATCAGTTGACCGCTAGTTCCCAGGTCATAGCCCAACCCCTTCTCCTACTCCACTTCATTCTCGCCTCTATTGATCCTAAGGGCCATCCGGCTCGGATATCCGCAGAAATTTTGTCTGCTTATCTTCCCGCGGATTCTTTTGTCTATAAAGAGGTTGTTTTTAATCTGACAACTGATGAACTCATCACAAAACACATCTACGAGGCAGCTGCCTTCACCGGGAACCTCGAAAAGTGAGTTTAAATGTACTTTTTCCCGTCAACTGCCAGCACTTATCTTCTTTGCAGGTACGGTTTTGATAGGGTTGTCATCGTCATTACAAACCACTCTCATGACGACACGGGGGACTTGTACGTGGGACCCAATCTCTGCTCGAGCGTGGAAGATGTAAGTATACTGGCTTGATGAATGCTTATTATTATACTCACCTTGATAACAGTTCATGCAAGCGCTCTTCCCACCCGTTTTGGTATCTTTTATTCAGCCCAAACTCACTACGGTGATTATGATGTCTTGTGGCGCTCTTGTCGGGGAGAGTGAGAGCTTCAATGCTCTTTCCGATTTCATCAAACGGTAAGATTCTTTGCTTTGATAATACATAGTTCAAATATTCTAATGCTCAGCCTGTAAGCGTGTCTATTGACAACCTTATCGCGTTTACCGCCAAGGAGTTTCATGCCTCCCTTGTCACTCCGTTTTTTGTTGACTTCACTTTTCGCATCCTTATCGAAGGCTTTGATCTTAACACCTCTATGACTCACATGCTTGCGGCAACGTCCCAGTCTCATCTTGCGCGCCACACCAATGTCGTTCATATGTGTCTTAACACACAAACCCCCACCGTGGACTCCACCGTCTACATTTTTACCAATCCAAGATGGCGCCCGTGGGGTAATCGTCTTTCTCCCGCTTGTCCTGACTGTGCATCACCCCATAGCTGGTCTAATGTGATCAAACAGGGGATGACGTACAGCTACTCCTGCAGGCGAGACAATTGCCCTGGTTGGTGCAGCTTTTCAAAGCCTGAGGGATTTGAGCTGTGCACGACGGAGTCAAATGGAGGCCGTTGGATGAAGCGAGAGTATAGGGTTTGATATGGTTTGACTCTTGTTTGACATATTCTGTCTAGAAATTGTATTTGTACTGTTTCGTGAATGGATTATCAGCATCTGGAATATGTTTCAAAAAAAAAATCTGAAGTGGTTGGCTTTTTTGGTCTTTGGTATAGCTGGATAGCCAGATGGCCAGATAGCCGGATAGCCAGATAGCCAGATAGCCGGATAACCGTCATGGACACGTGATGGTTCATGTTTACCAAATTTGGTCAACTCCAGCACTCGCTCACTGATGCCTCACACTGGCCGAAAGAGAAAGGGGCTTGGTTCTACTGGCCCATCTTCTGTCCTAATTCATGCTTCTGCCCCAACACTGAAAGAGCATATCTGGTCAGAGCTGAGATCTGTTATTTACAAGCACTCCACTGTGCCATTGATCAACAAGGAGCCAAATGGCCCTGCCATGCAAAAGTTCAGGTGGGTAATTCAATGTCTCTGTAATGAAAAGCTGACTGTATGGGTCTTCAGGGCAAAAGTTCATACAGACTGGGAGCACTTCACAGGTCTCATGGACTCATCAGGATTTCCTGCCTGTCCTGGTGAAGCAGCAACTGTGGAGGAACTACATCGTGTTGCTCTCACTGTGGCATTGGCTATTTCTAACCCTTGTAAGTAGCTTCAACCTTCAAAGGTCTTGTTGACTTAGTTTGGACTGCAGATAAGGCTGACTGGGATGTAACTCGACTTGCTGATCGTGTCAAGAATACACGTCCGCGTGCTGATGGGGACACTTCCGTAGAGGATGCCACCCTTGAAAAATACTTCAAGAACCCCCAATTTGGGGATATTAAGATACCTGCTACAATGTTGGACCAGCATGGCCGAATAATGGTGTGGCATTTGCCACGCATATTCTCTGTACAACGTATGGTGTGTATCTTCTTTGGTCTAATTTGATTGATAGGTTGTTGAATTTGATCAATGTGCAGATAGACCTTGATGAGGGTACCAAAATTCTTCGACCACGGCTAGACTTGGCTATGCGATCATGCAGTGCAAGTATGAAACCATCCTGGAGAAACAGTGCATTTTGTCCACCACCTGATGGTGGGGAGTTTGGTGCTGGAGTGTTGAATATGTCCCCAGGATGGTTTCAGCAATCACAGGATGTGAGCTTATTTATCATTATATAAACAGCCTTTTGTCATGTTAGCTCATTTTGTCTGCTAAAAGCAACTGGATAAGAAGCTTTATGTTTCTTCCGATATTAGAAGCGATGAAGCTAGCAGTTTCCTTGACATGACAGCAGGCCTCGATACAATTTGCAATGCCATTACTGCTCTGGTAGGACCTCAGCAATATGATGTCGGTTTGGCTGCTGTCCAGCTTATCAAAGCTGGCTCACACCTTCACAAGACCCATCTGAATGTGGATCAATGGATGTCAGTGTGGTCTGGTTTTTCTATCATTGTCAACAGGATGACCCAGCTCCATCGTGATGTTGGTGCTGCACCAATGCATTATGATCTCCTGGTTAGTGGTGGAACACATCAGCAATGTGTCTTAGATGTTTGTGAACTGGGGTCAAGGTTGTCATATCCTCCTGGTACTGGGGTTGCTATTGTTGGTAAGGTCTTGAGGCATGGTGTCAAGACTTGGGATGGTGGAGAGAGGGTCTGCCAAGCACGTTTCATGAAAGATGCAGTTCATGATCGGTTGGGGCAGTCAAGGCCAGAATGGGTTTATTATGATGACTACATCAATTTGACTTCTGGATAATTTTTGGTACAGATACAGTCTATTTCAGACATTTTAAATGTCTAGTAATTTGGATTAAATATATCATATATATATCACATACACCCACAATTTAAGGAACTAATATTGGGGCCAGGCAACGCTCACCAAATTCATCACAATCAGTGGTGATTGATGTCTTGACCATTGCACATGTAAAAGAGCAAATTAAAAAAACTACATGAAAGTGCGTCATCTAGCGGTCATTTCCTGCAAATCTTACAGTCAAAACTACTTGAAAAAGTGGCTGTAGGAAGCCACAGAGGGTGGTACCATTGATAAGTGTGGGCGCTTATGCACGCGTGTTGCCCAGCCCCGCTAAGATACGACAACGCGACGATATCACGTGACTGTATGATATCACGTGACTGTATAACAACTATACAGTTGCACGTGCTGTTTGTGTTTTCCGCTTTTGGTAAGCCTACGGGTTTTCTTCATCCACCACCATGATCTCTTCGCGCTGTCTGTTGTCACTCTGTGTGCTTGTCACTTTCTACCTCATTGAAACCTCTTTGGTATTCTTTTCATCTTGCAACTTGAGCAATCTATTGCTCAGACCAAATCATGTTGCAAGCCGCTGGGTAAGTGGCCCTCCTGAATATGAGGTATCGTCTGATGCGTTTTTATCTCGCTCTACTACCATCCAGATATTTTCTCACGGTAATGTCCTGTCTGAACATCTCTCAAATACTGCCACTACTCGATATTTAGATTCTTTTGTCCATCTCGTCTCAGACACGAGCATGGATGTTATACCTGCCCATAATTTGGGTGTTCTATTGTGCTGTGCTCTGGAAACAGAGACAAACACAAGCATTGCCCAAGAATTGGGTGTTCAAAATAATGTGATGTGTCAAATCGGATCAAATCCAGATTTCACCATCTTTTCGTTCTCGTTTAGACTCTTTTCGCTATTGTCATCTCCTTTGGAGAGCAAGTCCACTTCAACTACGTATCAAAATTCACTGCTTGTTAATGTTGTGGAAAATGCTGCAGAAGACCACAATGTAGGGGTGTGGGTTGTGACGTTCTTGTTAGACTTGCTTCGCCTGTTTGAACTTGTGATGTTTACGTCAATCAGGTGTGCATGTATTGTGATTTGTCACATATTGATGCACTTCACTCCTTGCAGCAAATTCTGGCCTCCATATATTCATCGTCTCAACCTCCTCACAATAAGTTGTTGTTTTTTGTCACTCAGGACTGTGTTTGAAAAATGCAGACGGTTGAAGGCAATTATTTTGCGCGGTCTATTTAGACGCTGTGATTTTGTAGTCTTTTACGTGATGTTCTGTAAGGTTCAACGATTCACTGTCTTTTTTGTTCTTGCTTCACAATTGTTCATGATGTTACCTACGCTTGGCAAACAGAATATTGTTGATATATGTGAAAATGAGCCACGGATCCATAATACATCATCTGGTGTGCATGTTGGTGGTGGCAGGATTCCATTATTTGACCTTGATGAGCTTCTCCCTCATGTAGATCTCTCTGGTAAATGCATTGATACAGGAGCTAGTTTGAAGTTTGTTACTCATAACCACAGAAATGTAGTTGAAGCACTGTACAAAAATCTCAATGACCATGTGTATGGTGACATACCTCTGAATCAACTTCTTGTTAAAACAACAGTGAAAGATGCCAAATCTGTGGCTAAAATCCATGGAGTCCATGTGCCATCAAAATCACGAGTTGGTGACATTGCAGCTCTCCTTAAAGAACACTCCTGTGCTTCTTGTGAAACGTATCTGTCTGTCTTTTCATTGCATGTGGTGAAGTCCAACTCAAAAAAATGTAAACAATGGTTTGCAGGTCTTGATGCTTCTGGCAGAAGACATAAGCAAGAGCGACAAAAGAAGACTGAGATATCTAAGTGTCAACTGCAAAAAGAAGCTAAACGCAAAAGGGATAAACGAGAGGCACTTCGATTAAGCCCTCATGAATTTCCACCTTCTCCACCATCAGAGATTCTTCAGGAAACCATTGCAAGAGGATGGTGCAAGGATACTTCCCCTGATGAGTTCATGGAAGGTGGTTGTGCTGTGTGTGGACAGCTCACTCCTGTGTCTCAGCTTTCTGAGCTGTCAAAATCTGGCTGCAATTTGGATGTACTTGTTAGAGAAGGTATGGGGTTGACATCTCTTGAACGGTTTTCTGCAGAGGATCCTGTTCAGGAGGTGAAAGGTCCTGTTTTGGATCAGACTTGTACTAATATATGCACATCATGCAAAGACAGCCTGCAGGAAGGGCTGGCTCCTAAATATGCTCTGGCTAATGGTCTATGGCTTGGTTCAGTTCCATCACAATTGCAAAATCTGACCTATGCAGAACAGCTCCTTATTTCCCGTGTTCGCCGAAATAAATGTATAGTTCAAGTATCTTCTGGGATGCATAAGATGAAGGCCAATGTTATTGCCTTTGAGAATCCCATGCCTAAAATATATCAAAGGCTGCCGCCACCAATAGGTGATCTTGATGAAGTGCTTGCATTTATTTATACAGGTCCCTGCAGACCAAGTCCCGAAGACATGGATAGAACACCTCTGCTTGTACGTAGAAACAAAGTGAGTGAGGCTCTGGAATGGCTAGTATTGAATCATGCAGACTATCGTAATATGGACATAGCATATGACAATCTGGAGTCTTATCCTGAAAATGGTCCACCTGTGATGGTGACCTACAGAAAAGCCTTTGAAAACAAGAATCCAGAAGCTGTTAGTGCATTTGACAATGAAAAGGAAGAAGGTGTTGATGATGGGCCCTGTCCTTTTGTTGTCAATGGCATAACAGGTGAGAAACTGAGTACCATGGGGCCAAAAGCTCTTGCAGCCAAAGCCGCAAAGCATCTTAAAGAGGATGATGGTAAAGTGCTTGCTATTGGTCATGCTGAGAAACCAGAGTCTATGTATGACAACCCACAGCTATACCCAATGATGTTTCCCTGGCTTTTTCCTTATGGGCTGGGTGGGATTGGTGGTGTTAATGCAGATAATGTTGAAATGTCTGACTTGATGCATAAAAGAAAACTTTTGATGTATCATGATAAGCGATTTCAAATGGATGCACATTTTCCCCTAATAGCTTTTAACCATGAACAGATCAAAAA
>Ga0137407_10001449_pt1 | contig 15495 bp, 20 predicted proteins | sample CZOMad2_2_16fung_FD_108410 | JGI IMG/M metagenome (GOLD analysis project Ga0137407, IMG submission 108410) | Vadose zone soil fungal communities from Angelo Coast Range Reserve, California, USA - CZOMad2_2_16fungal (Illumina Assembly) | ecosystem: Environmental > Terrestrial > Soil > Vadose...
CACGCTGACTGTCGGCGGCAAGACGATCCGTTACCGCGCGACCACCGGTTACATGGTGATGCGCGATTGGAGCGAGAAGAAAAGCTCGGAAGACGGCGAGCGCGGACCGCGAGGCTCCTCTCCGTCGCCGAGTCCGGCGAAAGAAGCCGACAAATCGAAAGACAAAGACAAGGACAAAGACGAGCCGAAGCAAAAGGCCAAGGTTTTCTACGTGGCCTACACCCGTACCGACGTCGGCAACGATCCGGCAAAGCGGCCGATTACCTATTCCTTTAACGGCGGGCCGGGTTCCGCGAGCGTGTGGCTCCATCTCGGCGCCCTTGGACCACGCCGGACGGAACTGACCGAGCGCGGTGAAGCGCCGCTCGCGCCCTATCATATGGTCGACAACGAGGCGACGTGGCTCGATGCGACCGATCTGGTTTTCATTGATCCGGTTTCAACCGGTTACAGCCGCAGCGCGGCGGGCGAAGATCCGAAGCAGTTTCACGGTTTCAAGGAAGACCTCGCCAGCGTCGGCGATTTCATCCGGCTTTATACCTCGCGCAACGCGCGCTGGGCCTCGCCGAAGTTCATCATCGGTGAGAGTTACGGCACCACCCGCGCGGCCGGCTTGAGCGACTACTTGCAGGAGCGCTACGGGTTCTACGTCAATGGCATCATCCTCGTCTCGAGCATCCTTGATTTCTCGACGGCGCGTTTCAATCCGGGCAACGACCGGCCGTATCCATTGTTTTTGCCCACCTACACAGCCGCGGCGTGGTACCACAAAAAGTTGCCGCAGGATTTACAGAGCAAACCGCTGAAGGACGCGCTGGCCGAGAGCGAGAATTTCGCCTCGAACAAATACCTGCTCGCGCTCAATCGCGGCGATCAGCTTGACGACAATCAGCGCAAAGAACTCGCCGCCGATCTCGCGCGATTCACCGGCCTCCCGGCAGACGCGATCGCGCAAACAAACTTCCGGATTGCCGCGCGGCGCTTCTTCTTCGATTTGCTGAAGGATAAGAACCGTTCCATCGGGCGATACGACGCGCGTTTCACCGGCATTCGCTACGAGCCCGGGACCGAGGAATACGATTTCGATCCGAGTTATGAAGCCGTCCTCGGTCCTTACAGCGCGATGATGAACGACTACCTGCGGCGCGAGTTAAAGTTCGAGAGCGATTTACCCTACGAAATGATCGCCGACGTCCGCCCATGGAACTACGCGAATGTCGCGCAGAACCAGTATCTCGATGTCGCCGAAGATTTGAAGAAGGCGATGAGTCGCAATCCCTATTTGAAACTCTGGGTTTGCTGCGGCTACTACGACCTTGCCACACCCTATTACGCAGCCGAGCGCACCCTGCACGCCATGCAGCTCGACCCGACGATACGCGACAACGTGCGGATGACTTTCTACGAAGCCGGTCACATGATTTACATCAATCACCCGTCGCTCCTCCAATTCCGCAACGACGCCACCGCCTTCATCCAGGACGCCCTCAAACCCCGCGTCGTCCCCGCCGCCGAGCCCTGATTTCGTCACGGCGACTCCCGGCCATGCTTTCGTTTTACCCCCCGGCCCGCCCCGGAAGCAACCGAAATAGGCGAACGTCCCTTTCGTATAATATCTGTTAGATCTACATGTCCCAAGCGCCATCAGACTCCACAAAGATTAAGTCCGACGAGCTCGGCTATCTCCTACTTGGTATCGTCATGGTGCTCGCTGGCATCAGGGCGCTGCTCACCGGGCAACTGGCGTCTCCACTGTGGTACATCTCCGGGTCGCAAGCGTACATCAGCGGCATTTTGTGTCTCGTTCTGGGGGGCATCTTGCTCGTGCACTCACTGCGGAAGAGAGCACGGCGCGCAGACGCGCGGCAAGCCGAGGCGGAGCTAAAACGATCTAACCAAGCGATGCAGCGAACGCCTACCCGTCGTTCGCCCGAAATTTCACATGACTAAACCATTCCACCTCCGATCAGCGCTCGCCTCCGGTAGGCGTCGCTGATCTTATTCTCGTTAGGTCTATGCGCCATTCGTATATCCTCGTTGCCCTTCTGTTGACTGCATGCGCGCATTTGCGCATAGAGGGCCCCTACGCGGCAAACCTGTCAAAAGCCGACGTCGCGCAACTAAAGGCCCTCCCCCTGCCGGATTATTACCGCCCCATCCTCGTCACCACAATCGCCCGTGATCACGTGAAGATTTGGTCCGGCCGCACCACCGAAAAGATTCCAACATACCGAGAGTTGCATGCGTACCGGCGCGGCGGAACTTGGCATCTCGTCGTTCCCGCGGAGGTTCCGGCTCCGAAGCGGAATGATCGTGTCATTGTCCTTTAGAATGCACGAAGACCTAACCATGCGATGGAGCGAACGGCGGACCGCTGTACGCTCCACTTTTGAGATGACTTCAACAATCCCAGTCCGAGCGACGTGCGGTTTCGTCCGCCGTCGCTCATCTTGTTCTCGTTAGATGACTAGAACGTACACTCGAAACGGTGGCCTCAGCTCGCTAAGCGAGCCCGAGAAGCAAACCGTGTTCGAGTGTCTTCGCGCTGCCAGCGACGGACCATTCTTTCCCGATTGGGAGTTTCACACACTCTTCGGGCTCGAGCGCGATCAGGTTCGTCGGATTGCCGCAGCTATTCCTCACATTGACGATTCGTCGAAAGAAGTCGCGTTAGCCATCAACAACGCGATGGCTCATCTCACTGGATACCCGCGTCATCAGGAGGCTGTGTGGTCACAGTTCATTTCGGTGCCAGAGGAAGAAGTCGACCGGGTATTCACCAAATGGCGAGGCGACGCGGTCATCTAACCATACGATGGAGCGAACGGCGGACCGCTGTGCATCCACATTTAAGATGACTTCCACCCATTCACTCCGAGAGACGCGCGCTCTCGCCCGCCGTCGCTCATCTTGTTCTCGTTAGGCCCATGAGGCACACGCTCCTTGTCATTGCGTTCATCTGCGTCGCTTTCACCGCGCGCAGCGACAGCGCGTCGCCAGCCGATCCGCAGCTGGAGGGGATTTACGGTTGTCCGCCGCTCAACCTCTCGGACGCGCGCACAGACCGCTTGCTCGCCGCGCGCAAGCGCGCCCAGCGCCGCGGAGTGTGCAACGTGCATCACATCCGCATGCAGATGAAGCGCGTTCCGATTCATTTCGGCCTCGTAGACTTCCAGGATCCTTACTTCGACTACTCTATATCTTACTTTCCGAATGCAGAAGATTACGTCCGCGGGGGCGACGAGGTTGATCCTGCTGCCGAGAAGAAGCTCTATAAGAAATTCATCTGTCGAAAGTGCAAGGAGGTGGAACACGAGTGGGCCGTCGCACACCCAAAAAATGAAACAGCGCAGTACATCCTTAAATCCCCGCAATAGGCCTAACCAAACGATGCAGCGAACGCCTACCCGCCGTTCGCCCCAAATTTCCCATGACTAAACCATACCACGTCCGATCAACGCTCGCTCCCGGTAGGCGTCGCTGATCTTGTTCTCGTTAGGTCTTATGCGTCACGTTATAGCTCCAGTACTCGGCTTCGTTGCTGCCGCGTCGGCGGCACTCGCCAGTCCCCCGCCACCGGACGAGCATGCCCTCGCAAAAGCCGAAGCGGTCGCCATACATCACCTACATCCAGACTATCCGCTCGAGGCACGCCGCCTTCACCTTTCAGGTCGGGGCATCGTCCTTGGCATCGTCGATGCGAAGACGGGTCAACTCAAATCGGTGAAGATGGAGCGAAGCACGGGGCACACTATCCTCGACGAGGCAGTTCTGCGCGCTTTTCGGCAGTGGACTTTCAGGCCAGGCACGATTCGGCAGTTTCGTATTCCCGTCACGTATACAATGATTGCTCCGCCGCGATGAAAGACCTAACCATGCGATGGAGCGAACGGCGGACCGCCGCACGCTCCACATTTTGAGATGACTTCAATACTGGCACTCCGAGCGACGCGCGCCCTCGCCCGCCGTCGCTCATCTTATTCTCGTTAGATGATAAAGCCCTCTCTCCAGAAACTTACGGTCGCGGCATTCTGCATCTTCTCCACGGCATGTTCCGCGCTGACGGTCGTTCGTCCCTTGTCGCGAGCCGACGCGGTTCGTATCGCGGACGCTGAAGCACGGCGTTACACGCATGCTTCCATACGGGAGTACATGCATTCCCCGGTCCTTTACGCCGCAGAGCGCGGCGCGTGGTACGTCGGTTACCGCAGGCCCGGGCAGAAATTCGTGGATTTTGGCATCGACGTCGATGACAAGACAAGAAAAGCGCGCGTGCTTATGTACTAGCCATGCGATCATCTAACCATGCGATGGAGCGAACGCCGGACCGCTGTACGCTCCACTTTTTGAGATGACTTCCACACTTCCACTCCGATCGACACGCGCCCTCGTCCGCCGTCGCTCATCTTATTCTCGTTAGGCCTATGAAACGCCTTACCCTTTTCCTCAGTGTGCTCACCATCCTGGCGGCCAGCAGAGCGGACGCGAAGCCAACTCGTACGTTGATGCACACATTTCGAGATGGCTCCGCCATCATCTTCGTCGCGATCGTCGACAAGACCCCGGCACCGCAAGGCGTCGTGAAATCCAGCGACCCTGCGCGGCAACGCACGTTCAGCGTTTCGCGCCAGCAGTTTGAGGAGATGTGGCGGACTCTAGAGTCACTGCCGCAGAAATACGCTGGAGGCGAAGGCGCGTCTCGAAGCTTCGATGCGGTCAGCAACTTTATCTTCTCCGTGGGATATATGCCGAACGGAAAGAAGACCAACTACGTCATCCCGAAGAGCAGCGCTTTCAGTCCCGTGGTCGCACTGGCACGGCAGCTTGAGGCCTATGCTCATTGATCTTTTGGCCGGCCACGCAAATGGCCTAACCAAGCGATTGAGCGAACGGCGGACCGCTGTACGCTCTACTTTTTGAGATGATTTCCACACTTACACTCCGAGCGACGGGCGGCCTCGTCCGCCGTCGCTCATCTTGTTCTCGTTAGATGGCAGAGCCACTCGCCATTTTCAGACGCAGACGCCGTGTGGCCGCGACAGGAATGCTTGTTTTCGGACTATGTATCGTAGCGGCTTTGACTGCTCGTTTCTTCCCACCGGTATCGCCGTGGTTCTTTGTCGCGCTTGGAATCGTATTATCCGCGATCGGTGCTTGGCAGTATCGTTGTCCCTTCTGCAATCGCTTTCCTGAAGCGGACATACCCACTTATCATCCGGAAATTTGCAACCAGTGTGGGGAACGACTCCGATGAATTCACGCCAACCATCTAACCAATCGCTGCAGCTAACCGCTGGCCGCTCCGATGCCCCGCTTTACATTATGAAAACGCCACCATTTCAATTCATGCTCGCTCCCGCCAGCGGTAGCTGAGCTCTTTCTCGTTAGATCTATGCGAAAGCTCCTTGCGATTGTCGTCGCCATTGCGAGTTGCCAGCTGGTGAGCGCTGCGGACGTTGGACTGGAGGTCCTCGCTCCGATCTCGCGGGAGGACGTTCGCCAGATCACCCAGATCGTTAAGCATTTCACTTCTTCAGAGATTACGCTCATCAGGGCGGAGCAGTCGCCCAAACCGCCATTCGAGACCTACGCGGATAAGGTCTTTGTTTTTGTTGGACCAGAGCAGGAGCGAGGCAAGATGTATCGCCTGCAAAAGGCAAATGGGGCGTGGCACATAATGGAGCTCCCAAAGATCTAACCAAACGATGCAGCGAACGTCTGGCAGGCTCGGTTCCTCACTTTCCATGAAATTCCATCCTCAACCCGCAGCAACGCGCCACCTCGCCAGCCGTCGCTGATCTTATTCTCGTTAGGCGCCTGAGTGAATACGAAATGGCGAGTTGTGATCGCGATAGTGGCTGGCCTCTTGTTTCTTTCGCTGATCCCCATGCAGCGCGTGGTTGTCCCAGCCTGGTCTGTTCAGATTGTCGGCACCGACTCGCGCCCCGTAGCGGGCGTCAATGTGAGCGAGGTGTGGCAGGACTACACCCTGGAGTCGCAGTCTCATGAAGAGACGACGGTTACACCCAGCGACGGTCGTGTCTTTTTTCCTGAGCGCCGCATTTCTGCCCCACCGGTAATGCGCGTCGTGGGGGCTATCCGAAACATTCTGAGTACCGGGGTTCACTCCAGCTTTGGCCCTTCATCTTGGTTAGTCGTCTGGGGCGGGGATGATCTCGCAGGCTCTGCTTCATACATTCCTGGACAGTCACCGCCAGATCATGTCACTGTTGAGAAGCGACGCCACGGCCCCTAACCAAACGATGCAGCGAACGGCTGGCAGCTTTGGCTCCTCACTTCCCATGAAATTCCACCCTCAAACCGCAGCCACGCGCCATCTCGCCAGCCGTCGCTGATCTTATTCTCGTTAGGCGCATGAGGATATTTTCTCCAGTCGCAGTTTCTTGGAACATGTTTCAGCGCACGCTCATTTACATTGCTGCGGCCGGTCTTTCGTTGCTCGCTTTGCAATGGCTCTATGTGTTCGTCCTCACCGATTACCGCAGCCATCATCGCCCCATCATGATCCCTCTCGCATTGGTCACTTTGGCTCTCGCATTCGGTTTGTTGCGGCTCTCGTTCGTGGCAGTCGTTCTTCTCCTTGCGTTGGCTGCCGTCGTGGGCGCTGGCGCTTTCTACATTCAGATTTCCGCTGCGGGCTTTCAACCGTTCCTTGCTACTGTCGTTGTCGGCTCCATCCTGTATTTGTGTGCTCTTGTTCCACGTCTCACGCAAAGCGCCTAACCATGCGATGGAGCGAACCGCCGCCCGCCGCGCGTTTACTTCCCGCATGGCTAGAGCCTCTTCACTGCGGTCGATGCGCGCTCTCCGCGGCGGTCGCTCATCTTGTTCTCGTTAGGCGTATGAGACCGCCCGCTCTCACACTGCTCTTACTGCTGCTTACGTTTCGCAGCGAAGTGTCGAGCGCGTTCCCTACGCCAACACCTCCTAATGGCCTGAACCGGGCTGGGGTGCGCGCATACTACAAAGGCCAGGCAGATGCGCGGCGCGATATCCGCCATCATCATATTGCGATCGCGTCGTCAGTCGGGCCCGGTTATCCCTCGCCCGCTTTTGAGACGCTACTCCTCCACCGCTACAAGATTTACATTATCATCGTTTGGACAGATGAAATGACCGATGAAGATTACGGCTACCGCACCGGCTACAACGATGTCTCGATTCCCGAGATTGAGCGACGCTACGGAAAGGGCGTTCTCGACCGCGCTCATGCTGAGTCCGAAAAGAAAGCAGGTGCGCGTTGACGCAAACGCCTAACCAAGCGATGCAGCGAACGCCTACCCCGTCGTTTGCCCCACGTTTTCCATGACTAAACCATCCTACTTCCGATCCACGCTCGCCCTCGGTAGGCGTCGCTGATCTTGTTCTCGTTAGATCATGGCGAGCCGCGACGAGTTAATCCGCATGCTCCACCATGTGCAGTATGAAATTCGCCATTGTATGCTGATCCCAGAATGGCGTGATGACGCGCACATTTTGAAGGAAGCCGTTTTCCTTTCTTTCTTCGTTCATGCTCGTGCGCTGATTCATTTCTTTCAGAGGAAACAGAGCAGATGGCCAGACGATGTGTTCTCGTCGGATTTTGGGTTCACGCCGGCCTCCCTTTCGCTCCCGTCAGACGTGGACACACGCTTCGGAAAGGACATGATGCACATTACTTGGCAGCGACTAAGGCACACCCCAGAATCCAAGCCTTGGCCTATCCACGAGACCTACTCGGCGATCAAGCCGACAGCTACCGCTTTCGTGGACTATGTCGTTGACACGTTCTTGCCTGAATTGCCCGAGGACGAACAAGGGTTCTGGCGAGACCTTCAGCGCGTGTTGCACGAAACGGACGCACAGATGATTGTCGCGAAGGAATGATCTAACCAAGCGATGGAGCCAACGCCGCCCGATGTGCTTATGAGCTTGTTCACAGTTCCACCCACAGCTTGCAGCCAGCCGCGTCCTCAGCGGCGTGGCTCATCTTGTTCTCGTTAGATGTCATCACCCTCGTGAGCACGATGCGGTTCCTAAAAGACAGCTACCTCACGATCTACGTTGCATTTTTCCGGTTTTGTCAGGGCAACTGGTCCTTGGAGACCAATATGTATAAGGGTGTTGTCGGGATATGTTTGTTCCATTGCTTTATCCTGCTTGGTGCGGTTGCTTGGCTGGCATATTTTACGGGGACCCGACTTCCTGATATTGCTCGACTCACCTTTTATGCGATTTTTTTCCTCTTCTACTTCGTTCACTGTTATGTGCTCATTCGCCGCAGACATGGCATCGCATTCGAGCAGACTTTCCGCACGTTCGCGCGTCGCCGGCGGACGTATTTACTCACTGCGGCTTGGCTACTCATTGCCGCAAGTGGCGCGTTCGTATACGGATCGGCTTTCTACCTCCGCCCTTACATTGCTAGCCACCAATGACATCTAACCATGCGATGGAGCGAACTCCGAAAGCGTTCGGAGTCGCTCATCTTGGTCTCGTTAGGCCGGTAGTCATGCAGCTATCGGAATTCGTCACGTTTGCATGTCTAATAGTCGCTACTTTGATGAGCGGCGGCTGCGATCGCGCTGTTCGGCGTGAGCCGAAGGAAACGGTGTTTCGAATCGTCGCTACGGATACTGGATTCGAAGCTCCCGACGCGGTTCCCATCGGATTGCGGCATATCCTATTCGAAAATCACGGGTCTAAGATTCACGAGGCAATGCTCGTAAAGCTTCCGACCAGAATGAGTGCGGCCAATTTTCAGGAGCAGGTAAGGCGCGGAATACTTTTTCCCAAGGGAGTGCTGGATTATTCCGGTCCCGGGCTGATGTCACCTGGTGAGACAGTGGAAATGTGGCTCAAAGTTGATCCGGGCGAGTATGTTCTTATCTGCTGGAACCATTTGAGGTCGGAACCGGTCCATGCTTTTTCCGTGCGATCTCCGATAGTGGAGGATTCACCACCTAGCGCGAATGTAGTGCTAAGGCTCATGGATTATCGCTTTGAATTTGAGGGTAAGTTGCACAAGGGCGAACAGGTTATTCGAGTAGAAACGCGGGGGCCCTCTATGCACGAAGCAGACCTATTTCGTCTGCATGCTGGCAAGACGGTGGCTGATATAAGGCGGTGGCGGAAAGAAGATCTTCAGGTCGCGCCAGTAGATGCCCTGGGAGGACCGCTGGACAGCCACGATATCGGCCGCGTTGTGTGGCTGCGCAGGAACTTCACCGCCGGCCGCTATGTCCTTCATTGCGCAGTGCCAATTACGACTAGCCCAGAAACAACCGCTCAGGAGACCACTCATGCTGATCTCGGGATGGTGCAGGAATTCGAGATTACAGAGTAAACCGACCCGAAAGGTAGCAATACAATAATGACAACAGGCCTAACCATGCGATGGAGCCAACTCCGAAAGCGTTCGGAGTCGCTCATCTTGGGTCTCGTTAGATTAGACGCGCCGCAGAATCCCCATCGGGGTTAGCCGGACGAGGAACATCGCGATCTTCATAACGATTCCGGGAACGACGAGCGGCTTATTGCGCTCGATCCCGGTGAGCCCGGCGCGGACGACATCTTCCACCGGTAGGTGCATGAAGGATGGGCTGGGATACGGCTGCTTCACGATGCTGCGGCGCGCGACGGAGCTAAACTCTGTATCGACGGGGCCGGGACAAAGCGCGCTCACGACGATCCCTTGTTTCCGCACTTCGCCGCGGATGCCGTCGGAAAAACTCGTGACGTACGCTTTGCTCGCAGCGTAAACGGCCATTTTGCGAATCGGCAGAAATCCCGCGCTCGAGCTGACGTTCAGGATTGCGCCGCGTTTCTTCTCGATCATCGCGGGGAGCAGCGCGCGGGTCAGCATCGTGGGCGCGGCGATGTTTACAGCGAGCATTTGGTGGAGACGCGCCGGCTCAGCCGTAACGAACGTGCCGCGATCGCCGAGGCCGGCATTGTTGATCAGGAAATCGATTGCGATGCCTTCGCGGTTGAGCCACTCGCATAACTCTTCGACTTCGCGCGGTTGCGACAGGTCGACGGCGCGGCAGTGAATGTTGAGGTTCGGATCCTTTTTTGTGAGTTCATCGCGCAGTTCTTCCAGCCGATCCAAACGCCGCGCGACGAGCACAAGGCCACCGGCGCGCCCTGCGAGTTGGCAGGCAAACTCACGCCCGATCCCAGCAGAGGCGCCAGTAATCAGGGCACAGCAGCCAGTCACGTCGAACCCATTCATGATTTTCGAAGAATCGGTTCCAATGTTCGCCAGACGAGGTCCGCGATGATCCGGTGTCCGGCCGCGTTCGGATGAATCAGATCCGCTTGATTTAGTTCGCGCTGGCCGCCGACGCCTTCCAGTAGGAAAGGGACAAGGGCCGCGTTGTTGTCTCGCGCGAGCTCGGCATAGACACGCTGGAATCCGGCCGCGTATTCGGGTCCGAGGTTCGGCGGCACCTGCATCCCGGCGAGAACAATTTTCACGCTCGAGTTTTTCGCTTTCGCCTTGTCGATGATCGCCTGGAGATTTGCTTTCATCGATTTCAAGTCGAGGCCGCGCAAGCCATCGTTCGCGCCGAGCTCGATGACAAGAACGTCGATCGGCCGCTGAAGGAGCCAATCGATTCGGCGCAAGCCACCGGCGCTCGTGTCGCCACTCAAACCTGCGTTCTGAACTTCGAAGGGTAACCCCGCGACGCGAATTTTCTCCGCGACCAGTGCCGGGAACGCTTCCGTCGGTTGCACTCCAAATCCCGCCGTGAGGCTGTCACCGAGAAACACGAGCGACTTTCCCGGCGTCTCCGCGGCGCGGGCATCAGGCAGTCCGCCACCGGACAAAAAAAGCGAAACGCCCAGAGCAATTGCGAGAATTGCTGGCATTGTCTTCTTCCTGTTCGCGTGAGCAAAAACCGATTCCATTTTCAATGAGCGCCCTTTCGATCCTCGACGTTCAGCATTTGACGAAAACCTACGACACGGGCGCGGGCAAGTTGACCGTCCTCAAGGACATTTCGTTCATCCTTCCCGCGGGAAGCACGTGCGCGATCCTGGGCCCGTCCGGCAGTGGCAAGACGACTTTACTCGGGCTTTGCGCGGGACTCGACCGGCCAACGTCGGGCTCGGTTTTGTTGAACGGCATCACGCTCGGCGAAGCAGACGAAGACGAGCGGGCCCGCATCCGGAACGAGCATGTCGGTTTCGTTTTTCAAAACTTCCAGCTCATCCCGACGCTGACGGCGCTGGAAAATGCCACGGTCCCAATGGAATTGCGCGGCGACCGGAGCGCGCGTCAGCTTGGCTTGGACTTGTTAGGCCGGGTCGGGCTGGGGGAACGGGTCGATCATTATCCAGCGCAGCTTTCCGGCGGCGAACAACAGCGCGTGGCGCTCGCTCGCGCTTTCATTAATCGCCCAAAGATTCTGTTCGCGGATGAGCCAACCGGAAATCTCGACGCAGAAACGAGCAGTTCGGTGATTGAGGTGATGTTGGAATTGAATCGCAGCGCCGGCACCGCGCTCGTTCTCGTTACCCACGATCCCGATGTCGCGCGCCTCACCGAACGAACGATCAGGCTGCGGAATGGCGAAATGGTATGACGCGCGGAATTCGATTGGCTGGGGAGCGCACGCGCCCTCGCGTGCTGGCGAAGGCGCCTCGCCTTCACGGACTTTTTGCAGTCCGTCCGCGTCCGGGCGCAGTCTCAGCTTACGGGGAGGAGTTCGTTGCAGCGAGGCGCCGCAACCAGCACGCGAGGGCGCGTGCGCTCCCCAGATCGATGCAAGCGGCGCATTTACGCGAATCATGAGCACTTCATTCATCTGGAAAATGGCGTGGCGCGATAGCCGGTCGAGCCGGCGACGGCTGCTATTGTTTTCGATTTCAATCACGCTTGGGATCGCGGCGCTGGTGAGCATCGGCTCGTTTCGCCACAGCCTGGCGCGAGCGATCGATGATCAGGCCCGCAGTTTGATCGGGGCCGATCTCGTCGTCGAATCGACGCGCGCATTTCGGCCCCAAGACGAAGAGCTGCTTCACTCGTTAGGCGAACCGCAGGCGCGAGAAGTCCGCTTCGCGACGATGGCGTCGTTTCCGAAAAGCAGCGGGACGCGCCTCGCGAGCGTCCGCGCCCTCGGCGGCGACTTTCCATTTTACGGACCGATGGAAACGACGCCACCGACGGCTGCCCGCGAATTTCGCAACGGCGGACAGGCGGTTCTCGAAGAAAGTTTGCTCCTTCAATTCCACGCCCAGGTCGGCGACCCGATCAAGATCGGCGACTTAGAATTCACGATTGCCGGTTCGATTAAGAAAATGCCGGGTGAAGCATCGGCGGCCGGATCGCTCGCGCCGCGGGTTTACATTCCGCTTCAGAATCTGGCCGAAACTCACTTGCTCAAGCCGGGCAGCGTCGCGCGGTATCGCGCCTACGTGAAATTTCCGGACAACACCGACGTCGAATCGCGGATCGAAATTGTCGGCCCGCAGATCAAGCGGCTGGGGATGGATTACGACACGGTGGCGAAACGGAAACGCGACCTCGGAGCTTCGCTCGAGAATCTGTATCGTTTTCTCAACCTCGTCGGATTCATTTCGCTGTTGCTCGGAGCAGTCGGAGTCGCGAGCGCGATCCAGGCGCATCTGCAACAGAAAACGAAGACTGGCGCGATCCTGCGCTGCCTCGGGATGTCGGCGGCGGGAACCGTTTTCATTTATCTCGTGCAAACGGCGGCGATGGGACTCTTCGGCGCCGGCGTCGGCGCGATCCTCGGAATGGCGATGCAGCGAGTTTTCCCGCGCATTCTCATGTCGTTCCTGCCGCTCGCCATTTCGACTTCGATCGCGTGGCGTCCGATTTTCGCCGGCGTTTTCATCGGGTTTGCGATTTGCATTTTGTTCGCCTTGCCGCCGCTCCTGCGTTTCCGCCGGCTCTCGCCGCTGCGCGTTTTTCGCGCTGCCATGGAAGTCGAACCGCCGTCACGAAAACGCGATCCGCTGCTGTGGGCGATCTACGCCACCATCGTCGCCGGCATCACGGCCTTCTCGATTTGGCAGACAGCCACGCTCAGACACGGCCTCGTTTTCGCCGCCGTTCTTTTCCTCGCGGTTGGCATTTTTGCCGGCGTGGCGAAACTCGTGATGGCGAGCATCCGCAAATTCTTTCCGCACGGCTGGAGTTTCGTTTTGCGGCAGGGACTGGCGAATCTTTACCGGCCGAATAATCGGACGCTGCTGCTGACCCTGTCGTTAGGCCTGGGAACGTTCCTTCTTCTGAATCTCTACCTGACGCGGCAGGTTCTGCTTTCGCAGTTCACTTCGATCGGAACGGACAATCAGCCGAACATTTTCTTCTTCGACATTCAACCGGATCAAAGAGCGGGCGTTGCCGAAATCGTTCGCGCTTCCGGGATGCCGATGATCCAGGAAGCGCCGATCGTCACGATGCGTCTCGCCGAAGTGAAGAACAGGCGGACGAGCGAACTGCTTCTCGATCCGCATCGGAAAACTCCGGAGTGGGAACTGGAGCGCGAATATCGAACGACTTACCGCGAACAGTTGACGGACACCGAAAAAATTACCGCCGGCCAATGGATCGGCCGGGTCGATTACCATCCGGGCGAGACGGTGCCGATCTCGTTCGACGAGGAGATCGCGAAAGATCTCGGAGTCAAAATCGGCGACGAGCTGGTCTTCGACGTTCAGGGCGTCTCGATCAAAACAAAACTCGCCAGCACGCGCGCGATCGATTGGAAACGGTTCCAGACGAACTTCTTCGTGGTGTTTCCGGCGGGCGTTCTCGAAAACGCGCCGACGTTTTATGTCCTGGTCAGCCGGGTCCCGACGCCGGCGGACTCAGCGAAATTGCAGAGCGCGATCGTGGCGAAATTTGCAAACGTAGCCGCGATCGACCTGACGTCGGTTATCCAGACTGTCGATTCGATCCTCAGTAAAGTTGCGTTGGTCATTCGGGTGATGTCGCTCTTCACGGTCGGCGCGGGCGTGATTGTGCTGGCGAGCACGATCTGGAGCGGGCGATATCAGCGACTCCAGGAAAGTATTTTGTTGCGCACGCTCGGAGCGTCGCGCGCCCAAATCTGGAAAATCCTTTGTGCCGAATATTTTCTGCTCGGTCTCTTCGCAAGTGTGACTGGAATTGCGCTCGCGGTCGCGGCGAGCTGGGGACTGGCGAAGTTCGTTTTCAAACTTGGTTACGCGCCGTCGATCTGGCCGCTGTTCGTCGCGGCGGCGGCGGTCAGCGCATTGACGGTCGCCGTGGGGTTAATCGCGAGCCGCGGCGTAGGCAGCGCGCCGCCGCTGGAAATCCTGCGGAGTGAGGCGGAGTAGTTGGAGCGACGCCGCTTTGAAAGCCCGGCCTCGCCCTTTCGGGCTGCGTTACGGGTCGGCGTAAGAACGCTCAGCTGCTGACACGCGTGACACGGCGACAGAGCGCCGTCGCTACAACAGACTAGCGCCGGGTCGTCGGCTCCAGCGATTGCAATTCGCTCTTGCTGAGCGGCCGCCAATGGCCGCGCGGAAGATCACCAAGGCGCAGACGGCCGATGCGAATTCGGATGAGCCGATTCACTTCGTAACCGACTTCGTAAAACATCCGGCGAATCTGGCGATTGATTCCCTGGCGCAAGATAACGCGTAACCGCGTCGGTTTGATTGAATGCAGAGAATCAATCCGCGCGCGTTGGCCATCGAGCATCACGCCCTTATGTAATTTCGGTGCGAGAGCCGGGTCCCACGGACGATCGATCGTGATCTCGTATTCCTTCTCGATCTTGTAACGCGGATGAGTCAGACGCTGGGCCAGATCACCGTCGTTGGTGAGAAGAAGAAGGCCTTCCGTTTGGGCGTCGAGCCGGCCGACGTTGAAGAGGCGCGGCAAATGGGGCGGAAGCAGGTCGAAAATCGTGTCGCGCGCATTTGGATCGCTTCGCGTCGAAACAAAACCAGCCGGCTTATGCAGCATGATATCGAGCCGGCGCTCGCTGTGGATGAGTTTGCCGTCGACTTTGACGTGGTCGCGGTCTCCCGGCTGCGCGCTGAAATCGGTGCAGACCCGGCCGTTGATCGTTACGCGCCCGGCTGCGATCAATTCATCGCAATGCCGCCGCGAGCCGAGGCCGGCTGCGGCAAGAAAACGGTTGAGACGCATCGGGAGTGACCAGTGATCAGTGACCAATGATCAGTTTTGCTCTCCGGCCGATCACTGGTCACTGGCCACTGATCACTTTCTTACACGTCGGGCTTGGTTTTCGGCAGGCCGAGGACTTTCTGACCTTCCTTGAATTGGCCGCGCTTCTTCAACAGCTCGACGCGCTCGAAACGTTTCAGAACGTTCCGCTTCGCGGTGATGGTGCTGGCTCCTTTAAGACTGCGATGTTGCGACATAAAAATTGATCCGGGTTTCTTCGGAATTGAGAGCCGGCAGGTTACAACGGTCGGCTCTTTTTTCAACCCCTCATCTCAAAGCTCCAAGCACCAAGATCCAAG
>Ga0137407_10001450_pt1 | contig 15495 bp, 11 predicted proteins | sample CZOMad2_2_16fung_FD_108410 | JGI IMG/M metagenome (GOLD analysis project Ga0137407, IMG submission 108410) | Vadose zone soil fungal communities from Angelo Coast Range Reserve, California, USA - CZOMad2_2_16fungal (Illumina Assembly) | ecosystem: Environmental > Terrestrial > Soil > Vadose...
CGAAGACGGACAATCTGGGAAATGTTTACGTCACGATTGGAAAGGGCGCGCCGCACAAACTGATCGCCGTGGCGATGGACGAACCAGGTTACGTGGTCAGCGGAATCACCGAGGATGGATATTTGCGCGTGCAGCGCTTGCCGCAAGCCGCGGTGACGCCGGTCTTTGATGTGTTGAATTTCGCGCAGCCTATGTGGGTAATTACGCGCGGCGGAAAACGGGCCAATGGAGTTTTCGCGGGGCTGAGCGTTCACTTACAGCCTGGGCGAGTCGGCGGCCCGAAGATGAATCATCCCGATGAATTGTTCGTAGACATTGGAGCGAAGGACACGGCTGACGTGCGAGCGGCCGGAGTGGACATATTGGATGCGGTCGTTATGCAGAGAAATTTGCTTGCGGTAGGAAGAGAAGAAATCAGCGGGCAGTCTTGTGGAGACCGCACGGAGTTGTTAGCGGTGCTGGGACTGCTGGAGAGAGTACGGGCGGACGAGATTAAAGGAACGTTGACGGTCGCGTTCATTACCCAACAATGGACGGGAGCGCGTGGAATGAACCGGTTGCTGACCGAGGTTCATCCCGACGAAATGATATTTGTAGGACACGTTACCGCCAATGCTCCTGCGGATGACAAGAGCGGAGGCGCTTCAGTGAGGGCACAAAAACTCGGTAGCGGAGTACTGATCGGCACTGCGGCTGAGGGTGGTGGAGATTTTGTTGCCGAACTCAAGGCGCTAGCGGAGACAAAGAAGATTCCGGTGACGCTACTCTCCGCGAATTTGCCGCGCATTGCCGGCTACGTGCCCGGGGCGGAGTACCCGAAGCAGATTGCTGAAATTGGAGTGCCAACACTTTGGGCAGAAACTCCTGCTGAGACTGTAAACAGAAAGGACGCAGCGAACCTACTTGAGTTACTGGGTGCGTATGCTGGAGTAAGTGTGTTAGAAGAAATCAACTCTGAGCACTCGGCAAGTGCAAGCGTTCCGGGAACGATCGGAGAATTGGTGATGGCTTACGGAGCGAGCGGCCACGAGGCGGCTGTTCGTGAAAAAGTAAAGGAATTGCTTCCCGAGTGGGCGCGAAAACAAACGCGGACGGACGATGCAGGGAATTTAGTTTTGCACCTGGGCGACGAGAAGCCCAAAGCGAAAACGCCGCGCTTGGCATTCGTCGCGCACATGGATGAAATTGGCTATGAAGTGAAGAAAATTGAGGACGACGGACGAGTCGAGCTGGTGGTTCTGGGCGGTGGCTACACGCAATATTTTCTGGGCCACACGGCTTTGTTACACAAGTCCGACGGCAGTACGGCGGGCGCGGTGATGGAATTGCCGAGCGGATGGGACAAGCCAGGATTCGAGTGGCCGCAAAGTCTGCGAACAATGGATGATCCGGTGAGCGCGTATGTGGGAACAAGTTCGCGGGAGGAAACCGAGAAACTTGGGATCAAGGCGGGCGACTGGCTGACGATAGAGAAAGCGTACCGGCCGCTGATTGGAACACGCGCAAGTGCGAGAAGCTTTGACGATCGTGTCGGCTGTGCCGCGCTAATCGCTGCCGTGAAGGCGATCGGTCCGAACCTGCCGGGACGTGATGTGACTTTCGTCTGGAGCACGGAAGAAGAAGTTGGCCTGAAGGGCGCGGCAGTTGCGGCGGAGCACATGTTCAAAGATGGAAAGGCTCCTGATTTCGTATTTGCGATCGATACGTTTGTGAGCAACGATTCGTCGCTGGAATTGAGGCGATTCGGGAACGCGGACCTCGGGGAGGGATTCGTGGTGCGAGCAGTGGACAATTCAAATATAGTCCCGCTGGAATATGTGGATCACGTCGTGAAACTCGCTCGCCAAAACAAAATTCCCGTGCAGTATGGAGTAACCGGCGGAGGAAATGACGGAGCAGTGTTCACGCGATTTGGAAGCGTTGACGTGGCGATGGGATGGCCGTTGCGGTATTCGCATTCACCAGCGGAGGTGATTGATACGCGGGACATGGATGCGCTGGGCCGAGTCATTAGCGTGCTGGCACAGAGCTGGTGAGTCGCTTCACGAGGTTAACGTCTTGGTGGCGCTAATCGGGGCCCTGCAGAAAGTCTGCATAGCGCTCAGCAATCGCCGACCAAGAAAAATACTTCCCCTGTGTGGCGCGGCTGCGTTGCGCAAGCTGCGCGCGAAGATCGTTCTCCGAGAGTACACGCACAATCGCCTCTCCGAGTTGCGAGTGCAAAGCCGCTTCGTCCGGCCCTTCGGACAAAAGAATCACGCCAGCGTCCGTGATCGGCGAAGCGGTTTCCGAGCCCTGCAGCGCGATCACAGGTAAGCCGCATGCGATTCCGGCAATCGCACTGCCGCGACGGGTGGAAATCGTTCCGCGAACAAACAACAAGACATCTAAATCGGCGAACCTCTTGACCAACTCACTCTCTTCGACGACACCTTCAACACTCAACTCGATTGGCAGATCGTCCAAACCTTTTCTCAGCGCGGTTTCGCGCACTTCGGCGTGTCGTCCAAATACAAGCAATCGCAGTTTGCCAAGCTTCTGGCTCGCAATCCTCGTTGCCTCAATCACGTCCCGTGTCTCGCGGTCGCCCGTCGACCCGCCCGTGATGCTGAATACTCCAATCGTCGGTGGTGAATGAAGGTCGTCGTGAAACTGCGGATCGACCGGAAACGGAAGGTTTGCGCCGACGGGAATAAACGATGATTCGTTCGCGGAATCAGAATCGCCCAGCCAGCTGATACGGTTCGACGCAATGGTAAAAATGTTGCGATCGGAAAATGCCGCCATGTCCTTCATCGCACCGACTTGGAGCCGGCGCCGAATACGATCGAGGAGCCGCAAGCCTCCGAACGGCTCGACATCGTGAAACACAATCGCAATACGGGTTCCAGCTTTTCGCAACACGCGCAGAACGCGAAAGATTCGTGCAGGGAATCCGCGGGCAGACCAGGCGAGCGCGGTGTATTGGACTAAAACCCACGTGCCGCGCCAAGCTTGTGCCTGGAACCGCAGCGCTTCGAGGGACGCGCTCCATCCGTGTTGGTTCCACGGAACGCGGCGGATTTCGAGTTGAACATTGTGTGCGACGAGCGCCTGGCCGAGATAACGACAATAGTCTTCGACTGCGTCGGTGGGTTCGTCGCGGCGTCCGAGCAAAGCGATGACGCGTTGTGCGGTCATTTTTCGACGAGGAAACTGCCAATGACAAGAGCGTCCATGCCCGAGCTAAAGAACGTGCGCAAGGCATCGGTTGCCGTGTGCGCGATCGCTTCGCCACGCAGATTGAACGAGGTATTCATGATGACGGGCACTCCGGTGACTGAGCCAAATTCGTCTATCAGCTGGTAATAGAGTGGATTGATTTCGCGTTCAACGGTTTGTGGACGTGCGCTGCCATCCACGTGGGTTACGGAAGGAATCACGCTGCGCTTTTCCGGGCGCACTTGCGCGGTGAGAATCATGAACGGCGAATCGTACGCGCATTCGAGATAGTCCGGCGCGGCTTCTTTCTTAAAAGACGGTGCAAACGGGCGCCACCACTCGCGGAATTTAACCGCGTTGTTGACTTTGGTATTCATTTCCGGGTCGCGCGGATCGGCAATGATGGAGCGGCTGCCAAGAGCGCGTGGGCCGAACTCCATGCGACCCTGAAACCAACCGAGAATCTTGCCTTCGTTGAGAAGTGTTGCGCCAGTCTTCGCAGGATCACTCAATTTGGTGTGGCGGATTTTGTAGGTGAGCAGCGCCTTCTCGATTGCGTCGTCGTCGAACGAGGGGCCCCAGTAACCGTGGCGCATGGGCTTGTGGGGAAGACGGCCGTTGTCGTCGAGATAGGGAGCCAACGCGGCGCCCAGGGCAACTTCGGACGCCGCCGGTTGGACGAAAATATTTTCGATTGCACCGGATGCGACGATTTTGCCGTTAGCTTTTGAATTGAGCGCGACACCGCCGGCCAGACAAAGATTGTTAGAGCCGGTTTTCTGTAACGCCAGCTTGACGACAGACGTCATCGCTTCTTCGCAAGCATCCTGAGCTGCAAACGCAATATTTTTGTGGTGATCGGAAATATCGGATTCGGGATCGCGCGCGGCACCGAGCAGCTCTGTAAAGTGGGATAAGTACGCGCCATCCCCGATGAGCATTTTTGTATTCACCCGATACGGTGCGTCATTGGGATTGATGAAACCGCTCAAATCAATTCCCTTTTGGCCGTAAGGCGCAAGGCCCATGACTTTCCACTCGTCACTGTTTGGAACAAAACCGAGGAAGCCGGCGAACTGAGCGTAGAAAAGTCCAAGCGAATCGGGCCAATTGAGGGTGAGAACGTGGTCGAGGCGCCCCGCGCGGCCATGCCAAATCGAAGTAGCTTCCCAGGCGCCGCGGCCGGCCATGACGACGACAGCGGCATCGTCAAAACCAGAGTAGGCGTATGCGCTAATTGCGTGTGCGAGGTGGTGATCGACAAACCGAAAGCGTGTCTTGATTCCTGATGCCACATGCTGAGGAAGTGGCGCGAGGAATTCAGAAAGTCCATGTACGAAAGAGGCCACTGTCCAGTGGCATAGAGTTTTAGATCGTGGCGGTAAACCGGGCCCGCCGTTTGCCAACCAAAACAAACTTCATCGATTTGCCCGGCAGCGACTTTCGCGAAGTCGAGACAGGCCTGAATGGCGAGTCTGGGGAAACCGGCATCATGCTTGAGGCGCGCGATGCGCTCTTCCGCCACGGCGAAAAGCAATTCGCCGTCGCGCACAATGCATGCGGAGGAATCGTGCATCTGCGAGTAGTTAATTCCGATTGTCAGCATGAATTTCGGGGCATATGCAAATTAAACATAAAATTAGCCAGCACGCGAACCCGTACAGCAGCGATCCAGGATGTAGAGTTCATCAAGATCGCAACGACTTGAGCCAGGAGCGCGACAAAAGTGAAGCTCCTTGTATTGTCGCGCGAAAGCCGTGTCCGGCAATATGACGAAATTGATTGGCAGCACAAGCGGTGAGGCCGTGCGCGGCGAAAAAATCGAGCGCAACCAGGCGCGCTCGCGGTTCTGGCCAGGATCGAGCGGGCGCCAGTTTTTTCTGCCTAGGTTGCGCCAAACGGGCCAGGAGCTGGCCCACTCGCCGATCGTAGGTATGTTTCGCTAACACCAGAGCCCGCGCGGTTTCGGCGATTCGCGTGCGTGCGGGTTTGTCCTGCAAATACTTGCGAAGCACAGTGATAATCTCGGCGGGATTGCGATAACCGATGAAGTGAACGCCTTCTTGAAGGCCAAGCTGGGTGAGTTCCGTGGGCATGGAGGTGAACAGAAGAGCACCGGAGGCCAGGACTTCGAAGACGCGCAAGTTGGCATCCTGTGGAAAATCATCGCGCCCGATGTTGACCACCATTTGCGAACAGCGATAGAGGTTGGCGACTTCTTCGACGGTATAAGAGCGCGACCAGTCGTTGGTGTGAAATTCTTGCGCGAGTTTCAGGAGCCACTCGGCGCAAGTTTTGTAAAACTTGCCGCCGGTCTGTCCAGCCCAGCCAATTTCGAATGCGCGCGATGGATCTGCATCCTCGAAAAAATGCTTGCGAACCGCGTGGGGCAACGAGAAAGCCCCAGGGTGCCCGGCACGCCTAAACTGCTCGTCATACCCGGGATGGAAAACCGCAGCGTGATCGAACACAGCCGACCAGTGGATGCGCCGTTCGGTAAAAGCATAGGTATCAGGACGAAAGCAAACCGTTGGAATCTCACAATGTTCAAGATCGATTGGAAAAAGAGGGTGGGCCGATTCGAAATGAAGAATTGCTGAAGGAGTGCTTGGACAGGTGCGTAAGACATCTTCGAGAGGTGCATCGAATGGAATTGAATCCTCTACGCAGAAAAACTCGATGCCACGGCGGCGGAACGCATCCGCATAGCCGGGTATCAGCTTCCAATGATGTTGTTCGCGGCAAAGGCAGAGAATTGTCATGCTGGACTAATGAATCGAAGAAATTCCTTCCGCCTAGCGGAATAGAAATTAGTGAGCAACACCTGAAGCCTGTGCCAATTCCTGCGCGGCGATAATTTCGTGAAAAATGGTGTCGAGGCTGCGCGTGATTTTCCAATTCGGATAGTGCGACTGGAACTTACCCAGGTCAGAGATATAACAGATGTGATCGCCCTTCCGCGCTTGATCGACATATTTCCAATCAAGTTTCTTGCCGGTCATTTCGGCAATCTTGGCGATAGCTTCGAGCATGGAGACGCTGTTGCCGCGACCGCCGCCAAGATTGTAAACCTCGCCGGGCCGGGGATTCGCGGCGAATTCTTCGATGGCGCGAACGACGTCGTGGCTGTGAATGTTGTCACGGACTTGTTTGGCCTTATAGCCGAAGACAGAATAAGTGCCACCGCCAAGCGCGACTTTTACGAGATAGGAGAGAAAGCCGTGCAGCTCAACGCCGGAATGCGAAGGTCCGGTAAGGCATCCACCGCGAAAGATGCAGGTATTCATGCCGAAATATTTGCCATATTCTTGCGCGACCAGATCGGCAGCGGCCTTTGAAGCGCCAAACAAAGAATGCATGGTCTGATCGATCCGGCAGGACTCTTTGACGCCTGCATGATCTTCGGGTCGAGAATAATCGTAGCGGGTTTCCAATTCGCTCATAGGAATTTCGTTGGGCGAGTCGCCGTAAACTTTGTTAGTGCTCATGAGGATGAAAACCGCATCATGACAATGTTGACGGGTGGCTTCGAGCAAATTTACGGTTCCAAGAGCATTGACTTCAAAATCGAGAATCGGAATGTCGCGAGCTTTGTCATGGGAAGGCTGCGCGGCGCAGTGAACGATTAAGTCGAAGCGATTGGATTTAAAGAGTTTGTCTAGCTCGTTGCGGTCACGGATATCGAGGTTGACGTGCTGAAAATTCTTCGTCGAATTCTCGAGGCGATTCAGATTCCAGGTGGTGTCGCCCTGCGCGCCGAAAAAGACCTGGCGCATGTTGTTATCCACGCCGATGACGTGATGGCCCTGCCGGTCGAAATGCTCGACCGCTTCCGAGCCGATTAGCCCGCTGCTACCCGTGACAAGGATTGTTTTCATATTTTGTGGACGGGTTCGGATAGTGTACTCAACTTCTGCACGCTTCGCACGCGAAGGGCTTGAATGCCTGCCGACTACCAGATCTTGCAGGCATTTTCACGGACCATAGGATCGCCTTTTTTGCAGCCAAAAGCTTTGGCGAATAGTTCCATGTTGGAGAGCGGCCCATTCACCCTGAATTTTGAGACCGGGTGCGGGTTGCTGTTGGCCATCAGCCGGGCGTATTCCGGACGAAGATTGGCGCCCCATACTTGCGCCCAGCCGAGAAAAAATCGTTGTTCGGGAGTAAATCCATCAATATTCGGCGGACGCTTTCCTTCGACCGATTTTTCGTAAGCGACGTAGGAAATTGCCAGTCCACCAAGGTCCGCGATACTCTCACCGAGAACCAGCTTCCCATTTTCGTGCAGGCCGGGCTCGACTTCGTAGCCATCAAACTGCTTCTGAACGCAGGTCGCCCGTTCATCGAAATTCTTGCGGTCGTCCTTGGTCCACCAATCGCGCAGATTGCCCTGACCGTCAAATTGCGAACCGGAGTCGTCGAAGCCATGAGTGATTTCGTGACCGATCGCCGCGCCCATGCCACCGTAGTTGATTGCGTCATCGGCCTTGGGATCAAAAAAGGGCTGCTGCAAAATCCCGGCAGGGAACACAATTTCATTCATCGTTGAATTGTAATAGGCATTGACGGTCGGCGGGGTCATTCCCCACTCGGTGCGGTCTACCGGTTTCCCAATCTTGTGCAGATCGCGAGCGCGTTCGAAGCTGATGGAGCGCCGTACGTTCGCCAAGTATCCAGATCGTTCGACCGAAAGTGCGGAATAATCACGCCACTTGTCGGTATATCCGATCTTGATCTGAAACGCTTGCAGTTTCTCCAGAGCTGCTTTTTTGGTATCCGGTCCCATCCAGGTTAGCACGGGGATGTCGTACTTCAGGGCGCTGATTAAATTCAACACCATCTCACGCGCGTGCGCCTTGGCCTCCGGCGGAAAATACTTTTCAACGTAGACCTGCCCTAGCGCTTCGCCAAGACTACGATTGACGCTTTGTACGCAGCGCTTCCACCGCGGCTGAATCTCCTTCGAGCCCGACAGCTTCGCTCCATAAAAGTTAAAATTCTCCTGCACGAAGCCTTCAGAGAGTTCATTTGCGCTGGCATGAATGACGTGCCAGCGCAGGTACGATTTCCATTGACTGAGAGGAGCTTCCGTCAGCAAGCGGTTGGCTTCCTTGAAAAAATCCGGCTGCGCGACGTTGATGGCGGAAAATTGTGGAGCGTTGCGTTCACGAAAATAGCCTTCCCATGGAAATGACGGTGCGAGGCCCTCCAGCTGCGGAAGGGTCATCTTGTGCCAGACGGCGTGTGGATCGCGCATTTGCACGCGTGACATCGAAGCATTGGCCAACGTTGTTTCAAAATTCATCGCGGTTTGTGCTTCGGCGTTAGCCTTTTCCTGGGAATCTCCAACAAGTGCGAACATTTTCGCGATGTGCGCAACATAGTCCGCGCGCAGCTGTTTGGACTTCTCATCGGTGCGGGTGTAATAGTCACGCTCTGGAAGGCTCAGCCCGCTCTGCTCGACTTCCGCGATTACCTGTGTGCTGTCGTCCAGATCCTGAGTCGAGTCAAAATTGAAGAGATATCCGCTGCCAGTCTGTTGCAGCCGCGCGATCAGCGACTGAAGTTCATTGGATTCTTTTATCTTATCGATCGCGGTTAGATCCGCGGCGATAGGTTTAATTCCTGACGCATCGATTGCCGTTATGTCCATGCAACTGGCGTAAAAATCGCCGATCTTTTGCTGATTGGAGCCGGCCGGCGGATTCGCTTTCATCGAAACTTCCAGAATTCCGCGCATCGAAGCCTGATTTCTGTCCGCCAGTATAGTGAACGAGCCCCAGGAAGGAAACTCCGGCGGAATCGGATTGTTTTTCATCCAGCCGCCCATCGCGAACTCATAGAAATCGTCACACGGTTTGCAGGACCTATCCAGATTTGCGGCGCTGAATCCCCATCCGCTTGCAGAGTCAGCACAGCCACCGCGGGCCCTAAGCACTCCGAGGAAGGCCACGCCCAAAATCAAGACCGTGAAAATTCGGCGAATCGGAAATGAATGGAACATGGTTCCCCCTATCGAATGGCAGGGTCCTGGCTGGATTAGACCTGCCGAGTTTAGCAAAATCGAAGAATCAGACACAAAAAGTTGCTTCAGGCTAAAGTTAATGAACGGTTGTGCCATAAAACACGCCGGCGCCACTGCGCAAATCGCGGCCGTACGACAACAGGACACTCACGCTGCCCAGGACGCGGACTCTCGCTTGGATCCCGGTGTCGAAGAGCCATTTCTGTGAACCAAATAATCCACTTGGATCGGCAATCGCTCCGGTATCAAAAAACGGACCCAACTGCACGCGGAAGAATGCTGCGTCGTAAACTGTCTTATACAATTCGGAATTCAAGAGCAGGTACCGCCGGCCCAGTGGCGCACGGCCTTTGCGGCCATCGAGGGTGCCTGGATGTCCGCGAAGCCAGAGGTCGTTATCACGTTCCAGGCCCAATTGAAAAAGCTGGTCGAGCGGAACATCGCCGAAAGTACTACCGCCTCGCAACCTGGTAAGAAATTCGCAATCATCGCCGCGCGCTTTCGGCAACCAGCGGGATTTCAATTCACCATCAACCGTCGCGAAGGCGCCGAGGCCGGAACCATAGTTTCTTCCGGCGCGAACTTCTGCCTGACCATCCAGCGTGAAGCGCCGTTCCGGCACACGAAGGAGAGTTCGATGGGCGCCAACCCACGTTTCGAGCGTTCTGCCATTCGTGAAAAAAGGAACGGCGACCACAGGTAAACCGGCTGGGACGTTGCGAAACTTCCGAGAAATGCCTTCGAGCCCTGCCGTTAAGTCCCATCGCGCGGTTTCGATGAGATGCAGTTCCGCGCCACCGGCGAATCGTTTGAGGTTCAGGTCGGTAATTGGCGCCGCACTTCCTGAAAAAGTTTGTGAAAGATTCCAGTTCTCATCGCGAGCGTCAAAGAAAATCCGCAGGCGCTTCGCAGGCTGCTGCAATAATGGAAACTCTACGCTCGCCGACACACGGCGTTTCTGCGAATCCCACCGCGCCAGCGAATCGAAATTGATCGCGTCGCCACGGACGTTGTAATACGAAGGGTAAACCGTCGCGTAGGGAATCCCGCTCAACAACGAAATAGCGCCGTCCAGCGGCGACGAGCCCCAGCCGTTTCGTTCAGTCAAACGCAGCGTAGCTTTATAGTCGTCTCTGTTCGAACTGGAAATCACGGGCGAAAGCTCCGCGCGCCAGTCCGGAAATGTCTCCAGATTTTCGAGAAGAGCATTGGTCTTCAAAAACAGATCAATGTTAAGAACTGCTGGCGCGGAAAACAATATAGCTCGATCGAGCAACAGTTTCCGTGTTTTCGGCGCAGGAATCGCTTCGACTGCCTCCAGCCTCGGCTTGTTCAGCAGATTCCAGTACTTGAGCGCCGCTTCAAGGTTTCCTTCCAGGAGATAAATCGTCCCGAGAAATTCCACTACGTAGGGGTCAGAAGGATCAAGGCGCATTGATCTGCGCAGATCGCGTTTCGCAGCGGAGAAATCATTCAGCCTGTATTCCGCGCCTGCACGTTCAGTCAGGAACCGTACGTCGCGCGGCGCTTTGCGCACGCCGTCCGAAAAAACATCACGTGCTTCTGTCCAGCGGTCGAGATGCGAAAGCGCCATACCCGCGTAGTAATCAAAATCGGGAGACTGCTGCGGTGGTCCTTGCGCATCGCGAAGAACCTCTTCCCACTTTTTCTCCTCGTATAGGGTCTTTACGGATCGCAAACGCTGTGCGTCGTCGGCTGCGCTCGCTCCCAACGCGACGCCAAGCAACAACATAATCTGGAACAAATAATTGCGGACTTTCACTCCGAATGGTTCGGCACGGCGAGAAGCGTCCAGTTGTCCGTGCCACGCCACAACTTTTCGAACTCCGACCGCTCGATTTGCAAGAGTTTACCGCGTTCCGGGTCATTCACGAGTACAGCCGTATCCGGCGGGCTCACGCCCACGACTACGACGTAGTGTGCAGGAGCGCCCTTCGGTTGCAAACCAGCAATCAGCGGACGACCCTTGGCAATATGCAAACGCAAGTCACTCCATACGCCACGAAATGCAAACACTTCGAAGCCGGAATCGCGCAAATAGCGTTGCATGTCCGAAGCATAGATTCCGCGCGGCTTTGCGGCGTACAACTCGCGCTGAATCCTGAGGGGATTGGTGCGTTCGTCCGCGACCGAGAAATTCTTTGTCTGCCAATAACGCAAAACCATTGCCAGAGACGCGGAACCGCAACCGTCTTTCTCTTGATGGATGAAAGGGACATCCAACCATAGACCCGATGCACCCTGCACAGCGACGGCACAGCAGGCCAGGAGTAGCGCTGGGAAAAAAAAGAGTTGTCTCTGGGTTAGCAGAACTGCCTTTCTCGCACGCTAAAAGCGAGATTTAGCGAACAGCCACGATGATGAGAATCAACGCTACTGCAACTAGCAAAATGATGAGCAAATCGCGGTCGCCCATTCGTCCCGCGGCAAAATCTTTTTGTACTTCGCGAGAGCGCTCCGCCATACGCGCGAGATCTTCGTCATTCACCTGGCTGATGGCCTGTTCCACCTTCTGGTAGTCCATTCCGGCGGACTTCAGCGCTTCTCGTCCGGCCTCGCTGGCGAACATTTGGCGAACTCCGGCTTCGTTCGCCTGCCGGGTGGTTGCGGATTTCTGCACATCGTTGCGAAGCTGGTCAGGGGAAACAGCATGCTCCTTCTCCTGTGCGCGCGCAGGCACCACACCCGCGCACATCAGGCTTACCGCAAGCACAACCGAGCAAACGCGCGTGGCGTTGCGAAGTTTCATTGAGCCTCCATTTTGCTGGGTCTTGGCTATTGTTTGACCCGAAGCCGGTGACACAACCAAGAACTACCGGATCTTCTCAGCGCATTATGCGGGCGAATTGAATCACGGCTTTATCGGGTAATTCTGGTATTTTGCGATGTCCACGTGCTGCCAATCTCCGCGCTCAATACTTTCGCGAATCTGCATGGGTGTCTTGCGCTTACGCGTCTGCTCGTAGGAGTACAGTGCCTCTCCCATGCAGACGTTGCACATTGAACCGTGCGTGGTAGTGAAGCAACTAAGCAAGCTGGTGTGACCGTGCGCGCGATCGCAATGGCAATAGCAAGGTTGTTGGTACAAAACTTTCCGGACTTTCGCTGCCAGCGCGTAGCTGTTCTTCACGACTGGATTGTCGAATTGCGCGGGATCCAGTGTCTCAGGCAAGGCTTCCGTCGGGGGCTGTGCGTGATACGCCGGAACCGGCTCGTCAGATTGCGCGGCGGCTTGCCTTGCGCTCAAGCGCGCGCCAGACGGCAAAATGACGACCAGAAGTGCCGCCGTAAAAAGAACTGAACCCATCATCCATTCGCGTTTCGTATGCATTCCGACTCCCGCGGAAAATCATCCCCGCATCGTAAAGTTCACGAGGACGGTTGCGATACAGTTCGCACGACTGTTTGGTTCTGTAGCTTACTTCCCTGATGAGGCCATGAACGATTCTTCACCGCGCCCCCTGCGCCTCACATCAATTCCCAATCGCTTGATCTTCTGATTCAACGTCGAGAGCGGGATCAGAAATCGCTCCGAAGCTTCGGTTTGGTTCCAGCCGGTACGATCGAGCATGTCCACGATGATTCGCCGCTCGATCTCGTCCATGATCTGGAACAGCGACGGCCGGGACTGGTCTGCGCCCGCACGGGCGCCTGGTTCGCCGGGGAGCGGCGGCGTGAATTCGGAAAGTTGTAGCCGCACTCCGCGGACGATCTCTTTGCTGCGGATACTCTCCGGGAGCAAGTCCGCATCCACACGTTCGGTGGTGGAAAGTACCACTGCTCGCTCCACGACATTCTCGAGTTCCCGCACGTTACCCGGCCAGTCGTAGTCCATCATCAACTTCAACGCACTGGGCGTAAACTGCCGCATGGTCTTGGCGTTTTCCTCGCAATAGCGCACTAGGAAATGCGCCAACAGCATGGGCACATCCTCGCGACGGTCGCGCAGCGGCGGCAGCGTCAGATGAATTACATTGAGGCGGTGATACAAGTCTTCGCGAAAACGCCCTTCGCGAACCAGCGTCAGAAGTTCGATGTTGGAGGCAGCGACGATACGAACATCCACTTTCAATTGTTCGGTGCCGCCCAGGCGCATGAATTCGCGTTCTTGAATGACGCGCAACAATTTCGCCTGAGTCTCCGGGCTGATGGTGGCAATTTCGTCAAAGAAAATCGTGCCCTGATCGGCCACTTCAAAAAGGCCCTTTTTCGAAGAAATAGCGCTGGTGAATGCGCCTTTTACATGCCCAAAAAGCTGCGATTCCAGTAAATCGACGGGAATCGAGCCGGTATTCACGGGAACGAAGGCTTTGTCCGCGCGAGGCGAAGCAGAGTGAATGGCCTTGGCAATTAATTCTTTGCCAGTGCCACTTTCGCCGCTGATCAGCACGGTCGAACGCGATGGCCCGACCTGCGAGACCAGGTCGAACAGCGCCAACATCTTTTCGCTTTTGCCGATAATATTGGGGAAACTGGAGCGCTGCTTGAGCGCTCGCTTCAAATGGACGTTTTCTTCGCGCAATTTCCGCGATTCAACGGCTTGCGCCACCTGCGCCAGCAGTTCATCGTTGGACCAGGGCTTGGTGATGAAATCGAGCGCCCCACCCTTGAAGGCCGCGCGAGCCATGTCAATCGAACCGTAGGCCGTGATCAAGACAACCGGAAGGTCAGGATCGCGGCGGCGCACCTCGCGTAACAAGTCTAGACCATTGCGATCCGGCAAACTGACATCGAGCAGCAATAAATCGAACGGCTGCTCTCCCAATTTTCCCAGGCCAGATTCACCGGTTTCGGCGCTGGAAACGCCGTAGCCCTCGCTGGTCAGCAGGAGCTCCAGGCCTTCACGAATTTCAGATTCATCGTCAACGACGAGAATCGCACCTTTAGACATGAACTGGCTTCCTCACCGCTGGTAACTCGACGTGGAATGATGTGCCTTTGCCGGGCGCGGAACGGACATCCACTTTTCCCGCATGCTCCTTAATGATTCCGTAGCTTACGGAGAGTCCCAGGCCGGTGCCTCGACCACTGGCCTTAGTGGTAAAAAACGGATCAAAAATCCGGTTGATGTGTTCGCGCGGAATCCCTGCGCCGGTATCCACAACTTCAATTTCGACGCTGCCGTTGTGCGCGCTGGTTCGTACTTCCAAGATGCCGCCGGAAGGCATGGCGTCGCGCGCGTTCAGAAAAAGATTCAGGAACACTTGTTGCAGCTTGTTGGCGGAGCCGCGCACCGCAGGCAAGCCGTCGCCGAGATTCTTCACCACCTGAATCTGCGAGGTCTTCAGAGGATGCGAAACCAACGATAACGTTTCTTCGACAACGTGATTTACATCCACGTTGGCAATCTCCGCCGCGCCGGTGCGCGAAAAATTCAATAGATTATTTACGATTTCGCTGGCACGAAAAGTCTGCTTAACGATCTTTTCGATGATCGAGTGGCGGGGATCGGTCTCTGGCATTTGTTTGGCCAGCATCTGGATGTAATTGGAGATTACTGCCAGCGGCGTATTCACTTCGTGCGCGACACCCGCCGCCAATAATCCCAACGATGTCAATTTTTCCGTTTGCGACATCTGCTCTTCCATGTGCTCCCGTTGCGTTACGTCATCAAACAGCAGCAGACGGCCGATTCTTTCGCCGGACTTGCTCACCAGTGGCGTGATCGAAACATTCAGCGTCAGCGACTTGCCCTGATGCTGCAGCCTCTGTTTATAGATGCCCGTGATCTGCTCTCCGTCGCCGCGATGGCTAATTTCCGTCACAAGTTCTTGCGGCAATAGCGCACTTAGCTTCGCTCCGACAGCTTCCTGCCTGGTCACACCGAACAACTGCTCCATCCTGCTGTTCCAGCTTTCCACCAAACCGCCCAAATCCACAGCCAGCACACCGACATTCAACGATTCCACGATATTTTCGCTGAAATCCTTCAGGCGCACGATTTCCAGCGCTTTTTGCTCCAAAGAGTTGTAAAGCTGGGCGTTGTCGAGCGCTACGGCGACGTAACCTGCGATCGTCTCCACGAGTTCCACGTCGTCACTGGAAAGAAAATCACCGTCCACAGTCTTTCCGAGACCGAGCACGGCAACGCAGTGCTCGCGAATCCGGCATGGCACGTAATAGTTCAAATCCAATTGCTGCAGCGCATTCTGCACCGACGGGCTGACATCATGTGCCGCGCGAGGCGATTCAAAAAAAACCGCGCCGCGCGCCATCTCGGGCCGGGCCGGCTCGAGGAAGCTAAGATC
>Ga0137407_10001451_pt1 | contig 15491 bp, 10 predicted proteins | sample CZOMad2_2_16fung_FD_108410 | JGI IMG/M metagenome (GOLD analysis project Ga0137407, IMG submission 108410) | Vadose zone soil fungal communities from Angelo Coast Range Reserve, California, USA - CZOMad2_2_16fungal (Illumina Assembly) | ecosystem: Environmental > Terrestrial > Soil > Vadose...
CGGCGAAGCACATCACCACGGACAGCGCGTGTCGCTTCATCACACCTCCTCGTCGCATTGCGGACGCGCTACGCCGCTTTCCTGGCGTGCACACGCTCCATCACCTGTTCCCGTAGCGTGTTCAGGCTGTTCACGATTCGGTCGGCTTCCACGTTCACCAGCGCGTATCGCTCGATCTTCTGATCGCCGGACTGCACCAGCATGTGATGATCCTCGCGCAGGTCCGGAAACTCGTTCAGTTGCACGCGCGTGCCGCGAAGCGCGGCCGCAAGTAGGGCCAGAGTCTTCTCCACGTCCACCGCGAACGCATGAAACGCCGCGAGTGCCGGAACCGCCGCCGTGTGCAGCCATCCCGCATCCAGCGCCATCAACGCATGTATGAATCGATGCGAGCTTGCCAGCAACGCATTCAACTGGCTCATCTGCTCCGCCGTCGTTCCCGGTTCCGCGCCCAGCCGGTCGATCGAGGCTTCCAGATTCGTGCGTGCGAGGCGCGCGTTCAGCCGCACGCGGTCGAGTTCGCCTTCCCTGACTGCGGCGCCCCTCGTATACGATTCCGCGAGGGCGTGAAAATATTCCCGGTAGGCATCCAGTATTTCAGCAATCCGCTCCGAAACCTGGGTTCGCTCCCACGTCGGCCACACCCAATAAGCCAGAAGCGCTAGGGTGCCTCCCGCCGCCGTGTTGATTCCGCGCGCCCAGATCACCTCCTTCGGAGAAACTCCGGTGATGGCGATCAGATAGACCACCAATGCGCTGATGGCCACCGCAAAAATCCCATAGTTTGCCGGGCCCACCCAGCGAAGCAAAAGCGTGAACACAAAGATCAGAATAATCTGGATCGTTACGCCGTCAGGAAGAAAACGAAAGAGCGCCGTGGCCAGAAAAAGTCCCGCGATTGTTCCGGCTATCCGCAAAAGGCCGCGGCTGAACGTCGTCGTGAATTCCGGCTTCAGCACGAGCACGATCGTCATCGGCAGCCAGTAGGAACGGTGCCAAGGCAAAACGCGTTCCAGGCTATCGCCGAGAGAGACCAGGGTGGCCAGGCGAACGGCGTGACGGAATACCGAGGACTGCAGATTCAAATTCGCGCGCAACGTTGCCAGCAAGCCGCTGAAGCGCAGTCGCCAGGGTTGTTGTGCCTCTTGTCTTACAAATTCTGCCTGGCCTATGGGCGTGGCATTGGCAGCCAGGTCGAGCGCTGCCCGCAGCTGGCCGTTCAGCGCGTCCATTTGGAAACGCGCATCCTTTGCGACTGCGGCGAGAAAAGTTGCCGGCATCTTGTCTGTTTTTTCCCGCAGCAGCTCCGTGTAGGCTTCGCACGCGACAAGGATTTCCTTGCCCGATGCGGCAGGTATTCCGGATTGCAAGGAATCGCCGATCGCTTGCAGCGCTTGCGCTGCCTTCTTCAAGTAGTCGTCAAGAATCCGCACCCCGGAGTGTGTGAGGCTCTCCCGCTGCATGCGCAGATGCAACCGCGAAAGCATCAGCAGGCTGAGCCGGATGCGCTCCGCCTGGGTGAGCAAAGCGCGATAACGCACCGCTTCGAGGCCCGTCTCGCGATCGAGGCCGGAAAGCGCTTCTTGTGCTCGTGCACTTTGAATTGTCGCGGGCGGCGGGGAAGTCGCGTTCAGCGGCTGCTCTGCCGCGCGGGCGAGTTCGAGAAACAGGGCGGCCAGGGCTCGCCGTTCTGGTTCATAGCGCTGTACGGGCCACAGCGCCACGGATAGCGCCGTCTGCAGCAGTCCGCCACCAAGAGCGAGCGCTGAGGATATCAAGGCTTGGTCCGTGGTCAGCGGCTGTGCCGAGTAAATCAGCAAGATAACCAGGCTGATCACGCCAAGATCGGCTGCCGTGGTACCCGCCGCTACAAACATTCCTGCCGCGAAAGCCCACAGAGCGGCGATAATTACAGCGGCAACATTGTGATTGCCTGAGAGCGCGCCGCAAAGCACGCCCACCGCGCACAGAACGCTGGAAGAGAGCATGCGTTTGGCACGCTGAGGGTAGGGGTCGCTCCCATCGGAATAGGCGACGTTGAGCGCGCCGCTGGCCACGACCAGCCCGCCGCGTGGCATGTTCATTGCAAATCCAACGATCAGAGGCAGAACCACCCCGGTCGAATTGCGCAGGGCCATGTATGGATTTAGCTTTGAGGAATCGAACCGCGTCAGCGCACGCCAGAACGCGCGCGCGAAGCCTTCGTGCGCCGGAGGCGAAGTGGTCGCCGTGGCCGTCGCCTGCGGAAGCGGCTTCGAGGAGATTTCCTTGGTTTCGATCGACATGTCAAATCGCGAGCGACGCGAATCTTATCCGCGCCTCCATTGTATCGGAGGACGCTCGTTACGGTTGGTTGCAAACGCTTGTATCCTGGCAGTGGCGATTTACATCCAACAGGACGAATCTGGGAGAGCATTTAATGCCACAACGTCAACTTGGAAAAAACGGCCCTCTTGCTTCTGCGATGGGTCTCGGCTGCATGGGAATGTCCGAATTCTATGGACCGCGCGACGACCAGGAGTCCATCGCGACGATTCACCGCTCCATCGAACTCGGCATCACCTTTCTCGATACCGCGGATGTCTATGGCTACGGCGACAATGAAATACTAGTTGGTATGGCCATTCGCGCATTGGGCGCCAAGATTTTTCTCGCCACGAAATTCGGAATCGTTCGCGACAAAGCCAATCCTGCCGCGCGCGGCGTCAACGGCCGGCCCGAATATGTGCGCGCATCTTGCGATGCCAGCCTGAAGCGCCTCGGCGTTGAAACCATCGACTTGTATTACCAGCATCGCGTCGATCCAACCGTGCCCATCGAGGAAACGGTCGGCGCGATGGCAGGACTTGTGCACGCCGGAAAAATCCGCTATCTCGGACTGTCGGAAGCTTCCGCGGACACCATCCGCCGCGCTCACAAGGTGCATCCGATTGCCGCGCTGCAAACGGAGTATTCGCTGTGGAGCCGCGATCCGGAGGATGAAATCCTGGCTACTACACGTGAGTTGGGAATCGCGTTTGTTGCGTATAGCCCGCTTGGCCGCGGTTTTCTAACTGGCCAGATCAAGCGTTTCGAGGATTTTGCGCCCGACGATTACCGGCGGAATTCGCCGCGATTTCAGGGAGACAATTTTGAAAAAAATCTCGACCTGGTTCGCCGCGTCGAGGCCATTGCCAAAGAAAAGAAATGCACCCCCGGCCAGCTCGCCCTCGCCTGGCTGCTTGCCCAAGGCCAGGACATCATTCCGATCCCAGGCACCAAGCGTCGCAAATACCTCGAAGAAAATGCCGGCGCTCTGAATTTGTCGCTGACGAAAGAAGATTTGCGCCGCATCGGTGAGGTAGCTCCGCGCGGCGCTGCGGCAGGCATGCGTTACCCCGAGTACATGATGAATACGGTCGGACGCTGATGATTCGTGCACAGTCCGCAAAACCGAAGTTGACTTGCGCGTACAAGGCGGGATTTCCAAAGTTTGACAGCTAGACCTGTACTGTCGTCAACGCCCGCCAGTACGCAGGGCTGGCAGAGTGAACTTCGGCGTGACTTCCTTGCGCTTCGACCAATCATGATAAGTGTGGCACTCAAAGCAGCGCGACTCCGCGTGCTCCGGCCCCGGCGCATGGCACTTCTTGCAAGTTTCAATCCCTGGTAACAACACTTCGCTCGTTTCTGTGCTCGCGAGCGCCTTGGCGTGGCAGCTCACGCAGGTGAATCCTCGATGTGCATCGTGATCGAACTTCGCGTTCGGCATCCACCGCAATGTCGTGCTTGCAGGAGCGATGAATGGAAGCGTTGTGTTCGCGGCCGCCACTAACTTTGCAGCCAGCTCCTTATCACGAATCAATTGCGCAATTCGCATCAAAGAGTTTTTATCTCGGAAGCGAAGATCGTGGCATTGCACGCAGGTTTTGCGCCACAGGAGTTGTTCGGCGTCGGCTACGCGCTCCGTGACCCATTGTGTCGGCGTGAGGACGCGCACTTCCGGGGGAGTCGGTTTGCCAGTGAGATCGCGCTCCGGATCGCGCGCTACCCGTACCTCGCTCGGATGCCTCGCGATATATTCGCCGAATCTTTGGATCAGGAAAGCATGTACGACTTCTGTCTTGTCGTGCGGAACGCCTTCGTCGAAGCGCTTATCAAAGGTGAGCAAGTGACAGGCGGCACATGCGGTAGCGAATTTCACCGGGGCCATGAGTTCGCGGCCGCTCATAGTCTTACGAGTTGTTTTCCGGTCCATAGCGACAGGACCTTCTTCTTCGTGCGAGTCCGAATAAGAATGGCCAGCGGCTATATATTTTGCGTCGCCGTAAGTCCAGGATGTGAAAACGGCCTCGGGACGGTGGCAATCGCTACAGTCGAGTTGGACAAGCAGCCCGCTGGGACCACGGCGGATCGGCTTCATGTGGATAGCGTGGTTGAGTTTGATGGTGCTGGGATCGCGAGGCGGCTGGCATCCAAAAAAACGTAACGCGGCGAATTCTGGATGGGCGTTCTCGAAGGCGCGAATATCCCTCATGTAGAGCGACTTGGTGCTTACTAAACTCAGGTCGGCATGGCATTCCGCACAAGACTGGTTGCTTACCGCGGAAATGCTGATCCTTCCGCGATGTTCGGCGTGACAAGTTGCACATGCTAGAGATTTCGTGGCGTGGGCATGATGAATCGGTCCGTCATGGCAGTTGAGGCAAGCGGCGTCAGCCGCCTTCGCGGAAAATGCACCTGCCGTTCGCAGGTGGCAAGCAGCGCATTCTTTCTCCAGCACCGCATGCGCTTTGCTCATGCGGCCGCTGGAATAGACGCGATGATCGCCATAAAAGCCGCGCCAGGAAATCCAAATCAACGCGACCAGAGGAAGCAGGAGGCTAAGCCAGAACTTGGCACGCTTCAGCGGCGTCGGCCTTTTGAAATAATTGAGGTCGATGCGCTGCGCAAGCTTTTTTGTTGTGCGTGTGCGTGCCACGTTTCCCTGTACCCGCCGTAACTCGCCGAGCAATTACATTTTCTTTGTAGGGGCGCCCCTACGAGCAAAAATCAATCCGTTCGCCGCAACTGCGCAGCGAAGGGCAAAAGTTCAGTAGCGCAGCGCCATAACCGCGTGAATGGTGCCGAGCAAAATCAGTGCGAGCGAAAGCGGGATGTGCAGCAGCAGCCAGCCGTGCAGCCAATGGTGCAAGCGTTCCTGGCGCGTAAGCTGGCGCGCTTCGTCACAAATCTCTTCAAGATCCGCAAGCGTGACGTGCGCTGCGGCCGGCAACAGAGTGCGCAGTCCGGCGAACGCGCTGCTTGCTTTCGCAGCGTCGGCGAGGCGCTGGCCGCGTTGCTTCGGCCGCTCCAGAAACGGACGCATTTCGCTCACATAAAAACGGCGAATCGGCGCGCTTTCTTCCTCACTCAACAAAATGATTTCAGTCGCCGCAGCGACCGCCGCACTTGCGCCAGCGCTCACGGCCGCAGAAGTGCGCAGTGGCACGGCGGCCGCCGCGATTGTCCGCAACGCCGTAAAGCCGCCCGCGCGCTGACCCGCTTCGTTTGAATGTTTCGTGAGTCCCAAGTTGCCGCAGAGGGATTCCATGGCGCGGTCGGCTTCTTCGCGAAGCAGCCCTCGAACACGGCCGATTTCGTCGTAAATGGTTTCGAGCGGAACGTCGGATGTCATTGCCGGCGGAATGTAATGTTGCAGCGTCGCACCGAACACGCCGCTGAACACCGTAATCATCATCAGCCACATCAGGACGCGTGTGAGCGTTCCGCCGAAATGAAACCCACCGTGAAAAAAAATCATCGGCAATGCGAGAAATCCGAGCCAGAGATGCCCACGCATCCAGGCTTGCGCACGACCGATTCGCCACGTCGGGACGCGTTTCCGCGCGCCCAGGAGCGCAGCAAAAATCATGAAGCAGAAACCGATGACGCCGAACGATAGGCCGACGGCGCTGCCGCCGCGCGGTCCTTGCGGCGATTCGAACGCATAAACGGCGTAAGCCACAGTAGAAATCACCAGGATTGCCAGCGATACGATGGCCCAGCCGCGTTGCGTCCGATCCATTCTCATTTCGCGGAACCCTGGCCGAGCATGTCGGCAAAAAATGTGCGCGGGTCGACGCGATGCGCGGCGTCGTGCGGGCAGGCGTAAACGCAACTCGGTTCTTTCAAGTGCGTGCAGAGATCGCAGGAAGTTGCTTTTTGCTTGATGACGGCCTTTTTTCGGCCGGCGCGTTCGGGATCGTCAACCATCACTTCGAATGGATGTAAATTGATGTTGCCGTACGGACAATTTTGCGCACAAAGGCCGCACCCGATGCACCAATCCTCGATGATGACTTCGAGCGAATTCCGCCTGCGAATGGCCCCTACGGGGCAGCCGACCATGCAGAGCGGATCGCGGCACTGGCGGCAACTCGTGGCTACGAGATATTGATCGAAGCGCAGACCATCACGAACGAGTCGGGTGATTCCCTCGTGAGCGTCGGCGCAGGCATTCACGCAAGCGTCGCAGCGCGTGCAATTTTGCAAATCCAGAATCAGCAGACTTTGCGCTTCCATCAGTCCTTGCGATAGGAATTGATCGATGGGAACGCTGTGGACCGTCTGCATGCGCTGCTGATTCGCAGCGCGGCGTTCAGCGGCCACGGATTCGAGGCCAGTTCGAACGCTAGGGAAACGAACCACCATGTCGCGGAAATCGTCGCCGGAAATTCGCACGAGTTCGACGTGATCGAGTGCCGTGCAAGTGGCGGTTCGAACACCCTGACCGAGAAGGCCGATTTCGCCGAAGTAGTCGCCACGCGAGAGATAGGCGAGGACGAGCTCGCCGCCGGGATAATTCTCCGAGACTTTTACGAAGCCGATGCGAACGAGATAGAAGCTGTCGGCCGGCGCGCTCTGTTGAACGATAGTCTGGCCGGGAGCGAAGCGCTGCAGCTCAACGCTTTCCTTGAGATGCATGATGAACTCCGGCGAAAGGTCCGCGAACATGGGGACGCCGCGAAGGTGATTTTCGAGCGCGCGGCGGCGATAAGTTTGGTCCAGCTGCGCGCGGAAGGTTTTGTTCTTCAGCATGATGTCGAGAACGTTGCGCAGCATTTCGAATGCGACGACGTCGGATTCCGAGATCACCGTGGCCGAACGGGGATAAAAATTCATGCAAGTCATTTCGCCGAAGAGATCGCCGGGGCCAAGTTCGGCCACGGGATTGCCGCAAGCGAGATCGACGGAGGCATCGATAGGAATCGTTCGGTCGCGCGCTTCCTCTTCGCGCTTGTCTTCTTCGCGTGCGACAAGCGTGCTGGTCAGCCGTTTGAAAAATCCCTTTGCGCCACCCTGAGTTTTGACGTGCGCGATGGGAGTGGAAATGGAGACTTTGGCTTGGCCTTCGAGAATGTAGAAAGCTGTGGAACCGAATTCACCCTCACGGCAAATGATTTCGCCTTTTCGGAAGCGGCGTTTGACGATGGCGCCGCGATTGAGTTCAAGAAACGTGCCGGAGACGCCTTTGAAAACCGGAATTTGCAGGAGATCCTCGGCTTCGAATCCCTGCGCGTCCGGACCGGCGGCGATCGTGGTGCCCACGACGCTCTTGTTGGTGAGCGCGCCGGTCGGGCAGGACACCATGCACTCACCGCAGGAAATACAGGTGGAATCGCCCATTGGCGAATTGAGATCGAACGCGATGCCGGCGGAGTAACCTTTGCCCATGCGACCGAGGACGAAATTGTTCTTAATTTCGTCGCAGCCGCGGATGCAGCGGTCGCAAAGAATGCAGGCGTCGTGGTCCACGGCGATAGCGAGAGAAGACTCATCTTTGCCGCGGGCAACGGTGCGCTTTGAGAAGCGCGCCTGCGAAGCGCCCGCGGCCGTCGCGAGAGTCTCCAATTCGCAGTCGCTGGAATTCTGCTGGCGAGCGCAAGGGGAAGGATGATCGGACATCAAGAGTTCCAAGACGGTCTTGCGCGCATTCAAAACTCTTTCGGAATTGGTGACGACCTTCATGCCCGGCTCGACCGGGCGCACGCAGGAAGCCGCGAGAACGCGAGCTCCCGTATCCACGACGCAAAGGCGGCAGACGCCCACCGGAGTTTGGTTCTGTAAATGGCAAAGCGTGGGGATAGCGATGCCGTTCATGCGCGCGGCATCGAAAACGCTCGTGCCCTCAGGCACCCGAACGGATTGGCCATCAAGCGTGACGTCAACCAAGCCCGGAGGTGTGGCGGCGGTCGTCATGCTAAGGGCGAATGCCTACGCGCTGAGCTTCGCCGGCGCGTGAAGCGGCGGTGAAGCAGATGCCGCTGGGACACTGGCTCTTTAGAACGTGAGCATCCACTTCGGGGCGAAAATGCTTCAGCACGGATTGAATCGGTGCCGGTGCAATCTGGCCGAGGCCACAAATCGAAGTCAAGCTCATCGCTTGCGACAGTTCTTCGAGTAGCACGAGATCGGCGCGATATTGAGACTCCTGGACGCCACCTTGCGTCCAGTGCGCGAGCATGTCTGCCATTTTCTGCGAGCCCACGCGGCACGGAACGCATTTGCCGCAGGATTCGTTGCGATAAAAACGGACGGCGTTCAAAGCCATGTCCAGCATGCAGGTAGTGTCGTCGCACACGACGATGGCTCCGGAGCCGAGCATCGAGCCGGCTTCGGCGAGAGCTTTGAAATCGAGTCGAACATCGACCATGGAAGCGGGAAGATAGCCGGAAGAGGGCCCTGAGGGCGCGAAGGCTTTGAGTTGACGGCCGCCGCGAATACCGCCGGCGTGATCGAAAATAACTTCGCGCATGGGTACGCCCATGGGGACTTCGAAAATGCCGGGGCGGGCGACGTGGCCGCTGACACCGACAAATTTCAATCCGCGCGAGCCTCCCGCGCCTTGGGCGACAAACCAGTCGGTCCCGCGGGCGAGAATCTGTGGAACGTTGATGAAAGTTTCGACGTTGTTGATGACAGTAGGTTTTTGCCACAGGCCGATCTGGCCGGGGAACGGCGGTTTGTTGCGCGGCTCAGCGCGATGGCCTTCGATGGCTTCGATGAGCGCACTTTCTTCGCCGCAGATGTAGCCGCCGGGGCTGACAAAAACTTCGAGATCGTAGTCGAGATCGCTGCCGAGGATTTTTTTGCCAAGAAGCCCTGAGCGATAACAGCGGCGAATCTCTTCGCCGAGGATTTCTTCCTGAAGGTGATATTCGTGGCGAATGTAGAGGATGCCGCGCTTCGCTCCGGTGACGAGTCCCGCGATGATCATGCCTTCGATGAGGAGATGAGGAAGATTGGTCATGATGAAGCGGTCCTTGATGGTGCCGGGCTCACTTTCGTCTGCATTGCAGACAACATATCGGACGGGATCGTGCTGCTTGCGAACGAGGTCCCACTTCATGCTGGTGGGGAATCCCGCGCCGCCCATGCCTTTCAGCTCAGCAGCTTTGAGTTGCGCAAGAACGTCGTCCCAGGCTTTGGATGGAATGAGTTTGCGCACAACGCCGTACTTTTCACTGTCGCCGTAAGGATCTGCCTTGCACTCGATGCGCGCCTGCTCGGGATGCGGCTCATAGACATCTTCGCCGTGAATCGCGCTACGTGCGATTTGCTCAGCCCGCGCAGCGGTGACATCCGTGAAAATGTGATCGTTGATGGAAATCGCAGGGGCGTGATCGCATCGCCCCAGGCAGGAGACATCGCGAATCTGCACGTCTTCGGGCCGTGAATTCGCGAAACAGCGCTCCAGATCGACACGCAACTCACAGGCGCCGTTGAGATGGCAGCTCATGTCCGCGCAGACGCGAATCTCGGCTTTGGGCGGCGGCGCGAGATGAAAATGGGGATAGAAACTTGCAACGCTGTGGATTTGGTAGAGCGGCGTCTGGGTGCGTTGTGAAAGACCTTCGAGTTCCGCTTTGGGCAAGAAGCCGTGGCGAAGCTGGATGGCCCAAAGGTCGTCAAAGATCACGGAGCCCCGTCTCGCGCGAAAAGCGCCGGGCATCCTATTCAAGAGACGCGCGGCGCGAAGTGGCGTGCTGAATCCTTTGCATACTACTGGCAGGGAGGGCGGGTGTAAATAGGATGCGTTTGGCTTTTCGCGGCGCGCCGCGAAAAAGACAACGTGGCCCGTTGACTTCATCGCGGCGCAAACGATATAAGCAAGCAGACTCACAACGAACCGAATGCGCGCCCCTTTCAACTCTTGCCTGCTCCCTATGGTTTTCTGTGTTTCGTTTATGGCGGTTCCTGCTTTGCTTTTGGCGCAGACGGAAACCAGCAAGTACATCGGGCCAGGTTCATGCGCGGCGACGAGTTGTCATGGCAGCGTGAAGCCCATCGCGGGTAGCCGGATTCTGCAGAATGAGTATTCCACTTGGATCATTCAGGACAAACATAGCCGGGCGTACCAGGCGTTGACCGGAGATATCGGCGAGCGCATGGCACGGATCCTGAAATTGGGCGCGAAGGCGGAAGAAGCGCCGAAGTGCCTGGCATGCCACGCGCTGAATCCTCCTACTGGGCAGCGCGGACGCGCGTTTGAAATTTCGGAAGGCGTGTCCTGCGAGAACTGCCACGGGCCGGCGTCGGGCTGGCTGGGGCCGCACACGACGCGAACGTGGGCGCATGAAAAATCCGTCGGCTTGGGAATGCAGGACACGCGAGACGTGATTCACCGCACGGAGAAATGCCTGGAATGCCACCTAGGGACGAAAAGCAAATTCGTTGATCACGAAATGATTGCGGCAGGACATCCCGATCTTTATTTCGAGCTGGATTCGTTTTCGGCGGTGATGCCGCGGCACTGGAAGTCGCCGCGCGAATCGGAGCCGGGCAAGCCGGTGGAAGACGCCGCGTGGGTGGGCGTGCGCGAGTGGAGCGCGGGCCAGGCGGTGCAGTTACGCGCCGCGATGGAGCGATTGGCTTGGCGCGCGAGGAATGAGCGCTTCGATAAAAAAGACGTTTGGCCGGAATACTCAGAGCTTTCCTGCTTCGCTTGTCATCACGCGCTCGGGCAGGCGAAAGACAGTTGGCGGCAGGAGCATGGATACATCGGGCGGCACCCCGGCGATCCGTCATGGAACAGCTCGCGTTACGCGGTGTTTCGATTGCTGGCCAAGCAGATTGATTCGGCGAACGCGCAGGAGCTGGATCGTCAATTGCTTGCTGTTTCCAACGAGATGAGCAAGCTCAATCCGGATCGCAACATGGTGGCCGCGGCGGCATCGGCGGCCGCTCCGCTGGCGCAGCGGATTGCCATGCGATTGGCAGACATGCAGTACGATCAAGCCGTTACGCTGCGGATGCTGCAACGCATCCCCGATGATGCGGAAAATATCGCGCTTGCAGATGAACGCGCGGCCGAACAGGCGGCCATGGCGATGGATTCGCTGTACATCGCCTACAGCAAGGACGCCAAGCCCGCGAATGCCGCTGACGTTCGCGCGGCGATTAACGCACTGTTTCAGCGGCTCGAGAATCCTTCGTCGTACAACGCTGATCAATTTGCTTCTGCGCTGCGTCGCATCCGCACTTTGCTTCAGTAATCTACTTCATTCACGATAGAATTGCCCGTCTTCGAATTCTGTCGAGCTCCCAATGAATCGATATGAAACGTGGTTTTGCGGAACGCGGGTGTGGCGATGGGTGACGCGGCGGCAGCTTCTGCCGTGGATTCTGCAAGGATCCGAGTTAGGCGGCCACGTGCTGGAGTTGGGTGCTGGACCAGGAGCGGCGACGGAAGAACTAAGGCGCCTCGCTGGTCGTGTGACGAGTCTCGAGTTCGACCATGCATTTGCGGCAAAGCTGGGCGAGCGTGTGAATGGCTCGAATGCGACCGTGATTCAAGGCGACGCGGCGACATTGCCCTTCGCGGATGGGACTTTTTCTTCGGCGGTCGCGATTCTCATGCTTCATCACTTGCGATGCACTGAGCACCAGGATAGGGCTTTTGCGGAAATTTGCCGCACGCTTCAGCCAGGCGGAGTGTTCGTCGCGTTCGAGATTCAGGATGGATGGCTGCACCGCGTGGCGCACATCCGGAGCACGTTTGTCCCTGTCGCGCCCGCGTCGGCGTTTGCAAGATTGACGACTGCTGGATTTTCAAAGGTGACGGTTGATATCCGGCGCGGAGGCTTTCGAATTCGGGCACTTCGCGCGCGGGAATGCTGACCGCTTCACGCGCGGCGCGTTGACGCATTCCGAGCGCGAGCATAGCATCATAAGATGTGGCGCGCGACTCGCAAAAAATTCCCCCCCGGACCCTCCGAAGTGCTCAAACGATGGTCATTCGGTCCGCTCAATAACAATCCCCTGGAATATTTCACGGGCATTGCCCGCGAGTACGGCGATATTGCGGGACTGCGTATTCTGAATTTCAAAACGATTTTCATCAATCATCCGGACTTGATCGAAGAAGTTCTGGTCACTAATGCTCGCTTGTATTCGAAAGGCAGGGTCTTGCGAGCGAACCGGCACGTCTTTGGCGAAGGACTGCTGACGAGCGAAGGAGATTTCTGGCTGCGGCAGCGGCGGCTGACGCAACCGGCGTTTCACCGCGCACGAATCGCTTCGTATGCCGGGACGATGGTGGAGTACACGCAGAGAATGATGAATGGCTGGCGAAGCGGGGAAGAGCGCGACGTACACGGGGAGATGCTGCGGCTGACCCTGCAAATCGTGGGAAAAACGCTCTTCGACGCCGATGTCGAGCGCGACGCGCAAGAGGTGGGGAAATCGCTGGAACTCCTGCTCGAAATCGGCGCGAATTTCCGGCGCACGATTTTTGTGCCACACTGGCTGCCGACGCCGGCGAATTTGCGGGTGAAGCGGGAGGTGGCGCAGATCGAGAGAATTATTTATCGAATCATCGGTGAGCGCCGCGCTTCGGGCCGCGATGCAGGCGATCTTCTCTCGATGTTGCTTGCGGCCCAGGACGAAGACGGCTCGCGAATGACGGACAAGCAGCTTCGGGATGAGACGATTACTTTGTTCCTGGCGGGCCACGAGACCACGGCGAGCACACTTTCCTGGACGTGGTGGCTGCTGGCGCAGAATCCCGCAGCAGAAGCAAAACTGCATGCGGAATTGGACGCTGTCCTCGGCGATCGCGCTCCGACCCTTGATGATTTGCCAAAACTTGTTTACACCGGGCAGGTCATCACGGAATCTCTGCGGCTATATCCGGCGGCATGGGGATTGGCGCGGCTGGCAGTCGAGGACCATGAAATTGCCGGCTATCCCGTTACAAAGGGAATGGGCGTGACGATGGCGCAGTGGGTGGTGCATCGCGATCCAAGATGGTATGACGCGCCGGAAGAATTCCGGCCGGAGCGCTGGGAAAATGATTTATTGAAACGATTGCCGCGGTTCGCTTATTTCCCGTTCGGTGGCGGGCCGCGCCAATGCATCGGGAATACGTTTGCGTTGATGGAAGCGACGCTGATTCTTGCTACGATTGCGCGAACGTTTCGATTGCGGCTGGTGGCGAATCATCCAGTGGTGCCGCTGGCTTCGATCACGCTGCGGCCACGTCACGGTGTGCGAGTCACGTTCGAGGCGCGACAGGAAAAAGAAGCGGTGAGATTTTCTAGCGGCCAACAATCGGCTGTCGCGGACTAGCTTTTTCCTCCAAAAACAACAAACATTTCAGAGAGAATTTGTCCGGCTATTTCGTTCAACGATTGTGGACCAAATTTCTCCTTCCAAGAAAAAAGGTAACCACGTTTCGGCGCGACCGAGTTCAGCTATCTGCTTGCGGCGAGAGGGCCGAGTTCGGAACGCGTTTGCATCACGCGAAGGATGGAGTCGCGTGTGACGATGCCGACGATTTGGGGTGCGCCGTCGCCGGCGCCGCTTACCACGGGCATCTGATTGACGTCGGCGGTCAGAATTCGCTCAAGCAAACGCAGGAGCGGTTCCTCGGGCGAGGTCCAGAGGATTTTTTCGCGCGGAATCATGGCAGCCTGCACGGAATTGTGGGCCCACTCGTTGCGCGGGACAGAGTTTAGGGTGTGGACGTTCATCATGCCGATCAGACGGTCGGCGTTGACCACCAGATGACAGCGGCGGCCGGTGCGAAGCACTTCGGCACTGTATTCTTCGAGAGTAATGTGCCCCGGAACGGTGGGCACTTCCTTGCTCATAACGTCGGCGGCGCTGAGGCCGGCGAGGGCTTGCCGGATGGCTACTTGAGCGACGCTCTCCTGCGCGGCGTTCAAAATGAACCAGCCGATCAAGATGGTCCAGAGCATCTGTGTATTGCCGTGAACCACTTGCCACACGCCCCCCAAAATCATCGCATAAGCGATCAACTTTCCGCTGGCGCCTGCGACACGCGTGGCCTTCTCGAAATTCCCGGTGGTTCCCCAGACCATCGCTCGGAAAATTCTTCCTCCGTCCAGAGGAAATCCCGGCAGGAGATTGAAAACGGCGAGCGAGAGATTGGTCCAGCAAAGCCATTTGGCAAGTGCTCCGACGGACTGACTGTAAGGGAAGAGCACCGCCAGTCCAAAAAAACCGGCAGAGAGTAGGCCGCTGGCGAGCGGTCCGGCAATGGCGATGTTGAATTCCTGAATTGCCTTGGAAGGTTCGCGCTCGATACGCGCCAGGCCTCCGAAGAGAAAGAGAGTGATGGACACGACGCGAATTTTGTAATGCTGAGCCACGACGCTATGGGAGAGTTCGTGGAAGAGCACCGAGGCGAAGAAGAGGAGGCTGGTTAACACACCCACGGCATAGTGCTGGATATCCGTCCAATTCGGATGGTCTCGCTTGTACTGCGAGGCAATGATCCAGGTGATGGCCGCAAAAATGAAGACCCAAGTCGAGTGGAGATAGATCGGTATTCCAAGAATTTTGCCGATGCGTAAGCCTGATCCGCGGTTCATACGTTCACGAATTAGCCTAGCACAAGACCAGAAGGGAAGCCTGGAAGGAGCGCGTTTGACTTCGGCGGAGAAGGGACTGGCTTCCCATAGTTTCTGCCTCATTTTGGCCGAAGAGTTCAAAGTAGTTCTACCCCCCACCCCGGTGTTTTGGAGTAAAGAGTGCGGAATTGATTGAAAAGAAAAGAGTTGAGTTTTTTCGCGGTGCAAAAGAGTGCGCAAGAGTGTGGAAAGAAAAGGGATAGGTCGGAAACACACGTTCGATTTGAAGGTTAGGGGGATAGATCCAGAATGGGAATTGTTGGTGCACGCCCCAGCAGTTTTCGTAAGAGTGCCAAATACAGGACTTGCGGGATACGGAACTTGGAAGAGTGTACGGAGAATGGAAGGAGAAGGAGCTTAGGTTTTTTTCCCGGCTAGCTTAGGAGCCTGCCCAACAAGTTCGGGGGACGCGGGACACACCGGAGGCGCGACGAAGAAGTTGGCCGGAGAAAGAATTAAGACGGCGGTGAGGGTGGAGCTTGGCGCTTCGAGACTCAGCGTAAATAATCACATGGAAGGATAGCACGTCCTAATCAAGTTGTTAAGTGTTTTACATCGAATGGCCGAAATTGGGGGTTGAACGGTAGCTCGGGC
>Ga0137407_10001452_pt1 | contig 15484 bp, 14 predicted proteins | sample CZOMad2_2_16fung_FD_108410 | JGI IMG/M metagenome (GOLD analysis project Ga0137407, IMG submission 108410) | Vadose zone soil fungal communities from Angelo Coast Range Reserve, California, USA - CZOMad2_2_16fungal (Illumina Assembly) | ecosystem: Environmental > Terrestrial > Soil > Vadose...
CACCCGGTCTTGCCCCACGCGCGTGTTGGCCTTGAGCCTGATCTGACCGGGCGTTGGTGTCGGCGTCGGTGTTCCTCCGCTCACGCTGCCCCTGACTCCCATCGAGAAGTCGTAGGGTTGGCCCTCATTTGCGGTGTCTGTGAAGTTGGCGCCAAAGAAGGTGCTGTCAAAGAAGGCGTTTTGGTTGTTGCCACAGGGCGTGCCCGTGCAGTTTGCTCCGCTGGTCGACGAATCAAACGAACGATTCGTGCCGTCGCCAATCGGCGTGACGTTGAGCCAGTAAGGATCAGTGCTAAACGGCAAATGGACGCTCAGGCCGGTAACCTCGACCGTGTATTCGGTGTAACCGAACCCGGAGCGACCCGTTGGCGTCACGACCGGTGTCATGGTGGTGCCGCTGGCAACAATGGTGCCGCCGTTACCTTCGGAAATGCCCTGGTGGATTGACCAGTTGGCACCGGTGACGTTGGTGTTCGCCAGGTTATTGGAGTACACCGAGGTCACATCCCATCCGCTCGGGTCGGTCACGTCGAAATCATCATAAACAGCGGCTTGCGTAACAAGGGTGTTCTCCTCGTTGGCGAGACCGTTGACCCCGTCAAAGTCGCCATTATACCAAAGGGAAGGGGGTGGTGGCGTAGGAGTCGGCGTCGGCCCTGGAATGCACGCATCCAGCGTCTCCGCGCTGGTGAGCGTGAACGCGCCGTCAAAGCCGGCCGCAGCAATTATTTTGTTGCTGTTGCCGATGTATGCGCCCGACGTAAACGACCGAACCGTGTTCAGGTTAGCAGAAGTCGTCCAAACGTCGGTGGCCGGATCGTACACGAAGGTGTTGTTGGCCGTGTCCGGAACCGCCGGACCCCTGACTCGCTCAATGGGAAATGCAGCCTTGGTCGAACGAAGTCCAGGCTTGGCTGCAGGACTTGGACTTCCAGGCCCTGTAAATGGGTTACCGCCGCCGAAGGAGAAAAGCGCGTCGAGCGCGACAGCGCTCCCCGGAACATTGGGCTGAGTCCCCGGCATGTCGGTCCTTTGGGTCCAGGTGTTAGCCGCGATGTCATAGTCCCAGTTGAGATTGATGTTCAGGTTCGCAGCATCGCGCCCGCCGGCCACGTACAGATGACCATTGATGACGCCAGAGGCCATGCCACCTGCGGGATGTGGAAAATCCAACTTAGAGGTGAACGTGTTTGCCACGGGGTCGTATTCCCACGTGTCAGGTTGGGCGCTGTCCACAAGTCCGGTGTTATAACCGCTGACCAGATAGATCTTGCCGTTAGCGCTGTTGTAGCCGGAAGCCATGAAGCTGCGCACGTCCGGCATGTTCGCTCCCGCGCTCCATGTGTTGGTGGCGATATTGTAGATTCTGGTGGCGCGGCTATTCACGCCGGTTACAGCATCTTCACCGCCGAAAACGTAAATCTTGTTTGTAGTCGGATAATAGACGGCGGAAGCCATGATGACTGCGTCGGCCATGGGCGCGAGCGTAGTCCACGAGTCGGCAACCGGATCGTAGCGGTACAAGCTGTTCAAGGTGTTGCCCGTGCTAAAGGAGTAGCCCCCGGCGTGGTAGGAGTAGATGCCGTCAGAAGCGCCCGCAGCCCCGTACAGGTCCAGCGGCATATTTGCGACGAGCTGCCACGGCGTCGGGCAGCCGCCTCCCGGCTGCGCTAAAGACCCCTTGCTACCCTGTCGCTGCCCCAGCGCGAGGGGCAACGCGATCACAAAAGCCAGACTGAGCAAAAACGCACTGCGAAGCAGATACGTCCTAATGGTTGTAGGTTGTTTATTCATTTTGGATTGTTTCCTTTGATTTTTGTTTACTTTTTTGAAATTTCCCGCGAAACCCTTCTTCTGTTTATAGCCCTGGGGAGAGCAATCCTGGAGTGAAAACCCCTTTTTACTTAAAAGCGCAGAAGGGTGTCAAGCTTTTTTTAATTTTTTTTGATCTCGCAGGTTTCGGCTGTTTCCTGCATCTAATGCTGTTGAGAAGGATTTGAACTGCGGATGCGACAAATGGCGAAGCAAAGAAACAAAAAAACCGCTTTGGAGCGCGAGTTGACCATCGCCATTCAAGAGGCTGACTCCTGTCCGGAGGAAGGCAAATCCCCCGATACAGTGCCTTGATTTGTAGATGACGCCTGATAGCCTGCGGAAACCGCAGCCCGGCTTTTCGTTATTCCGATTTCGACAGTCGCCTGCCAAGACTCGCGAGCGAAAAATATGTCACACTCCGCGACGAGTCGCGCATGCGTGGTGCTAAAAGCAAACGCGGCGTCCGGCAGCTGCCGGATGCCGCGCTGATAGAGAAGCGGCCTGATGAAGTGGATTTCTTTTTCATAGATGAAAGTCTGGTCTCAGCGAGGATCTGCTTTGGAGCGGAGCAATCCGCCTCAGGAAATTTTCGAGCCGACTTTAGTTTTCTTTTTAGATGTAGTCTTGGGTTCCAGCGCTTTTGTAGTCCCGTACCGGAAAAAGTGTCAGCAGCTTTTTAGAATTCTGTCAAAATTTTTGCGAGAGGGCCCCCGCTCTCTTCATGGATTCGGCGAAACGGACGGAGCCGGATTCGGTTTGTTAAAGATGTCCGGCAGCTTCGTTTCTTTGAAATCGCCTGGGACGGTGAACTCACTGGCGTTAATCGGGTCCTGACTTACAGAAGTAATCGTGCTCGTGATTTCCGTGCCGTGATTGGACGGGCTCGTGCCGGGCTTGTCGGCGGGCATTTCCTTACTAAGGATCATGCGCGTGCGGATCGGTAGCCCGGGGAAATCGCGGAAGTCGGGCATTCTTGTGTTGGCCGCATCCCAGAATTCCGATTTGATGGATTGGAGTTGCGCCAGAATGGCAGCGCCGTCGGGATAATCAGGCGCAATCCAGTAGATCGCTTTGAATCCGGGCCCGTCGTAGGTGTATTGCTCGGTTTCGTAACCGTTGACGGTTTCCTTCTGGCCCGTCGGCGTCAGCTTCTCTTTTTCCGCGGCTGCTTTTTTGTCACTGAACTTATCCAGCATATCGGTAACGGCCTTCAGTTTGCCCGGCGAAATACGGACAACGGTCTTTTGGTCATTCAACAGATTGATCACCTCGCCCGTTTTCCCATCGAAAATCGTCGTGAGTTGCGACGAAGCATCGATGCGAGCCCTGTCGCCTTTAATCTTGATTGTCATATTCGCGCCCGCTCGGGCTGGTTCGACTGCCTCATCGTTTTCGGTTTTCGACGCTGGCGTCATTGTAGACGAGTAGACAATGGTGAGATCGGCGCGGGCGGAAAGCAGGAACGAAACGCTCAGGACCAGACAACAGAGTGTAATTTTCATATCACAAGACAGCTAGATGCCGGTTGCCAAAATGCAGAGGCATTGCGCCGCCGTGCTACTGCGCACGTCGGCTGATTTTCAGAAAGCTAGGTCGGCTTTTGCGCCTTCAACACATTGATGGCGTCACGCAATTCCGCGGCACGCTCGTAAAGTTCCTTTGCAATCGCACTTTCCATCTCGCGCTGCATGACCTCCAACTTCGAGAGCGGACGCTTTGCTTTCACTTCCTCCAGCCACTCCTCCAGAAATGCGATCTCCGAGCTTTTCGATACGAGTTCGGGAAAATTTGAGTGTTGAAAAAAATCGGCGATCGCGTCGCGGCCACGCTCGATTTCGGCCATAACTTCGCCGAATTTGCCCTGGCCAAGAAGAATGGAGGCTTTGGCGCGCGTGTTCATCATCAGCACGTAAGGCCGGAACTGTTGCAAGCTCCAGGAAAGTTCTTCCCGATCCGTATGGTCGGTAACAAAAGTGAAAAGATCGAGATTACGTTGGGTGTCGCGCACAACGCCGGCGAAATCGTTGATCTGAAACAAACTCAAATAGCGATGATAATATTGGATGCCTTCCTGCTGAAGCTCGCCGCATTGTTCAGGCGTAAGCTCGTAAGGCTGGCTTTTCTCCCCTGCGCGGGCCGCCCGCTTTTGATGATATTCCAGGAGCGACTCGCATTTATGCGGACGTTGACCATCGGGGCGCCCGTTCATTTCCATCTGCAACACGCCGAGGTCGACGCGCAGTTGCAACTTCTCGCGACCATCGAGGCCGGTTATCTTGCGCACCTTAATGTTGCCGTTCTCGTGCGGCCAATCTTTCAGAATGGTATTCAGATCCAGGCTCATCGCAGATGGAACATCGAACATTTAACCTTTGATTGTCAATAATGTCGCGCTTTGGTTGTCCTGTAGGGGCAGCCGTGTCGGCTGCATTCCACGGAGCATCTCAGGCGGAACGCCTGCCACTGCAATCATGCTCGATCGATCACCACGATCTCTCCTTGGTATGCCCAGTCGTCGACGCTTTCTACAAGCCCAGCCCGAATCGGATTATTGCGAACGTAGTTCCATTTCTCCGCGTAACTTTCGTCGCTCCGCAGAATGTGATCAAAGAATCCAGGTTGCCAAAGCCGCGGCGATTTTAGCTGGACAGACATGGCCCGCTTTAGACCACCAACCCACGATGAGAGCGTGAAGTCTCGACCGCCGCGGACAAACAAATGAACATGATCCGGCATGATCACGTAGCGTCCGAGCGCAATATTAGATTTAGCGATCGCGCAACCCGCATATTGCTGTAACGCAAATTGAGCCTGGTCCAGGGAGGGAATGCCTCTCCGGTCGCGGGTCGCAAATGTAACGAAGTAGAGCGGTTGATTGATGTAAATCAGATCAAGTCGATGCGGACGGTCCTTGATCACTCTGCTAACTGTAGAGGCGGCCGTGTCGGCTGCAACCATCGGGGATTTTGCAGGCGACACGCCTGCCGCTACAGTCCCTAAATGGAAGAGGCGATCGACTCGTTTATCCGCTTCCTCGCGGTCGAGCGCGGTTTGTCGGAAAATTATCAACTCTCCACCCAAAGGTCCTTGAGCGAATTCGCGCAATGGTGCGTCGCAAAGAAAAAAATCGACAATCCGCGCGCCGTGAGTCTTCCACTCATCAGCGAATATCTCGCCGACCGCAAACGCTCCGGGCTTTCCGCTTCTTCGATCAAATTGATTGTGGTTGCATTGAAGATTTTCTTCCGATTTTTGGCCGCCAAAGGCATGGTCGAGCGCGATCCGGCTGAAGCGCTGGCGCTCCCGCGGATCGAGCGTTATCTCCCCGAGACGCTCAACGAGCTGCAGGTCGAGCAGTTCCTGGAAAAGATCGACACGAAGGCCCCCCACGGGTTGCGCGATCGGGCGATGATCGAGTTGCTTTACGCGAGCGGACTGCGCATTTCCGAGCTGGCAAATTCGCGACTGGAGAATTTTAATTTCGAAGACCGGATTGTGCGCGTGACCGGCAAAGGAAACAAGACACGACTCGTGCCAGTCGGCCGCAAAGCGTGTGAAGCGCTGGCGGCGTACCTCTCCACCGAACGGCCGAAACTGGTCAAGCGCCGCAGCAGCAGCGAGATTTTTCTTTCGGAGCGCGGCACCAAATTAACGACGGCGCGCATCTGGCAGATCGTGAAAAAACATGCGCGGCACGCCGGATTGCAGACGAACATTTATCCGCATCTTCTCCGGCACAGTTTTGCGACACATCTGTTGGGGAATGGCGCCGACCTGCGCATTATCCAGGAAATGCTCGGCCACGCAGATATTTCGACAACGCAAGTCTACACGCATGTCGATCAACAACGGCTTAAGGCTGTGCATCGACAGTTCCATCCGCGAGCCTGATGATTCATTAGCGACGGTCATAGACCGCCGCTACAGTAGCTGCCCATGAAGCGTCTAATTTTGCTCGTCGTCGTTGGCGCGGCGGCCGCGGTCGCAGGCTGGTACATCTGGAATCTTTCTCAAAGAACTTCGAGTGGGTACGTGAGCGTGCTTTTGCCGCGCGAGACTATTTTTATGGCCCACATGCCGGACTTCAATCGAACACGCGATCAATGGCGCCAGTCCGACATTTACGCGCTTTACCGCGAACCTGAGGTGCAAAACTTTCTTCACAAGCCGCTGGCTAAGCTTTCGAAAGGAGATACGGCTTCTCAAACGCTGTTGGAGTTCGAACAACTCGAGCCGAAGAATGTTTTTTTCGCGCTGACATCGCTCGACAATAACAGCGCAAAATTTGCGGGTGGTTTCCGTTTTCAAGGGAGCATCGCAGACGCAGAGCGCGTAATCGGCAAATGGAGGTCGAAGTTCTTGGAAAAAAATCCGGACGCCAAGCGCGAGAAACTGCATTACGAACATCACGAAATCGAACTGATCGCTGCGACTCCGTTTTCACTCGCGACGGTGTATGCTCGCCCCTGGTTTTTCGTGGCGACGGACGTGACGGAATTAAAGACCCTCCTCGATCGGGCCGATCGCCGCGCTAAAGATCCAAACGAGACGCTCGACCAGGATGAAGCGTATCGCGCAGCGATCTCGCACCGGCCATCGGACTACGCGGCGTTTTTCTATCTGCAGCCGAAGACATTCTCCGAACGGCTTGCTGCGCTGCGTGCCGCTGTCCGGTCGATTCCGGCTCCCGGCGAGTCCACGATGCTCGAGAAAATGCGGTGCATCGCCGGTTCGACGCGGTTCCAGAACGGGAAAATACACGATGTGCTTTTTCTCGGAATGCCCAAGCTAGAGCACGATATCAGCCTTACCCGGTCTTCGCTGACGCTTGGGACAAAAGAGACGTTTTTTTGTCTGTCGATGCTGCTCAATCTCGGGGAAAAAATGGAGGCGCTAAACCAAGCAGCAGGGCTCAGCGGCATGTTGCAAAAATTTGCTCAGGCTTTCTCGGATAGCGGGATTACAGGCGATGACTGGAAAGCTGCGTTTGGACCCGAGTTGGGATCGTTGGCGGACTGGCCGTCGAGCGCCCATTGGCCAACTTTGCTTCTGACGCTGCCAGTATTGGATGTGGCTAAAGCCGACAAGATCGTGGGGACCGCCACCCGGGCTGACGAAGATGCGATCTGGACCCGGGCGGAAAAGGATGGAGTGCGCTATTTTTCGATGCAGTCATCCGCAACTCTCGTAGCAATCACCCCGACGATCGCATTGTCGGACCGGCTCCTCGTCGCCGGTTTCAATCCAGTCTCAGTGGAAGAGGCGGTGAAGCGCAGTGGAAGTGCTTCGTCAGAACTTTCGGAGTCGCCAGCCTACAAGAGCGCCGCGCGCCTGGTGCCGGCGCCGACAAATTTTTTCGCCTATATCGACACCCAACTTCTATACTCCCGGCTCGATGCTTCGCTTCGCCCAATGTTATTGTTGGCGGCGGCTTTCATGCCGACGCTGAGTAGTTCTGTCGATTTGGGCAAGCTTCCGTCGCCGGAGGTAATCATCAAGCACCTGAGCCCGATCGTTTCTTCGCAGCGATACGAGCGCGATGGCTACGTAGCCGAGTCGGTCGGACCAATCACATTTAATCAGTCGGTAATCGGCTTGGCTATTCTTAGCGGGGTTGGTGCGGCGGCACGTCAGAAAGCCGGCAGTGGTTTAAGCGGATTGGGTTCTCCTCCGTCGGGAAGCTCGCAGCCATCACCAAGTCCATCGCCAACATCGCCCAATCCAGCACCCACGCCTTAGACGAATATCCAAGCTTCCAACGCCCAACATCCAACAGCGAACGTCCAACAATCCTGCATTAAGCATCTTCTGTAGTGGGAGCCGTGTCGGGCTGTGACTTAGTCGGGATTTTTTTCAGGGCCAGTAGCTGCGCCATTTCGGCACTGTCTCGGTCCCAAAGAAAACTGATGCACTGTGCAAAAATTGTGTTATCATTCTCGCCCTATGGCTATTCTAAAGAAAAATGCATTTTCCCGTCGAGTCCCGGACCTGGTGACGGAGGAGTTAGTGGCAGTTCTCTCCCGGCGTTCGTCCTTCGAGTTCAAACAGCTGTTCGACATCGTGCACGAGAATCTTCGGGCCCGCAACGCCGCTAGCGGTGGCGAGGAAATGCTGCGCTTGCGAGCCTACGAGAAATTGCAAAACCTGGTAGCCCGCGGCGCGGTCAAGAAGAACGGCAAGAAATACAAGGGCTTGCCATCGGCTTTGGCCAGCGCAATCGCCCAGCAGAATGGCCATCTCGCTGGCGTAAGATAAACGGATCCAAGCGAAACCGGACTTAGCTGGAGCAGGGACTTCCGGATGCTGCGCGAATATCTGCCGGTTCTTCTGCAAGTCATTGTAGCGATACTCTTTGCCGGCTCCGCGTTGTTGGTCAGTGTTCTGGTTGGGGCAAGCGGAAAGCGCACACGAGCCAAGGACACCGCTTATGAGTGCGGCATGGTGCCGCAGGGGGAAGGGCATCCGAGATTCAGCGTGAAGTTTTATCTCGTGGCGATGCTCTTTATCCTCTTCGATCTTGAGATTGTTTTCATGTATCCTTGGGCGGTGGTTTACAGAGACGCCATCAAGCAAAGCGGACTCATCTTCTGGAGCATGCTCAGCTTCATCACCATCCTGATGGTCGGCTACGTCTATGCGCTCAAAAAAGGCGCCTTAGATTTCAAAAAGTGACCAAATTGCCGGCAAACTGTCGGCAACTACAGCGGCCAGTACATTATGATTCTGGATAGACGCTGCCGAAGGCTTTCGGAACTGGATGGCTGCCTGCGCTGACAACGGGCGGGCTCGAATCGCCGCGAGCAGAACTGGCGGCAGTAGTCCAGCAGCCGCCGGATTTAGTGATCGGCTCGATGTTGAGATTGTTTAGCGTGATTCGCGTGATTCGCGCAGAAATCCTGCAAGGGCCTTAAGGTGAGTAATCAACAAGCGGACCCCTGCAAAAAGGGCTTATTTGCTCAACTCCTCGTAATAAGCATGCAATGGCCGCGTCCTTTCTGAATCAAAAATTCGAAACCTTGCCAGGCCTATCTTCTGGATCCGGAACCTAAGCGACGTCCAAAGCACTCCGAACCCATACTTCACACTGCGCTTAAAGCTGATCGAAGATGCCTCTGGAAAATACTTTGTCGGGCAAGAGATCTCGCCAATCCGATAATTGAAGTAAATCGCCTGAGCCAGCATTTCGTTATCGAACAGAAAATCGTCGCTGTTTTCCTCCAGTGGCAACGACTCGAGCACCTGACGCGAGAACGCTCGGAATCCGGTATGGTACTCCGACAGTTTATAGCCGAGCAGCAGATTCTGAACGGCAGTCAGGAACCGGTTGGAAAGATACTTGTAGCCGGGCATGCCGCCTTTCAACGCTCCGACACCTAGAATTCGCGAGCCCAAGGCAACGTCGTAATGGTTAGAGGCGATCATTCCGGCTAGTGAAACCACCAGCTTGGGCGAATATTGGTAATCAGGATGCAACATGATCACGATGTCCGCCCCTCTCTTGAGAGCTTCGCGGTAGCAGGTTTTTTGATTCCTGCCGTAGCCCAAATTCTTCTTATGCTGGAAAGTGGTGACATTCAGCTCGCGCGCCAGAGCCACCGTCTCGTCTGAGCTGCTGTCATCAACCAGCAGCACCTCGTCAACGACATGCAAGGGGAGGTCTTCGTACGTCTGGCGCAACGTCCTCGCGGCGTTGTACGCCGGCATGACTACGACAATTTTTTTACCATCTAGCACGTTGGTTGTCCCAGACCTCTCTTCAACGCTGTTAAGTGTGGTCTTGATCTAAGCGCTTGTGCTAGCCTGCGCAAGCGGAGATGGGTGCGTGCGGCGCGCCATTTTATTTGCTGGTTTTTTCGGTCTTGAAGCACTAAACAGTCGTCGTGGCACCAGTGAAAAGCAGGCCGATCGCCAGCCAGAGATCAGCGGAACAGAAGGAGCAACAGTTAGGCCATGGCGGCTTCGCCTTGCCAGCATTGTACCCACCGAGGACTGGCTTGTCGTTGGAGGGGTACTGTCGATCAAAATCTTGCTGTGTGTCTTTGGCGCGAAGAGCTTCCGAATTCTGAAAAATAAATCACTTCAGGGAAGATGCGGCTGGTTAGAAGTTTGGAATCGCTGTGATATGATTCACTACCTGCAGGCGGCTGAAGAAAGACGCGCTCGAATTCAAGAAATACAAGAAATAGCGCGCATCGTTTGACGTTTGACTTCTGACCGCTCGCCTCGCCTCTTGCCGCTCACGCTCGTGTTGAGTGTGATCTTGTGGATCATTGCGACCTCGGGCGGCCGGCACGTTTTTGTTAAGGAAGTGCTGGGCGATGCGTACGACTCCCAGGCAGAACATCTCCTGCGGGGCGATCCAGGAGTCGATCTCGATGCTATTCGTCCTGAAGCGATCCTTATCGGTGGCAAGCCGCGGATGTACTTCGGGCCGTTCCCAGCCTTCTTTCGCATCCCCTTGAATCTCATCTATCCAGCAGGGCGGGGCCACTGGTCGCGTGTCTCGGGATTTTGGGCGGCAGAAATTGCGCTCTTCGCGTTCGCCGGAGTCGTTGCACAGAGTTTGCGCGCTTCCTCGCTCTCATCTCGGTCCCGCAACTGGATTGGCAATGCCTCCATCGCAAGTTTTGTGTTCGGCTCGCCACTTATTTTTTTGCTTGGGAACCTCTCGATCTACAATGAAGCGATCATTTGGGGCTTCGCCTGGTCGGTCGCCGCACTCTATTTTACTATTCGCGCACGCAGCGCTACCGCCCGCGGTCTGACTCGCCCGCTACTGGGATTTTCTTTTTGCGCTGCGGGCGCGTTGCTTTCGCGCGCAACATTTGGTGCACCGCTTGTTTTGATCGCGGGATTCCTTGCCGTTCGCGTCGCCCGCGAAGATCGAGCGCGGCAGCTCGCGGCCCTGTTAGTCCCGCTAGTCGCCGGGTTGGCGTTCTATCTCCTGCTTAGCTACGCCAAATTTGGCACGTGGACTGGCGAAGATTATGCGCATTACATAAACTCGGTTCACCGCGAGTTCGCCCACGAGCACGGAGTTTTCGATCTGCGCCGCGTGCCGCAGAGCCTGGCGGATTATTTTAGCCTCCGCCCTCCGGCAATCGACCGCCGACCGCCATTTGTGAAAGTGGATCGCCAACCATATTCATATCCGTCGCTGTATTCGCTTCCGTTCAGCGAAACGTTTTTGCCTGTTACCTGGTCCTCCTCTTGGCTCCTATTCGGCGCCTGCATCGGCATCCTTTGTCTGTTTCGAAGGAATCGCTCGGACATGTTTGATCGCTTGGCCGCAGCAGCTCTCTTCGTGCAATTCATCAGCATTCTTTCCTTCTTTGCCCTAGCTCAGCGTTACGCTGCAGACCTTTATCCGTTTCTGATTTTCTGCTTCACCGTTTTTCTGCGAGCGGGCCCACTCGGGTGGCAGCGTATCGTACTGGTTGGACTGACTACGGTTTCGATCGTTGTTAATTTCCTGGCAACCGCGTGCTGGATCGGCTCGGACGGAAACCTGCCACAAGAAACGCGCGCTTTTTGGAATGCGGTGGGGGGAAAAACGCTGGCCGCACACAGTCAGCGAAAATAGGAGCGCTTACGCTAGCATGACAATCTCGATTGTGCATTGAGCAACGATGAGACCGAAAATAGCGATCGCAAGTTTGTTCGATTTCGCGGCGACCTTGCGGTCGATCCAAAGAAATGCCGCCAGAAAGAACGCGAACAGCGCAGGTAGGATCAACCGCGGCGTCCAGTAGCCAAAGAGGGCGCCACCGTGAACAAAGGGGATCGGCAGAAACATGAGCAGGAAGTATGCGATGCCCAACAGGATTGTGATGTGTTCGCGCTGAAGGTCGCCTTTGATAAGTCGGTGAAGAGCAGACAACAAAAGCCACGCCGTTCCGACGAGCGCTGACCCCGTCCAGATTATCCCCAGGCACATTGAGGCTGACATGACCGGCGTCTTCCAAGCACGACGGGTCTTCTGATCAGGAATAAGAACTCTTCCGATATTTTGTGGCACAGAGAGCTCCTGAAGCAGATTCATTGGATCGGTGAAAACACCCATGTGCGACAAACCGAGATAGCTGTATCGGTGTGGCAGAAGAATCTCGCGCTTGAAGTACTCGGGCGCCCGAAAAAGCCGAAGGTCGTTTGCCTTGACGGAAAGAAGGTCTTTATAGGTCATATCTGGTGGGATGCCTTTCTGCATCCAATGTTTTTCAGTGTTGTAGCCGTGCAACCGGCTGCTCGCCCAAAAGCTATGGATGGAGAGCGCCGACGGCAGAGCCAAACTGAGAACGCAAATCGCGAGGAACCGCGAAGAGTCCCATTGACGTTTCATCCACGAAAAAAAGAAAACAACTAACAACACTGGGATCAGCGCCATGAAACTGTATTTCACCCACACTGCCACGCCTAAAACCAAACCGAGAAGTGCTGCGCTCCAAAGCGGCGATGTTTCATTGAACAAAATTCTGTTGAGAACGAAGAGAAGCAAAACAAACAAGGGAACTGTCATCGAATCGGGCCCGAGCGTTGCGGCGTGGATAATTCGCACCGGCAAGAAGACCAGAAATAGGCAAAAGGCGAAGTGAACTATTGTGGCCCCAAAGCGCGGCTGCGTGTAACAAAAAAAATACCAGAGCGCGACGAGATTGATCGCTACCTGGAGTATCGACAAGGTGATTGGAAAGGAATTGCTCGACCCGATGAGCAAGAAAAGTGGGTGACCTAGCAAGTAGTAAATCGGTGGATTGGTAGCAGAGAAATCGAAAACCTTGGGCCATTGGATCAGGCGCGACAGATGCGTGGGATAATCCGGCCCGATGTAGGCACCGCGAACCACGGCGCGGATCGACAAAACAAACGCGAGAGCAAGCGCAATGCTCCACAAAATGCGCAGCCCGCGCCGATTCACGGATGAATGAGGTTCGTCCAAAGAAATTGATACGTCGCCGTGGCGTTAATCACGACCGACACAGCAAAGAGCGACAATTCAATCGCCGAGATTTTCGCTGGTCCGTTGCTGACAATTAGTAGAAACATCCACGGAAGCAAAACCATGGCGTAACGGTAGGAAAATTGCCAACCACCAGGATTCCCATGACACCATAGCACGAACATTATCGCCCCAATGATCAGCCAGATAGCCGTCTTGAACTGTCCGCCTTCGCGAAAAAGAAGGACAAGAAATGGGCTGCTTAGAAAGATCGAGCACCCGAATGGATAAAATCGAAAGAACGGGAAACGGGGATAATCATTGAAACCTTCGAACAAGCTTTTCTGCATGTTCCAGGGAATTGCGTGGATCGAGAACAGGCCGCGTTGATACCACGGTTCTCTCATCAGATTGGGGATGTGCGCGTATCCGAAATCGAAAATGGAATGGAAACGAGAAAAATTGTAAGCCGCTGTCAACAGGCCAAGAATGACCGGGACGCTCAGGAACCAAACCAGCGCCGGCCAACTTTTCCGGAGACTACGCAAGAAATTCACCCAATTCTGAGCATCGACACCGGCAGCGCCGCGCCAGACAAAATAGAGATAGAATGGCAGCGTAAGCCCGAGCTCGGTGCGATTGCCGACTGCGAGCGCAAAAAATGCGCCGGCCAAAAACGGCCGCGGCCGAACCAGAAGAAAGTAGAGCGACGCGACTTCTCCAAGCAATGCAAAGCCAAGCGCGAGCTGCCACGCGCCGCCGAAGCCCAAATTGCACCACGCCCACGTACCGAAGATCGGGAACAGCGCAAAGAAGATTCGCCGAACGAGCGGTTGGCTGCGAATTTCTGTTAGCCGAAAAAAGAAATAAACCGAGCAGGCAACCAGGATGGTGGGCACCCAATGACCGGAAAAATTGTCGATCCACCCCGCGCGCTGCAAAATCGCGAGGGGGACCATGCTGAGCACGGCGCCCAGCGGGAAGACCGAGTAAAGGCGGCCGTCGCGCGGGACCATTTCGTTCAGCCAGGATGGCGGACGCGTTTCCAAGCCGACGTGGCCGTGCAAGAGCGCGCCGGCGATTCGAAACGTGTAATCGAAATGCTGCTGCGTGGGCTTTGTGGACTCGAAGAACACCAGGGCTGCGATCAAGCCAAGAATAATGGCCACGACCAAATCGCGCCGTGCCGTTGCCGATCTCTCGGATTCGCTCATTGGGAAAAACGATGTTGATCTTATGCGGCCTCGAATCGCGATGGCGACTCCAGATGTCCGTACAACAGCACTGAAGCGATTCGATTCGTGTAATCGCATTCGTTCAGCGTCGCCTTCGTTGTAAAATACAAGGCAACCGTCGCAAACAGCGACAGCCCGGCTGCTAACCAGAAATCCTTTGTCTTATCCGATACGTTCCTCACAAGACGCCAACATACTCTATCGAATCGTCATGCGCGTTTCTCCGAGACTGGTCTAGAAAGAGCCGACAAAACCAATGTTGTTATTTAGCGCCCTAGCTCCGCGGTGTCGAGCGAGGCGGCGGAATCGTGCGAGGTGGCGCGCCAGGCTCTGGACTCGGCCGAGGCAGCGGTATCATGCTTAGGGGGTCGCCGTCGCAGTCGGCGTAGCTGTCGGTGTCGGAACGGCAAAAGCATAAACTTTATTGTCAGTGGCAATGTAGATGCGTCCCCGGGCCACAATGCCAGTGGTGCTATACGAGTGTGTGCCTGCCATCAGTTCGTTTGGGCCGCCGCCGCCGTAAACAACTGCGCCTGTAACTCCATCATAACCGTGTAATCGCTGGTCGCCCTCAGTGCCTACCACCCAGACTATCATGCCATTGGCGCCATCAGTGGAAGTAACGAAGGGCGAGCCGCAACCGCCACCGTTCCGGAAGACGCTCCAACCCCTGCCGAATGCGGGCGGATTGGTTGCAGTAATGCGCAAAGACAAAAGTTTGTCGCTACTGGCGCGGAAAACGACGTACGTGACCTGATTTGTCCGATAGGTTGCCGCTGCCTGCATGCTGTCGCTGTCGGCAACACGAGATAAGGCGGTCGGTGGTGCACTGATCCCGCCGAGATTGTCGCGATTAACCAAATACGCGAAGCCATTTTTACCCAGTGCAACCACCAGATGGGAAGGCGTTGCGCCGGGCACGTCCACCAGCAATGGGCCGGAACTCCCTAGGTCCAAATTCACAGAATCGAGGTTCAACCAATTGCGGGGCACCCAATAATCCGCGGGCGAACCGCTGAAGATCGGGCCGCGCTGGAAGCGAATGATTGCTTCGCCGCCGCTCCAGTGGCCGTCAGTGTTAAAGGTGTTCCCGGTAGTGACGAACGGATTGGCGCCATCGCTGGCGACGCCGCCGACTCCCCAGATTCCGCCGCCCATGGCGCTAGTGGCCCATGACTTTACGCTGGCTGGATTACCTATCTTCACTCCCAGGAGCCAGCCATGATAGAAGTTGCAATCCCTCAAACTCCCATACGGCACATAAAGAATGTTATTCACGATGCCGAGCGCACCGCGTTGCCCTTGCACCGAGGAATCAAAAGTCGTGTTGTTAAAAACAGCAATCTCGCCCACGTCCACGGGCCAGCCGGAATTGATATCGCCCGTATCAACATTAAGCGAGTAGATGAGATGTTTCTTGGTCGTGCCGCTATCGGGCGTTGTCATTGCATTGAGAAAGAGCGCGCGCGAGGCGAGATCGACAATGGGCGTGCCGGTG
>Ga0137407_10001455_pt1 | contig 15471 bp, 11 predicted proteins | sample CZOMad2_2_16fung_FD_108410 | JGI IMG/M metagenome (GOLD analysis project Ga0137407, IMG submission 108410) | Vadose zone soil fungal communities from Angelo Coast Range Reserve, California, USA - CZOMad2_2_16fungal (Illumina Assembly) | ecosystem: Environmental > Terrestrial > Soil > Vadose...
GACAACCCGTCGCATATCCGCGTGTTCGACGTGGATATCGGATCCGGGAAAGTGTCGAACGGCAAAGTCTTTGCGGAAATGCCCAAGCCCAGCATTACCGACGGGCTGCGCTGTGACACCGCCGGGCGTCTCTGGTGCTCCGTGGGTTGGGGCGATCCCAACGAGGACGGCGTGCGCTGCTACACTCCTGACGGCGATCTGCTCGGCAAGATCCACATTCCGGAAACTGTCGCCAACCTGTGCTTCGGCGGTCAGCAACGAAATAGACTTTACATCTGCGGCTCGTCATCGCTCTACGCAGTCTACACCAGTGCGCAGGGCGCTTTGAAGCCGTGATCTCGGGGAGCGGCGAATAGCGAATGGCGAGTGGCGAATGGAGGTAGCGGGTGGGGATATGCCATTCGCTGCTCGCTATTCGCCATTCGCGTCCGGTCACCCGCTGTTTCTCAACCCCGCCGAAATTCCGTTGATCGTGATCTGAATGCCGCGCAGCACCTGTTCGTCCGGGTTCTGCGCGCGGTGTTCCTTTAGAAGCTCGACCTGCACATGGTTCAACGGATCGAGATAGGGAAAGCGGTTGCGGATCGAGCGCTCCAGAAGCGGGTTGCCCTGCAGCAGGCGCTCCTGCCCCATGATGTTCAAGAGCATCTCGATCGAGCTGTGCCATTCGCGCCGGATGCGACCGAAAATATTGTCGCGCAAGGCAACATCCGGCACCAGTTCGGCATAGCGCGAGGCGATCGCGATCGAGCTCTTGGCCAGCACCATGTCCATGTTCGACAATAACGTCCGGAAGAACGGCCAATCGCGGTAAAGTTCTTTCAGGAACGGCATGCCCTTGTCGGGATGTGCCTTGATCCAGGTTTCCACCGCGCTGCCAAAACCGTACCATCCCGGCAGCATCAGCCGGCATTGCGCCCAGCTGAATACCCAGGGAATGGCGCGGAGGTCCTCGATCTCGCGGGTTTTCTTGCGCGACGCCGGCCGGCTGCCGATGTTGAGCGTGGCGATCTCGGTGATGACGGTAGAGGCCCAGAAATATTCGGCAAAACCCTCGGTTTCGTAAACCAGCCCGCGATAGGCCTTGAAGGCAAGCTCCGATAACTGATCCATCGCCTCCAAATATTCGGCGCGCGGTGCACTGTGTTTTGGCTGCAGCAGGCTGGCCTCAAGCGTCGCTGCGGCAAGAACTTCGAGATTGTTACGGCCGACGTCGGCGTTGGAATATTTGCTGGAGATGATCTCGCCCTGCTCGGTGATCCGGATCTGGCCGTTCACGGCACCGCCGGGCTGCGCGATGATGGCGTCATAGCTCGGGCCGCCGCCGCGCCCGACCGAGCCGCCGCGGCCATGGAACAGCCGCAGACGCACGTGATGCCGCTCAAACACTTCAACCAGGCCGATCTCGGCCTTGTAGAGTTCCCAGCCCGAGGTGACAAAGCCGCCATCCTTGTTGCTGTCGGAATAGCCGAGCATCACTTCCTGCACTCCGCCGCGGCTGTCCACCAGTTTGCGGTAATCGTGCAACGACAGCATCCGGTCCATGATGCGGCTTGACGCCTGCAAATCCTCGATCGTCTCGAACAGCGGCACGATATTGATGGCGCTGCGGCCGGAGGGATCGACAAGACCCGCCTCCTTCAGAAGCAGCGCGACCTCCAGCATGTCGGATATCCCCGTGCACATGGAGATGATGCATTGGGGAATTGCCTCAGCGCCGAATTTGGCATGGGCTTCGGCGGCAGCATGGAAGACGGCGAGTTCGCTGACCGTCTCTTCGCTGTATTTCACGAAGCTCGACGTCAGCGGACGAGCGTTGCGCAATTCGCCCGCAAGAAGAGCGATCCGCGCTTCCTCGTTCAAGGCAAGATAAGACATGCCGGGCATCGCCGCATCAATCAGCTCCGCGACCGTCCGTTCATGCACGGACGAATTCTGCCTTATATCGAGACTGGCGAGGTGAAAGCCGAAGCAATCCACGGCCCGACGCAAATGGCGCAGCCGTCCGCGCGCGATCACGCGTGAATTGTTCGATATCAGCGAACGATAGAGAATATCGAGATCGGCCTTGAACTCCGCGACATTGGCGTAGGCGGCGGCTTCGCCGACCGGCGCTCTTGTGGTCTCCACATCCAGCCGCGCGGCGGTGGCCGTGAGCCGGGCGTAGATGCCGGACACCGCCAGCCGGTAAGGCTCGCCGCTTCGGTGCGGCGACTTGTCGGGCGAGCGCTCGGCGAGCGCCCGCAAATCCTTCGAGACATCTGCAAGGTGCGCCGCAAGCGACAGTTCGGAGCCAAGCACATGCAGTTCTTCGAGATAAAAGCGCAGCACGCGGCTCGACTGCATCTTCAGCGTGCCGCGCATTACTTCCGCGGTCACAAACGGATTGCCGTCGCGATCGCCGCCGATCCAGCTTCCCATCCTCAGGAACGACGCCAGTTCGCCTTGGGCCGCACCCTCGCCCTCGTTCAGCCGGTCCTCGAGCACGCAATGCATCCGCGGCACCTCGTGCAGGAAGGTGTAATCGTAGAAGGAAAGTCCGTTGGCGACCTCGTCGAGCACGGTAAGCTTGGTACGGCGCAGGAGGTTGGTCTGCCACAATGTCAGCACCGCGCGGCGAAGCTGCTCGTTGCTCGCATCGAGCTCTTCCGGCGTCAGCTGGACCCGTTCGCGCCGGTCCAATAGCGCTGCGATCTCCATCTCGCGGTCGATGGTGCTTTTGCGGCGAACCTCGGTCGGATGCGCTGTCAGCACCGGGCCGACCAGGGCAGTCGCGAAGAACTTGCGCAAATCGGCCGCGCTGAAACCGGCCGCGCGCGCATGCAACAACGTCAACGCCAGCGTTCCCGGGGGCGGCGTTCCCCCGGCGTTGGAGCGCGTCCGCATCTGGCGGATGTTGTTCTGGTCTTCGGCAATGTTGGCAAGGTGCGAAAAATAGCTGAAGGCCCGCACGATGCGCACGGTCTGGCTGGTCGACATGCTGTCGAGGATGAGTTCGAGCTCGCGCCGGGCCGGTTCGTCGTCATCGCGGTGAAACCGGATCGAGGTCTGCCGGATGCGCTCGACCAGATCGAACACGTCGGCGCCTTCCTGATCGCGCACGGTGTCGCCGAGGATGCGCCCAAGCAGCCGGATGTCATTCCGCAGCCTCGCGTCCTCTTCGAGCGCCAAGGCTTCCTCGGCGCGGCTAAGCTTGAGGTTGGTGTCGGAAGGCATGATCTGGGGTGACATCGCTAAAATGCTCCAGAAACGCCCGGCACCTCCTTGAGTCGCAATTTTTCGGGCCGAGCGCAAGACCAAGAAAAGGGCGAATGCGCCGGACAGCACCGGTCACTGTCCTCGTCATCATTGTCTGGGTGGCCTGCCGTGACGATGAATGAGATCAAACGTCGGCGAAACGTGGGGCGCGTTTCTCGATATTGGCACGCACGGCCTCCAGCTGATTGGCGCTACCCATCAGCTTCATCTGCTCGACGGATTCGGCCAACAGCGCCGGACCGGGATCGACGGACAGATTGTTCAAAAGCCGCTTGGCGGCGCGGATGGCTTGCGGACTTTTGCCGGCGATCTCGCGCGCAACCTCGAGCGCAGCAGCCAGCGGGTCATCGCAGATCCTGGTCGCGAGGCCGTAACTTAGGGCTTCCTGCGCTGAGAAGATCCGCCCCGTATAGGTCAGCTCGCGCAGGATGTCGTCGCGCACGAGGCCTGCCAGGATCGGCGTTCCCGCCATGTCAGGGACCAGACCCCATTTGATCTCCATGATCGACATCCGCGCGTCCGGACTGAGGAAGCGCATGTCGGCGCCAAGCGCGAGCTGAAAACCGCCGCCGAACGCCACGCCCTGGATGGCGGCGATCACCGGCACCGGAAGCTGCCGCCATCCCCACACCGCCGATTGCGGAAAGTTGGCGAGGCCATGGGTGCGCACGGTCAAGTCCCGCTTTTCACCGCCCGCTATTCCCTTACCGCCGTCCTCCGTCATCGCCGCAAAGCGGCCCATGTCGAGGCCGGCGCAGAAGGCACGGCCCTCGCCGGACAATACTACCGCCCGCAATCCCCCCTCGCCGGCGAGCCGCTCAGCGGTCGCGACCAGCGCCTCGAACATCGCCGCATCGAGCGCATTCATCTTGTCCGCCCTGACCAGGCGGACGTCGGCAACGCCTTCCGAGATCGTGACCTTGACGCGATCGTCCATGAGATTCTCCTGCGGCTCTTCGCTCTAACCGCTTTACACCAAAGCGTTGTCCGGTTTTAGTCCATGAACAGACCACGAGCATTTTGCAGAGGGGAACGTGTCATGTTCACTGAAGGGCTCCTCGCAGGCCGGCGTATCCTTGTCACCGGTGGCGGCACCGGCCTTGGCAAATCGATGGCCGGGCGCTTTCTCGAGCTCGGGGCCGAGGTCCATGTCTGCGGCCGCCGCAAGATCGTCTGCGACGAAACCGCGACCGAATTGATGGACCTCTATGGCGGCCGTGTCACCAGCCACGCCGTCGATATCCGTAACGCGCTCGCGGTCGACGAGATGATCGAGACGATCTTCAAGGACGGGCCGCTCACCGATCTCATCAACAACGCCGCCGGCAATTTCATCTCGCGCACCGAGGATCTTTCGCCGCGCGGCTTCGACGCGGTCGCCAACATCGTCATGCACGGCACGTTCTATGTGACCCATGCGGTAGGCCGACGCTGGATCGCAGGCAAGATTCCCGGCAACGTGGTGTCGATATCGGTCACCTGGGTCCGCAACGGCAGCCCTTACGTCGTGCCGTCGGCGATGAGCAAGTCCGCGGTCCATGCCATGACGATGTCGCTGGCCACCGAATGGGGACGTTATGGCATCCGCCTCAACACCATTGCGCCCGGCGAAATTCCGACCGAAGGCATGAGCAAGCGCATCAAGCCCGGCGACGAAGCCGGCGCCCGCACCAAGGCGATGAACCCGATGGGCCGCGTCGGCAAGATGGAAGAGTTGCAGAATCTCGCGGTGTTCCTGATTTCCGGCGGCTGCGACTGGATCAACGGCGAGACCATCGCAATGGACGGCGGCCAAGCGCTGGCGATGGGCGGCAACTTCTATCAGCTGCGCGACTGGTCCGACGCCGACTGGGCCGAGGCGCGCGAGCAGATCAAGGCGCAGAACGAAAAGGACCGTGCCGCGAGGGGGTGATACCTGTCCCGGACGCGATGCAGCGCCATAAGCGCGTTGACGCGCGTCTTCGACGCGCTTTGGTGCTGCTCCGCAGAGCCGGGACCCACTGCCCGCCGCGCAAAATGGACCCCGGAGCAGCAGCGCACCACGCCGCAAGCGCGGCGTGCTGCGCAGCATCCGGGGAACGCCACACCCCCATATTGTCTTTGCCGCACAAGCGCGCCAAACTCCCTCCAACAAAAACAATCACCCCGGGGGAAACATGTCCGCTCCACAGGAACCGGCCAACCTTGCCGACATGGTGCGCGCTCGCGCGAAGACCCGCGGCAAGGCCATCGCTTATGAATTCGAGGGGCGAAAGACCAGCTTCACCGAATTCGATCAACTCACCAACCGTGTCGCCAACGGGCTGAAAGCGCTCGGCGTCAAGCAGCGCGATCGCATCGCCTATCTCGGCAAGAACAGCGATATCTATTTCGAATTGCTGTTCGGCGCGATGAAAGCCAATGTGGTGATGGCACCGGTGAACTGGCGGCTGGCCGGGCCCGAGATCGCCTTCATCGTGGCGGACTGCAAGGCCCCCGTCCTGTTCGTCGGACCGGAATGCGTAGCGCAGGTTCGCAACATCAAACCGCAATTGCCTGAACTGCGCATCGTCATCACAACCGAAGGCGGCGCGCCGGAATGGCAGGACTACACCGCCTGGCGCGACGCCCAGAGCGCGGACGATCCCGGGGTCGAGATCGGCCGCGGGGATGTCGCGATCCAGCTTTATACTTCCGGCACCACGGGAAAACCAAAGGGCGCGATGCTGTCGCATGCCAATCTGCTCAATCTGGTGGAGACCGGCCAGGGTGAAAAGCCCGACTGGAATAAATGGACCGAGGACGACATCTCGCTGGTGGCAATGCCCATCTTCCACATCGGCGGCTCCGGCTGGGGCGTGCTCGGCCTCTATCAAGGCGCCAAGGGCGTGATCGCCCGGGAATTCGATCCCACCAAGGTGCTGGACTTCATCGAGCACTCCGGAATCACAAAGCTGTTCATGGTCCCGGCCGCAATGCAGTTCGTGGTGCGGCAGCCCCGCGCGCGGCAAGTGGATTTCTCGCGGCTGAAATACATGCTCTATGGCGCCTCGCCGATCCCCGCAGCGCTCCTGAAGGAATGCATCGAGGTGTTCGGCTGCGGCTTCGTGCAGTTGTATGGCATGACCGAAACTACCGGCACCATCGTGGCGCTTGCGCCGGAAGACCATGTCGAGGGATTGGAGCGGATGCGTTCGGCCGGCAAGGCATTGCCTGGCGTTGAACTTGCGATCCTCGATGCCAATGGCAACCGGTTGCCGCCGGGCGAAGTCGGCGAGATCGCCACCCGCTCCGGCTCCAACATGGTCGGCTACTGGAATCTGCCGGAGGCCACCGCCAGAACGCTCGACCACGAGGGCTGGCTGCGCACCGGCGACGCCGGCTACATGGACAGTGACGGCTATCTCTATATCCACGACCGCATCAAGGACATGATCATCTCGGGCGGCGAGAACATCTACCCGGCCGAAGTCGAAAGCGCGATCTGCGATCATCCGGATGTCGCCGAAGCCGCCGTGGTCGGCGTGCCCGACGAGACCTGGGGCGAAGCGGTCAAGGCGATCGTGGTGATGAAGCAAGGCAAGCAGGCCACCGCTTCCGATATCATCAATTTCACCCGCGAGCGCATCGCCGGCTTCAAGACGCCGAAGACGGTCGATTTCATCGACGCCCTGCCGCGCAACGCCTCGGGCAAGATCCTGCGCCGCCATTTGCGTGATCCCTACTGGGCCGGCAAGGACCGCCAGGTGAACTGAGGGGCGATCGCGAGTCGTCCGCTCCGCACAAGTCGCGAACTTCGTATGCGTCAACGCGCACGCTGCGTACCAGCTCGCTTGCTCTGCTAAGACCCCGTTGTTGATATCAATGCCGGAAATTCGGTCCGTCATCGGACTGCAATAAAGATGCGATTTACCTACCGCCATAAACTCCTCGCCCCGGCTACCACGCAAAAAAATTGTGTCGCGCCCGTGGGAAGATCCACCCTGTAATTCAAAAGAAATTGGAGACATCAATGATCTCAAATCGGTCTTATATCGCGGCTGCGCGCCGACCTGGCGCTTGGAAAGCCGCAAGCGCAGCGGCAATCCTGCTTTTGACGGGCGGAATGGCGTCGGCGCAGTCGGTCGTTTTTCAGGGACAGACCTACGTGAACAAGGGACTCGTTGGCGTCGCCCGTGTCCCCTCCAACGCCACAGACCAATTTGGCGAGACCTTGGGCGGCTACGGGTCGGGCATGGCGATGGACCTCGACAGCTGGCACAAGAACCGCGATGGAAGCTTTGGCGGCACGCTCTTTATGCTGCCGGATCGAGGCTGGAACACCCAGGGCACAACTGATTTCCGCGGCCGGCTGCATCGCTTTGACGTCACGCTCAACCCGCTTTATTCCGGCAGCACTACCAGCCAGAACCAATTGCAGATGCAATACAAGGGTTCGACCCTGTTCCACTTGCCGGGCGGCGTTCAGACCACCGGTCTCGATCCAGATTCGGTCCAGCCGGCAAACCTGGCCTTCCCGGACCTGCCGATCGCATCTTCGAACGGCCACATCACCCTCGATGACGAGGCGGTGGTGCATGTCGGCGATGGCACTGTATGGGTGAGCGAGGAATATGGCCCTTACGTCTACCACTACGACCGTAACGGCGAACTGTTACATGTGATCAGGCCCCCCGACGCTTTCATCCCGATGCGCCGGGACGCGTCCGGAAAAGTGGTGGAGAACTTCTCTGCCAACAGCCCGCCGATCGGCAAAACCTTCAACACCGGAAACCCAGTATCCGGCCGTCAGAACAATCAAGGCTTCGAGGGTCTGGGGATGAGCCCCGACCGCAAGACACTCTTCGTGTTTCTGCAGAGCGCGCTCATACAGGACCTCGACGCGACCAGCGCGGCAACGATCAAGCTGACCCGCCGTAACACGCGGCTTCTCGCCTACGATCTCCGCCATGGCGACCCCAAATTGGTGGCTGAATATGTCGTTCAACTGCCGCTGTACCAGGACCAGACCACGACCAAGCCGACCTTGTTGACCGCCGCGCAAAGCGAATTGCTCGCGCTCAACGATCATCAATTCCTGGTGCTTTCCCGCGACAGCACTGGAGGATTCGCCGTCGCAAACCCGGGTTCGGTCTACCGCAGCATCGATCTGATCGATATTTCTGGCGCCACCAACATTGCCGGCACCGCCTTTGACAACGTCGGCACGCCGGTCGCCCCGCTTGGCGTTCTCAACAGCGCCATCACTCCTGCTACTTACCAGAAATTTCTCGACATCAACGATAACGCCCAGCTGAACCGTTTCGGCTTGCACAACGGTCTTCCCAGCGACACCAATGACCTCTACGAGAAGTGGGAGAGCATGGCCGTGGTGCCGGTGTTCGATCGCGAGGCGCCGAACGACTACTTCCTGTTCGTTGGAAGCGATAACGACTTCATCACGCAAGACGGTCATCTGGCAGGTCAATCGTTCAAGGATCCATCGGGGGCCAATGTCGATACTTTGGTTCTGGTCTATCGCGTGACACTTCCGACCTATATCCGACCGCATTTCGAACGGTTTGAGTCGACCGAGCGCCATGATCACGACGACCGCGACGATCGCGATCGACGATAGGCCTATGGCATCGCATCGGCCGCTAGTGTCCCGAATCCGAAGTTCGCCACACATTGCGGCACCCTCCTAAGCGAACTTCGGATTCGAAAGGACACTTGAAACTCATGATTCTAGTGTGGTTTTGGTTCAGAAGTTCTCTTGACGGACTAGCAGCGTAAATGAAGAGATCTTCTGAACCACCACACTAGCCCGCATATGGACCAGCGGCCTCGGCAAGGATCGCTAGGTGAACTGAGGGGGCTATCCGTCATTGCGAGGAGCGCGAGCGACGAAGCAATCCGTTCTTCTTTAGAACAAGGTGGATTGCTTCGCGGAACCTGTCATCGGGCGCGCGTCCGCGCGACCCGTTGGCTCGCAATGACGGTCGCCTCTCAATGTTTCCCCGCCCCCATATACCCGAACAGGAAGCCTGCGACCTTGCGCTTCTGGATTTCCTCGCTGCCTTCGGTGATGCGGTAGCGGCGGTGATGGCGGTAGATGTGTTCGAACGGTTTGTGGCGCGAGTAGCCCATGCCACCGTGCACCTGCATGGCACGATCGGCGGCCTCGCAGCACAACCGGTTCGCCCAGTAATTGCACATTGAAACCTTGTCGGAGAGCGTATGCTCGACCTGCGCCTGCGTGAGTTTGTCCATCTCCCAGGCAGTCTTTCGGATCAGTAGCCGCAACATTTCCGCCTGCGTCGCAAGCTCAACCAGCGGCCACTGGATCGCCTGATTCTCGGCAAGCGCACGGCCGAACGGTTTGCGCTCGCGCGCATATTTCACGCTTTCCTCGATGCAATACACCGCAGCGCCCAGCGAACTTGCGGCCTGCCGGATCCGGTTCTCATGCACAAAGCATTGCGCCAGCGACAATCCGCGGCCGACCTCGCCGAACAGCGCGTCGTCGGGCACGAACACATCGGTGAAACTGACGCGCGGGTGATCGGTCGGCATGTTGAAGGTCCACATGTATTCTTCGATCTTCACGCCTTTGCTCTTCGCCGGCACCAGGAAGCAGGTGATGCCGCGCGCATCGCCGTCATTGCCGGTGGTGCGGGCGAACAGCGCGCAATGCGTCGCGACATGCATGCCGGTGGTCCACATCTTCTCGCCATTGATCACCCATCCCGAAACGCCACCACGGGTCGCCGGCACGGCGCGGGTTTCCATATGGGTCGCATCCGAGCCGTGCTCGGGTTCGGTGAGGCCAAAGGTGATGCGATATTTTCCCGTGATCGAGCCTTCGATCATCGCTTTCTGGTCGTCTCGGCCATAACGGTCGAGCATGGTGACCAAGGGAAGATTGCCGACGATCGAATGCTCGTTCTGCAGATCATTGTGCAGGCCGAGTCCTCGGGAAGCAAAATGCTCACGGATCACCGCCATCCAGAGGTTGGAGCCATCCTTGCCGCCATAGCGTTTCGGTATCGCGAAGCGGAGATGTCCCGCATCGTCGGCGAGATTTTTCACGCGGCGCAGCAGCGCTTCCCACTCAGGCCGCGGCAGTCCGCCATGATCGAAATCGGTGCGCGCCCATTCGCGGCGGTGATCGAAGAAACGGATGTTGTCATCGGCGTTTTCGATCGGCGTGATCTCGCGTGCGATGAATTGATCGAGCTCGGCGAGATAGGCGACTAGGTCGGCCGGCAATGCAAAATCCAAGGCAGTTCTCCCTGATGACGTCGTCTTGTTATTGCGCTCAGCACATTCCCAAATGACCGCGTCGGATGGAGAGGCGCTAGCTGCCTTTCCGTCCTAGTTCCCTCTTGTAGGATGCATAGTTCGGCTGGTCGACCGCGAGCTTGTCCATCGTGGTCTGCCATAAATGCTCGGTGAGCCCCGGCGTTTGCAAATCCACTTCGCCTTTGGCGAGGCGGTCGGCGAGCATACGGTTGAGTTCGCCGAGCGAGCCTTGGCGACCCAGTAATTCTTCGAGCCGCGCTTTTTCCGCGGAATCGCTGGCCTGCTCCAGGGTCAGCTGACGCGTCACAAGGTCGAGCGCGTTGATTGAGACCCGTAGTTTGAACGCGTCATGGCCGCTGATCACGGGCGCGATATCGTTGCGCAGGAAATCGGCGACCGCCCTGATCAGTTCTTCCGGTGCCGGTTCGTCCTGCATGTTACTCCCCTCGCGGCGCCAACAGGCGCAACAAATCGATCTCGGTCTCCGACGAGCGACGGCCGATCATCGCCCGCTCGATGGAATGCTCGGGGCCATTGCGAAAGCGCTGCATCATGCCGCAGCACATCACGCCCCAGCGCAACGTTCCCATCACTTCCCAGAATTTTACGCGCGCGGGATCGACGCGGCGGCCAGCCTTTTCGTAACCGGCGAACAGCTCCTCGCGTGTGCCAAGACCGCCGACCGGCTTATCGATCTCGCCGAAGCGCCACGAATTGACGCAGATCCATCCCAAATCCTCCATGGGATCGCCGACATGCGCGAGCTCCCAGTCCAGCACCGCGCGCAACCCCTCGGGGCCGATGATCAGATTGCCGTGGCGAAAGTCGCCGTGCACCAGCGTCGTCTCATGGGGCGAGCCGGGATCGTGATCGCACAGCCAGCGCAAGGCCAGTTCGAACACCGGCCGCGGCCGGTTGAAGCTACGGTAGTCGCGCTCAAGCTCGGCAATCTCCTTCGCGGCCGTCATGCGGCGAAGTTCGGGCAGTTGCGGCAACGCCAGCCTGTGGATGTCGGCCAGAACCTTGCCAAGCTGGCGCGCGAGTTTCGGACGCGCTTGCGCAAACCGTTCATCCCGCAAAATCTTGCGCGGGATGGTTTCGCCCTCGACCCGCGACATGATGAAGCCGGTGCCGAGTTCGTCTTGCGGCTGCAGCACATGCAACACCCGCGGCGACGGCACGCCGGCCTCATAGGCGCGCTGCATCAGGGCAGCCTCGGCAGCGAGCCCGGCTGCGCGCTCCGGGGCTGCTCCGTAACCCGACGGCGCGCGGCGCAAAATCGCGCCGATGTCTCCATCGGGATGGACGATATCGAACGACCAGGTTTCCTGACTGGCGCCGCCGGAGAGTCTGACGGAATTGGCGACGCCGATCGCGCCCGGATACCAGGCGGCGACGCAGCGTCCGAGTTCGACCTCGATCATTTGCCCTTGAATTTTGCTGGACGCTTTTCGAGGAAGGCCGTGACGCCCTCCTTGAAATCTTCCGTCGAACCGGCTGTACGCTGCGACACGAATTCAAGATTTAGCTGGTCCTCGAACGAATTGTCCGGGCTTTCCCAATAAAGCTCGCGGATCAAGGATAGCGCTACCGTCGGACCGTTCGCGAGTTCATGGGCGAGCTTCATGGTCTCGTCCGCCAGCACAGCGTCGTCGTAGACCCGATTGACCAGCCCCCACTCCAGCGCCTTCTCGGCCGGAAGCCTCTCGCCCATCAGCGACAATTCGATCGCGCGGGCTTTTCCGATCAGCCGCGGCAACAGCCAGGTCGATCCGCAGTCGGGCACGAGGCCAATACGGCGGAAGGCTTGCAGGAAATACGCCGACCGCGCGCACAGGATCATGTCGCCCATCAGCGCAAAACTCATGCCGGCGCCGGCGGCCGGCCCATTGACCGACGTCACCAGCGGACAATGCAGGTTGCGCAGACGCCGCAGGAACGGATGAAACGCGGTCTCTAGCGCCGCCCCTGCGCCGCTTTTGCCGGGCTTCTGGTTGTTGCGGCCTTGAAGGTTGGCGCCGGTGCAGAACGCGCGTCCGGCGCCTGTCATCACCAGGCAGCGGACCTCCGCCCTCTTATCCTCGACCTCATCCAGCGCCTCGCCAAGGCCACCCAGCATGTCGAGCGAGACCGCGTTCATGACCTCCTGATGGTCGAGCTTGAGGATGCCGACCGGTCCATCGAATTCGATCGTGGCGTGCTTGAACTGCATCTGTTTCCTCGTGGGGTTGTGATCCCAGTTATTTCGTTTCGCGGTACAAAGGATTCAATCTTGAACCCATATTTGATTTTCTGGACGAGCTTGTCCATGGTTGTGACGGGAACATCTGTCCGCCATCGGATGCGCGGCTAACGCGCGCCAAACCAGACTGGAAACGTTCATGAGCATTTTCGACCTCACCGGCCGTGTCGCCGTCATCACCGGCGGTAATGGCGGCATCGGACTTGGCATCGCGCAAGCGCTCGCGGCGGCCGGATGCAACGTCTCGATCTGGGGCCGCAACGCCGACAAGAACAAAAGTGCCGCCGTGACCATGGCCGGCTGCGCCGGCAAGGTCGACAGCCGCATCTGCGACGTCAGCGATCCCGCATCGGTCAAATCGGCGATGGCTGCCACGCTGGAGAAATTCGGCCGGGTCGACGGCTGCTTTGCCAATGCCGGCATTGGCGGCGGCGGGCGTCACGCCTTCATCGACCGCACCGAAGAACAATGGCGGACCATGTTCGCCACCAATCTTGACGGCGTATTTCATGTGTTCCAGGCCGCCGCGCGTCACATGACCGAACGCGCCGCAGCCGGCGACGCCTTCGGCCGGCTGGTTGCGACCTCGAGCCTGGCATCACTGTTCGGTACCGCGCGCAACGAGCATTACGCCGCGACCAAGGCCGCCATCAACGCGCTGGTCCGCGCGCTCGCGGTCGAACTGGCGCGCCAGGGCGTCACCTCCAACGCCATCCTGCCGGGCTGGATCAAAAGCGACATGACGGCCGGCATCATGGCCAATGAGAAGTTCGTCGGCAACGTGATGCCGCGGATTCCGATGCGGCGGTTCGGCGAGCCCTCCGACTTCGGCGGCATCGCCGTGTACCTGATGAGCAAGGCGTCCTCCTATCACACCGCCGATTGTTTTGTGATCGATGGCGGCTACACCGCGTTTTGACAAGTTCTTGTCATGGCGAGCAGCCAACGGGTCGCGCGAATGCGCACCCGATGACAGGCTCCGCGACGAAGCGAGCCAGCACTGTCATTCCGGGGCGATGCGAAGCATCGAACCCGGAATCTCGAGATTCCCAGATGTGCAATTGCACATCTGAGGTCTGGTCCTTCGGACCATCCCGGAATGACGGAGATGGATCGCCTAGCACCCCGCCCCACAAAGACCGCTTACTGGATCGTCCAACGAGTAGCCTGCGCGGTTTCGGCAGGCGCGTTCTTGAGACAACGCCGCGCAGCGTCGATCTCGGCGTCGGTGGCCCCGTGACTCCGGGCCCACATTTCAGCGGCAGACGCTGAATATTTAGCGACGTAGTACCGAACAACGGTGCAGGAAGCGCGATGAACGATCCCGGAGCGCTCGCTGGCCTCCGCTTGCGAAGCCAAGCCAACGCACATGGCCGCAACGCACCCCCAACGTGACAACATCTTTCAGCCCCCTTGCCCCGGCCGCGCGGCTTTAACATGTAAGTTCCACCATTGGAACCTGCACTTGAACCCGCCCGATCATTCAATTGAGTTTGCCGAGTCGCGCACCGGCGCACAAGTTACCGATAAACGAGGCCGGACTTCTCCACTAGGTTTGGGCGCATGAGCCGACTCTGGCCGTGCCGAAGCCGGCCCCTATGTTGGCGATCATCGCAGCAGTAGCCCGCATGAGCCCACGAGCCGCGCGCACACGCGCTCGATGACAGGCTTCGTCGTAATCCACCTCTTTATCGACAGTGATCGGCGGATTACGCTGCTTTCCGCCCCGCGCGCTCGACCTGCGGGAGATTGGAGATGACGATGAACACTCTGGTGAATGTGTGTGTCTGCGGACTGGTGGCTTTAGTCGCCATGTCCGGGTCTGCGCTCGCGCAAGGCGCTACGACCGCCGAGGCGCGGTTGAAGGAAAAGAATATCATATTGCCGGTCGTGCCTCGGCCGGTGGCCAACTATGTGGACTCGGTGCAAGTCGGCAAATTACTGTTCCTTTCCGGAAACACCCCCGATGCTCAATGGAAATTCAAGGGCAAGGTCGGGAAGGATATGACGGTGGAGGAAGGCTACCAGACGGCGCGGCAGGTCGGATTGATCATGTTGGCGAAGGTGCAAGCCGCGCTTGGCAGCCTTGATCGCGTCAAGCGCGTTGTCAAAGTCCTCGGCATGGTCAACTCGCCTGAGGGTTTTGGTGACCAGCCGAAGGTCATCAATGGATTTTCCGATTTGATGGTGGAAGTCTTTGGCGAAGCGACCGGCAAACACGCGCGCTCCGCGGTGGGGATGGCGGGACTTCCCTTCAACAATGCCGTCGAGGTCGAGATGATTGTCGAGATCGAATGAGCAAGTCGGTGAGGAACATCGTTAGACCAGCGTTTGCCGCAGCCCGGATGGCGGGCCACCGTCGGATGTGCGTGGCAGGTCGGCTCCTCGCCCTGCTCACGATCCTCCTCGCTGCAGTGTCTATTCAGGCGAGCCATGCCGAGGGATATCCGGAAAGAACGATCAAAATCGTGGTTCCCTTCCCCGCCGGCGGGCCTACCGATGTCGCCGCGCGATTAATTGCGCAATCGATTTCGTCCAAACTTGGCAAGGGCGTCGTTGTCGAAAATCACGCCGGCGCGGCCGGAAGGATTGGCGCCAAAGTTGTCGCCAAAGCTACCCCGGATGGCTACACGCTGTTGCTCGGCGGAACCAACGTCAACGCCATCACCGGGGCCATCTATAAGGATCTCGGCTTCGATCCGATCAAA
>Ga0137407_10001456_pt1 | contig 15468 bp, 5 predicted proteins | sample CZOMad2_2_16fung_FD_108410 | JGI IMG/M metagenome (GOLD analysis project Ga0137407, IMG submission 108410) | Vadose zone soil fungal communities from Angelo Coast Range Reserve, California, USA - CZOMad2_2_16fungal (Illumina Assembly) | ecosystem: Environmental > Terrestrial > Soil > Vadose zone...
ATATTCCAACCTGTGAGCCGCTTCACACGCGCCCGAGCCGGCTGCGGCTAAACTTCGACGTGCACGGATGATTCCGATCACCCGCACCCGTTGGCGGTCCTCAGGGAGGGTCCGATGGCTCTAAGCGATTTTTCTGGTGCACGACAGCACGCTGTCGTTATCGGCGGAGGTCTGGCCGGCCTGCTCGCGGCCCGCGTCCTGGCGGATCACTTCGAAAGAGTTACTCTGATAGAGCGTGACGGAGTCACAACGGAGGCGAAGCCCCGCAAAGGCGTGCCGCAGGGCCATCACGTGCATGGCTTGCTGGCAAAAGGAAAAGAGATTCTGTCCCAACTCTTTCCCGATCTGATTCCTGCACTCCTGGCCGGCGGCGCGGTCTCCGGTGATATGGGCCGCGATTTTCGCTGGAATCATTTCGGGGTCTGGAAGGTACATTTCGACAGCGGCATCGGCTGCATGCTGTTCACGCGGCCCTACCTGGAAAGCCAAATCGCCGAGCGCATACGCCGGCGGCCGAATGTGCGTATCCTCGAGGCCGCCGTCGAAGGACTTGCCTTCGACCCGGATCACAAGCGCGTCACTGGGGTCCGGGTCCGACCCCACGCGAGCGGCAGCTCGGTGTTGACCGCCGACCTGACCATCGATGCCAGCGGGCGCGGCTCGCGCACTCCCCAGTGGCTCGAGGATTTCGGATATGGCAAGCCGTCAGAATCGACCGTGAAGGTCGACGTCATGTATGCGTCGAGGCTTTACCGCCCGGGACCAGGGACGAGAGATTTGAGGGCCTTGCTGATCTCGCCCCGTGCGCCGGACAAGAAGATGGCGGCCATTTTTGCGGTTGAGGGGAATCGTTGGCTGGTCACGCTCGGTGGTATGCACGGTGTGCACCCGCCGACCGACGAGGCAGGATATCTGGAGTTTGCACGAAGTCTTGCAGTGCCAGATGTCCATCAGGCTATCGCAGCCGCAGAGCCACTGACGCCGATCGCGACCCACAATTTCCATACCAACATTCGCCGTCATTATGATCGTCTGACGCCATTTCCCGAGCGTTTGCTGGTCATGGGAGATGCATTCTGCAGCTTCAATCCGATCTATGGACAAGGGATGACAGTGAGCGCACGCGAAGCCCTGGCACTCGACGAAGCCTTGCGGGAGCGAACCGATCTCGATCGTTTACACGGGCGCTTTTATAGAAAGATCGTCAACATTGTCGATAGCGCTTGGGGCCCGACTACAGGCGAAGATTTCCGCCACAAGGAGGCTGTGGGCGAACGTCCTACCGGGATGGCGCTCATTCATTGGTACACCGGCCGTATCCATGAACGATGCGCCCATGACACCGCTCTCGCGCTCGCCTTTTATCGCGTCATGCACATGATCGACCCGCCAGTCGCGCTGTTCCGTCCGTCGGTCATGGCGCGCGTACTGCGCAAGCTCCCAAAACAAGCAGACTCGGTGTCCATTCATGACATAAGAGCCGGCGCGCATCACTAGCTGAAGTGAACGCCATCGTGGGATTACAGGGCCCTTCGTCGGGGGGCTATCCGCCGACGGCGACGTGGAGCGAGCCATCAGCGACGTTCTTGTGTGCATCCTGAATGTGTGCTGCAGGGCAACAGCGACCAGATATCTAAATCTGAATTTCGTTTTATTTTCGGGGTTCTGATGGATCCGGGCCGGAGGACACAAAAGCGTTCGAGGTTTGCCAACTGGGGAATGCGGCAGGGGCTGATGGAGTGAACCAGCGAAGCAAGACATCTCCTCGAGAACTCACCCCTCTCAAGGTTAGGGCCGAGCGAAAATAGTTGTTGAACTCAAGCCCGAAGTGCCGTTTGAAATTGTACCGGGGAGCCGAGGGGGAGCGGGTTAGTCTACTACGCGGAAGTTCATGCTGCGGAGGGTGGCTCGGAGCCTGCAGGCTCCGCAACGGCGGAACCCTTAGCGTATTGTGCTGGGTTGTGGATTCATAAATCCGTAATTGCAATCTCACGTGAAAGCGGAATCAAAGTCTGCTTTCGGGGTGATTCGGACATCTATTTCAATGGCGCAAATGTCCGAGTCTGACCAAAGCGGACATGTGAGCCAACGTATCCGCAATACCGGCTGTTACGACGGCGATGGCCAATCCAGTGACGAGAGGTCCGGTGTGTTTAAGATGAACTGGTTCCATGCGTCGGCGTCCGCGGCGGGAAAAGCCGAGAACCCTGGGAAATCGGAACGCATCTCAAGCCAGTCCGTAGCCGACTTGTATCAGGATATCGTGCAGTTTTTCGGAATCTATCGGCCCGATGCCGGCCGCTGTTTGGGAAGGCGCCAGGCGCCCTGCTCGCCTCAACACGATGAGGTACTCCCCGATAAGAGGGGGAGCGATACCACCGAGCTCCCCTGCCTGTTTGCTCAACACGTTTCCGAAATCGAATTCCTTCATTCCCGCCCCGGTGGCGGTCCCGGTGGGGGCCTGAAGGTCCCGGAATCCCCTCGGCGGCTCCGGCTCTACCTTCTGTCTGATCGACAAGGTCGCCCGTTGAGTCCCCGGAGTCGCGAGTACAGTCAGCGGACTGACGACGCGCAGCGTCGCCCGGGTCGCCTTGAGCGGTCGCCCCATGAGGAAGAACGGGAAGTGCCTGCGCTCCAAGGCGAAGGTGACCTCGGTGTTGACTGGGCTGCTCATCAGTTGACGGAATGCGTCTGGGAAATCGTGCCGTAGGCTGATTACCCGTGTAAGCGGTGGCGCCGTATCCGCTGCCGCGCCGGGAGCGGGATCCTTTGCGCGCAGGAACTCGAGCAGCCGGCCGGTTTGGTTCTGCAGCTCACTCTCGAGCGTGTCCCGCAGTCTTCCTTCGAACTCCGCAGTATACGCCAAATGGAGAATGACGTCGCTGATCGTGTCGTAGTCGAAGACCCGCACAGTCGCGGGCAGAGAGAGGTTCCAGGTGCTGAGCGCGCCGGCGCCCTCGAACGGCATATACCGCTCGTCTCGAAAATTGAAATCGAGCACGCCCGCATCGTACTGACCCTTGCTGGCCGCGATTGACACCGTGTGGCGCAGCGGGACCGAAACCGGTGGGTCGAACGGCTTCAGCCGAATAAGGCTGCTGACAAGCCGGAGCGTAGCCCCAACATTGGTGTACGGTCCGGTGACACACGGGATCGTCAGCCGAACAGCCTTCAACCGACGCCGGTAGTGCCCAGGGTAGGTCAAATCAAAGAACAACTCCGGAATGGCGAACTCGCAGTTGCCTTCCAGTCGTAGCTTGAGCAGTAGATCGGGAGCGACCTGCGCGAGTGAGAAGCTCTGCTCGATCTCGAGTTGTCGGTAGTTCTTTTCGATGTACTGCTGCTCCAGCAGCTGCAGGTCGCTCAGCAGGCGTTCCCCGGCAAGCAGACCTAGATTCTCCGAATCCCAATAGTTTCCGGTGAGCCTGGTGTCATCGTCGGTCCGCTCGGCGCTGTAGGCCTGCTCGGCCATTCTCGCCATCGACAGAGCCGACTTGAACGCTACTCGATAGAGCTCGCGCAGGCGCTTCGAAAGGAAGGTGTATCGATCGTAGCAAGAGAACTTGTCGCGCAGGAAGTTGAACACTTCCTCCGCCTGAACGATGGTCTTCTCGTGGACCTTCTGCGCTTCCTCGGCGATCTCTTTGCGGAAGTTGGCAGCGGTGATCTGCTTATCGACCTGCAGGATGTCGCGTCGAGCGGTTTCCGCCTGATGCTTCCACTCCTGGTCTCGCCGCTGATTGGACGCTTCTATCCCGGCCGCCGAAGCCGCCATTTCATTGAACCCGGCGATTGCATTGAGACCTTCGGCCACCGATCGGCCAGCCGCCCCGAGTTGGCTACCGCCGAACTTCATCGCCGTAGGTGCGCCCGCGTCTGGAATGATGCTGAGAATCCCAGCCAGGTACTGGGCGACGCTGGCCATGGTGCGGAACTGCGACGCCTCCTTCTGCCGCGCCTGCTGGGTTTGCTCCGCCGGCACCAGCCCGATCATGCTCAATGAGCGGAAGTGCTCCTGCCGGTAGGTCGCGGCCTCCTTCTGCTGCTCGAGGCTCGCGACCGTATCTTGCGCTGCGTCGATCTCGAGCTTGGTCATGCGCTTGCGCATCGTGACCAGATTCTGCTCGTGCACCGCGCGCAGCCGAGACAACTCCTCCCCATCGCGCTTTTCCAAGGCGCTCAGCAGTTGCGCACCAAAGTTCTGCAGAGTCCCTGCGAACTGCTTCGCTTTGTCGATTAGATACGTGAAGCGGTAGGGAGGCACATTGCCCGCAATCGAGTTCAGCACGTCGTCCAGCGTCAGCCCAGCGGCCTTCATACGCACCAGCAGGCGCGGATCGATCTCCGGCGCGAAGAGCTCGAGCCGGCGGCGCACGCCCGCAATATCCATGCAGTTGCGGATCTTGAACAGCCTGTCCTCCACCCGATTCCAGTAGGCTATGAGGTCGGCATTGGGCGGAATGCAGAAGACGGCGTTCTTGCTTGGCGGCGGCACCACATCGACCGGCTGAAATCCGGTCCTTATCATCTCGAAGTTCGGTCCTTTGAGTTGGATGTCGCGGGTACCGTGCTTGACAATGAATGGAGGTACCCGGTCGAACGGCGTGATCTTCCCGCCGTCGCCTACCCCGAACGTGCTGCCCGTGAATCCACCCGCCGGATTCTCAAAGTCGATGGGCGGGGTCTGGGTTCCCGGGGTGCGCGGTGCTCCGGCGCTGATACCCAAAGTCTTTGCACCACCACCCACTCCGCCTGCGCTCTTCAAGTATAAGTCCGATAGCGGCGTGCCACCGACATTCGTCCAGTAGTTCCCGCCCGCCGGGACGAATTCTACTCCTTCGAAATCGGCAATGCCCGCACCGACCGCGCTTGCCCCAACCGGGCCGGCCGAACTAGCCGCACCCGTCGGGCCCGTCAGCATCAGCCGGGCAAACCTCGACCCCACCAGCTGACCGCCCGCCACCGTGCTTGCCTGTTGGCTCATCGCGGTGGCGGCGGGTTGAATCACGAGCAAGGTCCGTTCCTTCTGCGGCGTGAACTGAACGAGCTGCGGACCGCTCGACGCTTCTAGCTCGATCAGGAGATCGTTGACCTGGTTGAGACCTTCGCGGATTTTGTTGTAGTTCCTCGGCGCGACCTTCCCTTCACCGCAGGAGCTTAGTTCCGGCGGCCGCGGGCCCAGGATCTCCTGCGCGATGACATAGAGCATGGTCGCTTCGTTCACCGACTCCATCATGAACTGGCTGAATAACGCGTCGCCCCAGTCCAGCAGGTTATCGATGTACTTCATGACGATCGCCTTCTGATAGGCGCTCAGCCGGGTACGCGCGATGGCGTGCGGATTGAACGGATCCGCCCGATAGGCGTCCAGCGCATCGCCATTGGTCAGCAACGATCGCAGCGACGTTGGGGGGGCGATTTGCAGCTCCCGACAGCGCCAAGGATCTCCGTCGGCAGTGGGGTTGAAGATGTAGTGGTACCAGCGCTGCGCCTGGGCAAACTTCTGCTCGCCGTTGAGATGATTCGCGACCAGGAAGGGGATATGGAAGAAAGTCTCGCGAAGATACGTCAAGTAGGGGTGGGAGGGATGGTTCTCGGGATCAAAGGGGTCCTCGGGCATGTCGATCCTGCTCTGCCCCGCGACCGCCTGGATCTTGGGGCGGCTCTCTTTCAATGTCTGCTGGAATCCGGGATCGAGCAGGCCGCTCAGGTCGTCTCGCTGTGCGAAGTGGCGCAACAATCCGTCACTGAGCGTGGTACCGAGGCGCGCGGCGCGGTAGGGCCCGGTTCCCGCTTTCCGCAGCCAGGCGATGTCACCGCGCGCTTCAACAATGATGGTGCCGGTTTCACCGTTCACGATCTGCACGTCCGCATCCGGCGGAACAATGGCGACCTCCGCGCCTCCCGACACTGGTGCGTTCAGTGACTGGGTCGCATAGAAGTAGTCAAGACTAGCCAACATCGGCTCGGAGTTCCCGATCGCCCGAACGGCGCCGTTGGTATTGCTGAGCCGGTACATTTGGGCCCACCACGACTCATCCAGCGGTATCTCGCGCAATACGCCGGCCGGCTGATCCAGCTCATTGGGAAAGATCTTCGGGGCATCGTCGCTCGGAGCGAGGACTAGCCGGATCACGTTCGCGGAGGAATTCGGCATGCTGGAGACACTGGGATAGACTCGGTCCCATCTCCATCCCTGAGGCGAGTAATCGTCCACGGGCTCGGAGTGGTCGCGCCCGCTTTTGTCCCACTTGACGGTAATCGCTTTACGCCGGGCCGTCAGCCCGTTCAGCACAGCCTGGGCCGGGGCCAGTACTTGGAGAGCCGCGCCGAGGGTGATTCGGGCGATCGGAACCAGAAGCGCGGCTATATACACGGCGTGTTTTCGTTGGGCGACCTGGTATGCGTCGATTTGAATAGGACCAACAACAACGCCAGCAGCCCCAAGCGAGCCCACCGATGACTCGGGAACCCACCGAGTCATCAATCCCAGTGCTGCTTCGACGGCCAAACGTTCCGCGACCGGCGGAGTCGCCCCCAGTGAAGCCGCGAAGGTTGACGTGAATGTCAATCGCACGGCTTCTATGCGAGGAGCCGCGTCGGCCTGTTCCGCGAAAGTCAGGGGCTTGGCCAAAGCCGTCTGTGCGGCTACCAGACGTTCGGAGGCGCGCTCCAGTTCCTCTTGCGCGGCTTTTGCAGGAGCTTGCAGCGCCTCCACCTGCTTCTCCGCGGCCGCGATTTGATCTCTGAGCTCTACCTGCTCCTGGTCGCGCGGGTCGTTTACCGCGCGACTGTCGCTGGTCACTCCGCCGCTGAAGAACCGCAAGCTCTGCGGCGCAGCCCAGCTTCCATCTGCCCGCAGGGTCGAGTACTTCACCCGCACCGCATGCCGATAGCCGGTGAACGTGGAACTGCCGCCGGTAATCGACGTAACGGCTCGCGTGGTCGTCTCCAGCCAAAACAGATAGAGCCGCCCGTCACATGCGATGGGAGAAACCTTGCGGGCGGGAATCTGTAGAGCGAGCTTCTTCCACGCCGGCATCCTCGGATTTTTTTTGAGGGTCTGGTCGATGACCCGGTAATAGTGTCCCGGAGGAGAGTCCTGGGTAACTCCGAACAGATGCAGGATATCCCGCGGCCGTCCACTTTCGTCAAGAGAATCGTCGTAGTACGCGCCGGCAATCTTGAGGCGTGCAGCCTCGTCGAAACCGTCCAGATACTTCGCGTAGGCATCGCGCACGTTGAGGTCGTTGATCTCTCCCTGCAGCAGCGTGTCCTCCAGCTCCTCGAACAGCGGCGTCTTGTCGTCCCGGAGTTGAGGTTCGATATAGTTCTCCGGATACAGAAAGACCTTGCGATTGGCCTCCCACACTCGGTAGTGCTGCCGCCAGTACCACTCGTCCTGCTTTTGCGAATCACTGAAACGGGCGTACACGCCGTCGGGACTGAACTCCAGGTGCATGATGACCCGCTGCACATAAAGCTGCAGGCTGGAGATCGCCGCTACCAGCTTGGACGTGCGCGCGCATCCTTCCAGCAGGACGTCGATGAGGAAGTACGCATAGAGCTTGTTGGGGTCAGCGAAGGGCTCCGGCCATTTCCGGATGAGGAAATCCACCAGAGCGTCACGCTTGCGGGTGCGAAGCTTGTCCTCGTAGGGCTCCATCTTTTCCTGGAAGGTCTTGTCGCCCGGGTACTTCGCTCGAAACGCCGAGAATACATCCTCCGCAGCCCGGGAAAGCTTCTGATGGGTGGCCGTGGCGGTGGATTCCTCCTTGCTCATCAAACCGAACGTTTCACCGCTCACGCCCATGAGCTCGGCCAGCGCCATGCAGCGCGCCAGGACGTCCAGCGCGTCAAACGGCTGCGACGGCAAAGTCAAGTGAGGTTTCAGCCCGCCGATGCGGGCCCGGTCCGTGCGAAGCACATCCGCGATATCGGCGTCACTGGCGCCAGCAACGTCGCTTAGCACGGTCTGAAGAGTCTCGGGGTCCACCGCCGCCGAAGCGCTGGTGAAGTCGAGGTCCCTGGGAACTGCCAGCGCGACATAGGAAGCGACGCTGCGCACCACGTCGGTCGTGGTGGTCCGCGTCGCAGGATCGGTCGACAGGCCGAACAACGTCGGACTGGCATTGACGAAGCGCAGCCCGGGCAAGTCGAATGCTGGATTCTTGAACAGGGCACGATAGCGCGAGGTGGCAGCGACCAAACCCACGAGCAACGTGCGATCGATCCCGCCGTGCAGCGCGGTTGCAACGGCATTTGCTACCGCCGGGCCAAGAGTCAGTGCCAGTTCTCGCAATGCCCGCGTTTGCTGGGGCGAGAGCGCAAGGGCGCCGCCCAGCGCCGCGTCGAGAACTTCCATGGCGTAGTACTTGCCGAGCAACTTCCGGAAGAGCCCTGGGTCCACTGGCGGCTCGATGGTCGGATCGGCTAATACCAGCGTGCCAGTGGCCGGGTCGAATCCCGCCTTGAGACGGTATCGCTGGCCACCGGCGACCGATTCGAGCGCACGGTCGACACCGGACTCGCTCAAATTGTCTGTGACCATCTTTCGCGACTGGATGTCGGTAAGCCCCAACTCGGTGAAAACAGTGTCGACAAACTCGAGGCTCTTGTCTTTGATGACGGCCTCGACGATGTCCCCAACGAGTTCCGCCGGGTCGCGGGATCCGTCCAAGGGCGTGCCGCGTGTGACGTAGAGGATCTCATCGAGCGTGAAGCCGCTGCCCTTCTGCCACTCGGCAAACGCGACCACGCTCTGCACGTCCTCGAGGTCGCGGATGTATCGCTCCGGGGCGGGGCGTGCAGCAATCCTCGGCGTGAGCGCCAAGAGCTTGTTGAATTCCGTAACCGTGCGCCCGAGCAGTCGCAGCAGCCGCGCGTGGTGATACAGGACCCGCAGCGACGGCTGCCACACCGACACGCTTTCGTCCGTCAACGGCTGATTGGTCACCGGATCGAACGTCGCGTCTCGATGGCCCAGGTCGGGGACTTCTGTGAGGCTTTCGAGCAGCTCCACCAGCTCGCGATCCGCCAGCTGCAAACCGGCCAGCAGTCGAGACAGGGTGTTGTTGTCAGGCACAGAGTAGCCTTGCGGATCGCTTGCCCATGCCGGATGGGTGAAGACAGTCGTGGGATTCGGAGGCCACTTGCCGTCACGTGACAGGAATGGCGCCTGATTGAATAGCCTGTCGAACAGTGAGGCATCTTCGCGCAGCCCCTTGTCGGGAAAGATGTCGCACAGCGCCATCAGATCGTCGACTGGCAACGACCACTTCGCATTTAGTTCGAGCAGATCGACGATCCGGTCGACGATGCGGTCGATCCCGCTCCCGTCACTGCCTGTGCCCAGGCCCAAGTTAGTCAGTCGTCGAACCACATAGTCCAGCTCCAGGATCGTCCAAGGAAGCTTCCGCCACAGCCGCGTGAACCGGTGGATTCGATCCAGACGCCTGAGCGACAGATTCTTCACCCATTCGACGTTGTTCTGAACATCTTCCGCTCTTCTCTTCTCCAGGGTCACCTCGATCACCTGATTCGTTGATCCGTCCTCATTGACGAATCCAGTCTTGAGGATGGCCTCGACCGTTTCATGCCGGAGGTCCATGGGCCGGAGCAGCGCCTGCATCTCGATTGGCGGGAGCACCGCGTCGGACGACCCCACGGTGATGGTGTCGGTGATCTGGAAGAGCTGTTGGAAGAACGCGAGAGTGCCGATGCCGGTCCGTTCCGAAGTGATCAGTTCGTATTCCTTCAGCGAAACGTTTAGCCGGGCCCGCACCAGGATCTCGCGGCTTGCACCCATCGCCTTGGCGATGTCGTAGCGCGACAGGTCGAAATGGCCGAGAAGAATGCCCAGCCGCTCGATCGGCAATGCGAAGGGCTGCTTGAACGAGCCCTCCTGCCTGGCGAGAAACTCATAGAGGTCCGCTGCATCCGCCGCCGGCAGGACGTCCTCGAGGTAGCGTTCGAGAATGTCATTGACGAGATCCAGGTACGGCACGTACTCGCCGGTGTTCTTGCAGGTGAGTTCCAGGTCCCACAGGTCCGGACGCCGTACCTTGAGATGAAGCGAATGCCGCTCTTTCCCCTTGAAGCTGTCCCGCAGAATGTGCTGCTCGATATAGTTCATCAGGTCGACGAAGTACGCCGCCGGACTCAGCACCGACTGGCAGTGGACACAAGCGCACCAGGGCTGGTCGTTGATCAGTTCTTGGAACCCGGTGAGCGGCTGGAAGAACTCGCTGGCTGGGGGAATCGAGCGAATTGGCGCGGTCGCCCCATCCCTGGCGAGCTCATAAGCCCGAAACCACTGATGTGCTGCCTCGTTGGCGAGGTCCCGAGCCTTCGCGTGGTACGCGCGCGCTTCGGGCTCATCGAGGCCCGTCTTCTCGGCGAATTCCGATGGTGACGTCCGCGCGATGACCGAGGCCGCGTGGAAGCCCGCCTGCACGACTTCGCGCGCCGCGATCGCATTGCCGGTCACCGCGTGCACCCGCCGGTGCGCCTTCAAGTCGTGCAGCACGAGACTCCTCGCGTCCTCGGACAGGTTGCCGAACTTCAGCTGTTGGAGCTCGGGGCTGTCCGGCAGGTAGTCGAGGTTGAGGAAATCCACGTCTGGGTTCAGCTCAAACACGGTGCGCAGCCAACCGATCCGCTCGGACGCAATCTTGGCCCCCTGGGCCGCACCCTCCGGGCCGGAAAAGGCTTCATGCAGGCCGAGACCAGGGTGCTGATTGGCGAACGTCCGCAGTTCCGTATGCGCAGTCTGCAGCCGCGCGCGGTCCGCTTCGCTGAAATCACTCAGGTCGAGCGAATCGAAGTCGCTGGCGATCGCCCGCTTGTTCCTGAGTACAAGCGGATGAATGTCCTCGAGGCGGCTGGCGATCCTGTCCGGAACGCGCGTTGCCCGCGCCACGAACGCCGTGTGCGGAAAGGCTTCGACGGCGTCCATAGCCAGGGCCCGCGCCTCTGCTGCCCGAGCCCGTGCGTCGGCGACCGTGCCCGCCTTCTCCAGCGCTATCTCCCAGTCGGCGGGCTCTAGCAAGGCCAAGTCGCGGGCCCGCTCGAGTTTGCGGCCCTGCAGTGTGGCAAACGTGGAATCGAGGGCCGCGGACACCAGCTTCGCTGCTCCACCGGTCAAGTGCTGGAGCGAGACGCTCAATCCGACTGCATTGGCGTCGTCCGCTCCCAGCCGCTTCTGCTCGACCAGTTGCGCCAGGACCTGGTCCGACACCGTTCCGACTCCGTCGGCTGCGGACAGCAAGGCGCGCGCCTTTTCCGCAGGCAGCGACGCGATCCCTGGCAAGCTTGCCAGTTCCTTGACCTGTGGATTGGGGATCCGAGACAGCACCTCCTCCATCTGGTCGCGCAAGCTCGTAGGGACGATGTTCTGCTCGATTGCCTCCAGGAGCACGCTGCGCAGCATGTTGATTGGACGCAGCCGCAGCTCATCCCATGCCGTCGGCAAGCCTCGCCGGAACCATCCGTAGGCGGCAGCGCGGACAGGATCGGACCCCAGCCTCGCACCAATTTGATGAGCTGCGCGCAGCCAGCCCAGGTGCTGCTTCTCGATGCCCGTTTCGGCGGCGATGAACTCGATGTCCGGGTCGGTCAGGCCGGCCACGCTGAGATCGCTACCATCGTTCGCCTGGCCCTGCAGCAGAGGAGCCATCTCGGCTAGGTGTGATTCGAGCTCCGTGCGCGTGTCGCGCGGCGGCGGGAGCCGCAGATCTATTTCAGCGTCCGCTGGTGCGTTGAACAGAATGGGACACTCGGTCAGGGCCTCATCCCGATCGCTGGCGGCGTCGGACGCGAAGACACGCACGACGAGATCTGCATTGCTCTTTTCGGCGCGACAGAACTGCTTTCTCGAGTAGCGGATTTCGTAGCGGCCGTCCAAGTTCGTGACGGCTTCCTTCCCCAGCGGCTGGAACTTGCGCAGATCTCGATCGCACGCGCGGACGATCACTCCGGCAGCCAGTGTGCCATCGGCCCGCATGACCTTACCTCGGACGATGAACTCCCCCGTCGCCGGGTCGAACGCGCCAAGCCCTTTCAAGATCTCATTCAACCGCACCGCCGTTTTCTCCTCCACGGCGCCGCCAAGGCCGTCGCCCACACCTTCCTGCAGCTGCACGTACAGCACCAAGCGCTGCGTGGAGTTGCCGGAGGTCGATTGCGTGCGCTCGGTGGACATTTGCTGCCCGAGTTCGGAGAGCTCCTCAGCTGTCGGGCTGTTGGGCGGATCGAAGGTTCGGATGACCTCGCGATCGAGCAGCAGGCGCAGGGTCTCCTGCAGGTTCGCCACCTGTGGGCCGGAGTCCCCGATCTTGATCGGTGCGACGACTGGTTGCATGGTTTGCTCCTCGTCCTGTCGAGCTGGAGTTCTCCCTCGGCGTCTACACGAGCAGCAGCCCCAACCAGGTTATTAGCACCAGTAACGGAATCCACGCGGCAAGGCGCGTCGTGCTGATGCGTTCAACGCGCCAACCGCTCAACTCCCAGTCAAGCCTCTTCGACGATTCAGCCACTTCACCGACGTGCCGATAGGGGCCGTGAGCGTCAGCATTCCACATTGCCTCGGCAATCAGATCGGCGGCGTCCTTGACGTGGCCGCGATACAGCCGAACCAGGAAACGATCTTCTGCGCCCATGACGTACCAGACGAGTGACACGATCGCGCCGACAATCGCTACTTCGGGCGATAGCTTTCCATTACCAAAGATGAGCTTTCCGCCAACGAGAGCGGATTCGATGCCGACGAAATAGTTGAACCGCGTCCACATGCGGCTGAAGTGCTGCGTCAGATATCCAATCTTGAGCTCGTAGTCCTTGATCAAGAAATCCTTCGGCGGCAGTACTTTGACAACGTCAGTCGTTCCTGATGTCATTGCCCATCTCCGGCGTCCACGTCAGGGCTGCAGATCCGACACGCGCACGTTGAACCACGCATGCAGTTGCCATGCAGGCTGCTTGTCAGGCTCATGCACAAAAATGCGAAAGTTGCGAAACACGCCCGCGAACGGCTTCTTGCCCTCGCGCATGCCCTTGGCGCGAACCAGCAGGGTCACGACGGCAACGCCTTCATGAACCGCTGCCGATACATTCTCTGATTCGAGCATGTCGTAGCTGTTCTCGGGATTCAGCAGGTCGTTCAAGAACGTCGCCTTGTCGACGACAGCACCACTCGCGCGACGGAACGTCAGTTTCTCGGCGAGCAGCGCCTCGAAGAATTCAGCATCCCGGCCTTTCTCCGCTTCGCCCATGCGACGGGCAAGGTCGCAGAGTGTCGTGTCAGCGCGCTGAACCAGGTCGGTCATCTCACCTTCTCCTCAAGATGAATCACGATTGGTCGCTTACGTTCCTGTAAGCCTGCGTCCGAAATCGTGGCGTACACACGCACAAGAACAGCAAAGCCACTGCAGGTCTCTCCTAACTTCGCTAGTTGCCTGCTCTACCGAACGGAGTTTGATCGAGAAAAATATGACCGCTCGAGGAACCTTTTCCCGGACCTTGCCAACCAACATGTGGAATGTCTGGCGCAGGTAGATTATGCGGTACGTCAATACTCACTTGAGCATTTTTTGGGCCAGTCCACTCCACTGGAACTGTCTTTCCGTACTCGGTCTTTACCCATTTCGTTTCTTGAAACTGATCGATCGAAACTTCAGTCCGCCTAAATGATTCAACGAGCGCATCTTGAAGAGTCTTCCCACTCCCTCGCCAGTCAACGTTGTTTTGACTTTGGCTTATGTTGTATTTGGGTGTGGCCGTCGCTGTCGGCGCATTTGATGAAGACGGGCTAACAACTCGAGCAAATCGGGATGGGGTCGCCACTAAAGGTGCTGGGGCCGCGGGAGCTGCAGCAGGAAGCGGTGCCGGAGTTGGTACTGTTGCGGCCGGAGGCGGAGCCGGTGTTGGAGCCGGTGCCGAAGGTGGCGCGGAGTCTTGGACCGGTGGCTTGGGCTCTGCTGAGTTCCCGACCTGACCCCTGCGTACTAAACCGGTCTCGGCAGCTTCGGCATTGAGCACAGATGCTCCCAATCCCCCCAAAATTACCCCGCCCGTGAAGGCCGCAGCCTGTGGGTCAAATTTCGAAGAGCGGAGATTGGCTTGCTCGGCCACCTCGGCTACCTCGACAATTGTTGGCTGGCCTGAGGTTAAGGCCCCGCCGAGGGCGGTGAGCCCCAGTAGGGTACCTAGCGCAGGAAACAAAGCGACGATCACGCCGGCGTCCGCTCCCGCCAAAAGGCCTCCCAAGAAGAGAACCGGAATGGAGGCTGCTTTCGCGCCTGTGATCACTTCGTACCTAGCGGCCGCTTTAAGCTGATTCTGTAACGGCGGCCCAGGGGTCGGGGGGGATGTTGCCAACCTCATGAAGTCGAGCCAATCGCGACCGTCTGGGTCGACACGGCTGATTGGATCGGCGGCTACGTAAAGCCAAAGATTCAATCCGGCACTTGCACCCGCGGGATCGCAGCTAATCCACCTTCCTAACCAGTGTGCGTAGTACCTCGCTCCAAAGTAATGTAGCCCGCTCTCCTCATCCCTCTCTTTCCCTGTGTAGCCGTACCGCTTCGCCGTCTCAGTCTGACTGCGAACCGCTTGATAGGTAGTGTTGCCGTAAGGCGCATATTCCTCGTAGGAGATGATCTGCGCATGTTCATCCAACTCCAGGCTTGCCGACCCGAGGTGGTTGCCCAACTGGTAGCGGATCAGTTGTGGCGGTGCTCGGTCGTTGCCAACCCTGTCGAGCGAGCGTGTCTCCACAAGGGCGATGCGCTGTTTGTCGTCCATCACGTGCAGCGCCTCGCGTTCCAGCGTGGCGGTGCCGGCCTCCACCGGGCCGACAGCACCGCCGTGCTTGCGGAAGATCTCGAAGCCGCCGAGGTATATGCGCTCGTCCTTGACACCACCCGTACTCAGTTCGGTCACCTTGCGCACGCGCTGGCCCGAGGCATCGTAGATGTAGTAGGTGCGTTCCCCCTCGTGCAAGATCCCGTCGGCATCGCCGCCATTGACCCGCTGTCGTCGCGTCAGGCGCAACTGGTCCTTGAAATCCCACTGCATGTCTTGCAGCTGCGGCATGCGCAGCATGCTCCCGTGGGCGTCGTGGTCGTAAACCTCCGCGGGCGCGTTGCCTACAGCAGTGCTGCTCAGGCGATTGCTCTGCTTGAGCGGCTCGACCAGGCTGGCCTCAGCATAGGTGTAGCGGCGCGTCCAACCCGGCGCCGCGGCGTCGCTGCGCTCGTGCCGCATCTGCAGGGAGTTGCCGACCGCGTCGTAGGCGTAGCGCTCGGTGTAGGTTCCCATCGCGCTGACGTCGTTCGGCGCGAAGCGGCCGGGAGGATTGGCGCTGAACACGCCCACGCGGCCGGCATCGTTGTACGAATGCGGGATGGGCGCGCCCCCTTGGCCCAGATGTTCCCGGCCGGTGGCCTGAATCAGCCGGTAGAGGGCGTC
>Ga0137407_10001457_pt1 | contig 15467 bp, 17 predicted proteins | sample CZOMad2_2_16fung_FD_108410 | JGI IMG/M metagenome (GOLD analysis project Ga0137407, IMG submission 108410) | Vadose zone soil fungal communities from Angelo Coast Range Reserve, California, USA - CZOMad2_2_16fungal (Illumina Assembly) | ecosystem: Environmental > Terrestrial > Soil > Vadose...
ACGGTGATGGCGAGCGGAATCCAGGCGACCGGCGCGATCGGAGCGATCGTTCGCGCCAGCGGCAACAGCGCCAGCCTAAGCGGCCGTACGGCGCAAATCAAAATGGCGCCGAGCAGCGATGCCGCGAGCGCCAGCAGAAAACCCGCCGTGACCCGCATCAGCGTTGCCAGGATCGCGGTATCGAACGTGACCTTGTTATAGCCGATGCCGGCCGCGCCCTGCCCCTGCAGCAGATACGGCAGGAAGCTCGACGGCGGCACCAGCACGCGGCCATTGAGAATGCCTTTTGCGGCGAGCAACTCCCACAGCAAGCCAACCACGAGCCACGCCAACAGGAAGGAACCGATGGTGACCGCGCGCGAGATCTCGCCTGGACCGGGCCTGATCCCGCTCGGTGCTGCTCCCGGCGGTGTTGTGTCTGGCGGCACGACAGCGATGCGCACCTCGTCGCCGGGGGGATTGAACGGGAGATTCGCAGCAATCAGCCGTTTAGGAGTGCTCAACGGTAGCCTCCGTTCCTGCGGCCTTGGCGTCGAGCGCTCGGAGGGCTTGCTCGAAGCAGGCACGCGGAACCCCTGCAACCCCGATGCCAATCCAACCGGAGCGGCCGTCCTTGTGGGCGATTCCGGTGTGAATCCGGACGTTGTCGTCTGTGGCCAGCACGCGGCGCGCGTCTAGGCCCATGCCAATGCCGGCTTCGCCTGAGGCGACCGAACTGAGGCGGTCGTTGCGGAATGCAAAAAACTCTTGCTGCCGCGACCCAGCCGTGACGGCATCGTCCAGATCGACGGCCAGTGCGCGCGTCAGCTCCGGCGCGAGATGCGCGATGCACCCGCCGAGCCCAAAAGCCTCCATAATCGCGCTGTCGCCGAGATCGGGCTGCACGTCTTCCGCGGTATTCGGCGGATAGATCCCGCCCACGGGCACGACGCTGGGCGCTTCAAACCAGGTGTCGCCGGTTCCGGCCAACTGGATACCACAGGTGAAACCGTTGCGGCTGATCGCCGTCACCAGCGAAGAACCCGCGACGCCACGCCAACCGTCAAGCACCAGCTTGGCGGACGCCATCGCAAAATTCAGGAAGAACTGCGGATGGTCGGCGAGAAAGATTCGCGCTTTGGTCCCGAGCGCAGGCAGAGACCGCAGCAATACGAGCTGTCCGCCGACGTTGCGCTGATGCACGTCGTCACCAAGGGCGATAGCTTCCGCAACAATCGGCAAGATCGCGATGCCGCCCGGGGGCAACGACGCCGCAACCTCGGGCGCAATTTCGTCCTCCAAAACTCTCAGTCCGCGAACGCTGTCGTCGTCGTAACAACCGAAGCGCAGCGTGCGCCGGCCTTTCTCGGCGAGCGTTGCGTGAGCGACACGGCCCGAGCCGCCGGCGTCCCGGACGACAAACAGCGGCTGAGAGGGGCGCACCACGCCGGCCATCGGCGACACGATCCCGATCGAATGATTTGCGACGAGCGCAATGTCACCGGCGAGAATAGCAGCGATGCCGTCCTCAAAAGTCTTGACCCATCCTTCGAGCACCGCTGATCCCGCCAGCGCATGCAACACCGGCCGCGGAATCAATTTGCGGTCGGTGAAGGGCGGTCCGGCGTGGGACAGCGTGCGCCCGGACAATCCGCAGTCACGCGCCTTGACGAGGCTCGTGACCACCGGTTCGCATTTTATCGCTCGTTCCAACATCATCAGGCAGGTTGAAATTTTAGATCGAGGACTTCGTCGGTAACGTTGGTCTTCAAGTAGCCAAGATCGATCAGATATTTCACGCCGTTGCGGATGCCCGCGGCTCCGGCGTCGCCGATCACCGGATTTGGCGCTTGGCGCCGCAACGCCACGGCCAGTATCTCCTTTGGCGCGCCGTAGATCGGCTGCAGATCCTTGATCGCCGCATCGAAGTCACCGTAGAAATCCTTCGCCGCCGCGACCAGCACTCTCTGGTACGCGGTGAGCAATTCACCGTTCTTTGCAATAAAGGCGTCGGTCGAATTGATGACGCAATCGGGCGCGGCCGGCCCCCAAACATCGTTGGAATTGGCGAGATAGACGGCATTGTTTTGCGCGACGACGGACTCGGCATAGGGCTGCGCCAGCGAGCACACATCGACAGCACTGCTGGCGATCGCCTCGCCCATGCCAACCATGCTGGGAAAGAACTGCATGGCGTAGTCGTCGTACTTCTTGCCGTGCATGGCCATCGTGCCGTAGGCGACGAGTTCAAGGGTGTCGAGCCGCAACGTCCCGACGCGCAACCCCTTGCCGGCGGCGGCGACGAATTCATTGACATTCTTGACCGAACCCGCGCGCGCCACCAGTTCAATTCCGGCAAGCCCGGAGCCTCCGACAATCCTCAGATTCTTCGAATTGTCTGCATAGGCGGCGATCGTCGTCGTCCATGGGTTGTGCGCGACGTCGACATTGCCGGATTGCAGCGCCAGGATGTTCTTGTCGGGACCGTTGAACTGGGTCAGCTGCGCATTGATGCCGGCCTTCTCGAACATCCCGCGCGCCTTGGCGAGTAGGAGATGCGAGACGCAGCCGGCGGGCAGATGACCGACCCGGATGGTGCCTTGCGCGGTTGCGGCCTCGGCGCGGTCCGCCGCAGCCAATAACGAGAGGCCAGCCGGCGCAATGGCAAAGCCCGCGCAGCAGGCGCAAAGCGATTTTAGAATTCTTCGCCTGGAAGGCATAGGCGCCGTCAGGGGTGACGCCGAACTATTTTCAGACTTCACGTGGGTCGAACCAGCAGAAGAGAACGGAGACGGATCGAATTTCATAATTGGCACTCCCTTGTTCGACGTGTGAAGAACCGCACTCAATCAACATGTCAGGCTGCAGAGCTGCTTTTGGCGACGGCCCCCGGCCGCTCCCGATATTTATCAAGCACCGCCTCGGGAGATGCGCCCGCTGCCTGCAGCATCGGCGGCACCATGCGCAACGCATCCCAAGGACGAATACTGCGGCTCCAGATATCGACCACGGCGCGAGCGGCAACCGGATCGTGAATCAGGATATCCATCGCTCGGCTCATGCCCTCATCGGTGGGCACATCGGCCAGGAATTCACAGAAGGCATAGAGATCGCGCGAGATGTCCTCGCGCCAGGGCGGGTATTTCTCTTTAAAGGTGTTGTCCGCGATCATCGGCGCCAGCGCTTCGGCGGCATGCAAGGCATCGCCGATGCCTTGAGCCGAAGCGGGATGCTTGAAATGCGCGGCATCGCCTAACAGCACCCAGCCCGGCCCGGTTTGGCGACGGTAAAATCCCTCACACCGCGGCGTTCCGCGTACCTCGGAGACCTTGCGCGCCTTCGACAGGCGGCCCCACAATTGCGGAATCGAGCTGATACGTTCGAGATAGAAGGCTTCAAGATCCTTGATGCCGCGGCGCAATTCGACCGGCCCGTTCATGGTCACGACATGATGGCCATCGTCTGCGGGAAAGTGGGCGCAAATCCATGGCGGCTCGAAGAAGAAATCCTGCGTGTTGCGGGTGTCGGCATCGACCCAGTAGGCATAGTAAAGCATCGTTTGCGTCGGCATCACGCGCTCGCGCTTCGCGCCGACCAGCCCCGCGACCGTCGAACTGACGCCATCAGCGCCGACCACGAGCGGGGCTTCGATTGCAACGTCCTGGCCATTGATGGCCGCAATAATCCCACGAACGGGATCGCTGTCCGCGCCCGTCCCGATCAGCGCCTTCACCGGCGCATTGTCGAATACCTCGGCGCCGGCGGCGCGCGCGGCATCCTGCAGATGGCGGTCGAGCGTGGAGCGGCGAATGCAGAGCGCCCAGTCGCGGCCTCCGTCGGACGTATGCGGCGCCACGAACATCCGGTTCTGATGATACCAGGACGTGTAAAGCGGCGGCGGCCGGTGCGCCATGATGCGATCAAGCACGCCGAGACGCTCGAGCCGGGCGATGGTGTTGGGATAGATGACATGGGTCGACATTGTGTCGCCCGGCAATTCCGCGCGATCGAAGATCGCGACCGACAGGCCAAGACGTCTCAGGTGAATGGCAAGGCTCGTTCCCGCGACCCGGCCGCCCACAACGACAACATCGTATTTCGTTCGCATGACCGCTCCTCACCTCGGCGGCAAAGCTAAGGTAGATCGATCGGTCTACTCAAGATTAAACTTGTCTCATCCGCTGCCTATAAGTTAATCTCAATGGAGACTGGCCCAGCCATCACCTTGATTTCACTGATTTTAAACGATACAAATCGGTCTACCCACTCGCGAGACACCCCGATGGCCGGAAAACCGCTGGCGCGCACAAAGACGCACCCAAAAAGACGCCTCGGGATCGTCGGAAAGAAGCCGATCAGCCTTGAGCATGGCGGTGCAGAGAGCCCGGCGATGCGTCTGGTGCTCACAGCGACCCGTCTATTCAATGAGAACAGCATTCACGCTACCGGCATCGATCGGATCATCGCCGAGGCCGGCGTGGCCCGCAGGACGCTCTACAATCAGTTCGGATCCAAGGAGGGATTGATCCGCGCGGTCATGCAGCGCGAAAGCAAAGCATGGTTCGAATGGTTGGACTCCGAATTGCCGCGTGTCGACGAGCACGATCCCCGCAGGCGAATTGTCGCCTTCTTCGCGCTACTCGGGAAATGGTTTTCCCGCAGCGACTTCAAGGGCTGTTCCTTCATCAACGCCGTCGGAGAGCATCCGCTGGACAATTGCGTGCGCCCGATCGCAAAAGCTCATCGTCAAGCGAATTTCGAATATATTCGGAGGCTGCTTGATGGGAGCAAGATTTCAGACCTCGACAAGCTCGCCGATCAGATCGCCATTCTGGCGGATGGCGCTACCGTGACAGCGATGGTGACCGGAAATCACACGATGGCGGAGACCGCGGCATCTGCCGCGCTTGCACTCATGGACACCGCCGAGCGTAAAATCGGTTCTGGTCAAGCGATCGCGTTGACAGTCTGATAGCGGCCGCCAGCGCAGGAATGAACTTCTCGTCCGAGACACCCGTATCGTCGTACAGCCGTTGCGTGCCGGGAATTCCGCCGTCGGTGCAAGCTTGACTAACTGGCCGCCGTTGAGCGAGAACGCAACTGACCTGTCTCGTGGTTACAAAAGGCACGTGCCTGCGATGTTCGTCTTTCGCCAGCGGGTGATCGAGACAGAAATGATTGGGCTTAATCAACTCTGGGCTTGGTTGCGGGGACACGCAACACCCGATTCTTGCGATTGGTCGAGAGACATATCCCGCGGTGGGCCGCGTGACGGTCGGGAACGAGGCTATCAGTTCGGATCATTCCGGTTCCGCCGGCGCTATGGTATCTGGCGATATCCGGTAAAGGACCGAATGTTGTAGAAACGACGATCCGTGAAATGGCGTTTCCTGGACATCTGTTCATCATGCGCAACATCGCCGGGCCGCCCGTTTTCAAGATGGCCAAACCCGCAAGCCCGCGAGAATGCAGCGCTTTTGAATTCCTGGGAAATTCTTACTTCGGCCAGTGCGTCGATGTCGGCCACTATCGACCGCGATCAGTCGATTTTCGCTGCCGACCTTCCAAGATTGGCCCAGATCAAACGGAAAGAATGCCGCAAGGTCAGGGAACCGACGGGTCCAATCGATTGCGGGTTGGAAGTCTTTTGCGAGCAAACGTCGTCCAGTCTTCTGCTTGCAGTTGCCTTCAGATGAAGCCCGGATCGACGAGAAGAGGAGCAATCCTCAGTTTGCCATTTTCGTCGCGAGATGTCATGCGTTGGTGCACTTTGCGTGAAGCCGCGTCCTCAACTACATCCCGCTCAAGCAGCGAGAGGCGGTCACCAGGTAGCACGCCCTTTTGCTCAAGAAGGTCTTCCAGGGCTTCGATCCACCGGGTATAATAATCCGCCGTGCCGGCGATGCATTGGCTCTTCTCGAATGAGATTATCCTTCCGATCAGAGCGGCCTGGAAATCCCGCAGCGAGAACAAGCCGCGCTCAGATAGCGCGAGTGCAAGCGCAAAAGCGCGCGCCTGCCAGGGCTCGGCAAAGACATGATCGTCATCGGTTCCGTACCCGCCAACGAGTTCTCGCAGGTCCTCGATTTCTTGGTTTACATCCATGCTACTACATCCAAAAACGGGCATCGAGTTAAAGACGCGAAACGCCGATCATCGAGTCTCGTGTTACGATGGCTGCCAATTCCTCCTCGGTCATGGCTTCCGTGCCGGCAGGCCGTTCTGGCAGGACGAGATAGCGGATCTCAGACACGCTGTCCCACACCTGGATTTTCACGTTGTCGTCCAAGGCCAGACCGAGCTCGGAGAGGACTCGGCGGGGTTCGCGCACCAGCCGCGACCGATACGCGCTGGACTTGTACCAAGCGGGCGGCAAACCGAGAATTGTCCACGGATAACAGGAGCAAAGCGTGCACACGATTACGTTGTGCACGCTCGGCGAGTTTTCGACGACGTGAAGATATTCGGTCTCGGGGCCTCCGAGGCCCAGTTCAGCGCAGGCCTCAAGTCCGTTCGCAAGAAGCCGAGCCTTGAAAGCCGAGTCCGTCCAGGCCTTGGCGACGACGCGAGCCCCCGACTTCGGTCCGATGCCCTCTTCGTAGAAAGAAACGATTTCATCCACGCGGTTGGAGTCGACTACTCCCAGTTCGGAAAGAAGGGTTTCCATCGCCTCGGTTCGGACCGCCTGCCAGGGCTTGTCATGATCATGCGAATGGCCGTGATCATGGTCATGAGAATGCGCCTGATCGTGTTCGTCATGATCATGGTCGTCATGCGCTGTCATGGCCTCAATCCGCTCGCTCTAGGTAGTCTTCGCTGAGGTCGACTTTGATTTCGACATTCGGCTCCGCCGCGTCTCCCCAGATCTCGGTGGCCGAGAATGTGACGTTGTAAACCGGCTGAAGGTTTTCACCTGCATTGTGCGCCCGCGTGTCCGGAAGCACCCACGCCCGCGCGTTGACGATCGTAATGGTGCCAGTCTTGCTACGCACGAAATGCGTCAGCCGCGTATGCCCCGCCGGCTGATGGTTCTGGACGGTGACCCGATCTCCGACCTGGAATTTCGGGCTGACGGCCACGTCCTTACGCCAAGCACCCCAAGGGATTCTTTGCTCGTCCTGAAGCGGCCAATTCCGGTCTTTCGTCTCGACAGGTCTTGCCTGTTTGCTTTCTTCCAGGTCTGCCACGCGCTGATCGACTTCGTCGCGGCTGATGACGCCTTTGCGTGTGAGAATGCTTTCCATCGCGAAAAGCCAGCGGCCGTAGTACCCGTCGGTAAGATACGACGCGGCGTCCATCAACTCGATTTCGTGTCGGTGTTCGTCGAGATTGTATATCCCTTTCGTATCTAAGACCTGGGTCATCGCGTAGACGCGGCCTTCCCATCGGCCGTGAAAGACGGGTTCGTTGGGTTCGATCTCGACCTTTCCAAAGCCGTGAAGGCCGCCCATGTCGTGAATGCCGTTCATTATGCTTCCGCTTTTCGGGTTGTGACGGACGTCATTCGATCAGATCCTCGATGCGCTTTTGCAGTCGCAGGAATTCGGGCGCGTAACGTTCCTTGAGGTTCTCGCCTATCCTCTCGTCCATGACCACAGACATCGGCCGCCCGCCGAGTACGATCACCCGATGACCCACCATTATCGCCTCCTCGACGTTGTGTGTCACCATCACGAACGTAGTGCGCGTCGCAGCCCAGATCTGCCTGAGGAGGGCGTGCATCCGACGCCGCAGGGTGACGTCGAGCGCGCTGAACGGTTCATCCAGAAGAAGAACCCGCGGCTCCGTCACCAAGGCGCGCGCAATTGCAACGCGCTGGCGCATCCCGCCCGAGAGCTCATGAGGATACCGTCCGCTCGCATGGACGAGATCTACATCCTGGAGCATCCGTTCGAGACGCTGGTTCTTCTCGCTGCGCGAGCCGGGGCAATAGTCCAGACCGAACGCGATGTTGTTGCGGACGTTCAGCCAGGGATACAGGTTGTTCTCCTGGAAGATCATGACGATCTCCCGGGAAGGTGCGTCGATCCATTGTCCCTGGAACAAGACGCCGCCAGCCTCGCTTCCGCAGATGAATCCGCCAAGCGCCCGCAGGAGCGTCGTCTTCCCGCACCCCGAGGGTCCGAGCAGGCAGGTGATCTCACCGCTGCCGATATTGAGCGAAAAATCGCGGATCGGCGAAGTGTCCGTGTCACCCGTGCCGGCGAAATCGACGGTCAGATGGTCGATCTTGAAAGCGACATCGCTTCTGGTCGGCGGAGCCAGCACGTTCAAATCCTCCACCACAAAAGCCGGGTCGCGATCACCGACAGCAGGCGGTCCACCAGGAATCCAGACACGCCGATGATGGCCATGCCGAACATGATGAGGTCGTTATTAAAGAGATTTCGGCCCATCATGATGATGGCGCCGAGACCGTCGCGAAGGCCGACCATCTCGGCGACCAGAACGGCCATCCACGCGGCGATGAAATTGGTTCGAAGCAGCGTGAACACCCCCGGCAGGACGGCCGGAAGCACGACGCGGAACCATCGGCTCAATGGGCTCGCACCGAGATTGTCCGCGATCGTCAAAAACTCGACCGGGATCCGCCGAATCTCCGCGAGGGTTGCGATCGTGAGGATGAAGTAGACGCCCATGAACACGATGAAGACGGCGGTGACGTTCGAGATGCCGAACACCACGATGGCGGTCGGAATCCACGCAATAGGTGCTATCGGCGCGAGTACATAGAGGACGGGCGAAAGGCACCAGGTCGCGACCCGTGAAAGGCTCAGGAGCGCGCCGGTGAGGACGGCCGCTATGAAGGCGATCGACATCCCCGCGAATACCCGGAAGAACGTCGAGACGATGCTCTGTGACAGCGGGACCGCCTGGGATCCGAGGCCGATGCGGAAGCCGCTGCTTGCAATCGCAGAGATGAACCGGCTCGGCGGCGGCAGTACCGTCGCCAGCACCGATCCATCCTGAGAGCCTATGTATTCCCAAAGCCCGACCAGCAGGGCGAGGGAGATCGCACCCACAAGAGTCGGAATGAAGGGATCGAAGCGTCTCATTTCTGCAGCGACTTGATCGTCTCGAGACGGAAGATGTCCGAAGCCTTGGTCGTTCCCTTGACGTAGCCAAGCTTCGTGAGATCGTCGACGACGCTCTGGATCGACTCGACGTCCGGAATGAACGACACCGGCGCCGGCGCCGACTTGAACGCCTGCATCAGCACTTCCGGTTTGACGCGGAAATAGTTGCCCTTCGTCAACAACGAAACGGCCTTATCCGGATCCTTGTTGATGATGTCGGCGGCGCAAATCAGCCCCTCAAGATATGCCTTCACGATTTCGGGCCGGTCCTTTAGCGTCTTGTCGAGAACACTCACCACGGTATTCGGCGAGTACTTGGTCCAGGTCTCGGCGTCCGTCGTGAGAAGGGCTGCGCCCTTTTCGACCTCCATTTCGGTCGTATAGGGCTTGATATGACTGAGGATGTCCACTTGACCTGAACGGAACGCCTCCACCATTGCCAGCAGGTCGTTGAAGTAGACAAGTTCGACGGAGGACGTGTCGATACCGGCCTTGGCGAAGGTCCGTGTCAGGATCAACTCGAGGGTGTCGCCCTGAAGCGTCGCGATTTTCAGCTTTGGCTTGCCGGAGGCCGCATACGACTTAATGTCGGCGATCGACTTGAGCCCGACTTTCTTCTGAGCAATGACTTCGATGATTCCCCAGCCGCCCGCGCCTGAGATTACCCTGATCGGGACGCCGCTGTTCGCGGCAAAGAATGGGAGCGTAAAAGGATTGGTGCTGAAGTCGATGGAACCGCCCGCCAGGGCCGCGTTGTTGTCGCCCGGATTGGCGAAGAAAATCGTCTCAACGTCCAATCCCGCTTTCTCGAAGCAGCCGCTTTCCTTTCCGACGAACAGGGGAGCCATATCGAGTGCGACCAAGTGTCCGGCTTTGACCTTGGTCAAGGCCATCGCCGTCGTCGACGGCCCCAAGGCTGCCATTACGATCAAACAAATGCCCGAGAGGCATCCGAGCGCTTTGGCTACGCGGCGATTTTCAACTTTCAAAGACATTCGCGATCTCCCGAGTAAGGTTGACCAGTCTCCGCAACTCGGCTCGGCAATCCGCAGCAGCTACTGTTGCGGATACGCTCCGCCCTGCCCTGCTCGATTAACAGCAACGAGTGTTGATCGATTCATCGCAAATCGCGATGTAACGGGAGACGGGAGTCCGGCCGCCGCTCAGGGTCCCGCAAGCTTTCACCCTCGGGAAGCTAGGCAACGGCTGCCCCCGATGGCTATCCTCACAAGACCGTTCCGGGCACAACGGACTAGCAAGAGGCGTGCCGGGTTCAGTAGTCTCGGGGTGCCCACGGGGACTCAATTGGCAAATTTTCCTCCCCGTCTCGCTTGCCGGTTGCCTGCCATTTGGAGCTCAACTTGAAAACGACCGATGTGGACGTCCGACAGATACGGGTCTTTCTGGCGGTGGCTCAAAGCGGTGGTTTTTCCGCGTCCCAAGACGTCCTGAATCTAGCGCAATCGACGATCAGTACCGAAATTGCGGCCTTGGAAGGCAGGCTTGGTTACACGTTGTGCAAGCGCGGCCGTGGCGGGTTCAAGCTGACGCCTCAGGGCGAGGCTTTCGTGAACGATGCCACCGCGCTGCTTTCGGCGCTCTCGCTTTTCGAAATCAGCGTCGCCAAGCACAAGAAGCAGGGCCTGGGAGACGTGCGGATCGCGATCATCGACAACCTCGTCACCGACCCGAAGTGCCCCCTGATCGGTGCATTCGACCGGTTTCACCGCCGCACGGGCGGGCGCGCCCACATCTATCTGGACGTCTTGAGCCCACGCGAAATCGAGCAAGGTGTGTCGTCCGGGAAGATCGACGCTGCGATCGGAATCTTCACGGAGACATTGCCTCACCTACGTTACGTGCCGCTCTATAAGGAACGGGACGTTCTCGTCTGCGGCAACCGGCACCCGCTGTTTGAAGAGAAGAGCGACGTCCGGCTTTTTTCCGAGATCAGGAACGCGCATAAGGTCGTCCGGACCTTCCTTAAGCTCAAGGACTTCTTCTTCCTGAGCGACCAACATAACAGCATCACCGCGCACGTCGACAGCGTCGAGGCTGCAGCGGTCCTCATACTGGCGGGCAGCCACATCGGTTTCCTGCCGGACCATTACGCATTGCGCTGGGTCGACCGCGGAGAGATGCGCGTACTGGTCGAAAAAAGCTATACGAGACAGTCGGAGATCACCCTGGTTCACCACAAGGATCCGTCGCGGCTCGGATCGACAGCACGAATCTTGGTTCAGGAATTGGCCGACGACACATCGGATCCTCCGATGAAAAAATCCAAGGTCACGAATTGAACCGGCGGTGAAAGTGTCCGAGGTTTCGCCGAACTGATCGCGAAGCTGAAGAGATGCAGATGCTCGTCTTCCGGAACCGGGGCGCCGATGGCCTACGTTGATGCAAGGCCGTACCGGTGGCCGCACCGGCGGGATCTCGAGCCGTCTTCGACGGCGTTGATCGTCGTCGACATGCAGCGAGATTTCTGCGAGCTCGGCGGATACATCTCCTCCATGGGATACGATATCGGTCCCGCGAGCCGCCTGATTCCTCGCATCGTCGAACTGAGGGACCAGGTCCGGAAGTGGGGAGGCCTCGTCATCTACACCCGCGAAGGCCATCGCTCGGACCTTAGCGATCTTCTGCCGCAAAAGCTTTTCCGCTCGCGCGCCGTGGGAGGCGAGATCGGCTCGGTCGGTCCGCTCGGCCGGCTGCTCGTCCGAGGACAGCCAGGCTGGGACATCGTTCCGCTACTACGGCCCGCAACTGGCGAACCGATCATCGACAAGCCGGGGTTCGGCGCCTTCTATGCCACGGACCTTGCGAGAATACTGGCAACGCGCGGGATAAGGCACCTGATCGTGTGCGGCGTAACCACCGATGTCTGTGTACATTCGACGTTGCGGGAAGCGATCGACCGTGGCTTCGAGCCATTACTCGTGACCGACTGTTGCGCCGCGACTGTCCAGACGAACCACGACGCCGCGATTGAGACGATCTGCTCGGAAGGGGGGATTTTCGGGGCCGTCGCCACGTCCGACGCCGTGATCGATACGCTCCGGTCGGTATTCGACGAAGCATCGGTTGCACCTTCATGACAACGCGGGCGTTACAGAGGAATCCGCGGATTTGAGGAACAAGAAATGCATCTCACCAAAGAACAACAGTGCCAGGTCGACCTAAACCGCGCACGATACGAAGAGTTGAAGGCCGTGGGCCAGAAAAAAGCCCCCAAGGCGCTTCCTGGAAATACGCATCGTGACGCCGCTGCGCCGGTCGAGTCCAAGATCATCCGCCGCGAGATCGTGCCAGGCGGTTGGTATTGGACGACACGATTGGATCGCGGCGATGCATTGCGGCTGATCAATGTCACCGGAGGGTCATGCATCAGTGTTCTCGCCTGGAATGCCTACGATCGAAGCGAGCGCCTCAATCACGCCGATACCATCAAGGTGCAGTGGGCCGCGAACCTTGAAAAAGGTCGGGTCATCCTTTCCGACATGGGGCGGGTTCTTTTCAGCATCATCGAGGATACCAGCGGAAAGCACGACGCCGTTGTCGGAGGTTCCTCCCCGGAAAGCAACCGTACACGCTACGGCGCCGGACGGCATCGCAACACGCGCGAGAACTTCATATCGGCGGCTGCGAAGCTCGGCCTTGACCGGCGCGACGTTCATCCGTGCGTTTCCTTTTTCGCCCCGGTCAGCGTCGGCGCCGACGGACAGTTCAAGTGGAACGACGGCGTCCGGCAAGCCGGTGACTTCGTGGATCTTCGGGCGGAAATGGATCTCCTCGTCGCCCTTTCGAACTGTCCGCATCCAATGGACCCCTCCCCGGCCTACGCTCCGGGCGATGTCGAGATTGTTCGATTTCGCACTGAGCCGAAGAAAAGCGACGATCTGTGCCGGACGGCAAGTGCGGAGAACATCAGGGCGTTCGAGAACAACGCTCTGGCCTGCCTGAGCGCATAAGGAATTATACGATGGTCTACAACGCGATTCCGGCTTCCGCTCATATCGTCTTGGACACGGCGATCGAAGCGTGCGCGCCCTGGTCGGCGAGGATACGCAAAGGACAGAGTCTGCGGATCATCGACAGCCACGGACAGCAGGCGGTAGATACCCTCTTCTACAACGCGGTCGATCCGGCAGAACGTTACAGCGGCCAGGACACGATACGTGCTCAAGGATCGCTATACATCGGCAAGGGCACAGCCCTCATGTCGAATGAAGGCCGGGTCATGCTGCACGTCACTGCAGACTCCTGCGGATTACACGACACATGCGCAGGCGCATGCTCGTGCGAAAGCAACACCGTCCGGTTCGGCCACCAGACGAAATATTATCACGCATGCCGCGAGAACTTCCTGATCGAAGGCGCGAAATACGGCTTGTCAAAGCGGGACATCGTTCCAAATTTGAATTTCTTCATGAACGTGCCGATTCATCCGGATGGCAAGTGCACGGTTGTCGACGGCGTATCGAAGCCGGGCGACTACGTCGAAATGCTCGCAGAGATGGATGTTTTGTGCCTCATCTCGAATTGTCCGCAGATCCATAATCCTTGCAACGGGTTCTTTCCCACGCCAATTCGGGCGGTCGTTTTCGAGGAAAGAGAGTGAACTCCACAAACCTGTGTCGTTACGAAACCGGCCGAGCCGCGTGCTTGGCGCATGGGCTCCGTCGCCTAGTGTCGCCGGCAGAAATATCCATTCATTGCGATAAGTGTTTTCGTTGTGGCGATATTTGCCGCTCCCGCATTTGCGCAAACAGCGCGCCTTGTGACCGAAGAAATGATGGTGAAAACGGGCGACGCTGGTATCCGTAACAAACGACCGGCGGATATGAGCACATTTGCACCCACCGCCATCGCCATCACGCCCGCGGAGTCGCCCCGGTTATTGGGGGAATTTTCCCGACACAACAACCGCACGGACGAGGTTCGCTTATCGGTGACTCTCCCAAGCCCGGCAAATGGCTTTCTGAGTTATGCTGTCAATGCGCTGGGTGGCATCATTGGAGGAGCGGTCGTGGATAGCGCGTTCGGAGCGAGCGCCATCCCCTTCGCCGCCGCAGTACTCCCGCTGGTCGCGCTCCTCTTCATTCTGTCTCAGGAGCGCCGCAGCGCAGGTCCGGTCCGGTCGAGAGTAGATCGCGCGGATAGTCTGAAAAGCCTCGGTGAGGAACAGCTATCCCCTTCATCCTGCTGAAAAGTATCAAGACCACCTGCGCCGTGCATTGGCCTGACAACATCGTGATCCGCCGTAACGCTGGGTCGATGCGGGACGAAGTAGCAGGCATGGCACGCGTCACCTTTAACCGCAGAAAATTCAACCACGGAGTTAGATCGATGACGAAATTACGGATAGTTGCGGCGATGGCCGCTAGCGTACTCACGGCAACGTTCGGGGGATTTGAGGCCCACGCCCAGCCCTCCGCGCCGGTCGAGGCGCGCAACGTTGTGCTGGTGCACGGAGCATGGGCGGACGGCTCGAGCTGGGCTGAAGTGATTCCTCGCCTTCAGGCGGCAGGCCTGAAGGTCACCGCCGTGCAAAATCCGTTGACCTCGCTGGCAGATTCCGTCGCTGCGACACGCCGCGCATTAGCGCTGCAAGATGGCCCGACCGTGCTGGTCGCCCACTCCTGGGGCGGCACCGTCATCAGCGAGACAGGGACCGATCCGAAGATCACAGCGCTCGTCTATGTCGCCGCGCGGGCACCAGATGCCGGGGAAGATTTCGTCGCCCTTTCCGGGAAGTTTCCTGTTGGGCCAGTGCGGGCGGGCATCCAGCAACACGACGGCTTCACCAGATTGTCCGAGGAATCCTTCCTTAAATATTTCGCGAATGGCGTACAGCCCAGGGAGGCAGAAGTGCTCTATGCCGTGCAGGAGCCAACGGCCGCCTCTCTGTTCGGCGAACGAACCACGGCGGCCGCCTGGCACTCCAAGCCCTCATGGTATGCGGTGTCCAAATTCGATCAGACGATTAATCCCGACCTGGAGCGATTTCTGGCAAAACGCATGAATGCGACCACTGTTGAGTTGGAGGCAGGTCACCTGTCCCTGATGTCTCATCCCAGGGAGATCGCCGATCTGATCTTGGCTGCCGCAGGTAGGAAAAACTAAGGGCTCGCGACTCGTGGCGGGTGGTCGAACTGGTGTCACCAGCCACTCAAGAAGAGCAACGGATCGGCCGACTTCATGCGGCCTTTGCTAAAGGTGACGACGCCATGACCACAATTTCTGCGAAGAGCGGTGCGATAACCCTGATTAATGTGTTCACAGTTGAGCCGGCAAACCAGCTTTGTTTCTGCCAGTCTCCATCGCAGTACAGACGGCACTAAGGTCACGATGTATGCGCAGTGGCGGAGCATCGATCATTATCAGGCCATGCGTCAGGACCCTGTCCCA
>Ga0137407_10001461_pt1 | contig 15447 bp, 5 predicted proteins | sample CZOMad2_2_16fung_FD_108410 | JGI IMG/M metagenome (GOLD analysis project Ga0137407, IMG submission 108410) | Vadose zone soil fungal communities from Angelo Coast Range Reserve, California, USA - CZOMad2_2_16fungal (Illumina Assembly) | ecosystem: Environmental > Terrestrial > Soil > Vadose zone...
AAAACAACTTAATCTTGGCGCGCTGGGCAGCAGTGCACCTTCTGATGAAGCGGAGGAGCTATATGAGGCCGTGGAAATCGCTTTCATCTTTTCTCGGAGCTTTACTAGTCAGTCAATTGACGGCGATCTATCCCGTTAAAGGCAATACTCCCGCAACCCTTCACGAAAGCGGCTCCGCTACTAATTCGCGGCATTCGAAGGGCAATACCTCACCTTCGACAGACTGGTCGACAGCAATGGTCGAGTCCACGATGAAGCGCTTTCCTACTCCTCAGGATCTCGGCACCTGGGGCTATGCAAAGTCCTTGTATCTCTACGGCCAGTATTTAGTCTGGCGGAGAACGGGCGACAAAAGATATCTCCAATACATTAAAGACTGGGTCGACTATCACGTCGACAATGAGGGAAATGTTTTTAATACCGATAAGGATGGCAAGGTAACAGCGATAGAGTTTACAAATCTCGACAGCATGCTTCCCGGCAACCTGTTACTGCTTCTGTATAAGGAAAACCGGGAGGTGAAGTATAAACTTGCGGCCGAAAGGATTCGAAAAAAGTTCGACACGTACAAGAGGACAAAGGACGGTGGCTTCTGGCATGCGGAAAGCAAGAATCGCGAGTGGCAGTTGTGGGGAGACGGCGTATTCATGTCGATGCCTTTTCTGGCGCGGTATGGCAAGTTGTTTGGGGATGGCGCTTACGCCAACGATGAAGTGACGAAACAGTTAGCCATCTATGCGGGCCATTTGAATGATCAAAAAACAGGCCTGATGTTCCACGCTTACGACGAGAGCGGCACATCGACGTGGGCCGATCCGGTAACACATCATTCAGAGGAATTCTGGTGCCGGGCGATGGGGTGGTTCGGGATGACACTGATTGAGGTGTTGGAGATATTGCCCAGGAACCACCCGCGACGACCACAATTGATTTCACAGGTCAGGCAACTCGTGAACGGGTGGTCAAAATTTCAAGATCAAAAAAGTGGGCTGTGGTTCCAGATAGTAGATAAGGGCAACCTGCCGGACAACTGGCTCGAAACATCAAGCTCCAGCATGTATACCTACGTAACCTCGATGGCGATAAAACGAGGATACGTTAGTATGCGCTATCAGAAAACGGCGCAACGAGGATACCAGGGAGTGCTTTCGAAAATCTCCCTCGGGGCCGATGGACTAACGAACATAACTGATATTTGCGAAGGAACGAATGTGGCTGACCTGGCTTACTACTTTGCCAGAAAACGCAACACGAACGACTTTCATGGTCTCGGAGCGTTTCTCATCATGAACGAACACATGATGACGGTGGCCGCACACCGAAAGATCCAACCTGTTCTTTAAGCAGTAACCAACGAGAGTTCAGTTCTTACCAGGAAAGGCCGAAGCCATGTTTCGACTGCTCGGAAAATTGTTCTTCGTCGCGACTGTCGTGTTCTTCAGCGCACATGCGGTCATGGCAGCATCGCGAATAAAAGTTATAAAGCTGGCGGTAACAAATCCGACCAGTGAGAATCGCCCGGCGGAAGACATCGTGCTTCAGGTAGCTGAGTTGAAGCGCATCGCTGAGGACTTCAAAGCAGGTGACGCAATTGTCACTACCAGCAACGCCGCCACGCTCGAAGAAGACGCGCGCACATTGGAGACCACTGAGTTACCCTCGCAAGCTGATGATCTGGATGGTGATCGTAAGCTTGATGAGCTTGCTTTCCAAATCGACTTGCTGCCGAGGCAAACCCGGATCGTGACGATTGCATACGGTGACCCAGCCACCATCGCCCGCCTGCGCAGTAACTATGTGCCACAAACACATGCGAAATTTACCATGAGGTTTGACGGTTTGGCCTGGGAGTCAAACATCAACGCCTGGCGCATCTACTTCGACAAACGCAATGCGATTGACTTGTTCGGTAAGCGCCGGCCCGGCCTCTATCTCGAGCTGTTCGGTCAGCCGGAGTATATCTATCACGAAGAGTCGCCGTTTGGGCGCGACATTTACAAGATCGGCGACGCGTTGGGAATTGGCGCGGTTGGTGCCTTTGCTGATGGCAAAGTGGTGAAAGTGGCGGACGTGTCTGAACGTTCGTGGAGCATCATCAGCACCGGTCCAGTGCGTGCGATTGTGGAAGTCGGATACAAAAGTTGGAACGTTAACGGTCGCCTGGTTGATCTCACGAGTCGGATGACGATGTGGGCCGGTGAACGTGGATTTGAACATCGCATAGCGTCGAAGAATGCTGAAGGTCTAACATTTGTCACCGGCTTGCCGCGCAAACCAGGACTCAGCGAGATAACCTCTGCCGACGTGGGTGGAGCTTTTCGGATAGTGGGCAACTGGGGCCATCAGGTGCTGAAGACCGGCGCCACCGCCACTGAGTCCCTGCCCGATCAGAACCTTGGGTTGGTTCTCTTGCTTCCCGCTGAAACCTCCCCTCCAAACGCGGCACTTTCCTCAAACGCTGACAACGTTCTGGCTTCAGTGTCGTTACAAAACGGTGAAGCGCGTTGGTATGTCTCAGCCGCCTGGGATCAGGAAGGCAGTGACGCAATGGTCACCACGGCCACCGATGCCAAGGAGAAAAACAATAACGGCACGCTGGTGTTTCCTTCGACCGCGGTAAGCACGCGCCAGAGTTTTGTCGCCTACGTTAAGCAGCTTGCCGCGCGGCGAGCACAACCCGCGCGGACCAGTATTCTCTCGAAAGTAGCTGAACCTCAAGCTGCGCCGGCGGACACGCTCGCACCCGCCGGTCACAAGACTTATGCGCAGGCCATCCAACTAATGAGCCAGGCCGCCGAGCGGACTGCACGCAAATGGGAGCCGGTTATATCTGCAGCTAAACCCGAAGAGATCGACTTTACTTCAGGCGCTCCGGGCTTCTTTACGGTCGGCGATCAACAGACAGGTGAGTGGAATGAGCAGAAAGGTTTTTACTGGACGGCCGGCTTCTGGACCGGAGAATTGTGGAGACTTTACGCGCACACGAAAGATGAACGTTATCTTCGTTGGGCCCAGCTATGGCACTCGCGCTTGCTTGGCAAAGAATTCAACGTGCATCACGACACTGGCTTCCTGAACTTCTACACTTCCGCTTACGCTTACGATCTCACCAACGACCCGAAATACCGCGAAGGCGGCTTGCGAGCGGCCGAACGCCTGAAGCAACTTTACAACCCTGCCACGGAGTTGGTTGCATCATGGGAGGTGAATGGCGACGACACCATCATCGACACCATGATGAATCTGCAAATCTGGTGGTGGGCCGCACGCGTTACCGGCGATAAACAGTGGCGTGAGATGGGAGTAAAGCACGCGCTGAAATCCGCACAGTTACTCGTACGCGACGATGGCTCAGTGATTCAGTCAGTCCACTACAATCCGGGCGACAACCGCCAGGCATTTTCTCCCACTCGTGGCAACCTCAGAGTGCCCAATAGCGCCAAGCCGGGTGAATTGGTGTACAGCCACACGCATCAGGGATTTGCTGCGGATACTACCTGGTCGCGCGGCGCAGCCTGGGCGCTATACGGATTCACGGTTGCCTATTCCGAGGCGAAAGACCCGCGCTTGCTACGCACGGCAGAGAAAGTGGCTGGTTTTGTAATAGAACGATTGCCCGAGGATGGAGTCCCCTGGTACGACTTCACCGACGAGGGCATACACTTTCGAATTCGCGACAGTTCAGCAGCGGCCCTCACGGCCGGTGCTCTGTTGCGCCTGTCGCAGCTAAGTTCGGATCCAGCGCGTGCCGCGCTCTACCGCAGCGAAGGTGAGCACATCGCGCATTCGCTGATTGATCGTTATCTGACTCCTGTGGCAACGAATGATTCGACGCCTGCGGGCGTGCTGCGACACGGCTCGAGCATACGCCCGAATGACGGCATGACTGTCTATGGCGACTACTACCTGCTAGAGACACTGCTTTGGCTGGAAGACCACCCACCGAAAGAGCCGCGCACCGCCAACCTCAATCGAAACTAGTCGCCGACGGCAGGGGACGCCGCACGAAAAGTCGAAAGTCTGGCGGTGACAACTCTGAGCCCGCGAAGCGGGCGGCAGCATAGAGCCTGGGGTGGAGCGCAGCGAAACCCCAGGTTAAGATCCCAGAAACCTTGCCAGCCCGCGGAGCGGGCGAGAGCGTCAGCGAATTAAGGCTGTCGCCCGCTCCGCGGGCTGTGGTTATTTCCAATCGCCGCTTCCTGGGGTTTCGCTGCGCTCCACCCCAGGCTTTACGCTGTCGCCCGCTCCGCGGGCTGCGCTCTCAGGTCGCCGCCTTGAAGCGTTCCTCGCAGCCTTTCTCTCGCTATGGCAGAAAAACGCCGAAGCTCTCTAACAGATTTCGTATGGCCTCTCAACAAGTCTTCTTACCATTTGGTTTATGACACCCCTACTTGAGGGCGTAGTGATCTTACCAATCTCCAGTAATTCAGCGCATTGGTGTCGAAATGCTGACTTTCCGGTAAACGTTCCCGCTTGCAACCGAGGGCTCTGATCAGCAAAGAAAAGCCCTGAAGCGTCTAAAGTTTTTAATTATTGCCTTGACACGGAATTAAATTGGGAGTATATGTGCGCCGCAATGCAGCGAAATGGTCAAACCAATTCTGATGCGAGTCGGTTAAAGGTAATCGAGCCGAATGGCTCGGGGCAGACGACGGAGGAGGTAATCGCACGAATATCAGACCTAATAAAGGGTGCCCAACTCAAGCCGGGGGACCGCCTGCCAGCGGAGCGCGATCTGGCAAGACAGCTTGGAGTGAGCCGGCCATCGTTGAGGGCGGGTTTGCGTGCCCTGGCGTCGATGGGAGTACTCAAGTCTAGGCAGGGAGCGGGAACCTTTGTGGCAGGTGGACCGCCAACGCTCGATAGTGAGCCCTTAAGATTATTGGCAGCGCTGCACGGCTTCAGTTTCAATCACATGTTCGAGACACGCTCGATTTTAGAAGTGGGGGCCGCGGGCTTGGCAGCCCAGAATGCCACCAGCGAACAACTGGCTACTTTGGCGGAGGAGATTGCGGAAATGTATGCCGCCCTCGCCGATCCCCAGGAGTATCTAGTGCATGACATTCGCTTTCACCGCGCCATCGCCGCTGCCTCCGGCAATCCGACCCTCGCCACGTTAGTGGAGATGGTATCGGCCGTTTTGTATGAACGCCGGCGTGAAACTATAGATCGCGCGCACGACTTTAAGGAGTCGCTGGAGTTACATCAGCAGCTTTACCGCGCAATTCGGGCGCGGCAGCCGCAAGAGGCGCGTGCTGCTATGAGCGAGCACATCCTGCGGGCGCAACGAGCCTTCGCTCTGGAAGAGAGCGAAGAACAAACCACGAATCAAGTTTCCGAGAAACGGGAAGACGTACCAGTCGGAGTGTGAGAGTCCGCAGGGGGCATTCGCATTCCAGGGGAGTATTACGTTCGAAGAATTTGTCCGAACATGAGACAAACTAGGTCGGACCTTGGATAGCAGCCCCGGAGATGGTCGGCTACTAAGTGAATAAGTGAAATTCCGGTTTTAGTTTTTTGTTCGTGAGCAATCACTGATCAGCAAGTTTGCCCCCAATATGAATTCTTGGAACCACCTGAGGAGGCTTTCCATGCTTAGTTCGATCACTCGGTGTTCAAGGTCCTTGTTGGATTTGTTTGCTGTCTTAACTCTGCTTGGGTTGCTGGCTGCATCAGCGGCAGCTCAATCGATCACCGGATCGATTTCAGGCACGGTAACCGACTCCACCGGGGGCGTTATCGTGGGTGCAAGTGTGACCTTGCGCAGCGACCAGACGGGAAGTACGCGCACCGCCACCACCAGTGAAGACGGCAGGTTTTCATTTGCCGCCTTACAGCCTGGCGCCTACACCGTCAAGGTGGAACAGCCTGGCTTTCAGAGCTTCGAGCGAAAGAACGCGATACTGACCGCCAACGAAAGCCTGGCACTGGAAGATCTCGCATTGACCGCGGGCCAGGTCAGCGAGACGGTGACGGTAACCGGTGAAGGAGCTATGGTCGAAAAGGAAAGCAGCGACCTTACCGCGCGCCTGACCTCCGACCAGATCAGCTTGATTTCGACTAAGGGTCGCGACATTACTTCGCTGTTGCGTTTGTTGCCCGGCACCTCTAACGACGATGACGTTGAGGCTGTGGGCGAGGGGTTCGGAACGAACTTGCCCAACATTGACGGCCAGCGCGGCCGTTCAGCTGTCGCTAGCATTGACGGGTTGAATGCCGCAGAACCGAGCGGCTCAAACAAATTGAGCATGTCGATTAGCCAGGATGCTGTGGCGGAAGTAAAGGTCCTTCGCAACAACTACGGAGCGGAGTATGGCAACAATGGCGGCGCCCTAATTAACGTAGTGTCCAAAGGTGGCACAAAGGAATATAGGGGAAGCGCCTACTATTTCCTGCGCAACGAAGCGCTTAACGCAAGTCCTTTTTTTACAAACAAGGCCGGTCTGAAAAGGCCTGTGTACCGTCACAACATCTGGGGCTTTAACTATGGCGGCCCATTGCCGCTCCTGAAGCTTGGCGAGGGCGGGTCTTCCTTGCTAAGGAATAAAGCCTTTTTCTTCGTCAATATTGAGAAGCCACACACAATCACGCCAACCGATCCGGTTTTTGTAACAGTGCCTACAGCTCTCGAACGGCGTGGTGATTTCTCACAATCGTTTGATGCAAACGGAAGACTAATTAATGTAATTGATCCGCTGACGAACACGCAGTTTCCCGGGAACATCATCCCCCAGCAACGATGGAATACCAGCGGGCAGGCCCTGCTCAACTATTTTCCGCTGCCGAATGCTCCCGGCGGCCGGACGCTGACTAACGTTGCCTATAATTACGTAGCCCAGAAAAGTGTTGACGTGCCAAAGCACAGCTACGTCATCCGTTTTGATGTCAAACCAACTAACAACGACAGCGTCTACTGGAAAGGCCAATGGTGGACTTCAGACAACGAGGGCCTCGGCACCTCGGGATGGCCGAGTGGTGATTCCAATCGTTGGGGGATCAGCTCACACTACCTCTATAAGGACAATGGCTGGTCGGCGAACTGGGTTCACATCTTCGGTGCAAACGTTGTCAACGAATTCAATTTTGGTATGCGTCACGATTCGGAAGGATTCGTTCCGTCTGACGGCTTTGTTGAAGGATTGCAAAGAAGCAAGCTGAACTATAAGGCGCCGCAAATTTTCCCCCAGAACAACCACCTCGGCACCATCCCAAGGGTTACCGGTTGGTCCGGCGTTCCCGGGCAGCCTGCTAACATCAACTGGCTCGATCGTTGGGGTGAGATCGGCAACGACTATATCCAGCCCGCGTTTGCAGATAACCTTTCAATTACGCGCGGCGATCACAATCTCAAATTCGGACTTTATTTTGAGCGACTGCGGAACGGTGAAGCTCCCGGTGGCCAATGGTCGGGCGTTTTCAACTTTGACAACAACAGTGCCTTTACCGCTTCGCTCGGAGCCACCGGCTACCCGTATGCGAATGCCTTACTCGGAAATTTCCGCACGTATAGTGAGTCAAGCGCGCGACCGTTCACCAATCTCCAGATGAAGATGCTGCAATGGTATGGGCAGGACGAGTGGAAGGTGAATCGACGGTTCACGCTCAACTATGGTCTGCGCGTGGGCTATCACACACCGCTGTACCAGGTTGATTTCCAGGGTTCCAACTTCGATCCGCAACTCTATGATCCGGCCAAAGCACCACTGCTGTATTTGCCTGCGTGCACAGTGGCGGTCACTGCTGCTGCTTGCGCGACTGCCAACCGGCGGGCTATCGATCCGCGCGCGCCTGGCGTCCTCTTAACGAATGTCAACCTTGTTGGAACTTTCGTCCGAGATGCAGCGGGCAATATCGTTGGTGATTTGAACAACGGCCTGGCTCTAGGGACTGCGAGCAATACGCCCAAGGGATACAGAATCACGAGAGCCTTTGATTTCGAGCCGCGGGTCGGGTTTGCCTGGGACGTGCTGGGTAAAGGGAAGAGCATTTTACGAGGCATGGGAGGGGTCTACCACACTCCGCGCCCCGGCGGCGGCACCACTGGAGGTAACCTGGTGAACAATCCGCCCGCGAACCGCACCTCTACTGTGGGCCCATGCAGCACCTGCAACATCGACAATATTGTTAACCTGCTCGGCAACGCGCTCATCTCGCCAGGTAATATCAATGCAGTCGAAGTCCAATCCCACACGCCCACGATTTACAATTTTTCACTCGGCATCCAGCAAGAGGTCGGCTTCAAAACTGTTTTGGAGGTCAGTTACGTGGGTTCGGTCGCCAGACACCTGGGAGAAAGGCGAAACATAAACCAGGTGCCGGACGGAGCAAAATGGCTGGATGTTAGCCCGTTCATTAGGGGAACCACTTTCCCCACCAGAAACCCGTTTGTGGTGGTTAATCAAAACGGACCGCACCAAACAGGCGCGGTAGGCGACAATTTTCTGCGCCCCTATAGAGGTTTCGCAGACATTACTATGACCATGTGGTCAGGTACGTCGAACTACAATGCATTGCAGGTGCAGATGAATCGGCGCTACGCGAGTGGTTTCCAGTATGGAGTTGCGTATACCTATTCCAAGACGTTTGACTATGGCAAAGACGACGACTCCAGTGACGTGAGTTTAGGCCGTCCCTACAAGGCGTTCAATTACTCTCCGGCTGATTTCGATCAAACCCATATCCTTACGGGCAACTATATTTATGACATGCCGGCTTTCAGCAAGCGTTGGAACAACCGACTCGTTAAAGCCGTCTTCGATAATTGGCAGATTTCCGGCACTACCTCTTTCGCTACCGGCAAGCCTAAGACGTTTGGAACTGGGAATGGACTGAACTGGACCTATTCCGGGGCTACCTACACGATCGGTTCGGGCCAAATCTACCTGCCAACCGGCACGTCCTGTGCGCCCGGCTACGCCTTGGATCCAGGTTCCACTACAACGTGCAGATGGACCGGCATTACTGATTTCACTGGTGGTGACATCAACGCGCGTCCGGTAATCATTTGTGATCCGAACAAGACAGATGGCTCCAGGGATGCTACCGGCTCGCCGTATGTGATCAACCCGAAGTGCTTTGCCAAGCCCGGCAGCGCTGGCGAAATCGGTAATCTGCAAAGAAATCTGCTGCGCATGCCGTCGATTCTCAATACGGACCTGGCGTTCTTCAAGAACATTCCCTTTGGTGAGAAGCGCAGCATTCAACTGCGGTGGGAAATGTACAATCTTTTCAACCGCGCCAATTTCAGTGACATAACCGGAGCGCTTACCTGGGCGCCGGACGCGACTGTCAGTGCTCTTGCGGCTGGCGGCACATGTCCGGCCGGCACGATCCTCGGGTATGCGGCGATCGGTACCAATCCGGCCCGCTGCACGTCCACGACGTTAGGTCAGGTAAGTCAAACTAACAACGCCTTCGGCACAGCCCGAGCAGCCCGCGCGCCGCGGGTCATGCAGGCGTCAATAAGGATCAATTTCTAGTGCGGAGCCAGAGGATCCGATCGAGACAATACACGGTTTTATTTGTACGTTTTAACGGACTGATCAGTCATCGCGTGAGAAACAACTGGAATTCTTTAGCACTACCTGAAGGAGGCCCCATGTTTATTTCCAGGCGTCGTTGTTCAAGGTTGATCTTGGCTGTGTTTGCGGTTTTGCTGCTTGTTGGGATGCCGGCTGCATCAGCCGTCGCTCAATCGGTTACCGGATCGATTTCGGGTACAGTGACGGATGCCACCGGCGGCGTGGTGGTGGGTGCTAGCGTCACATTGCACAGCGACCAGACTGGAACTGCCCGCACGGCCACCACTGGAGAGGACGGCAGATTTGCCTTTGCCGCCTTACAACCGGGCTCGTATTCGCTTACGGTGACACAGCCCGGCTTTCAGCGGCTCGAGCGAAAGAATGCGGTCTTAACTGCCAATGAAAACCTCGCGCTTGGCGAGTTGGGCTTGCAAGCCGGCCAGGTCACAGAGACTGTTACCGTGACGGGTGAGGGACAGTTGGTTGAGAAGGAAAGCAGCGATCTTACGGCGCGCCTCACGTCCGACCAGTTGAGCCTTATCTCCACTAAAGGACGTGATGTTACTTCATTGCTACGCTTGCTTCCGGGAACGTCGAATAATGATGACATAGAAGGTGTGGGTGATGGCTTCGGCACCGATCTACCTAACGTCGCGGGAGCGCGTGGTCGCTCGGCCGTCGCCTCGATTGATGGCCTGAATGCCGCCGAGCCAAGCGGCTCCAACAAATTAAGCATGACGATTAGCCAGGATGCCGTCGCCGAGGTAAAGGTCCTGCGCAACAACTATGCAGCGGAGTATGGCAATAATGGCGGGGCTCTCATTAATCTCGTCTCGAAGGGTGGAGGGAAAGACTATGCGGGCAGCGCATATTACTTCCTACGCAATGAAGCCCTGAACGCGTCAAATTTTTTCAATAATAAGTCAGGTTTGAAAAGGGCGCTTTACCGTCACAACATCTGGGGCTTTAACATCGGAGGACCGATGCCCCTTCCGAGTTTCGGTGAAGGTGGACCATCGCTGGCGCACGATAAGGCTTTCTTCTTTTTCAACCTGGAGAAGCCTCACACGATCACGCCGACTGATCCGGTTTTCGTGACCGTTCCTACGGCGCTCGAGCGCGCGGGGAATTTCTCACAGTCGAAGAATTCCAGCGGAGTGACGCCAGTCATTCTCGATCCGCTTACGGGTTTGGCTTTTCCCGGTAACATTATTCCGAGTGGGCGAATCAATAAGAGCGGTCAGGCGCTGCTCAACTACTTTCCTTTACCGAATGCGCCTATCGCAAGCAATCCGGGGCGCTTCATAAACCAGCTCAGCGCTGATGTACCGAAGCATAGCTACGTCATTCGTTTTGACTTCAAGCCAACAAACAATGACAGCATATATTGGAAGGGCCAGTGGTGGACTTCAGATAATGAAGGACTTGGCACTTCCGGTTGGCCCAATGGAGCTAACGGTGTTGACCGTTGGGGGATCAGGTCGCATTACCTCTACAAGGACAACGGCTGGTCAGCAAACTGGGTTCACATCGTCAATTCCAACATCGTGAATGAGTTTAACTTTGGTATGCGGCACGACAGTGAGGGTTTCATACCTTCCACTGGCTTTGCTGAAAGTTTGACACGGAGCGCGCTGAACTATACGGCACCCCAACTCTTCCCCAATAACAATACCCTCGGCCTGGTTCCGACCGCTACCGGCTGGACCAGCGTCGCCGGCAACCCCGCTAACATCAACTGGCTCGATCGTTGGGGCGAGGTCGGAAACGACTATATCAAGCCTTCTTTCTCCGATAATGTCTCGGTCACTCGGGGAGACCACAGTTATAAGTTTGGTGCGTATTTTGAGCGGTTACAGAACAGAGAAGCGCCGGGCGGCGGAAAATGGTCAGGCGGATTAGACTTCACCGCCAGCGGCAGTTCCGCTTCAACGTTCACAACCGCAGCCGGAAATACAGGGTTTTCGTATGCGAATGCGCTGCTGGGTAATTTCCTCAGCTACACCGAATCGCAAGCGCGTAATTTTACCAACAGTGAGATCAGGCTGTTTCAATTCTACGCGCAGGATCAGTGGAAGGTTAACAAGAAGTTGACGCTCAACTATGGCTTACGCGTGGGTCATCACACACCCTTCTTCCAGCGCGATGGCCAGGGCTCAAATTTTGATCCGACGCGCTTTGACCCTGCCAAAGCCCCACTGCTTTATGTTGGATACTGTGTCGGGCAACCCAATGGAATTCCACCGTTTGGAACTGCCTGCTCGGGGGCGAACCAACGTGCCGTTGATCCGCGGGTTACGAATCCCACCGGCAGTCAACTATTGCCTGCACGTCTCGTTCGCTCGCTCGTTCCTGGAACTGGAAATTTGCTAAATGGCATAGTGGTGCCGAACGATCCTACTGCTTTCAAAGGCTTCAGACATACGAAGGCCATTGATTTTGAACCGCGTCTGGGTTTTGCCTGGGACTTGTTTGGCGAAGGCAAGACTGTTCTTCGCGGAATGGGAGGCGTTTACCATGCGCCGCGCATTGGTGGCGGAACCGGCGGCGCCGGCGCTAGTTCCCTCGGAGCTAATCCGCCCGAACAGCGTACCTTTACAATCAATAACGGAAACATCGAAGACCTTCCGACTCTCGTCCAAAACGGCGCTGCGTTAAACTTTCCCACTGCGCTTCGCGGCCTCGAAGTTAACTCCAATACGATCACCGTTTATAACTTCTCGTTGGGAGTGCAGCAGGATATGGGTTTCAAGACTGTGGTGGAAGCCAGTTACGTGGGATCGTTTGCGCGGCACCTCGGCGAACAACGCAACATCAATGGAGTACCCGATGCGGCGCGGTTCGTGAACTGCAGCATCCTTCCGGCTGGTGTACCGTGTCATCCGGAAAACCGTGACCCCTTCACGCCCAGCAGTGTGAAGAATAACGACTTCCTGCGACCGTATAGAGGTTATGGTGATATTCAGGTCAACACGTGGGGCGGTACTTCAAATTACAATTCGCTACAGGTTCAGGTCAATCGCCGCTATACCAGTGGCTTCCAGTTTGGCGTCGCGTACACCTACTCGAAGTCGTTTGACTATGCTAACGACGATACGTCAGATGTGAATCTCTCGCGTCCATACAAGACGTTTAACTACGCTCCGTCTGACTTCGACCAAACCCACATTCTTACAGTTAACTACATCTACGATATTCCGAAGGCTAGCCACAGGTGGAATAACGGGTTTGTCAGGGCCATCCTGGACAACTGGCAGATTTCCGGGACTTCTTCATACGCAACCGGGAAACCAAAGAGTGTCGTTAACACAACTTCAGGTCTTGCTGCCGGCTCGGTGACTTATACCGGCGGTACCGTAACAATCACTGCGGGACAAACCTGTCCTCCTGGTTCTCTCCAAACGTCTGCGACCGTCTGCACGATGATCACGGACTTCACGGGCGGCCAGGTAAACGCGCGTCCCATCATCACTTGCGATCCTATGAAGGGCGCCAGTGGATCCGATAAGAGTGGGTCGCCGTACCTAATCAACACGGCCTGCTTTACCTTTCCTACTACCTTCGGACAGATTGGTAACACACCGAGAAATAATCTGCGCTTGCCCTCGATCTTCAACAATGACCTGGCGTTCTTTAAAAACATCCCCATTGGTGAGAAGCGCGAGATTCAATTACGCTGGGAGATGTACAACGTCTTCAATCGCGCAAACTTCCGGGATATGGACGGTCAACTGGTCTTCGGCCTGGTCCAGGTCAAACCCGACGCCGCCAGTGCTTGTTCGGCCACCAATATCTGCTCAGCAATTATCAGGCAGACAAGGGACACTTTTGGTACGGCGACCAGCGCCCGTTCACCTCGCGTAATGCAGGCGTCAATCAGGATCAATTTCTAGAACCTGATCAGGCGGAAAAATCGGAACTGCCTTCAGGCAGGGTGGGCAAGGTGGCGGTGATGGCTTCCTCCATCACCGCCATATTGCTGAAAGGGCTACGCCGAATGGACTGGCGGCCGAACACTGCCAAAACAAACCAGCACGCGAGACAAGAGATCGCAATGAAATTAGCAACCTTAATTCAGTCCCTCAATCGAGCATTGATGATCGCATTTGTAGCCGGGACACTGCTGGCGCTACCCGTACACTCTGCATCGCAGTCTGCGCCGCCCCGGCGATCTGATGAGAACTCACTTCGTGTTTTTCTGCTGGATGCGAAGCAATTGGAATCAACTAAGCAAAGAATTCGTGCCGGGGATAAAACTCTGATTCAAGCTGTTGCCCAATTGGATCAGGAAGCGCAGAAGACACTCACGACCGGTCCATTTTCAGTGGTTACCAAGGATCCCGTCCCACCCAGCGGCGACAAGCATGATTACATGAGCCAGGCGCCGTATTTCTGGCCTGACTCCAGCAAGCCCAACGGTCTGCCCTATATCCGTCGCGACGGAGAGCGCAATCCCGAGATCAACAAGATCAGCGACCATCGTAGTCTGGACCAGATGGTCAGCGCTGTGGAGACGCTGGCGCTCGCCTACTACTACAAAGGCAATGATGCTTACGCAGCCAGAGCCGTGCAGTTGCTGCGCGCCTTTTTCCTCGATCCCGCCACGCGCATGAATCCACACCTGCAGTTTGCTCAATTCATCCCCGGTGTAAATACCGGACGCGGCATCGGGTTGATCGAAACACGCGGCTTGACGCGTGTTGTTGACGCGATAGGTTTGTTGGCCGGATCGAACGCGCTGACCCGGAAGGATCAACAGGGATTGCAGGAATGGTTCACGAAGTTTCTCGTCTGGATGCTTGAGAGCAAGAACGGGCGTGACGAGAGTGCCGCAAAGAACAATCATGGCACGTATTACGACGTCCAGGTTACGTCGTTCGCCTTGTTTCTTGGTAAGAAAGACCTGGCCCAGGAAACTCTGCAGACAGCTCGGCAGAAGCGCATTGCGGCGCAGATTGAACCCGATGGCCGGCAACCGTTGGAGCTCGCACGCACCAAAGCCTGGAGTTATAGCGTCGGTAATCTTGACGGCCTGATGCTCCTGGCAAGGCTCGGCGAAAACGTTGGCATAGATCTATGGACCTACACAACGAGTGACGGACGAAGTATTCGGCACGCACTTGATTACCTGACGCCGTTCGCCTTCGGTGAGCAGAAGTGGTCATACCAACAACTCGGGGAATGGCCGCCGGAGATGTTGTTTCCTTTGCTACGCCGCGCCGCGACCAGATATCACGATCAAAATTACCAGGCGATTATGCAGAAGGTTCCCCGGATCGACCTGGCGGATCGCGTCAATCTTCTTTTTCCTAACGAGCACAAGACAATGCCCGAGGTCGGCCGGCACAAGGAATAGGATATGAAGAAAAACGCTGACGCCGAGCTAAGCCATTGTTCGCGCCGCACTTTTCTGTCGGCGGCGCTGGCGGCGCCTATGCTGGCCGGGAGTTTTCCTTTGGAAAGCCGAGCGGCAGGGTTATCGCAAGTTTTGTCATCACTCTCTCCCGTAGTCTCCGCAAAAAATGTCAAGGTTGTCAGTCCGGATCGCCAGTTGTCATTCCAGCTCTTGAATGACCAATCGCATTTGCAATATCGGATAACGCTTAGGGAAGACCCGGTAGTTGAAACTTCGCGGCTGGGAATGAAAATCGATGAAGTTGACCTGAGCCAGAATGTTGAGATCGGCCGGGTAAAAGGTTATCGCACTAATGAAAGATACGCTTCGCGTGGTGTTCACTCTGAAGCTATCGACCACTGCAATGGCGCAAGAGTCTCTCTCAGGCATCCGGCTAGCAATACTAACTACACGCTCGAAGTCCGCGCATACAATGATGGAGTTGCCTTCCGCCACATCATTCCCGGCAATAACAAGCTTCGCATTCCCGACGAAGCCACCGTTTTCACGGTACCCGCCGGCAGTTCAGTT
>Ga0137407_10001462_pt1 | contig 15446 bp, 19 predicted proteins | sample CZOMad2_2_16fung_FD_108410 | JGI IMG/M metagenome (GOLD analysis project Ga0137407, IMG submission 108410) | Vadose zone soil fungal communities from Angelo Coast Range Reserve, California, USA - CZOMad2_2_16fungal (Illumina Assembly) | ecosystem: Environmental > Terrestrial > Soil > Vadose...
AGTACACCTAAGCCATTCTATGGCAAGGGAGGATACCCACCAGCAAGTCAACCCACAAACCCTTTGAGGGCTGTGAACATCAAGCCATTCAGTGGCCTGGTGGTTGACCTGCAAAGCAACAGAGGGTGTTGTTGGACATCCTTGTCGCACTTTGAGTGCAAGTACACCTACACCATTCTATGGCAAGGGAGGATGTCCGTGAGCAAGTCAACCCATGAACCCTTTGAGGGCTGCGATAACCAAGCCATTCAGTGGCCTGGCGGTTGACATGTGCTCAGACTGGTGATAGAAAGGGAAGGTTAAGTAGCCATGTCGAAGAGTTAGAACTTATCAGGCGACCGGCCCCAGGTTGTGACGGCGATGATGCCAAGTAAGGCAGGAGGCAACACCAAACCATTCAGTGGCCAGGTGGTTGTGCTCTGACTAGTGACAGAAAGTAGCCGCACAGAAGAGTAGAACTTAACTGGAGACTGGCCCTAGGTTATGTATGATGGTGGTGGAAGTGCGGAAGAAAAGACAACGATCGCGGTTACTTATAAGCGAACAGTCACATGATTGGGCGATGACTCCCACGCTGTGGTGACGGGCAATGCCTGCCAAATTTGGTGAATGTGGCACTGCACCAAATTGACAACTCAGGTGGTCATTGTCTAATACAGCCTCACACGATCGTTTTTTCACCTTGCTCTATAGGAGACACTAGTTTATTTTGATTATTTGAGAAGATTCTTGGCAGCAGAATTTTAAAATATGCTCATTATCTCCCAAAACCATCAGCTGCATTTTTTGGTTCACGGCACTGAGTACACTATAAACAATTCTACTGCCAAGAATTTGTAAACATTATAGTAACAGACATATTAGAGCATGCTTATGGCCATTCAGATCAATTTTCCGGACTGCATTATGGCTGCAAGGAGCAAAAGAGACAAAATGGAGCATAGTTTCATTCTAGCTCTTATCAGGCTCGAATTTTTCATCTCAAAATTTCAAAGTCTGTTTTCATACATCAATTATACTTTATTCACTGCCTTTTGGATTATTTTCTTTGGATGTTATGCGTTGCAAGCTCGATTTTGCGTTTGAAATGACCTCGTCCAGAAAAGGCAATTGGTCTTGATGTGGTTTTTGCCCCGTCAAACCTGCAGCATTAATGCAAACTTCTACATCACTCCCACTGCTAATTTAAATACTTGGAATATTGTTTTAACATGTTTACAAAATATTTTTGGCAACAGATTGTTCTAATGCAACCCACTGACCCAACAGAACACTGGATTTCACAGATGCTGTTGGCACACCATTGTCATCACTTCTATCATCACCCTGATCCCTTCTTGGCACTCCTTGGAGCAGTTCCTTTGGTCTGCATAAGGAATTAATGTTTGGGTTAAAATGCGGCCCAATTTTTTCTGCTGGAAGGGCGCTTGCTCAAAAGCTAACCTAGTTGACATGGGGGAAAAAACAGACCCGAATTGCCTTATCTGACATGAGAGAGTCAACGGACTTGAGGACAGCGCTCTCTTCGCTCTGATGGTAATTGTGCCATTTGACGAAGAAGGCTTCGAGCTCCCATTTCAAAGAGTTGTCACTGTTCGACTGCGGATGCGTTAGCCTTCGTCTCAACTATCAAAAAAAAAAGTGTCCGCAACCTTATCAGAATGACATTGAATTTCGTATGCTTCAAGAGTGCTTCGAAGATCGTCAATACACCTTGCACGGTCAGTGATGCCATCAGAGCTGGATGAGCTGTTGGCAATGCATTTAGCGTTAACTGTTTGTTTTCTAGAAGTACGGATCCTAGCCGTCCGCGGCTGTCCGGCTGCATCGGTAACCGCCGAATCTTCAACAGAAGTGGACCTGTAATCCTGAACTGAATTATCCAGGCTATCATCCAAGCTGAGCTGCGGGGGTCTGCAGGGTATGAGCAAGCATCAACAAAAAAGCCCAGGTAACGCAATCCGGGGTCACCAACGTACGAGCCAGTATAATCATTGGCGGAGATATCTGGCTCTGCCGTTCCGGAATATTGCGATGTGCTTAGGAAAAAATAATTTATCAGCCGGATGGCCAACTTTGCCTTTAAATCAAAGCGGACCTATAATCCCGAACTGGCGTGCCAGGCCACAGCTGAACTGAGCTATTGGAGTTATCTAGACTTAGCAGCTTGGGCCTGCCCATCCCCAGGGTTTGAGCATGCGTTAAAAATAAATAAGGTAACTAAAACAGCTGACGTACGAGCTTGCGCGATCACCGGTTGGGATGTCTTGAGGCTCCGCCATTCCGGCGCTGCCGGCAGTCACAGAGGACGCGTATAGGCCCTCATTTGAGCGCCGTTTGGCGGTGGAATAAAATTGACTCTTTCTAGCCGTCCTGGATGCTGAGCGTAGCTCTGGATCGTCACCCTTTTGTTTTGTTAGCAAGGCAAAATGCATTATCCTACCGATCATCTTCCTTAAATCTATGAAAGGCAACTTCGTGTTGCTGGAGCAGCAGCTTTCAACGATGGGGTGCCCCCATTGCATGAAGGCAAACACACCTGCTTGTGCTCTTGGTTTCCTGAGCAGTCACAGCAACCTCCTCTTGTATTCTTGTTTTCATGTCAGCGGATGATGGAGGCACACCGGGGTCATTACCCTCACCTATCCAAGCGATTGTGCGAAGTATTTTCTACTTGGAAATCAGGACTTGGTAATCATGTTTCTAAATAACACAAGCGATCTATCAAATACCAGATGGATGCCGAGAAGACTCTCCCTTCTTTTTGGGGACTCCTGACGCAACTTCTTTGGAGGACAACGTCTTGGAAGCAGCTTCCCCGCTGGATGCGGAGAGGAAAGCAGGGCGAGGGCGATCGATCAGCTCCTGTTTGGTAGGGCGGGCCTAGTTAACAAAGGAAAGGGCGTCAAGGATATGCTCCACAAAATTGACAATTAATACTCACTTCGGGTTTGGATTGTTCGGCAGAGGTTGAAATGACCTTCGGAGGCGGTGACATGGTATATTCCACTGGATCCTCTTGGTCCGTCTAAGATGAAAAAAGAAAGTGAATTACGCGGTCTTCCCCAGAAAAAAATAGCAAACCGACAGGGATGATTACATTTACATCTACTAATCAGTCGTTAAATAGCAGGGTGAGATACAAGCACTGTTTGATTTGGGAGGGACCCACATTTGAAAATTTTGACTTCCAGGTCTCGGAATTTGTCTCCCTCTGTTTTGAAATGCCTCAGAATAGCTTTCTTTTGTCTCAAACAGTAGAGTCAACGCACCGTTGTCATTTGGGATATCAAAACTTCCCTCTGAAGGGGATGGGTGGGAGGAAGCTTGTGAGAAAGTAGATCTACCTTCTCTGAAGAAATTGCCCTCTTGGTCAGCACCAGCTATACCAGGAGCCAGCAGTCAAAACTCATAGTTGGGAAAGACAAAAGTAATGCATTGCTTACAGGAACCAACTGCCGGTCTGTTGGGCAGCTTGAAGGTGGAACGAGAGGGCAGAGGTTCCAATCCAGTCTTGGGTCTCTTGGGTTCTGTTGAGCCGACTGAGGCACCCCTCTTCCTCTTGACAGCCCCATCTTCTCTAGACCCATCTTCTCCAGACCCATTCTTTCCACCCAGTCCATCATCCACTTGTCCGAGCTCTAGTTCTTCCTCCGTGGCCTCCACCTCCATCCCAACTTCGCCCTCAACGGCCTCTCCTGACTTTGTCTTTGCTTCTTCCATCGCCCCAGGAAGCTTAATGGTCTCCCCGTCCTCCTTCTTCCTATCCTTTGCTCCTTCCTCCTCGTCATCGTCATCGTCATCATCCTCTACCAACTCTTTCGATTTTGGCCTGGGTTTGGACCTCCCCGTCCCCTTGCCTTTCTTTCCCTTCCCCTTTCCCTTTGTTTTCCCCTCATCCTCCCTACCAACTTCCCCCCTGGACTTCTTCACCCTAACCTTGCCCTTGCCCTTGCCCTCAACCATCTCTGCGATGTTACTCTGGCCCTCCTCATCACTAACTCCAACATCATTCACCTTCTTGGACCTCTTCACCCTCGGCTTCCCCTTGCCCTTGCCCTTGCCCTTGCCCTTGAACTCTGGCTCCTCATCCTCCTCCTCCTCTTCAGCACTACTCGGGCTCTGCAAGAGAGCATAAGTCTTCTCCACGAACTCGTCAAACTCAGGGTTGTTTCGCATGCCTAACTTGACCCAAGTAGCATCCAATGGGGTAGCCTCCATATCAGCATCCATCCCTGGCCAGGGACCCCTTGGCCAATGTAGAACTGGCAAAACATAGTCTTTCATGGCCTTGGCTTCAGGCATCATGTTTCAACATGAGGATGCAAGGTGATAAATAGCACAAGGGAGACTTACCAATCTTTTTCTTGTCTTTCTGAGAAAAAATGTCGACCTGGAGGGCTTGCTGTACCAGAGGGAGGTCCTCATCTGTGATGAGATGAACTCCCCAGAATGTCCTCCCCATCCACTCATCTAAGAGAGGTAGGCGCACATGCTCCAGGGAAGCCCCGCTTGGTAGATGAGCTACCTCACCTTTCACCAAGTCCCTGGCTCTACAGTGATATTTGAGCCAGACTTTGCTCATTTTATGCCAGGTTAGGATGTAGGGGCGGTCAGGTAGCTCCCTAGTGGTAAGAAGGCAGATGGAGGACCAAATGGCGATGGTCCAATCCAACAAAACCAAGCCAGGCCAGTAGCGAAGAGGCACCCAGAAGCATTGGGAGTCAGGAAGTGATTTTTGCTGGATGGTGTGGTAGCCTGAGTCCATGGCTACTTCCACGTCGCCTAGAGTCGCTTTCCGTATGCCGCCATACCTGCAACGCAGCAGGCGCTCCACCTCAGCACTGTTGGGTTCAGAACCATCCCACTCCAGTAATAGACGAGGAAACTGAGACTGAGCAAGCTGTTTTAAGTTAAGCTGTTTAGAAACAGGCTCAGCTTTAACTTTGGCAGTTCTAGGCATCTTGAACGATGGCAGTAGGAGATCAAACTGGGTCGAACTAGAATTTCCTGAAATGGAAGCGCCAAGTCATCAGGCCGCCACCGCCTAAGTTGTTATTAATATACACGCCCAAAAGAGCCTAGGATATCATAGAGCAGTAATATTGCCTTGAAGAACAGTAGGTAAGAACAGTAGGTAAAAGTAGAGCACCTCATTTTTCACTTTTTCTTTCTTTCACTTTTTCAGTCACATGGCGCAGACACGTCCTGAAGCACCCTCGTCACCCGGCGCGGAAGAGATTTTTCACAAGATCTTGGTGGTGATGGATCCCACAAGACGCAAAGTACGTCGCGATGTTGAAAACCAGGTTGACTGGGTGGAGGTAGACCTAGAGAGCGAGTTGGTGGACAAAATTTTCCAAAGCAACGGTTGCCGTCAATTTGTTTACCCAAGCTCAGGTGATGATGTGCCAGCTGGCCACAGCAGGGTCTGGATTCATGAATTTGTGAGTTTAAATGGTTTAACTGCTCTGAAATTAGCTTTCATTATGAAAATAAAACAAATAAAACAGGTCTTGGTCGTGTACAGATGGTTAGAGCACCCCAAAATCAGACTTGTGCCAGATGTTTTCGAATGGGAGGGGTTCCGCGATATGATCATTGGCAAAAGCCAATATAATATGGAGCAATTGGGAGAGCAGTATTGCTGCCTTGTAGGGGGAGCAGAGCTTGGCTTGTCCTTGGAGTACGTCTTCCTTTTCTATAAGAGGTTCGGCTGGCTGGATGAATTTTCTAGGAATGGTGCTTATGGCCTCAGCGCCAAGGACCAGGAGTTGTATTTGAAGAACATCAGGATTCTGAATAAACAAATGATGATCTGGCCATCTCCTGAGGAACAACTTTCCACCCGGAAAAAAACCAACTTGGTAGCTCGTCTAGATCAGATTGCGAAGACCGTTACCCGCACGCTTCGACCTCGGACTGACATAGTGACAATGGAGGATCTTTCGTTGCCGTTGAGCACGCCTACGAACCCTAAAGTCCTTAAACGCGAATGCAGCGACTGCTGCAACCATGTTCTTATGCCTGATGCCGTACAAAAGCTGACCAAAGGCAAAATTCGGGCAATGTTGAACCAAACCAGCTGGAAATGGATGTTGCAAGACTACGTTGAACATCTTCGCAAGATTGGGGAATGGAGGGTCTACTTGCTAAACGGAAAAGCCCTTCACACCATCTGTACCACCTATACGAAAGGTGAATGGGCCTTTGAATACGCCTACGCCTTCTGGCCGCTAAACGAGATGAGGTAAGTATCGTGTCCCCAGTTCCCCAAACATGCTAACCGCCGCCCACTCTGCCCAGCGAGCTTAGAGCCCATAGAGCATGGGATGCATACTCCGTTATGAGCAGGGAAGGGGGTTCAAGAGAATCTCGTGCGGCTGGCGAAGAACAGCTTTACCGTTTCGCTGAGGTTACTTTGGAGGCCCTCATCCGGATGGAAGAAGAAGAGCTAGGCCTAGATGATCTCAGCATTCGACTCTTCTGTCGAATGGATATATCTGTCATTGACAATGGCAGAGGTGGTTTGGATTATTTCGTGGGTGAGGTTGAGCGCGGGCCTTTGGTGGTGCTGTATGGTACAGGCCCCTGCCATCCATCTGCAAGGGTGGGGGATGAGTTAGGAGAACTGCTACCTCTTTGGCTGGATAAATGTTTGTCTGGCCCATAGTCTAGTTGACTTCTTTTTGTTTTTTCTTCTAATTAGTTTGCAGATGTTCATTTTGTCCATTGTTGGGACAAGTTTTGTAAAAACTGGGGGAAGTCTAGTTGTTTCCAGCTCCACATTATAGAGGCGCAGTGCAGACAAACAAATATTATTATGAGAACCTAACAGGAGGGGGGATTGGGCAGAGCAAACTATTAACTCTAAATATTCATGTCCTTTCCTTTTCCTTTCCTTCTTTTCCCTTGGTCCTTGGTGAGCTGGCCCTCGGCGCATCTTTTTTTTGCCCCTCTCCCTTGAGGTTGCTCACGTGACCCTCGGGATACAAAAAATGTTTGTTGGGGTGGAGTGGGGGGGAAAGGGTAAGTGAAAACCCTGGGATGAGCCGGGCCCCAGGGTCGAATAAAATCCACTTCTTCCAGATGGACCCATCTACTACGCCAATTGCAGCGGGTGCAAACCATGGAAACGCTGCCGTTGTGCCTGTTAACCAGCCAGTCATTATCGTTTGGTTCCCAGAGGCAGTTATCGGACCCGCAGAAGGTGAAATCGAACCCCCACACGCGAACTGGAGGGTGGTGGTGGCCGATGGCCCTAGAGTAGGCCTTACCGTTGTTGTCGCGCGCGAAGTAAACCACGGGAGTATGTTTCAGGAGGGTGACATCGTTGACGATGGAGGACTCCAAGGCTCGTTCCACGTTTTTTTCCTGGTCAACGACGCACCGGGTGACGAACTGGGTAAGGCCGCAGGCCACCAGTTGAGGTATGGTGCTGTTGCCGCAAAATCCAAGGGCAAAAGTAAAATAACTGTTCATTCATTTCATTTGTATCAGTCTTGTCAGGACGGCAGCTGATGAATGAACTTACTCCTCGAAGGTCTTTCGAACTGTCCGAAAATGCTCTCCATTAGTCATCGAGGGGCCGCAAGACTGGATGATCAGGAGCTTCTGCCCCTGTGAGTTCTTGAGCCCTGCCATAAATTCCGGCCCAAGATAGCCCAATAGGATCTGGAAAAATAATTAGATTTTTTTTCAGGGAAAATATGTATATTCAAGGCACAAGCGAACGCTCACATTGTCGACGGGAGCAGACCGCCTTTCAGCACCACCCTGATGCTGAAGTCTGCCAGTATAGGCATCGGCATGTGTGTCGATGAAGACGACGATGTTGGAATTCCATTGAACGCTTTGGAGGAACTCCATGACTTTGACCATGTTCTTTTTAGGACATGACTTGCCCTTGGCCATGGCCATAGTGTGTTGAAGAAACTGAAATAAGAATGAGCACTACATTTTCTTCTTCTATTATTACCCAAAAAGAAAGAAGGCTTACATTGGCTGGCTCATCTTTGAACTCCACCGAAAGCATTGTTTTCATGAGAAGATGCGTTGCCGCCCCTGCGAAAGGCCCAAAGATAAGAGAAATTACCACCAATGGAATGAGTTTTTTGGTATAGATTTGCGAGCTGTAACCGAAGACACGATACTGCATTACAGAGTCATTTCAATTCAACAAGATAGGGAATGACTGGGACTCACAGGAACTGGTTGCCCAATTTTTCGATAACAACTAGGACATTTGAAATGGTCGCGTCCAGATTCAGCCGTAAGTTGAATACAGCCTGTGGCACCATGATAGGTGCAGACAGGTCTCTTGCATGCTTCGCAACAGATCATTTCACCGATGTCACGACACATGGAGCAATAAACCCCAGCGTTCTGAGTGGTAGTGAGACCATGTTTATTAGCCAATTGTTGTTTATTAGTTAATGGATGAGCACTCACAGTGTGAGGGACTTGTAGGGGTCTAGCGTCCTCTTCCTCCAATGAAGATGGGTCGTCTAATGCGGTGCTGTTCGCTCTCAGAATGATGTACGTTTGGTATTCACTACTGACCTTCATTGGCTGGGATGATATCACCCGGGGGCGCTTCAGTCGCCAGGGCTGCTTGCCCACCGGGAGCGAGACCCATAGCTCTAAGGGGGTTGCGAGGCATCGTGTTAAAGTAACAGTTAAGGAGAAGTTTGGGCGGTGTGAAAGCGCCCAGTGTGGGAATCTACAATCACGTGACTGTTCAGTTTTAAGCACGATCGTTGCCTTCTTCCTTACTCGGCATCATCGCTGTCGCAACCTGGGGCCGGTCGCCTGGTAAGCTCTAACTCTTCTACATGGCTAACCTTCCCTTTCTATCACCAGTCTGAGCACAGGTCAACAACCAGGCCACTGAATGGCTTGGTGTTCACAGCCCTCAATGGGTTCGTGGGTTGACTTGCTCATGGGCATCCTCCCTCGCCATAGAATGGCGTAGGTGTACTTGCACTCAAAGTGCAGCCAGGATTTCCAACAACACCCTTTGTTGCTCCACAAGTCAACCGCCAGGCCACTGAATGGCTTGGTTATCACAACCCTCAAAAGGGTTTGTGGGTTGACTTGCTGGCGGGCATCCTCCCTTGCCATAGAATGGCTTAGGTGTACTTGCACTCAAAGTGCAACCAGGATGTCCAACAACACCCTCTGTTGCTCCACAAGTCAACCGCCAGGCCACTGAATGGCTTGGTGTTCACAGCCCTCAAAGGGTTTGTGGGTTGACTTGCTGGTGGGTATCCTCCCTTGCCATATAATGGCTTAGGTGTACTTGCACTCAAAGTGTGACCAGGATGTCCAACAACGCCCTCTGTTGCTCCACAGGTCAACCACCAGGCCACTGAATGGCTTGGTTATCGCAGCCCTCAAAGGGTTTGTGGGTCGACTAGCTGGTGGGCATCCTCCCTTGCCATAGAATGGCGCAGGTGTACTTGCACTCAAAGTGTGACCAGGATGTCCAACAACACCTCTATTGCCTAAGCCTTCTGCTCATGTAGCATGTCGAACCGACATTGGCACCTTCTCATTTGTGCGTCGAACCGACGTCAGAGAGGGTTGGCACGGAGTGGGTTAGAGGGTTGTTAGAAGAAGAAAAAGCAAAGAAAATCCTGTGGCATAGAGGTGAGGGAGCTTAGGAAGTACTTCGAGCAAGTAACGCAGTAGGTAGCAACAAAAATAATTCCAAAATTCTTTTCCCAAGACTGCAACTTTGGGGCTACCCAGCTTTAGATGCCCTTCCAGCATCCAGATAGGTCATATGGGTAGCCTGATGTAAAAGGAAAGGCACTTGCAACGCAATCCTGCCACTGCTGCAATTCATACTTAAAATGCGAACCATCTACTATCCCGAAACGGGTAATGCAAAGTCCACTAGTGTTGCAAAATGCATTTTGCACCACCGCAACACATATCTAAGTCCTTATTCCTCTTCAGAATACAATCTCCAATACAACTAGATGGTTGTATCATTTTTTTCAGGGGCAAAAACCAACCGCAAGAAGTCACAGAAAATCAAAGGGACGTGCAAAATGCAGTCAGATGCTTCACCATACTCTCAGGAGAACACATAGACCACAGAAAAAATACAAATTTTGCCTGAATACTTATTTATATATGGAATTTTATTCCATAGCCTATTTGAACGAATAGAGCTTGTCTTGGTGTGCAGGAGAACAAATCATGACAAGAGTGACAACACGTTACAAAATTATTTAAACTCCGACTCGCGTCAACCAAGACGAGTGATGTTCCACCCATATGAGGAACGAATTTGGGTAAAACGAGTGCTTCCTAAGCGAGTGGATGTGGAAGTTGCCACCTCCCCACTCGTCTCATTTTTCGCAAATAAAGTCTGTTTAACCGTGGAAATTTACTTTACGGCATGTAAACGCTGTAAACGGCAGATCCGTCCAGATTCGGCTTCCATTCGGCTTTTAAGCCAAATGCGGGTACGGTGTGATCGTTCGTCTTCCGTTTTCTTCCGCCATGTCCTTGAGGCTTGTAGGACAGATACAGGCCAGCGGTATATTGTTAAATCGGCGGATACTCTCAACCACCCCCGTCACGGCCCCCAGCACCTTGCAATGAAGTCGATTCCGATACATTTCAACAAGACTACACAAACCGTCTCGAAGCTAACAACGGTGCTGCTGACCTGGCGCACTGGCCGCGCCAATGGCAAGGAACTCTTTGGTGTTGTCCCGTGTGTCACTATTGAACGAGGCGTATGGGGCGGTGACTCAGGGCAAGCAGATGTACGTTCTTGTCGTTGGAAGTTTGCTCGCTGACGAGGCTCACAATTATTTTCATCCGCGTATTCGTGTATTGCAGCCCACTTCTGGCTTTTACTCTGGCTCTGGACAAATCTCAAAGTCGCAGGTGCTCAGTGAGCTAGAGTTTACCCTTGGCCAGAAAGAACGCGCACTTCAAGCGAATCCCTACGATAGCGTTTCTCAGAACCATCTCAACGTCTTACTACAGGTATGTTGGTTTCCTGCAGTCACGTTCATGGTATAATTTAATCAACCTTCTATTATAGCCGCGCAAACTTGTCGAAGTGGGCGTATCACAGGACGAACTCCGCCAAATCCTTAGTCAGTTGCGTTCGTTCTCTCAAAGCACTGCGCCTCTGCCTCTTGCCCCAGCGCCAACTTCGACCCCGGTATCTACATCTCCGGCGTATAATGGATCATCCTACTCGCGACCGTATCCCCCTGCGCCATCGTACTCGAATCAAGGTTCTCCAGGTTTCCCGGTTCCTGCAGATCGATCATCATACCCTCAACAGCCGAAGACTGAGCAAGTGAATATTACTTCCGTATTGCCATCGTCCCACCTCAACTAGCCTCTTCGACGTCTGCATCCGCACCTGGTCATTCAGCGGCGCCCATCAGCAATATCACCAATCTGTACAATGCTCTTCTCAAGGCCGGTGTCGCGTCTGCTTCTGCAACCCCTACCGGTGCTGGTGAGACGGTTAAAGTAGACGAGAGTAAACTGGAGCCTGTAGACTCGACCAAAACAACGTCCAGGGAATACCGTAGAGCGATCATGTCCCAAAAAGTCAAGTTATCTATTGCCGGGATCACCAAGTACGTCGCCTCCATGCAATATATGTCTCACTGATTAACAACACATTCTTCAAGAACGCGGCTGGAGCTTATTCACTTCTTATACGATCGATTGCCTGTTCGATGTCGCGTCAGTGCTCCGCTGAGCTGATTGAGTTCTGATCGGAACTTAATAGCCCGCTGAGCGTCCTGTGTTTTTCGAATTTGTGTCTCCTTCAGGTATATACTGAGCTGCGCGAGTTTGGGGGCTGCTTGTTCAAGCTCATAGAACGTTCTCGCGATTGTCTGCTCGTCTATACCCGCCTTTGCAGTACCTCCTAAGGCCGAAAAATTGAACGCATCATCACCATCCCCGTCTTCATTACTCGCATCTGTATCAACACTACCTTCATCATCTGATTCGGGCTGGGACTCGTTGCCATCGTGTTGGCGGAATGACAATAGTGGGTAATTTTGCGGTGGTCACGGAAGCTGGGGCAGCCGGGAGAAGTCGAAAAGCATGTGAGGTTTCCGTGTTCTGTAATGCGATGGCATCATTAGCTGACAGTGGAATGGGGATATGCAATGTTGACTCGAGTACTGTACCATTTCGACCACTAGTTCATGGGGTGTGACCCGTGACACCTCAAACACCTAAGTTCATCGGTTCATCAGCTGGTGTGTGCCGTGACGGAAAATTTTTCAGTTCATGACCACTTGTTCATGCCTCCAATAATAATAAAAACAGGCGTTAGGCGTGACCACTATCGAGTACCAAGGCGTAGTATCATTCCTCAAGGCGCCACGATTGTATTTAACACACGCTAGACTCGGTTTTTGCTCCGGCGGATGTAATAGTCGCGTCAGCGCCCGTTTGGGGAAATAGACGCCCTCCTGGTCGCATGTTCATGAACAGCCTGTGACCGTTACGATTTTGCACATATGTTCATTTCAGGGTCGCCTGTGACCCGTGACTGAACTAGTGGTCGAAATGGTACAGTAGACCACTCGTTCGGGATTCATTGACAAGGAGTAAAGCAGCTCGGATATGCTTGCATGCACCGCCCCTCTGCAGGAAGTCTTTGCAACTGCAGCGAGCAGTTCCATCAAGGCAAAGTATGACTCGGTACTGGGTAGGAGATGGTTCGTAAATATTGCTGATGGAGGAGTGGCATGCAAAGGTGAGTTGGTCGTGGCCTTCAAATGTGGGATGACTGATCTGATTGTTCGCCAGCAATGTAACCGCTGCTGCTTCACGTTCGGGATCTGCGGTCAAATATGCAGTTGTCGGGATGACGGACACTGTGAGTGATTTCCTTTCCAACAACAAGGCATCTCCCCCAGGAAGCTGGCGAACCATTGCCGCCCATCGTAAGTCTTCAGCTCTTTGCATAGCACGCTGCTCGAAAATAGATGGCAGCACTTTGGTGATGAGCAGTCGTAACAGCACATCAATTCGAAGGCGCTTTCCGCCACGCTGCCAGCGCTTCAGATGTTTTCGCTTCAGCAAGCCGTTGAATGACTCGAGGTGATTGGTCGTTGGCAGTACCCCCTCGATTGGGCATTTGAGAACCCGTGCAGCGGTACGACGACCGTAGTCGGACCAGCTTTTCCACAATGTGTCCGTCGTCCAATAACCAAGTAAGTAATCATTCAGATGCTGTAGTCCTTTACCTGCAACTGACGTGTGCCCGTTCTCTGCCATAGCTTCTAGTACCTCCGCCTCCTTCTTTATGATTGCACGTGCATCCTCAATGGTGGTTGTGTGAATAAGCATGTCCTCGACACGTGCTAGACGATGTTTGACCTCAATGTAGATAGGTGAGTTTCCCTTCAACACACGGTTTCGATGATTTCGCCATGACTGACGCAAATGAAATTTGCAGATCAGTAGCCATATCTCCGGGAATACCGCCACCAACGCGTTACGTTCCATCAAGTCCGTGTCGGTTATGGCAACATACACAACGAATGGTACACCATTCCGAGTACCTAAGGTTTGCTTCCATTTCGTGAGCAGTTCCTGGATGATCTCCGTATTGTAACCTGCAGCCGTATGTCGATTTCCAGAATGTGCGGAAAAGAATAGGAAGGCAAGAGGTACACCTTTTCGATCTTCATCCATGCCCATCACGATGAAAAGCAGAAGCTTCTTGTCGCAGACTCCAAATGTGCCATCGAGGATAATCTGTGATTTGTGAGCATATTTCCATGCTGCCTCCTTCATCTCCTGTGTGGCCACGCACACCTTCAACCGGTCCTCCTTCTTCGCCCGTTCTGAGTAATAGAAAACAGCCTCCGCAAGCACATGGTTGTACTGAGGAGATTCTTTGTCCAACCACTCGTGCAGGTTAAGGTGAGCTGATTCAGTAACTTTTACACCTTGAAGGCGGTAAAATTGACGGTACAGGGAGCGTGTATCCGCTGATTTCATCAGGAACCGATAATTTTGATACTTTGCAGTATCCTGCCCGTCAACGTACAACCGAGAATTGACCATTGCACGGTTGGTCTCCTGGATATCTGTCAAGGTAACCCCATCTTTCAATTGATCCAGGGCTAATTTGAATACAGACGGATGCAGGGTATTCGGAGGAAACCGCTGGATTTGTGCTGTCTTGCACGCGTCATTGTGTTCGAAATAGCCACGAATGCGAAGAATCTTCTGTGACTCTGCTGTGTAAGTCACTTCAGCATGTGCTAGACATCCCGTGAAATCTACGGGATTGTGACGCGTCTTGTGCCCCACTACTGTGTGGTTGTAGCCGCAGTCACTGCCAGTACTATTTGAATACACTGCAGAAAGTATACTCGAAAGGCTGACACACCATTGATACAATGTTCGTTGAGTAACCTTCCCCTTCTTCCCTGTACTCCTTGACCACTTTATGCTCCAGCGGGAACCCACACTCTCCCGTGCATCCAGGTCCAGGTGTCGTGTACCCAGAGCAATGGCAGTCCCTAATTGACTGTCATCATCCTTTGTATATGTGATGTCCTCTACTTGATTCATTGCATAAAGCTCGTTTATTTGAACTTTCTGTGGTTCAGTTAATGTGAGCTTGTCAATGTACAACTCGGATGCTTGACTTCGCGCAGACAAGCCATTATTTTCGCCACTGGCATGTGCATTGAGGTTAATGAATGATCCTGCTGCATTCCCATGTTGCTGACGTTTTTTAGGCTTTGTAGACTGCGAGATAGGGTCTATCCCAAGTGAGGAGGACAAATCGGAGACGTATGGTAAGTCTTCCTACTTCGTCTCCAAATTGTTGCCACACTCGGCATTCAGGAGGATCCGTGAGCTTATGAGCTGTATTCTTACACAAATTATACATGTATGTGTGTAGAACTTGTAATGGTTATGATATACCTGCCTACCTCAATTAATCTATGTATTAATAGTTGATTAATAGCTGAATTTTCCGCACAGGGGTCAGTGGACGGCGTTGAAAACTCCATGCAAAGGCTCCAAGTACACTCAAGTACAGACTATACTTTAATTATCATATACTAATATGAATACTGAATAGCTCAAATCCCTTGTTTGAGGCATTATATACAAACAACAGCACTTGATAACTGAAGAGACACAGGACGGCGCCACGCAGAAGGATCAGCAGATGGAGTTGCGAGACGGTTTTTGAATGTTATCTGAGTGCTTAGTATGGATTAAAACATGTAGAATATGTTGACGGCACTTATTTTGTGTGTGCAAAGGCCGTGTGTATACTCACACATGGACTTAGCGATGTCTGGACGGAGTCTCGGGCACTATTACACGGATGCCAGGCACCGGCATTGTCACTTGCCGGTCTAATCACTCGTTTTGCCGCGTCTTCTGAAAAAGGAAGTTGGTTGTGCGGG
>Ga0137407_10001463_pt1 | contig 15438 bp, 18 predicted proteins | sample CZOMad2_2_16fung_FD_108410 | JGI IMG/M metagenome (GOLD analysis project Ga0137407, IMG submission 108410) | Vadose zone soil fungal communities from Angelo Coast Range Reserve, California, USA - CZOMad2_2_16fungal (Illumina Assembly) | ecosystem: Environmental > Terrestrial > Soil > Vadose...
AGGGTCGCCAGCCGGAGCCGCCGGCCCGTACCCTGGTCATTCCCCAGGGGTTCACCGCCAACGTCCTCGCCGGACGCCAGCAGACACTCCATCTGGAGACCGCGGGCGGGGCGCGCCAGGAATTCAGCCTCGCCGCCCAGGCCCACGTCGTGCGGGCGATCGTCCGCCTGGTGGGCCGGCTGGCCGAAGCGGGTCCGCCGGCGGCGACCGATCCCCAGGGTCTCCAGCACCAGAAGGCTCTGGCCGCCCTCGCCGCCCGCCCAGCTCTGGTGAGCGTCGCCGTTTCCACCGCGGGCGGCGGCCACCCGGTGCCCACGGGATTCGCCCAGAGCGTCCCGGGGACGCTCACCATGACCGTCCTCATGATGACCCTGATCTACGGCGCCGTCTTCCTCACCCTGGAGAAGCGGCAGGGGATGCTCCGCCGCCAGGCCACCCTGCCGCTGCCCAAGGGCGCGGTCTTCCTCGGCAAGCTCCTCGGGCGTCTGCTCCTCGCCGCCGTCCAGGCCGGCCTGCTCCTGCTCATGGGCCGCTTCGTCTTCGGCCTCTCCCTGGGCTCCTCGCCCGCCGGCCTCGCCCTCCTCCTCGGCGCCTATCTCCTCGCCGTGGCCGCGCTCTCGACCCTCCTCGGGGCGCTCCTCAGCACGCCGGAGCAGGCCTCGGCGGTCGGCTGGATTCTGAGCATGGTCTTAGCCGCCCTGGGCGGCTGCTGGTGGCCAAGCGAGGTGATGCCGCGCTGGCTCTGGCGCGCCTCCCATCTCCTCCCCACCCCCTGGGCCATGGACGGCCTCCACGCCCTCCTCTCCTTCGGCCACGGGGCTGCGGCTGTCCTCCTCCCCGCGACCGTGCTCCTGGGCTTCGCCGCGCTCTTCGCGGTGCTGGGCTCGCGCTTCTTGCGGGTGGAGTGACCTGGAGGAGATCGTCGGTTTGAGGTCGGAAACCTCGCTACAATCTCTCGACCGATGACTCTCGCCGGCGAGGCCACACGGACCGTCTTCCTCTCCTATGCCCGGGAGGACGGGGATTTCGTCCTCCCCGTGGCGCATCTCCTGCGGGCGGCCGGAGCGACGGTTTTCGTCGATGCCGAGGGCATCCCCTACGGCGAAGAGTGGGAACCGGCGCTTCTCGGTCAGCTCCGCGCCGCCGAGCGCATCCTGGTGTTCTGGAGCCTCCACTCCGCCGGCTCCGCCTGGGTCCGCCGTGAGCACACGACCGCGATCGAAGCCGGGCTCCGGGTCGTTCCCGTTCCCCTGGACGACACTCCCCTGCCCGCCGAGTTGGCGAAGCTCCAGGCCCTCGTCGAGCTGGTGCCGCTCCTTCATCGCGCGCAGAGAGGAGGTTCCAACGACGTGCCCGCCCGCGCGCCGTGGCGGCGCTATCGCCGAATTCTCTCCGCTGCGGTCCTCCTATTCGCCGTCCTGCTGTTCCTCACCCTCGGCCTGTCGAGACCGCAATATGCTTTTGAGCCGCCCGTTCCCGACTCTGCAGTGCTCCTCTTCATCGGCCTTCTGCTGGGATTGGGGTTGATGTTCTGGTACAGACGCAGAGTGTCCCGAGCGGCGGTGCGGAGAGTGCCCGCAGAGCTGGAACGGGCGGTCTTACAGGCGGTCTTTGCCGACTGGGACCGGGCGTTCCAGAACTGACACAACCCCGCCACAGCGGGCGACCCCTTCTCCGTGTTTCAATAACCCCGCTCCACCCGCCGCGACAGCGCAGCTACGGGAACGGTCCGGGAACACCACGACGCGTGGGGCTCTGGAAGACCCCCATGCCGACCGCCACCCCGACGCTCCCTCCCGACCCGGCCACCGGCTTCGGCCTCGACGAGCCGGTGGGCGCCATGGTGCAGGCGACGGCGACGATCGAGGCGGGGAGCGCCTTGGCCGAGGACCTGGACCGCCGGTTCAAGGCCGACCGCGAGCTCGACTGCGTGGTGGTGGTCGAGGCCGGCATCCCCACCCACCTGGTCACCCGCGAGCACTACTACGCCAAGACCGGCGGTCCCTACGGCTTCACCTTCTACCAGAAGAAGCCGGCCGAGGCGGTGGCCAAGCCCGATCCCCTGGTGGTGACCGAGGACGTCCACGTCCTCTCCCTCGCCCGGCTCGCCCTGTCGCGGCCGCGGGAGAACCAGTACGACCCGCTGATCGTCACCGACCCCGCCGGCCGCTGCCGGGGGATCGTCACCATCCGCCAGCTGATCCTCAAAAACGCCGAGCTGGAGGTGCAGACGGCGCAGCTGTCGAACCCCTTGACCCACCTGCCGGGGACGGCCCTCGCCCTCTTCCAGCCCGGCGACCTGGCGCGCGGCTTCTTCCACGCCCGGGACGACCGGGGCAACCTGGTCAAGGTCCCGCTCCTGACCCTCTCGCTCGCCGTGGTCGCCAGCCGCACCCTGGGCACGGAGCGCCACCCGGCGGTCTTCTCCCAGGCCGCGGCGAGCCTGCGGCGGACCGCCAAGACGCTGACCGCGGCGCTCGGCCGGAGCGGCTTCGTAGTCCACGGCTGGCGCGACACGGAGGCCCTGGCATGACCGTTGAGCCGATTCCCCAGGCCTTCCCGGAGCCTCTCCTCTCCCCCGCTTCCGTCTCTCCCCCAGCCGCCGAGCGCACCGCCATCGTCGAGCTCTCCGGCGAGACCACGCTGCCCGGCGCGGTGGTGCGCGAGCTGCGCCTGCTCCGGCCGGAGCCCTTCCTCGTCTTCTCCGACGGGCCGGGCGCGCTGCATCTGGTGCGCGCCGACCTCGGGCCTCCGGCGCTCCGGGAGGCCGAGCGCCTCACCCTCTCCGGCAGCCTGGGGAGTTTCGGCATCGCCGACCTCTTCTCGCTCCTCAACATGAGCCGCCGGACCGGCCTCCTGGCCGTGGCGAGCGACGCGGTCCAGAAGTCGGTCTGGTTCCGCCGCGGCGAGATCGCCTTCGCGGCCAGCAACCAGCCCGAGGACCGGCTCGGCCAGATCCTCTACCGGGTGGGCAAGCTGTCGCGCGAGGCGCTCACCGAAGCCGAGCGCCACCTGGTTCCCGGCAAGCGCTTCGGCGCCGTGCTCCTGGAGCGCAAGCTGATCGACTCCGCCGGCCTCTGGTGGGGGATCAAGCACCAGATCGAGGAGATCCTCTACTCCGTCTTCCGCTTCGCCCGCGGCAGCTTCTTCTTCCTCGACGGCAACCTCCTGCCGGAGGAGCTGGCGCACTTCTCGATCGACACCAACAACGTCCTCATGGAGGGCTACCAGCGGATCGACGAGTGGGGGCTGATCCGCGAGCACATCCGCAGCCCGCAGACGGTCCTCACCCGCACCGGCCGCAAGCCGAAGGAGAAGCTCGACGAGCGGCTGGAACGCCTGCTCCGGCTGATCGACGGCCAGAGCACGGTCGAGGACATCGTGCGCGGCACCGGTTGGGGAGAGTTCACGTCGAGCACCTCCTCCTCCTGGAGTCTGCCGGTTCCCAGGGGGGTGGCGGGCTCCCCCGCGCCGACCTCCGCCAGCGCCTCCTGCGCTCCGCTCTCGCCGAGTGGACCGCCTTCCAGGTGGTGCTGATCCACAACCTCCTCCCCGGAGCCGAGGCCGCCGAGCTGGTCTCCTACGTGCGGGCGATCGAGCGGTCCGGGCGAGGCACCTGAGAGGCAGTGAAAAATCGATCCCACGTGAAAGTCCCCGTAGAGACGCCCCAGGCGCTATCGAAATCCTTACCGTTACCGCGCCGTCGGGGCGTCTCCAACGCCGCCGAGATCTCAGGCGTCTCCGGCCTACGGAGACGCCCCGACGGCGGTGGGTTCCAGAAAGGTCCAGGACGGCGGCTGGGGTCGTCTCTACGAAGACCGCGCGGGGTAGGGTCATTTTTTCACAGCACCTGAGGAGAACGACGAGAGTCACTTGGGATCTCCGATCCTGCGCAGGTCCTCGAGCACCTCCCCGAGGGCGATCGTGGTCATCCGCGAAGCCACTTCCCCCGCCTCGCGGATCGCCTTTCCCCGGTGCCCCCGCTCGGGATCGAGCATCCCCGCCCGGATCTCGCCGAGGAGAATCCGCAGCTCTCTCGTCGTTCCTTGGACCCCGAGCGCCGCTTCGAGCTTGTCCCTCACTTCCTCCACCGGGACCTGGATTCCGAGCTCGGCCTTGGAGATCGCGGTCCCCGACACCCCTGCGGCTGCCGCCAGCTCTTCCTGAGTCCAGCCTCGCAGAGTCCGCAGCACGGCGAGCAGGTGCCCCCATTCCAGGGACACCCCCTGCAGGGGGTGTCCCTCCAGGAGCCCTTCCAGGAAACGGGGAGCGGCCTGCGGCGACTCGCTCCCGACCCGCCTCAGGACGTCGAGCTCCAGCCCGAGGGCTGCCCTGGTGAGCTGCGCCGCGGCCTTCCCCGCCTGTTCCACCTCCCGGTTGAGGTGGCGCCGATGCGGATCGCGCATCGTCTCGCGGAGCTCTCCCAGGAGGAGCCGCAGCTCGTCCACCCTTTCCTGGATCCCAAGGGTTTTCAGCAGCTGCTCCTCGACCGCGCTGGAGCTGGGCGCTCCGACCTCCTGTCGGGCGATCGTCGACTTGGCGACCCCTGACGCCGTCGCCAGCTGCTCCTGCGTCCAGTCGCGCAAGGTCCGCGCCACCGCGAGCAGCAGCTTCCACTCCAGACCCGCACCCGCCATCGGCTCCTCCTTCCAAAGTCTCGGCGCCCAGCGTAGCGCAGCCGGCCGCCAACGAAGCCGACGACAGGGAGACGCCTCTTTTTTCGACGCCTCGACACCACTTTCCGGAGTACGCTTGTTGAAATGACATCTCGCGCCACCGCCGGCTGTCCCAGAGGCAGCTCCGGTTGCGCCAAACCGAAAGGAGAGTCACCCCATGTCCCGCTCGCGTTTCGTCCTCACCCTGCTCGTCGTTGCCCTGCTGTCCGCCGTACCCGCCCTCCCCCAGAGCCGCCGTGGCGAGGCTCCCCCCCGCTCGGCCTCTTTCTCGGAGGCGTTACAGGGGTTCCTGCCTGGTTTTCTGACTCGATTGTGGGCGGAGGCAGGTTGCGGCTTCGATCCGTACGGTGGGTGCCTCGCAGTAGCCGCCCGCCCGGCCGTAAGACCTTCTCATAATACCGCCGTCTGGGCCGAAGCCGGTTGCGGCGTCGACCCGTACGGGGGCTGTTCGGCACAGCCGTCGAGCGGTGGAGGACACTAGCCGCCTCACCCTCCGGGGCCGGAGTTCCTCCGGCTCCGGTTTAATACGCTGCGGCCTCGAATCGAAGCTCTGGCGCCCGCCGCGCCCGCTGGAGATACTTCACGATCTGCAGCACCAACTCGACCGTTAGCCGCTCTCGCTCGGCCGCCTCGCGGAAGAGTTCCAGTGCCTTCTGGGCTTCCTCGTGAATCCCTTCAGCGATGAAGATAGGTGCCATCTCCCTGGCAAGACGCTTCACCGTGCTAGTCCGCCCCTGCTCGAGATATGCCTTCGCCAGCTCGACCGACACTAACGCTGCATCGTACGCGTTTCCACGGTCGAAAAATTCCTTCTTAACCTCGGAGAGATAAGCTATGGCCTCCGCCACCCTGCCACGACCCGAGGCCACGCGCCCGAACAACCACCGTACACGTACCTGATTATCTGCGCTGCCAGTTCTTACAGCCAGCTGCGCCACCTCCTCCAGTAGATCCTCACCCTCTTCATATCGATCGAGAGCACAGAGGTTCACCACTAAGTTGTAACGCAGGTAGAACATAAGGTGAGGTGGCGTATCTTTGGCAGCCGCTTGCAAAACTCGGATCGCCGCCTGAGGATCGCCCATCTGCTCCAGCACGAACCCGTGGTTCAGCTTTAGATACGGCTGCTCCTTCTTCGTCGCCACGCGCAAGGCCTCATGCAGCAGGCGCAGTGCCTCCGGGTATCGGCGCTGATCCCGTCGCAGAGATGCCTCCAATCCCAGCACCCGGCCCGCATCCAGCAGGCCATCGGGATCGCCTGTAGCGCCCGCCTTCCAGAGCGCGGCGCACTGTTCGAAGGCCTCGTCCGCCCAAACGAACTTGTTCCACGCTCGCCGCACGTTCCCGATGTGCCCCCAGCAGAAACCTGCCAGGCGCATCCGAAACAGTTCCTCCATCGGCGCGATCTCCGCGATGACCAAGGCTGACTCCGCGTACTCCGCCGCCCGCTCCCGGGAGCGCCCGACGGTCTGAATGCTCTCCTCACAGAGCCACTCGGCCAAAAACCACAGGTGGCAGCCGGGATCCGCGCGCACCACCTCGACCAGGTTCTCCCGGTCGAGCAGGTAGCCCCCTATCTCCCGCACCGCCGCCCGGTCCCTCGCGACCTTGTCCTCCACCCAGACTCGTACCGCCGCTTCGCTGTAGAAATCGCGGGAGATCCATGCCATCTCCTCGCCGAACTCCCGGGTCCGCCCGATCTGCTCGGCCGAGATCCGCACCGGACCTCGCCACTCGTCCGCGACCTCCTGTTGGAGCACCTCCTCGGCCGCCGCCAGGACTCTCCCCACCGTCGCCGGTCGCACCCCCATGGCCGTCGTCAGGGCCTCCAGGACCTGCCCGCCAGGCTCCTCCGGCTTGCCCCGCTCCAGGGTCTGAAGCCACGACTTCGTGTACCCCGTCTCCGCCGCGAGGTCTTCCGGCTCGATACCCAGAAGCTCGCGGGCGAAAGACAGGACCGCGCTCCCCTTCGCCTTCGGCTTGTTGCCTGCCATTCGACAGTTCCTCTCCCTTCGCTTGAGCGCTGGGATTGGACCACCTCCACATTCTGGTGTCAAGGCGCTGAGTTTGACCGCTTTTTGCTTGATTACGCTCTGCCGACGAGCGCCCTTCGTACCCTCTCTCCAGGTACGAGGACACACCCCATGCGAAAACGTCTGCTTCCCGAAGAGGCCCTCGCCCTGGCTCGGGTCGCCCACGCGATCGGCGACCTGCTGACCATCCAGGCCCGGCTCGCCTCGCTGTCGACCGCGTCCGATCTCGGCCTCGCCGAGATCCTCGAGACCGCGCGCCGGGCCTCGGTCGAGCTGGCGCCGGTCCGCGAGCGACTGGCCAAGCTCGCCGCCGAGCTCCCCGCTCCCCCCACCGATCTCTCCGATGCCGAGCTGAGCCCCCTGGAGCTCACCCGCGCCAGCCTGGAGTGCGTCCTCGCCGACCACCTCGACCCGGCGATCGCCACTCTCGCCGCGCTGCTCTTTCCTGAGGAAGCCCGCGGCCCTGCCGACGACGGAAGCCCCGTCCACTGAGCATTCTCTCCCGCGGCGGTCCGCCGGCGGACCCCTTCGACGCTCCGCAACTCCGCCGACCTCCAGAATGTGGTGTCATAACGCCTAATTTTTATCCATAAGGCCGTCCTTCCACCCCTGACCCTTGGATCCCGCTACTCTGCTGCCTCAAGAGGACCGCTGCCGGTCGACGCCATGATCCCTTGTCCAAAGGGGGGGAGATCCACATGATCGAGCCGTTTGCCACCCGTCTCACCCGGTTGCGCGAGGAGCGCCAACTCAGCCAGAAGCAGCTGGCCGCCCGCATCGGCTGCCCGCCCCGCTGGATCAGCCGGTACGAGAGAGGACCGCAGGTGCCGCGAACGCCGGAGATCTACCTCCGGCTGAGCGTCGCCCTCTCCGTGAGCCTCGCCGAGCTGCTCGGCGCACCACCGACCCCTGGATCGCCCGCCGACCCGCGGCTCGCGCCGGCGCAGATGCCGGCCCTCCTCGCCATCCTCGACGCCGCGCTGGCCCTGGCCGACGCCGATCTGCCGCCCGAGGATCGTCAGGCCGCGTACGATGCGCTCCGGAAGCGGCTCGAGCAACTCTGACCGCGCACACAAAAACCGGGGGGCCGTACGGCCCCCCGGATGCTTACGGCGGAGACGAGCGAACAGCTACTTGGCGGCGGTCGGCGGTACCACCGGATGGGTCTCCGGGGTGGCGACCGCCGTCCCCGGGGTGCCGGTTGCGGCCGGCGGGGGACTGCTCTTGCGCTTGCGGATGGCGACCGGCTTGAAGCCGTACTTGCCCAGGATCGCGTCGGTGAAACCGAGTTTTCCCTTGAGATTCGAGCCGATGCGGGCCCGGATCTTGTCACCCTCGACCAGGGCCTTCACGAGCTGGCCGCTGGCGACGCTCGCCTGGCTGCGCAGGTCCTCGCGCTGGGTCTCCAGGGAGCGAGCCTGGAGAAGCAGCGCTTCGAGAGCCTTGAAGTCCTCCGCGATGTGCGGCATATCCGGGAGGCTCGACTTGACGTTGGTGAGCAGCACGTCCCAGCGGGTGGTCCGCTCGGCGGATGAATTTCCTTTCACGGGCATGACGTTTCTCCTCTATACTGTCGGTTGTCGATGCGCGGGAGCGCGGCTTGCGCCCCCTCGCGTTGGGGTTTCGAGGGCGGGAGACCCGGTCCAGGGGTTTTCCGCCCGCACTTCCTCTTCTGCTCGCTCACGGTCAACCCAGGGTGCTGATGCGCCGGGCCATCGCCAGGTCCCGGCGGGTGATGCCGCCGGCCGCCTGGGTGGTGAGCTTGCACTCCACGGTACCGCTCTGGATGGTCACAGCCGGTTGGTGGCCCCCCTTCGCCGCCAGCGCCAGGACGAGCTCGGCGAAGGCGAGCGGCGCCCGTTCGTCGGCGAACTTGAAGGTGCGGACGAGGGACTTGCCGTCCCGCGACTGCCGCCAGCTGGGGAGCTTCGCCAGCCCGTCCTGGACGCGTTCCGGCTTGAGCCGGGTAACGGCGCGGGGGCGAGCCGAGTTCTCTCGGGACGGCACAGAGCTCTGCTTCGAGGTCGACATACTTTCTTCTTCCTTCCTGCGCGATAATCGCGCTTCCACCTTGAGCAAGATTGCCCATCGGTGGGACAAACCGTGAAACTCCGGATACGGTAGTCCCGTCCCTGGGGCCGAGTCAATAGTCTTTAGGCTAGAAAAATAGTCAGAATTTGACTCAACCCGATCAGGGCATTCCCTCGAAGAGAAATGCAGGAGGCAAATGGCTCGATCGGGGCGGTGATGCGTCGGTTGGAGCGCTGCGGGTCTGGATCTCCCACTCCTGGCTTGAAGCTCCCTACTTCTTCGGCCGATTGCCCGGCTTCCGGCTCGTAGCTCCCGACTTCTGGCGTGGAACTCCCCATCTCTCGCCGGAATCCCCCGCTCCGAGCGTTCAGCTCCCCATTTCTGGCGTGGAGTCCCCCCGTCTCTCGCCGGAATCCCCCGGTCCGGGCGCTCAGCTCCCCATTTCTGGAGTGGAGTCCCCCCATCTTTGGAGTGGAGCTCCCCAGTATGACCCGCTGATCGGCACTCCGCCGGCGAGAAGTGCGCTACCCTCGCCAGGAGACGAGGGTTACAATGGTCAAAAGCATAGAAGCAGCCGTAGCAAAGCTCAGGACAGATCCTGAACACCCGGTGACGGCCGAGATCGACGGTCTCGTCCTCGAGGTCCGCGACAACGGCCGGCGAACTGCCGCCGACCTTTTCCGCGAAATCGAGCCCCTGGACGACAACTCCGCAGAAGAGATGCTGCTGGCTATCCGGGAATCCAGAGAAAACGCCAGGAAGCTGGAAGCGACTGAGGAAGATGGCCCGGACCACTTGGAGCTGAACCGGAGTCGTCCGCGGTCACGAGCCGAACGATGACATTGGTGCCGAGCGCGATCACCAGCGTTCCCGCGCGCCGCGGGCGATCCCGGCTTCCATCTTCTCCTCCAAGCTGCGGGATGGACCCACGTAACCGGCGCAGCCGACGAGGTCCTCCAACGTCGTCCGAGGGAGATCCTCGGCCCGGCGCAGGACGACCGAGTTCCTGTGGTCCTCGACGATCAGCTCCATCCCTGCGGTCCAGCCGTGTCGCTCACGAATCTCTTTCGGGATGATGAGCTGTCCCTTGGCGGAAAGGTGGGTTACTGCCGACCGAGCTGCGGGTTTTGGCATGATCTCCTGTTCCCTCGCGCGCAGGGTAAGACGAGGGTACGATAGCCTTCCAGGAGATTCCAATGATAACTGACCCGATTGTAGAACAACTGCACAAGCAGCGCGAAAAATACATGGAGCGTTTTCAGTATGACTTCGACGCGATCGTGCGCGACATCAGGGAGCACGAAGCGTCCTACCCGTCGCCACTGCTGGAACCTCCGGCATCGCCGGCGTCCAACACGCCGGTGCAGCGGACTCGCTTCGCCCGCCGCTGAACAGATGCGCGAGCTGCCGCCGGACAAGCAAGCAGAAGTCGAGGACTTCGTGGACTTCCTACGGCTCAGAGACGCCGAGCGCGAGCTCGTACGCGCGAGCGCCAAGCTCTCGCAGCACGCATTCGAACAGGTCTGGGACAATTCCGAAGATGCCGACTACGACCGCCTATAGGTTCCGGTAGTCCCGCGAGTCCTCAATCCATCCGCCGATTCCCGGCGAATCCACCGAGCAGCGATTCTCGTCGAGGTCTTCTGAGAGGCTGTGAAAAAATCGCTCGCACGCGGAAATCCCCGTAGAGACGCCCCAGGCGCTATCGAGATCCTTGCCGTTACCGCGCCGTCGGGGCGTCTCCAACGCTGCCGAGATCTCAGTGTCCCCGGCCTGCGGAGACGCCCCGACGGCGGTGGTTCCGGGGAGGTCCCGGACGGCGGCTGGGGGCGTCTCTACGAAGGCCCGTGAGGTAGGAGACCGATTTTTTCACAACCTCTGAGCAGGGGACACGGCGGTTTTGGCCAGCAGTAACGGCGCGGTAGATTTAGACCTCCCGACCTTCAAAATGGTACCAGAGCGCTCCGGTCGCCGGCGCCGCATTCTTCGCTATACTCCTCACAGGCAGGGCCGCCGGCCTATGCGGTCCGCCGTTCCACATCGGGTGTTGTCGTGCGAGTTTTCGTCACCGGAGCAACGGGAGTCATCGGGAAGCGGGCCGTCCCCCTCCTGGTCGCGGCCGGGCATGCGGTGACGGCGGTCGGTCGCACGCCGGAAAAGCGGGCCGCCCTGGAGCGGGTGGGAGCGACCGCGGTGGCGGTCGACCTCTTCGATCCCGCGGCCGTCCGTAGCGCGGTCGCCGGCCACGACGTGATCTGCAACCTGGCCACCCACATCCCTTCGAGCTCGCGCATGCTCCTCCCCTGGGCCTGGCGGGAGAACGACCGCGTCCGCCGCCTCGTCTCCGCCCATCTGGTCGAGGCGGCCCTCGCCGGGGGCGTCCAACGATTCATTCAGGAGTCGTTCGGTTTGATCTACCCCGACCGCGGCGAGGCGTGGATCGACGAGAGCGTACGGCTGGAGCCGGCGCGCTACAACCGCTCCGTGTTGGACGCCGAGCGAGCGGCGGCGCATTTCACGGAAGGGGGACGAACCGGGATCGTCCTCCGCTTCGCCGGCTTCTACGGACCTGACTCCCCTATCCTGCTCGATATGATCAAGTTTCTGCGCAAGGGATGGTTGATGCTCCCCGGTCCGGCCGACGCCTACTGCTCCTCGGTCTCGCATGACGACGCCGCAACGGCCGTGGTGGCCGCGTTGGGGGCGCGCCCGGGGGTCTACAACGTGGTCGACGACGAGCCGGTGCGCCACCGCGAATACGCCGACGCATTCGCCGCGGCCCTGGGCGTCAAGCCGCCCAAGCTGCCACCGGCCTGGATGACCCACCTCTCCGGCTCCTTAGGCGAGACTCTCGCGCGATCGCTCCGGATCTCCAACCGGAAGCTGCGCGACGAGTGCGGCTGGGCGCCGAAGTTTGCGAGCGTGCGGGGTTTCGGGCGAGCTTTTCGCGGGCGTCCTGAGTGCAGCACGCCCAGAGCCGCGACGATCAGGAGCCTGGCAAGAAGTAGGGTTCCGGCCGCGCCGCGCGAGGTGCCACCTTACTCGATCAGTCGCTCCAGGATCGCTTCCGGAACCAGCTGGCGTAACTCGGGATGTTGCTCGAGAAGCCGGGCGATGTCGGCCAGATCCTTCTGCCGCTTGCTGGCACGCCGGCTGGGATCGCTGGCGGCCCAGACCTTGCCGCGCATCACGTCCCCCAGTCTCGCCACTGGCAGCCGGTGACCGAGGACCTCCCGCACCTCAGCTCGCGCCGGGAACCCCTCATATCGGGTATCGACCTGCAGTTGGATGCGGAGGTCCGAACCGGGAGCAGACAGGTGCACCGAAGGCTCGAAGCGCTCGACGCGAATCGGTGGCCCGAACAACGCCCCGAGGCGCTCGAGCTCGCCGGGGGCGAGCGCGAGATCGAGGTCGAGGCTCACGACCGGCTCGGCGTACGCGTTGACCGCCTGACCGCCGATCACGCAGTAGTGGGCGCCGGCCTCCTCAAGGATCTCAAGCGTCTGCTCGAGGAGATCCGCGTGATCCAGGGTCACCGTTTTCCAGAAGGTCGCCGCCTGCATGGGAAAGCCCTCTCGTCACTATAGCATCCAACCGTCCAGCTCCGGCGTGGCCTCGAAGACGCTGGCTCCCCCGTGCTAGACTCGGGGGACATAGCGCTCCGCCGGGCTCCTGGGCTCGACTTCCGCGCCGGGGCCCGGAGGAGGGAGCCTCCTGAACGACGAGGATCCGACCCAGCACGAAGGCGGCGCACCCCCCCTGCCCGGCGCCGTTCCGCTCCTGCTCACCGGCCGCACGGTCTCCCACTTCCGGGTCACCGAACCCCTGGGCGGCGGCGGCATGGGCGTCGTCTACCGGGCGGAGGACACCCGGCTCGGCCGCACGGTGGCGCTCAAATTCCTCGCCCCGGAGCTGGGGCGCGATCCGGTCGCCAAGTCGCGCTTCCTGACCGAGGCGCGGGCGGCCTCGGCCCTGGAGCACCCCAACCTCTGCACCATCTTGGACGTCGGCGAGACCCCGGAGGGGTTGCTCTTCCTCGCCATGCCGCTCTACCAGGGCGAGAGCCTGGAGCGGCGGATCTCCCGCGGCCCCCTGCCGATCGAGGAGGTCTTCGACGTCGCGACCCAGGCGGCGCGCGGTCTCGCCAAGGCCCACCAACAGGGCATCGTCCATCGCGACGTCAAGCCGGCGAACCTCTTCCTGACCGAGGACGGCACGGTCAAGGTCCTGGATTTCGGGATCGCCAAGCTCACCGGCGAGGTCGGCCCCACCCGGGCGGGCGCCTTCCTGGGCACCCCCTACTACATGGCGCCGGAGCAGACGCGGGGCGAGGAGGTCGACGCCCGGGCCGACGTCTGGTCGCTGGGGGCCGTCCTCTACCAGATGCTCGCCGGCCGGCAGCCGTTCGTCGGCGGCAGCAGCGCGGCGGTGATTTACTCCGTGCTCCACGAGGAGCCGCCGCCGTTGTCGCGCCTGCGCCCCGAGGTGCCGCGGGAGCTCGAACGGATCGTCTCCCGCATGCTCGAACGGGACCCGGAGCGGCGCTACGCCGATGCGGACGAGGTCCTCTCGGAGCTGCGCCGGGCCCAGGGCCTGGCGTCGACCACCCTCACCCAGCGCCCCAGCGCCAGCGGCCGGCGCCGGGGCGGCCGGGTGGCAGTCGTGGGCCTCGGGCTGCTGGCGGTCCTCCTGGGGTGGTGGTTCCTCGCCTGGCGCCACAACCGGGAGGCGTCGGCCCCACAGCCGGGCATCTTCCTCCGGCTGACCGACTACCCGGGCAAGGAGATGTTCCCCAGCCTCTCGCCCGACGGCAGTTTCTTCGTCTACGCGAAGGCGGTGGAGGGCCACTCCGACATCTTCCTCCAGCACCCCGGCGGCAAGCCCTTGAACTTGACCGCCGACTCGCCGGCCGACGAAACCCAGCCCGCCTTCTCCCCCGACGGCCAGCAGATCGCCTTCCGGTCGGAGCGCGACGGCGGCGGCATCTTCCTCATGGGGGCGACAGGGGAATCGGTGCGGCGGCTGACCGACTTCGGCTTCAACCCGGCCTGGTCGCCTTCCGGGCGGGAGATCGCGGTCGCGACGGAGGGGGCGTTCGACCCGGCGTCGCGCTATTCGCGCAGCCAGATCTTCCGGGTCGACCTGGCCACCGGCGCCCGCCGTTCGCTGGGCGTCGCCGACGGCCTCCAGCCCTCCTGGTCGCCACACGGCTGGCGCCTCGCCTTCTGGGGCCTGGCGCAAGGGGCACAGCGGGCCATCTGGACCCTGCCGGCGGAGGGTGGCGCGCCGGTCACCGTGGTCGCCGACGCCTACTACAACTGGAGCCCGGTGTGGTCGCCCGACGGCCGGTTCCTCTACTTCGCCAGCAACCGGGGCGGCAGCATGAACCTCTGGCGGGTGCCGATCGCCGAGCGGTCGGGCGAGGTGCTCGGCAACCCGGAGCCGATCACCACCCCGTCCGAATGGAGCGCGCTGCCCAGCTTCTCCAAGGACGGCCGCCGCCTGCTCTACGCCACCAACGACGATCGGAGCTTCGTCGAGCAGGTGCCGTTCGATCCGGCCGGGGGCCGGGTCAGCGGCCCGCCGGCATTGGTCTTCGAGGGGGCGCGCTCGATCCAGAGCTGCGACCTCTCGCCGGGGGAGGGGACCTGGCTGGCCCTGTGGGCCGGTTCCCCCCAGGACGACCTGCTCCTCGTCCGGCGGGACGGCAGCGACCTGCGCCAGCTGACCGACGATCCGGCGCACGACCGCGCGCCGCTGTGGTCTCCGGATGGGCGGGAAATCCTCTTCTACTCGGATCGCAGCGGCAAGTACGAGGCCTGGACGATCCGGCTCGACGGCAGCAAGCTGACCCAGGTCACCCACCTGCCGGCGAACGTCTTTCAACCCACCTGGTCGCCTTCCGGCCGGCAGATCGCCTTCACCTATGGACCCCAGGGGGCGAGCGTCCTCGACCTGGCGCATCCGGAGAGCCTGCGGGCGCTGCCGAAAGTCGAGGACGGCAAGGTCCTCGCCCGCGTCTCCTGGTCGGCGGACGGGCGCTTCCTGACCGGCCAGCTGCTGCGTCCGGACGAGTCGCCGGTGCCCGGCGTCGTCCTCTGGTCGCTGGCCGACAACGCCTACCGCCGCCTCACCGGCACGGGCGGCGACCCGGTGTTCTTCCACGGCGGGACGCGGGTCCTCTTCACCGAGCCCGCGGCGATCCGGCAGGTCGAGATCGCGACCGGCGAGGTGCGCACGCTGCTCACCCCGCCGCCGCACTCCTCCTACGTGAAGGCGAGCGTCGGGCCGGGAGACCGCATGCTGTGCACGGTGCGCACCACCGACGAGGGGGACGTCTGGATGCTGTCGCTCGACCGCGCGGCCGGACGGCCCTGAGGAAGGACCCACATCGGGTCGGGGGTAACCGGCGGCAGCGCTCCCGTAAGCGCCGCCGCGCCGTTCGATCTCCCGCGCCCTATTGCTGCTTCGGCCCGATCGTCCCGCCGCCCCCGCACGTCTGCGCGATCGTGGGTCGTGTCTCTGTGATCCCCGTACAACAGACCGTCCCCGCCGTGCCGCCGCCGGCCGCCCAGCCCAGAGTCGGCGGGTCGAGCTGCCGGATCGTTTCGCGGTTCAGCTGGATGCGGCGTATCTTCTTTTTCATGTGAACCCTCGCTTTCAGATCAGATCAGACCGGGCCTGGCATGGCCCGAGCC
>Ga0137407_10001464_pt1 | contig 15421 bp, 13 predicted proteins | sample CZOMad2_2_16fung_FD_108410 | JGI IMG/M metagenome (GOLD analysis project Ga0137407, IMG submission 108410) | Vadose zone soil fungal communities from Angelo Coast Range Reserve, California, USA - CZOMad2_2_16fungal (Illumina Assembly) | ecosystem: Environmental > Terrestrial > Soil > Vadose...
CTTGCGGGACAGATCGCCGTTCGCGATCGCCGTCGTGACCTCGGCGATGTTGCGCACCTGCGCGGTCAGGTTACCCGCCATCATGTTGACGTTGTCGGTCAAATCTTTCCAAGTGCCGGCGACCCCGCGCACATCGGCCTGGCCGCCCAGCGCTCCTTCCGAACCGACTTCGCGCGCCACACGCGTCACTTCGGACGCGAAGGAGCGGAGTTGGTCCACCATCGTGTTGATGGTGTCTTTCAGCTCCAAAATTTCGCCGCGCACGTCGACGGTGATTTTCTTGGACAAGTCGCCGTTCGCGACCGCGGTCGTGACCTCGGCAATGTTTCGCACCTGGCCGGTCAGGTTGCCCGCCATCGAGTTCACCGAATCGGTGAGGTCCTTCCACGTGCCCGCGACGCCTTTCACGTCCGCCTGGCCGCCGAGTTTTCCTTCCGTGCCGACTTCGCGCGCCACGCGAGTCACTTCGGAGGCGAACGAGCTGAGCTGATCGACCATCGTGTTGATCGTGTTTTTCAGCTCGAGAATTTCGCCTTTCACATCAACGGTGATCTTCTTCGAGAGATCGCCGCGCGCGACCGCCGTGGTCACGGCCGCGATGTTGCGCACCTGGCCGGTGAGATTTCGTGCCATGAAATTCACGGAATCGGTGAGGTCTTTCCAAGTTCCAGAAACGCCTTCGACGCGCGCCTGGCCACCGAGAATTCCTTCCGAACCGACTTCGCGCGCCACCCGGGTGACTTCCGACGCGAAGGAACGCAGCTGATCCACCATGACGTTGACCGTGTCCTTCAACTCGAGGAACTCGCCTTTGACGTCGACCGTGATTTTCTTCGTCAAGTCGCCGTTCGCGACCGCCGTCGTGACGGTCGCAATGTTTCGCACCTGCGCGGTCAGATTGCCCGCCATCAGGTTCACGTTTTCCGTGAGGTCCTTCCAGGTGCCGGCGACGCCTTTCACCTTCGCCTGGCCGCCGAGCTTACCTTCCGTGCTCACCTCGCGGGCCACCCGCGTCACCTCCGACGCGAACGCGCCCAGCTGATCCACCATCGTGTTGACCGTCGTTGCCGTGCGCAGAAATTCGCCCTGCAACGGCCGGCCTTCGATTTCCGTCGCCATCGTCTTCGACAGATCGCCTTTCGCGACCGCGCCAATGACGCGCGCCATCTCACTTGTCGGGTGCACCAGGTCGCCGATCAATCCGTTGACCGATCCAATCGCCTCCGCCCAGCATGCGCCGACATCGCCGATCGACGCCCGCTGCGAAATGCGTCCTTCCTTACCCACTACCTGTCCAATCCGGTCCAGCTCCCGCGCCAGCCGCTGATTCATCCCGATCACGTCGTTGAAGCAATCCGCGATCTTCCCCGCCATCCCCGTCCAGTCGTCCGGCAACCGGACCGAGAAATCGCCGTGTTTAAATGCGGCGAGCGCGCTGAGCAGTTGCTTTTCGTCCAGGCGGTCACCGCCGCGGCGGGATCCGTTGGCTGCCGCAGACGCCCGCGGCGGTGGTTTTTGTTTGGGTGTCGCGGTCTCTGTTGGCGGCCGCGGCGGAGCCGTTTTTTGTTTTGTCTTCATACGTTAGGCGGTTTTGAAAAATTCCAGCGGCCGAACCGGGCCGCCGGGGAAGGCCCGATGCGAGAGGGAAAAGAAGCAGCAAATAATATGCTCTGGCAACCTGACGTTGCCTGCGCGCAATTTCGTGAAAGCAGGGCCGGTCACAAATTTCCGGGCCTTGTCGAGGGCCGTTGTCTTTTTGAATCGGTTTTGCCCCACCGGTTACGCGTAAAATTTCTTCGGAATTCGTTGGCGGGCTAGGATTTGTTGGTAGGGCGAGACTCTGTCGAGCTGCGAAGGTCGCGATACCCGCCACGACCAGCTCGACGGAGTCTCGCCCTACCATTGACATTCAGCCCCCTCCCGGAATACGACTCGGCGCGTGACTTCCTCTGGAGGCAGCCGCAAGGAACTCGACTCGATGGTCGTCGAGATCGAGCTCACGCTTTGCAGCATCATCCAGGGCGTGGCGCTCTATTTCCTCGTCGAAAACGCCCGGGCGGTCGTTTCGATGGGCCAGGTCTCAGCGTGGCCCTACGTCGCGACTGGTCTCATCATCATCCTGCTTTTCTGGTCGCGGTCGCTCATCCACACGCTCACCCTGATCCGCTGGCCGCTCGAGTTCGTGCATAACTTTTTTTACGTCGCGTGCACGCTCGTCGAAGCGCTCGCCTTTACCCACTTGAGCGACCCGTTCGCCTGGTTCGTTCTCACCGCGGTCTACGCGGTCGTCGTCTGGACGCTCTTCGTTTACGACATGCGCATGGTCGCGTTGCGCGGGCGCGACAGCGCGGGGCCGGTCGGGAGCCGTCTTTATTCCCTGGTCGGCGCGGATCAAATTCTCAACATCCGATTCCTGATCCCGCTGATCTTTCTCTTTAACGTCGCGAGCGCGGTCGCCATTCATCTTCGCCCCGATTTCTTCCTCGGTCGCGGCGGGCATTACTTTCTCATCGCGGCCCAGGGAATCGGGCTCGTCGGTTATCTCATTTACGTGATTCGGACCTATATTCGGTTTCAGCCGTTGATCACGCAGACGCGTGAAGAATGGCGCGCAGCGTCTGATCAAACTGCTCGTTAGGCCAAACCCCGCGCCCGGTTTTCCAGCGGGAGTAATTCGGCGTAGATCGAGTCGTGGACTGGCGTCGCGATGCCGGTCTTTTGGCCGAACCGGAGGATCGCACCGGTCTGCGCTTCCAACTCCGAGGGTCGGCCTGCCATGATATCGCGTTGCATCGATGAAGTCGTCTCGGCCGGCTGAGCATCGAGCATCGCCAGCGTTTTGCTGATGGTTTCTGCGTTAAGATCCTTGCCGTGGGCTCGCGCGATCTGTGCCACCTCCTCCAAGGCGGCCACCAGGCGCGCGCGCAACTCTGGCGACGACCGAATCGGCCCGATCGGCAATCGCGTCACTGCTCCCAGCGACCCCCACATGATGAACAAAAACTTTTCCCACATCGCGACCCCGATATCGCGGGGAATCCGGCAGCGAACCTCCGCGGCCACGAAAGCGTCGCGCAGTTGTTCCAGACGCTCAGGGTTTCGCAACGGCTCCAGCTCGCCGAACTCGATCGAAGGTTCCGCCCAGTAATGATCGATTTCCCCGGGCCCGATCGCCTCCGCCACGATCCGGCATAATCCGCCGGCGACTCTCCCAGCTCCGACAACTGCCGCCAATTGCGCCGGTGTCTCCATTCCGTTTTGGAGTGGAACGATGACCGAATCGCGTCGCGCCATTTTTTGAACGGCCGCGGCCGCTTCCAAAACCTGCCAGGCTTTAACCGCAACCAATACAACTTCCGCGTCGATGTCCGCCGCCTCATTGGTCGCGGCGACGCGCAGTTCGAAATCGCCCTTGATGCTTTTGACGCGCAGCGGTCCGGCGCGCAACGCCTCGAATGTTTTTCCGCGCACCAGAAAAGTCACGTCGTTGCCTGCGGCGGCCAGCCGTCCGCCAAAATATCCACCGACTGCGCCGGCGCCAATAACTGCGATCTTCATTCGCCGCCGGGCGTCTTCATAATTCGGCGCCGAACCGCATTTCGTTGGTCGCGATGAAGCCCATCCCTTCATAAAGAGCGCGCGCCTGATCCGAAGCGTGCAAAACAAGCCGGTCGAGTCTTTCCTCGTGCGCCCAGCGCAGGATTTCGTCCATGATAAAACTCGCGGCGCCGCGCTTCCGCCATTCCGGTTCGGTAAAGACGTTGAGCACAATCGCGTGCCGGCCCCTGGCGAATTTACCATCACGCGATGGGCGACACGGATGCGGCGGCACCTGGCGAAGCTGCACTCCGGCGCCCGCTACAATTAACTCCGGCTGGTCTTTTGGAACGGCGAGCCAGCCGATGTATTCACCGCTCGTCAGGCCGCGTTCGGTCCAGTTCTGCGAAGCCGCGAGAAAATCATCGTAGGCTTCGTCGGAGATCTCGCCCATGTCATGGAACATTCGGGCGCGATGCCGCGCGACGACGGCGGCGTCCTCGACTGCCGCCCGGCGGATCAAAAACGGCGCGTCGATTTGATAAACCACGTTCAACCGTCCCGCCTTAACGCGCGGTTCCATGCGCGCGCCGTCGATTTTTTCCATCGCCTTTTGGGAGCGCAGATTTTGCGGGCCCACCAGGAACACGACATGCCGGACAAACCTGAAAGCGTGGCGCAGCATCAGGTCTTTCATTTCACGGTTGTGCACCCCGCCCCAGGACGCGCGCGCCAGAAACGTGTATCCGATTTCAATCTCGCTCCGCTCCTCGTCGTAATCGATGAAGCGCGACGACCCGATGATGCGTTCCGTTTTTTTGTCGATTACGACGAAGGCGCCGCCGCACTCCATGGCCCCGCGAAAATATTCGCGGAAAACATTTTCCTGATAGCGGGTCGGCTCGGGATGCTGTTCCCAGATCAGCGGATCGGACGCGACAGCAAAGAGCGCTTCCCAATCATCGTCGCGCAACGGCCGGATCAACAGCGATTCGCCCTCGAGAGTGGGCTGCAGATCGAAAGCCATGTGGTGCGTTAGCCGTTGAACATCTCTGGCAACTCCAGTTGCCCCGAGCCCATGTAACAACAGCTTCCGCCCACATGCACGGCCGTGATTTCGTCGCCGGCATGCCGAATTCGGATGTGCAGGAAACTCGGGCGACCCATTTCGATTCCCTGTTCGCTTACGACTCGCAGTTCATCCGCGGAAGCGAGCACGTTGTGGCGCACGAGATAACAACCGAGCGGTCCGCTCGCGCCGCCCGTGGCCGCATCCTCCGCTACACCGAGCAACGGCGCGAGCATGCGACTGTGCACGCCCGAGCCGGGAAACTCGGTCTCCATCGTGAAGACGAAAGTGTTTCCCGCCGGAGTCTTCAATCTTTCCGCAACCTCGATTCGGAATCGAATCCGCCGGATCGCTTCGAGTGTCTTTACGGGAACGAACAAAAACGGCACTCCGCACGAGACGACCTGGATCGGCAAATCGTCCCGGATCGCCCCGGGTTCCAGCGAAAGCATTTCCGCGATCGCCGTCCGGTTTTCGATGGGAGAACCAAACTCCGGCAATGGTTGCTGCATCTCGATGAACGACGGCTCGCTATTTTTCCAATCGATCGCGACCGGTATCGGCCCGACTCCTTCCTCCAGAGTGATCGTCGTGCGTCCGGTCCCCGGCCTGACGAGTCCGGCGCGCGTCAGCACGAAAGTCGTGCCCACAGTCGGATGGCCCGCCATTGGCAGTTCCGCCGCCGGCGTGAAGATGCGGACGCGGAAATCATTGGCCGGATTTTGCGGCGGCAGCACGAACGTGGTCTCCGATAAATTAAATTCCTTCGCGATCGCCTGCATCAACCCGTCGGACATTCCTTTGCCGTCGAGAAAAACCGCGAGGGGATTTCCGCCGAAGGCGCGATCGGTAAAAACATCAACGAGATGATAGACGCGTGAGTTCATAAAATTGAGTTAAAGCAGATAAGCGCTGGCCGCCAGAGCCTGCACTCCGCGCTTTGCAACGGTTTCGCGCCTGTCTAAGCTCGTCCCGTGCTTCTCGAAAAAAACGGCAGCCGATCGCTCACCATGCCTCGAGCTCTGACGATCGACCAGGTGATGGTCGAGGAGCGCGCGGGCGCGTTTGCCAAGCGGAGCATCAAGACCTCGGCGAAACTTTCCGGTCTGAAGATGGCCATCTCGATGATGGACCTGACGACGCTGGAAGGAAAAGACACGCCGGGAAAGGTCGCGTTCGTTTGCCGGAAGGCGATGCAGCCGATGGACCCGCGCTACGAAGTCCCGCCCTGCGCCGCCGTCTGCGTCTATCCGAATCTCGTCCGCGCCGCGAAACGGTTTCTCGGAAATTCCGGCGTCAAAGTCGCGTCCGTCGCCACCGCGTTTCCCACTGGCCTGATGCCGCTGAAATTGAAACTCCAGGAAGTCCGCAGCGCCGCCCGCGACGGTGCCGATGAAATCGACATGGTGATCGATCGCGGCCAATTCCTCGCCGGAAATCACAACCGCGTTTTCGACGAAATCGCCGCCGTTAAGGAAGCGTGCGGCGCCGCCCATCTCAAAGTCATTCTCGAAACCGGCGAGCTCCAGACCTACGACAACGTCCGGATCGCCAGCGAACTCGCCATGCGCGCCGGCGCCGATTTCATAAAAACCTCGACCGGCAAAGTCACCCCCGCCGCCACCATGCCCGTCACGCTGGTGATGCTCGAAGCCATTCGCGATTACTTTTACGAGACCGGTATCCGCATCGGCATGAAACCCGCCGGCGGCATCAAGACCGCCAAGCAGTCTCTCGCCTATCTCGTTATGCTCAAGGAAACCCTCGGCGACGACTGGCTCACCCCCGATCTCTTCCGCTTCGGCGCCAGCACCCTCGCCAACGACGTCCTCATGCAGATCGCCAAAGTCGTCGACGGCAACTACCAGAGCGGCGATTATTTTTCGCTGCCCTGATCAGCCTCAGCGCGCTCTCGTTCCATCCGGGCTGCTTCCTCCTGGTTTCTCCGGGCCTTCGCTGCCTCTACGATTTCCAGGAAATGCCGTTTCTGTTCGACGGAGAGCGGTGTATTGGCGACCGCAGTTCGAGCCTCGTCAAACTCGAGACTTTGATTGTGCAGCATCCCGCCAAGCAGTCGATCGCGAAGAACGGGATCAGCCACTTGGAGAACCGAGGCGATTTTTTCGGAAGGCGATTTGTCAGTCGGCACGAAGTATTCGTCCGCGGCGGCTTCGCGGACCACCGGCGGCAATTGCTGGATCCAGGACAACAAATCGGCAGAGGCTCTCTCGTCGTTGCCAAAGAGACGACCGACGGCTCCCTGCCAATAAGCCGGCGGAAACTCAGTCATCCACGACGCAATGGCCCGCGGCGTCATGTCGGCGTCGCCGGTATCCTCTTTCTCGAGGAGGATAAGACGACGGAATGCTTCCTCGAACGCCTCCGGCCTTCTGTTCTCGGGCAAGCCGTCGATGAACTTCGTCGCTTCATCCTTCGAATCGCAGTATAAATTGCGGAGGATTGCGCTGATCGCGATGCTCATCTCTGGATCATCAACATGAGCCAGCGTGTACGACACCGCCGCGGCGCGGTCATTTTCGTAAAACCCTTCGACGAAAGCCTCGCGATCTTCCCAACCAACAGTTTCCCGTTTTTGTTCGATCCATTCTTGTGCCGCTTTCGGATCGACCGCTGCCCAGCTGGAAACCAGTTGGGTCGTCGTGTAATACCGGGCGCGGCTCATCTCCTCAAAAGTATCCTTGTGATTTTCAATGAATCGAATGGCGGCAACCGGATCGATTTGTCCCCATTGCGGCAAGACGTCCGTAACATAATCGCGCTTTCCGGTTGTCCGATCCTGCAAGCTAAGAGCCAGTTCCGCCATTGACGGCAGCGCAAAGCCAGGTACGGCATCGACCGCGGCCCCCAGCGCCAGTCGGAGCGATTTCTCGTCTTTTATCGCATCGATTGCTTTCGCGGCGGCCTCGGGGTCGAACTGAACCAGAAGCTTGTAGAACCCGGAAATCGCTGCCCGCCGTCGCGGACCGTCCGGCATCGCCGCCAGGTCACGCGCCCATTTTTCCCGCGCGTCTCCCGGCGCAGCCCGCAACGCTTCATAAAACTCCGCAAATGGCAGCGCGAAAATATCGGTGGCGGCGAGTTGCTGATATGCGGTCTCAACCGGTTGAGCTGTTGCCGAAGCCGCTGCCGAAGCGCGATCATCCAGCTTGCTCTTCGCGGCAAGCGCTCTTTCTTCGACGCCGCGTCCGGTGAGAAATCCGCCCAGCGCACCGACGAACAAAACCAATCCGGCAAACAAACGAACCCTAGCGGTCATTTTCACGCTCCTCGATCAATCCCCGCAAATACGCTTTCTGTTCTTCCGAGACCGGGAGTTCATTCACCCTTTGTGTCGCGGAGAGCGCGCCCGGAGCCGTTGTCTGAAAGTGGCGGAGTAGTTCGCCCAAGGTCGCGTCCCGCAGCCTGTGGTCGCTGATCGTTAGGCCAAGCTTGATCGCCTGATCTGGCGTCTGATAATCGGACGTGGCGGCCCGGCAGCAACTCACAATCGCGACGTCTCGCATCTCCGGAGGCAGCTGATCGAACCACGCTCTCGCGGACGATTCGTCATCGTTCAACCAACCTTGCGCGACCGTGCCAATGCTTTCTTCCCACCGTGCGACTGGCAAAGTAACCATCCACCGCGCGATCTCGCCGGGAGGCCGTTGATAATCCGGAGGACGACTGAGATTGACGTCGGTTACCTTGGGATTGGTGACATCGGCTATGTTTTTGACGGCCGCTTTAGCCGTCTCGGGCGGCAACAGCAAAATCAACCTTGTCGCGTCCTCCTTCGCTGACCGGACGAATTCATAGACTAGCTCATTGGTCGCTGCCTCAAAGTTTGGCCGTTGTTGATTCGCAATTGCATAATCAATCGCCGCTGCGCGATCGACCCGGCCCCAACTGGTAAGCAACGCGCGGAAAGCATCCGCCGTCTGACGCGATACATCTTCCTCGAGCCAGTTTCGTGCGGCGCTCGGATCGATCTCGCCCCAGTTGTCCAGCAGCGAGGCGACGCGGCCGGGCTCGTCCGAAAAGGTGATATCCATGCGAAACGGATTTTTTTCGACAAACCGGCTTGCTGCGACCGGATCGACGCGACTCCAGTTTGGGATGAGGTTGTCCTGGGCAAAGCCGCGGCCCGGATAGGGCAATTGCGCTGTCATTTCCGCGAGGTCCGCCCAAATGGATTCCGGCGCGGCTTTCATCATCCCATCGATCGCGGCGTCCCGGGCGAGGAGATTTTTTGCGTGGAGTACCGCTTCGATGGCGGCCCGATGATCGACCTGCACAAGACTCTTGAAGTAAGCGCCGACAGCAGCACGCTGCCGGGGGCCCCGCGGCATTTGTTCCAGATCGTGCGCCCAAGCTAGCAGTTGCTCATGCGAAGCTGACTTGAGCACGTCATAAAGCTCGGAGAAGGGAACGGTCGCAATCTCGCGCACGGTGATCTGGCTGTGGTCGCGCTTCAGCAGCCTTTTCTTCTGCGAAACCGGATCGGCTGGCGGCTGCGTTGTTACCGAAGCATCACTCTTGGGTACCAGCGCAGCATCGACGCTCTTGCGGCCGGCCTCAAATCCGCCGATCGCCAGGCCAGCGGCAAGAAGGGTGATAATTCCGATCTGGGTTCTCGTGGAGATCAGCAGAGTTGGAGGGCCGGGCATGGGCAGTTCGCCAAAGTATTCATAAAACCCGTCGCCCCGTCGACGGCAAGTACCAAGGAGGGGCGCTTTCCGAACCGCCCCAAAACACAACGGCGGTTTGTAAACCGCCGTTCCTTGTTAAAGAGCGCGAAGATCGCGCGACATTTTGCGTGCGGTGCGGCGGTTGCCCGGTTAAGAACAAGCCATGGCGCGTAAGAAATCGCGGTCGGATTTGGTGGTGCTCTCGCGGAATGCTCCAGCTACGCACGAGCGGGTCGCGTTGCCGGTGAGCGAGCGGCATCTGAATTTCGGCGATCGCTGGGGGTATGCGCCGGCGCCGGAGGCGCACGATTACATCAAGCTCCAGAAGCGGTATCCGCTGTTTATCGGCGGGAAGTTCGTGGCGCCGAAATCCGGAAAATATTTCGATTCGATCAATCCGGCGACGGAAGAAAAGCTGGCGGAGATCGCGGAGGCGAATGCGCGCGACGTCGATCTCGCGGTGAAAGCGGCGAGAAAAGCTTACAAGAAGGTCTGGAGCAAAATGCCGGGACGCGAGCGTGGGAAGTTTCTCTTCCGGATTGCGCGCCTGATTCAGGAAAAATCGCGGGAGCTGGCGGTGCTCGAGACGATGGATGGCGGCAAGACGATCAAGGAAAGCCGCGATATCGATCTGCCGCTCGTCGCGGCGCACTTTTTTTATTACGCGGGCTGGGCGGACAAGCTCGATTACGCATTTCCAGGAAGGACCGCTCAGCCGCTCGGCGTCGCCGGACAAATCATTCCCTGGAATTTTCCTTTGCTCATGGCGGCGTGGAAACTGGCGCCGGCGCTCGCGGCTGGTAACACCTGCGTCCTGAAACCCGCCGAAACCACCAGCATCACCGCGATCCATCTCGCGGAGATTTTTCAGCAGGCGGAATTGCCGGATGGTGTGGTGAACATCGTCACCGGCGCGGGCGAAACCGGCAAAGCGATCGTCGATCATCCGGACGTCGACAAGATCGCGTTCACGGGTTCGACTTCAGTCGGAAAAATTCTGACGCAGGCGGTCGCGGGAACGAAGAAGAAGCTCACGCTCGAGCTGGGCGGCAAAGCGGCGAACATTATTTTCGAGGACGCGCCGATCGATCAGGCAGTCGAAGGCATCATTTCCGGGATTTATTTCAACCAGGGTCATGTTTGTTGCGCGGGCTCGCGGTTGCTCGTCCAGGAAGGCGTGTTTCCCGCCGTGATCCGCAAGCTGCGCGATCGCATCGCGACCTTGCGCGTTGGCAATCCGCTCGACAAGAACACCGACATCGGCGCGATCAATTCGCGGATGCAGCTCGATAAGATTTGCGAGCTGGTCGACAGCGGTCTCAAGCAGGGCGCTGAGCTGGTGCAATCGAACGCGAAACTCCCCGCGAAAGGTTACTGGTATCCGCCGAGCTTTTTCACCGGCGTCACGGCGTCGCATCGGATCGCGCAGGAAGAAATTTTCGGCCCGGTCCTGAGCGTAATGACCTTCCGCACACCGGAAGAAGCGATCGAGCGCGCCAACAACACGCCCTATGGATTAAGCGCCGGCGTCTGGACCGACAAAGGAAGCAAGATCTTCAAGATCGTGAACAAACTCCGGGCCGGCGTGGTCTGGGCGAACACCTACAACAAGTTCGACCCGACGAGTCCGTTCGGCGGCTACAAGGAAAGCGGCTTCGGCCGCGAAGGCGGCCGGCACGGCTTATTGCCGTACGTCACTCTAATTTAGCCAACCACGCCGTAGTCCTGACGTAGGCGGGTCGGCGGCTACAAGGAGAGCGGCTTCGGCCGCGAAGGCGGCCGGCACGGTCTGCTGCCTTATGTTACGCTAAGCTAGGCGTACGCTTCAATTTGTAGGGCAACCGCTCCGGTTGCCCGCGTTTCCATTTGGCAAGCGGAGCGCTTGCTCTACAATCTTAACGATCGCGCCGCGCCTTGGCGTCGCACGAAAGCCGCGTCACATGTCACTCGTCACTGGCTCCCACGACGATGTGAAGCCCCGACCTCCTTTAGTGTTCCTTAGCTTACGGTTATAACTCGCTTAAGCCGATCGTGCGAAATTGGAGATGTGATCTTCCAACGGCCACGATGTTTCTGTACCTGGAAGTAGTCCGACTCATCACCTACTTTCAGCCAACGGCCCGTGTAGACAGTGGCATGGTCAGCGCGATTTTCGTCAGTCGCAATTTGCCAAACTGGCTGTTTGATGTCGGGCCTGGCTGCGACCAACGCTTTGATCTCCCGAATATCATCCCGAGAAAGCAAGGACGAGAAAGACCCTGGCTGCATTTCGCGCCCGATGGCCGCATGTGTGCACCCGACGAACAAGCAACAAACGATTAAGGGCGCACAGTCTTTTACGCGCTGCCTCGCGCTAACCAAACACTCAACGGCAACTTGGTATATGGATAATAGGTGCACGGTCATAGCCAGCCGTTGACGTAATTAACTGACTCAGCGCCGAGGATGGGAACTCCCGTTGCTTGGTGCGCGGCGTCAATTGGCGGCGTTTGCAAGGCGATGCGACTACCTGATTCTCACTTCCCTCTGTGAACCAAATACTAACTCCCGATCAAGATGTTTTCTTTCTTCAACCGGTCGTGTTTGATTGGAGAAACAACTTTCCAGCGTCCGTTGTGCTTTTCGACATAGAAGTAATCGGATTCGTCGCCCGGATTTATCCAACGACCGGAGCTCACTTTTGCGCGATCCCGACGACCTTCCTCAGTTGCGATCTGCCAAACGGGCTGTTTGATGTCACGTCTTGCTTCAACCAGCGACTTGATTTCTTGAATATCACCACGGGACAGTAAAGGCGAGAAATCATCCCAGTGCCTTTGTGTATCGGTTTTTTGGTGCGGCGCATGAGGCAAATTGAAACATGGCCAGGCTTACACATATATATCCCATTACCGAACGTTTGACAGGGCCTCTTCGATTTGTCATAAGTAGAATTCTTGTTGTTCGATGATTTTTTATAGCTTGCCAATCACGTGGTTGACCGCTTCAGCACGCCTGTCTTTTGAACTGTCCGCTTTCTTGTGGTGCGATGTAATGAGAGTAAACCGCTGATCACCTGTTGAAATTAAAGCGGATAATCTTCAGTCTCGGAAGGGATACAACATACGTCATATCATTGCCATACATACTACCGCCGCCTGTTCTCGCGTATGTAGACTTACGCTGCTTTGGGTCGTCAGCAATGAACGCAACTTGCAATTCGTTACGATGCCGCGTGAGTTCAATCTGGTAGTGTTTCAGCTCCGCGCGTGGATTTAGTCGTTTAAAGTGCGTGATCGCCAAATTAGCTGCGGCGAGCTCCTCTGCTCTAAGACTAATTATGTCGTCCGCAGACGCGGCGTCAGCACACAGGATTCCGCCGACAGCAAACAGCAGTAGACACAACAAACCGGGAGAACGCCTAGCGCCTAATCTCTTATTCCCCGATTTAACGCCTGATGGTCTTTGAGAAAGCATATCTCTGCCGATCATTGGTAGTCATAGTCTTCCATTCACAAAAAGTCACTGCTTCGGCACCAACGCTAGGGATTCCTATCACTTGATGCGCCGAGTCAAGGCGCCGCCGTTTGTGCTCTCTTTACACCAGCAAGAAAAAGACGCTGGCACACCGGACATATCCGTACCTTGACTGGATTTTGGTAATAACGTGATCGCATCGGCTCGTATTGACCCGCATTTGGATAGCGCCGCATAAGTTCGTAGGAAAATCGCTCCGGGTCGGTTGGCACCGATTCCGACATGGCATACATCGTGATTGTTTGAAGCGGAACATGATGAAGGCTGCATTGCCCTGATTCCAACGATGCCTTCCGCACCGTCCTAGCGCTATCCCAGGAAGGGGCGCAGGAGGCGGTCGAGACTGCTACTGCGATGAGGCAGCGGAACACTAAGGTTTTTGCATTCTTAGATAGACACTTGTTCCACGCATATTTCGCCAGCGCTATTTGGTGCAGGTTCATAGTCTGCCATTTACGTAATTCACCGCCTCGGCTCCGAGACTTGGGATGCCTGTCGCTTGGTGCGCATTGTCAACGTCTTCTGTCAATGCCTGGGACCGACCATTTTTTCGGCTCGTTCGATGTAGTAAGAGGCGACCGCTGAACATCTGTTGAAATCAAATCAGATAACCTTTAACTTTGAAACCGAGACAACATACGTCATCTCCTTGCTATAAATACTGCCCGCCGCCAGTTCCCGCTTCCCTATGCGTGTCATTGCATGGCAGGGATGAGTTGGAGATTGACTCCTTTGCTTTTGGCCAACGCAATCAATCCGTCAGTATCAAGGCTTGGCGGATAATCGAATTTGGATGGCCAAGTGTACCAGAAAACGTAACTGCCTTCAGGCAGCGAGCTCAACGCTTGTTTGAGTTCGGAAGTGCCACATCTACCTCCCCACTTGCTAGTCCAACTGTGAATTGTACGACTGGCCTCAAAATTATACATGAGCTTGAAACAAACATTGCCGGACCGCTCTTCCCATGTGAATAAACAGTATTCTCTATAATTAACGGGAATAGGTGGCGATGCTTTAGGTTCTGCAATTAATCCTCCCGTGACAAAGCCAACTACGAACGCGAGCACAATCGCCGCGCCGACACCGACGTACAGATGATGCTTCATAATATCGGCGACGATGCAGATGAGTCCCAACAGCATCGAACCGAACACGGGAAGACCCGTCGACGAATACACTCCTGTCCGATCGGCGGCAAACAGGCCAACCGCTACGAGAACAAATACGAGCCCGACGATCGTAAGCGTGTATTTTCGCGATCGGGCCATTAATGCGAACATTTTTACATCACTTAAGAATTTAATTGGACCTTGATCAACATTTGGCAACTTCAGGCACCATAAATGTGTTATCGCTACTGCTTCACCAAAGAGCGCTTGACACGGCCGGTAACCAAACGGCTCATATCGCCTGCCATTCTACTCTGCTTCTATGGCATCCTAATAAACACTCCGTTGCGGTCATAATCTCCCATTATAGTAGTTTACCGCTTCAGCCCCTAGGCTCGGGACCCCTGTCGCTTGGTGGGTCCTATCAACCTCCTTAGCGTCTGGCGGGGATGCCATACCCTCTCCAATTGGGCCATAGCGAGGAACGTTTGCGTTGGCTCCATTTAGATTCTCAAAATGTCCCGTTGCAGGATTCAGTCGTTCAATCTTGGCCCCTTCCTCCCATCTGGCATCGCGTGTGACGGCAGTCGACGGTCTTACAAGGTCCACTTCGCCATTGGGCGTAGTTACTTGTACCGCTACTCCTGAATTGTTGGCAGTGCGGACGTCAGGAACGGAAAGATGCGATTTTGTGACCTCGCTATTTTTGTTATGATTATGTGTATGAGAATAAACCTGCGAAATTTTGCCGGGAAAATTACGACCTGTCAAGGTTCGTCTATCGCCGTCTGTATAAGGTTGTGACATACCGGCTTTTCCGTTTTCTTTGTAGACGGTTGTTCCAAACTCTGAATGGTCGGTCATGTTGATGAAGATCCGACGCAGGGACCACCCTTCAGCTTCCCGCGCGGCTAGGTTTTGCGCAGATGCTCGCAACGACCAAGATTCTGTTTCAGAATCAATGACGGCCCAGTCCTGCCCCATTGGATCAATGCGATTCACGGCATTGTTGCCACAGAAGCGATAGATGTTGGCGGCGTCGCCCTTGAAGCCGATCGGGTCGGGCTGGAGGAACACGCCCATCGCCGGTAACTGGACGCGGTTGCGGTAATCGTTCAAACCCGTCTCCTGTGTCCAGAGCTGGCCTTGGAAGAGATGGCGGAGGCCAAGGCTTGACGAGCCCGTCGGGTTTTCGGGTGACACACCTCTCGGGTTGCCGGCGGCATCGTAGAAATACGGCTGGCCAAACGCGCTGTAATTGTAGCGCTCAAGCAGATTACCCGAGCCGTCGGTGACGTGAGAAGTATTACCAAGGCTGTCCTGGAAGTAGAAATAGCCCATGGTCACGTTCTCGATGATCTGGTCGCCGGCGTAGAGGCAGACATTTATTGGGACCGTTGCGGCACTGGTCTGCGACTCGTTCGCCAAATCCATTCCGCCAATATTGGCAGAATCCAGCCCGCCCAATTGCGTGCACTCCGTGCCCGGTGGGCAGCCTTCGA
>Ga0137407_10001465_pt1 | contig 15416 bp, 13 predicted proteins | sample CZOMad2_2_16fung_FD_108410 | JGI IMG/M metagenome (GOLD analysis project Ga0137407, IMG submission 108410) | Vadose zone soil fungal communities from Angelo Coast Range Reserve, California, USA - CZOMad2_2_16fungal (Illumina Assembly) | ecosystem: Environmental > Terrestrial > Soil > Vadose...
CCACTACCAAGGTGCGCGGTGAGGGCATCGGGTTCGCCGGCGTGGGGATCAAGATCGGGCTGCTGGTCTCTGAGGAGGTAGTGACGGAGACGCGGCGCGGCCGCCACCACGCGGCCACGACCTGGCACCTCTCCTCGCGTCACCGGGCGCCGTGGAAGTGGATCCCGCCGCCCGGCCTGGTCGCCGACCGCGGCACGGCCGTGCGCCTCCGAATCAAGAACCCGCTCTCGCCGCTCCTCGACCCCGGCTTCATCGAGGCGGCGCTCCGACGCCACTTCCAGCCGCTGCTCGATCCGGACCTGTCGGAGATCCTGGCCGAGCACTATCCTCGCGGCGTGCGCTTCGCCGTCAACGGCCGGCCGCTCGCGCCCGAAGCGTGGCAGGCGCCGGAGCGGGCCCCCATCGCGGTGCGTCTGCCACGGAGGCGGAAGCCTGCGGCGTCGGGCTATCTGGTACGCGACCGGCTGCCGCTTCGAGAAGAGCGCCGCGGCCTCGCCATCAGCACATTCGGGAAGGTGATCAAGCGCGGCTGGGAGTGGCTCGGCCTCGCGCCGTCCTCGCCGGACAGGGTCGGCGGGCTGATCGAGGTGCCCGCGCTGGCCCAGGCGCTCACGCTCAACAAGGCCGACTTCATCCGGACGGGCCCGCGCGGCGCCGTCTACCTCGCCTACCGCAAGGCGATCCAGGAAAGCGTGGCCCGCCAGCTCGCCGAATGGGGCGACCTCCGCGAGGAGGGCGCAGAAGCGCGCCGGCGCGCGGCCCGGCCCGTGGAGCGCGACCTCGAGGGGGTGCTCGTGGACCTCGCCGAAGAGTTCCCGCTTCTGGCCGCGCTCGTCGAGCGCCGCGCCGGAGGCCAGCGCGTACTGCCGACGGGCCGGGGAGCCGGCGCGTCCGAGTCCGCGGCCGGTCAGGCCCCGCTCACCGTTGCGCCGGCCGAGGCCGCGCCGGATGCGGCGGCAGACGCCGGGCCGATCAAGGAGCCCGCGGCACCCGCGCCCGGCGTGGCGGAGCCCGCCGCGCCCTCGTCATCCGAGGTGGCGGTGCCCTCGGCGGGCGGCACGCGCAAGCCGGCGCGCTACGGGCTCAGCATCCAGTTCGAGCCGCGGCCAGACGATCCGGAGCTGGCGCGCCTGGTCGAGACGACGATCTGGATCAACGAGGCTCATCCGGCCTACGGTCGCGCGACGGCGTCGCGATCCGAGGGCTATCATATCGCCCTCGCCACGGCCATGGCGCTGGCCCCACTGGCGGTGGAGCCGGCGAAAGAGCACGCTTTCCTCACGACCTTCCTTGCCGCCTGGGGCGCGGCGCTCGGGCGGCGCGGCGTCCGGCGGCGGAAGTAGCCGGGCGGGGAGATCCCCCTCTCCCCTCTCGGGAGAGGGTCAGGGTGATGAATAGAGTGGTCTAGGACTTGGCGGGCAGCCGGTTCTGCATCGCTCCCAACCACACCTCGAGGGTGGCCAAGTGCCCCGGCAACCTCTTGAAGATCGCCTCGGCGAGGCCCTCGTTGTATGTGTGTGCGGTGAGGTTTCGGTCATCGGCCATCGCGAGGGCCTGCTCGGCCTGAGCTGACTGCAGCAACCCTGCCTCGTGACAGGCACGGATGGCCGATTTCGGAGACCCGGCCTCGACGCCTTCGACCACCGCAAGGAAGCGCTGAGCGGCCTTCCAGGTGGCCTCGAAGCTGTACTCGAAGCGCTGGATAGCCGCGTCGCGCTCGATCTTGGTGGGCGAAGTACAAACGGCGAGCTCCCGAAGCGTGGCGGCCGCCTGGCCGGCGACGCTTAGGCGCTGCCGGAGGCGCTCCACCGGATGCCCTCGCGGCGAACGCGGTCGCGAAACGCGGCATCCGTTTCGGCCAGGTCCACCACGTCGACGCGATTCGGGATGGTGCTCTCTTCGAGGGCCTCCCGCAGGGAAGCGAGCAGGCCCCGAGGCAGCGGCTCCGCCGATTCGATGGCTACGTCGATGTCGCTTGTGGGGCGCTGTGCCCCGCGGGCCCAGGATCCGAAGAGATACACATCGGCGGGGGTGTGGCCGAGGGCCCGGCAGACGATGCCCTTGACCCGCTCGAGAAGCGCTGGGTCCGCAACGGTCGCAGGCGATCTCCGATGAGCCATGGGGCTATTGTAGCCGGGCGAGCCTTCTCACCGGCGCATCTCTTCCACGAGGCCAATTGGGCACCAAAAGCATTTCGGGCGCTCCCGACACTCTGGGAGCGCCCGAAAAGAGTGGTGGGCCGTGGAGGACTCGAACCTCCGACCCGCTGATTAAGAGTTGTCCCGAACCACGTACTCAAGACACCCAAAACAACCTAGGCGTAACAAACCAAAGCGATCCGGACTAACTGGAGGTCCTCCTAGATCGTTCTGGTACGGGGTGTTCTGGTAGCAGCGTGGTAGCAGCCTCGAGCGATGACAATCGTGCGACTGAGACGAGGTCAGATGGCGGCTGTAGCGACGGCGTGAAGTAGTGCAGCTCAAGCGCGGTGGTTTGCGCGGCGGCGGTGCCCAAAGGCGCCATCACGTCAAGCGAGAGGCCAGCTGCTTCATCACATCTATGCGCCGGGCGCGAGGTAGATGTGCCAGGGCTCCGGCACACCCTTGAGCGTCCGCACGCCGCAGTCGGTGAACTGGATGCCTGAGCCGCCAACGAGGTCGCGAACGGTGCCGGAGACGAGGATCTCATCGGCATTGGCGAGTCCCCCGATACGGGAAGCGATAACGACCGCGATGCCCCGGATCGCCTGACCGTCCAGCTCCACTTCGCCCGTGTGGATGCCGACTCGCGCCGCGAGGCCGAGCTCCCGATCGAGCGCGCCCATCGCGTGCGCGAAACGGATCGCTTCGGCGGGCGCGACGAAGGTGGCGAGAAGGCCGTCGCCCGCCGTGTCGACCTCCGCGCCGCCGTGCTCGAACAGAAGCTTGCGGACCTCGATGTAGTGGTGCGTGAGAAGATCACGCCAGGCCGCGTCACCGATCTTCACGGCGAGATCGGTCGAGCCGACAAGGTCAAGAAACAAGATGGTGCGGAGCGCACGTACGTCCTTCACGCGCGTCCCGACGCGTCCTTCCAGTTGAGCCGCCTTCACTACGCGGACGCCCAGCCTCTCGTTGCCAGGCTTCAATGTGACGGTTCGGGCGGCAGCATTCGAGAACTGCGCCTCGACTGCGACGTAAGTTTCGGACATGAGCAGGAGCTCGCCAGGGTGTACGTGCTCACGCAGGCTCATGACTTGGTTCACGACCTGACCGACAGCGGTGTAGTCGCTCGTCTCTCCCTGGCCGACCCTCCCAACGAAGGCGACCCCGCTGCCCACTACTGCACCCACAAGCGGCTCGTCACCCCAGAAGCTAGCGAGTACGCGGATCACCTCGAGCGCCACCTCAACCGCGCGCCGCTCGTGCTCCTGCTCGTTGTACGGCGCGCCGAAGAACGCTATGACCTCTTCACCGAGCAGCTTATCGACGGTGCCATCTCGCGCAATGACGGCGTCGGTCGCGCGCTCGTAGAACATGTTGAGCCGCTGCACTACTTCGGTCGGCGGAAGCGAGGCCGTGGCCTTGTTGAATCCCGTCAGGTTGATCGCTAGGAAAGAGATCCTGGCCTCTCGACCGAGAGGGTTGAACTCGTATCAGGTCGTACAGAGGCGCGGATTCTTATGGGAGGGCCGGATAAGGAAGAAGCGGTGACCCAGCGAGAACAGGCCGCCGAAGGGCGCCCAGCAGCGCTTGCAGCGGCCAGCGGCGGGCAGCAGCCGGTTGAACCACCTGTAATACGGGAGTATCCAATATATCCAAGCCCACTCGCGTGGAGGGCGAAAAGGCATACCGGCCAGAATATCCTTTCGGCCTTGGGACAGTGCCAGGCCCGATCAGTCAGTCGAAGGACTCGCCCACACCGTGCCGCTTATTCCGGCACCGCCGCTCGCGGGCCGTTTTACGGGACCCGGACCTCCGGTCTCGTGGAGGGCGGTGAGGCTGTTGCTGGATACGACCCGGTCGCCTGGGCGGGGCGGCGCCACGCCGCGTAACCCAACCACGCCCATGCGATGGCCACTCCCCACATCCCCACGTACCCGTACATCCTCAGGAGCGTGCTAGACGCGAGCCCGAAGTCGGTACCGAAGAGCAGCGTCACCGCGAGGGGTCCCCCAACACCAAACAACGCCGTCGGCTGGATGAACGCAAACAGCACGGCTGCGCCGCGGGGTAGCACTCCGGCCCGGAAGGCCCCAACGCCGAAGAACACGGCGCCGGTGCCAGAGAGCAGCGCCGCCAGCAGCGGGTGCCAGGGTACGGGGGTCGAAGGCGCTACGATGGCGAAGAGATTCTCTACGCCTATGAGGAAGAGTGCCAACGTATAAAGCGCGGCCCCGAACGCTACTGCCCATCCGCCCCGCGCTGCTTGGGCAATCGCTGGGAAGGCCACGCAGATGAGCACCGCCAGCCCTAGGGTCAGCCAGTGGTTCAGGAGGGCGAGATTGCCGGTGGGTTCCGCCACAGCACGGACATCGGGTGCGGACATGTACGGAAGTAGAAAGCTCACGGGGATCAACCACGCCAGGACAAGCAGCACTCCGGCCGGGATGCTCGCGAGTGAAAGCCAGCGCCCTATGGTAGTAGGCATCGTCCACTCCTTCTATTGTCGTTGGCGAGGACAGACCTAGGGCTTATAGAGAGAGGCCCCATTTCTGGACCCCATCGCACGGGCTTGTCAAGTGAAATCGGCCGAGTTCGCCTAGCCCTTTTGTGCGCAGTATTCGTTACTCCTGTCCACGCGAACGATTTGTTTTACACCACTGCCGGGGCTGGGGCGGACCTGATCGTGATCCAGGTACAGAACGTCAATAAGACCACCACCACGCTCATCGGGCCGATGGGCGGAGGCTTCTGCGCTTCATTGGCGCTGTCACCGTGGGGAACACTGTACAGCATGTGCGGGGATCTTTTCGGAGTCCAAAAGCTTGCGACCATCGATCGGGTAGACGGACACGCAACCTTGTTCGGCATGGGCGTCAGCGGGCTGGCGGTCATGTCCCTGGAGTTCGGCCCCGACGGGACCCTGTATGCAATTGGGAACTGTAACCCGGGTGCTACGGAATGCACCCCTGGCCCGCCAACTTACAACTCACTCTACAAAGTTAACGTGGGGACCGGGCTGTTCACCCTCATCGGTCCGACTGGCGCCTCGCTATTTTTCATGGATCTGGCGATCGACCGCGACGGGAACATGTACGGTGTGACGTCCACCCTGTCCCCTTCTGGGGGCCCTCTTTCCACGTTGTACCGCATCAACCTTGCGACCGGGACAGCAACGAAGGTCGTCGATCTGGTGGGAAGCACTTCTCTTATGGGGCTGTCGTTCGACCGGAAGAACAACAAACTGTATGCGACCAACTTCTACAGCATTAACTCGGCTCTCTATCTAGTCGACATCAAAACGGGTTTTTTGATACCGATAGCCACCACGGGTTATGGTTTTTCAAGCAATCTGGTGTCGGTACCAGAAACGAATTGAAAGCTGCCCATTTCAAAAACTCGATAGCGCGGGTATCACCACTTCGCGTTGAACTCCTGGATCACGTGTTCCTTCGAGAGATTCAAATAGATCTCCGTGGCCGCCAAGTGGTCGTGCCCTCCGAGTTCACCTGGCCAAAGCTCCAACGGAATGTTTCTAGAGACAACTCTTCGAGGCAATCCTGGTTATCATCTCGGCTTCTACCGTATGGTTGAAAACGCCAAGCCGCAGTTCATCAAGGAGAGGGAGAGCGGATCTCCCTCTTCTCATCCCTTACCCATGCGGGGTGCGCGGGCGCTCTTCAAACCTGCCGTGTAGTTCGCGACGGCCTGCGCCAGCTCACTGGGCCGACGCAGGCCGTCGCGTCCGGGCAGGAGATTCCCAGCTCGGCAGGTGAAAGTGTAGCCGTCGTTCAATTCTCCTCCCCACAATCCCCGTCGAAATTCGTCGGGCTTTCGATAGTGATCCTATGAAGCGCTTGCAGGCGCCACAGAACTGCAGCAGCAATCAGAAACTGAATCGGCTAGCGACAGTGGTCCCACTAATTCCTAGTTGCCCCGCACCACGTACTCAGGACACCCAAAGCGACCCAAGCGTACCAAAACGATCCAGACTAGCTAGATGTCTTCCTAGGTGCTCCTGATGCGGGGCATTCTGGTAGCAGCGTGGTAGCACCTACCCGTCATCCACCCCACGCAGTATGGCGAGCAACACCTCGAGCTGACGGCGAGTCACAACGGTAAGTCCAGCCTTATTGGTCCATTAAGAAAACGATATTGGCGATTATCGGCTCGACAGAGTAGGAGTGGATCGAGCGAGCCGCCCCATAGACGGGCGGCAGGAGGCCACTTCATGATCTTTCGACAGTTCCTCGCCCCCAAAACCGGCTGCGCCAGCTACCTCTTCGGCTGAGGGGGCGCAGCCAGCTGCGCTGTGGTGGATCCACAGCACGAGATCGAGCCCTACGTCGAGGCAGCCGCTGAGAAGAACATGCGCATCACCCACGTCTTCGAGACGCACGTGCAGGCGGACCACGTGTCGGGCGCTCGGCGGCTCGCGGTCGTTACCGGCGCGCCGGTGCTCGTCCACGCCTCGGCGCCCGTCGAATTCCCTCACGTGGGTTTGGAAGACGGCGAGGAGCACGAGCTCGGCAACGTCCGGGTCACCGTGCTGCACACGCCCGGCCATACGCCGGATGGCGTCTGCCTCGTCGTGACCGATCGGACGCGGGGGCCCGAGCCGTGGTTCGTACTCACCGGCGATACCCTCTTTGCCGGGGGCGTCGGCCGGCCCGATCTGCTCGGGCATGGCGCAGAGACCCATCTCGCCGAGCAGCTTTATGACAGCCTCTATGGCCGGCTCCTCAAACTTCCCGACCACCTCGAGGTGTTCCCGGCGCACTTCGGCGGCTCGGCCTGTGGCAAGGGCTTGAGCGGCAAACCCGGGTCCACCATCGGCTTCGAGCGCCGGTTCAACCCGGCGCTCCAGTTCCCCTCGAAGGCCGAGTTCGTCCGCTTCGTCCTCGCCGACCTGCCGCCCCAACCCGAGGCCTTCGCCGAGCACCGTCGCGAGAATCTCGGCCAGACGTGAGCCCACCTCGGCTGGGCCTCAGGGAGAACCTGCCCCAGTTCTCCCTGCTCGTCCTGCTCAACGCGTTCGTGGGTGGGATGGTGGGGCTGGAGCGGACGGTGCTCCCGCTTCTCGGCGAGCAGGAGTTCGGCCTCACCTCGAAGACCGCCATCACCTCGTTCATCGTGAGCTTCGGGATCACCAAGGCCATCATCAACCTCGTCGCCGCCCGGCTCTCCGATCGGATCGGCCGTAAGCCGATCCTCGTTACGGGCTGGGTCCTGGCCCTGCCGGTCCCGTTCCTGATCATCTTCGCGCCGGCCTGGTGGTGGATCGATCTCGCTAACGTCCTGCTCGGCGCCAACCAGGCGATGGCGTGGTCCATGACCGTCATCATGAAGATCGATCTGGTGGGCCCGCAGCGGCGGGGCCTTGCCCTCGGGCTGAACGAATTCGCCGGCTACTTCGCGGTCGGCGCGATGTCGTGGATCAGCGGCTACGTCGCGGCCCACTCGGGACTCCGTCAGCCCTTCTACCTCGGCATCGGCATCGCGATCATTGGACTACTGCTCTCCGTGTTGGTGATTCGCGAGACGCGCGGCTACGTCGCGCTCGAGGCGCCGAGTGCCCCCCACGGCCCGCGGCCGCCCGGTCTCGGGCGCATCTTCTGGGTGACCAGCGCCGGGAACCTGAGCCTCTTCGCCGCGTGCCAGGCCGGCCTCGTGAACAACCTCAACGACGGCATGTCCTGGGGCCTCTATCCGCTCTTCTTTGCCGCGTATGGGTTGCCCATCGAGCGCATCGGGACCGTCAAGGCGGTGTACCCGGCCGTCTGGGGCCTGCTCCAGGTGGCCACCGGCCCACTCTCTGACCGCTGGGGACGCAAGGGTCTGATCGCCTGGGGCATGGTCGTGCAGGCCGGCGGGATCTGGCTGACCGTGCTGGTGCCGAACTATGCGGCCTGGATCCTCGGCGCCGTGCTCCAGGGCCTCGGCACCGCCATGGTCTATCCCACCCTGCTGGCGGCGATCGTGGACCACTCGCATCCCACGTGGCGCGCCTCGAGTCTCGGCGTCTATAGGTTTTGGCGTGACCTCGGCTACGCCGTGGGCGCGCTGCTCTCCGGCCTTATCGCCGACGCGATCGGCCTCGGGGCGGCCATCCATGTGGTGGCGGCGCTCACGTTTGCGTCGGGGCTTGTGGTGGGCGCGACCATGCGGGCGCCCGCGCCGACGCCAATCGCGACCCGGTGACGACGGCGGCCACGGGTCCCTTCGATCCCGTGGCGTGCGACGCCTGGTTCTAGACCTTTGTGAACCTCCGCGGCGGTCCCCTTCAGCTCCACGCTGCTCCGTCTGATCCGTTAGGAGTCTGACCCGCTGCTGGCTCGCGCCGCCCGGTCCGCGGTCATCGTCTTCAGCGAGTCCTGTTCGAGCGCGAGTACGTGCTTGGCCACCGCGCGGTAGGTCCACTGGCCGGGCGCGGTCTCGGCGTTGAACTGCTCGTCGGTGAGCCCGATGAGGGATCCGATGAACCGGGTTCGCTCGGCTAGCCACTCGGCAATCAACCGATCCCTCGGTGACGCCGTGAGGCGCGATTCATAGCGCCCTTCGAGCACCTGGCCCGTGTGGATCTTCTCGTGGTCAATGTCGTTGGTGATCAGCGTCCAAAGGTCCTTGCCCTGCGCGCAGACGTGCGACGAGGGCATCGCGAGCTCGCCCTCCGGTGTGGCGAGCAGCGCGTCGATCGTCGCCATCGTCTGTTCCAACAGCTCCCTGATGGTCCCGCGTACCGTCGCCGCCATTGGTGTGCCCTCCCATGAGGTCAGGAGCTTCGCCCGCCGTGTGCGCAAGCCTGTGCGGTCGGTGGCGTGTAGTCAAGGGCGTCACGGCGGCATGACATCAGGCTCGGCGGCGGCGGTCGGGAAGAGCTCGACCTGCACGGCCAGGCGGCGAATCGGGCCGCTAGAGTTCCTGGTGATAGAGCACGCGGCTGAGCCGGAGAGTCAGTCCGTGCTTGGTGAGTAGCTCCGCGACAATCGCATCGAGGGCACGGCGGTGCTCGTCGGTGCGCGCGTCGCGGTAGACTGCCTGCACTTCCGGCGGGGCCAATCGCAGTGCCCGTTGCATGCGCTGCTGAATGTACGCGCTGAGGTTGATGTGCTCGACGTACAGCGAGCGCACGCCAGCGCGCGCCAGGCCCGCGAACAGGCCATCGAGCGCCTCGCGGTCGTACCGAAAGTGCGGCAGCAGGGGCCCGACGAAGGCGTAAGTCTCGATGCCCCGGGTGGCGAGCGCCGCGAGCGTTTCCAGCCGCCGGCTCCCAAGCGGCGCGCGCACTTCAAGAAAGCGGCTCAGACGATCGTCGGTCGTGGTGACCGTCAGACCAACGTGCGCCCGTGGGATCGCAGCGAGGAGATCGGCGTCGCGCAGGACGAGCGGTGATTTTGTGAGGATACCGACGACGCCAGGGTACGGCTCACGTGCGAGCACCTGCAGGATCCCACGTGTGAGCCGATACTTCCTCTCGGCGCCCTGATAGGCGTCGGTGACTGAGCTGAGCAGGATCGAAGGCGCGCGGCCCGCCCGCCGCAGCTTCGCCAGCTCCGTCTCGAACAGCGGGACCGCGTTCATCTTGGCGTAGACGTAGTTCCCCCAGTTGCCGATCGGCTCGCCGACGAAGCGCCCGGCAAAGCTCGCGTAGCAGTAGTGGCAGCCGAACGCGCAGCCCGTGTACGGGTTCACGACGTACTCGGTGTCCGGCAGCTTGGATCGCACGAGGATGGACTTCGCCTCGATCTCGCCGATTTTCACGGGTCAGCTCGCCTCGAACTCAAACCGACCGATCACGGGTTCCCAGCTACTCGCATCGCAACGCGCGTGCGATGAATAGATCTCGGCTAGCCGCTGCGTCTCTTCTTGGCTCACAGTCAGTCTCGTTGGGTCAGAGATCGCATGGGTGGTTGGTTCTGAGGACGGTCGCTAACTGACGCGGGGCTTCCGTTGCCAGAAAACAGGGGCTGGAGCAGTGTTCTGTCGAGACGCAGAGACTTCGGGTCCCTGAAGTATGTGAGCCCAACCGTCATGGCCACATGCCCCGCCGCGGGCTGGGCTAGGTACGTTCCGCAGAGATGGTCCCACCAGGGGAAGGTGAAACCAAAGTTCATGTTCGTCTCGACACCCCACGCCGAGTGATAACACGGTGCATGTCTGGGGTGACGACCACGAGCCGCAGGACACGGTCAAGGCCAAGCGGGAGACGGAGATTGGCGTGGTTGAACAGTGACCCTGCATTCAGGAGCGCCTCGAACAGGAGCACTGCCATCGGCGGCGGCCCGAGCGTGCTGATGGCGGCGAGCTTGATCAGCATCGAGAGGAAGATTTCAATCGGATGGAACCGAGACCCCGTCGTGACGTCCACATCGATGTCGGCGTGGTGCACGCGGTGCACGCGCCACAAGACCGGCACGGCGTGAAACAGGACATGCTGCAGATAGATGGCGAAGTCCAGCAGCACGATGCCGACGGCGACCGCAAGCAGGGCCGGAATCGGGCCGACGGCATGGAGCAGACCCCAGCCCCGTTGCTCGGCAATCACGGCCATGCCTACCGCCGTCAGGGGAAGCACCATGCGGATGACGAGGGTGTTGAGCACGACCAGGGTCATATTGGTGGGCCATCGCCAGCGACGGTCGACCGATCGTGCACGCCGGGGGGTCAACGCCTCTCCGGCCGCCAGGAGAAGGAAGGCGATAATAAACACCACCAGCCTGATACCGGGTTCTGACCTCGCGACATCCACGGGGCCGAGTGTAAGGGTTCCCTTGCATAAGCTCCAATTCGATGTTGTTATCCGTCAGATAAGGTGAGGCTTATGCAGCCTACGCTTCGGCAGTTTGAAGTGTTCCTGGCCGTGGCCAAGGCGGGAAGTTTCCGGGTCGCTGCCGAGGCAATGCATCTGAGCCAACCTGCCCTTTCCCAGCACGTGGCCGAGCTGGAGCGTGAACTGGGGGCGCGGCTGTTCGACCGTCTCGGACGGAACGTGGCCCTGACCGAAGCCGGCCGGATCCTCGAGGAGCACGCTCTCCGACTCTTCGCGTCTCTGGCGAGCGCGCGCGAGGCCGTCGCCGAGCTCGGCGAGCTCAAGGGTGGCTCCCTAGTCATCGGTGCGAGCACGACGCCTGGGATCTATGTACTCCCCGGCATCATTGCGGCATTCCAGGGCACATACCCCCGAGTAGCATTGAGCCTGCGCATCGACAACTCCGCCCTCATCGAGGAGCGGATTCGCAGGAACGAGGTGGACCTCGGGATCGTCGGCGGGCACCCGCTTCGGCCTGGCGAGGAATGCGTGACGGCCGGACTTCTCGACGAACTGGTCCTCATCGTACCGCCCAAGCATCCGTGGGCCCGGCGGCGAGAGATCCAGCCAGCCTTGGTCGCCGGCCAGCGGCTCCTCGTCCGTGAAGAGGGCTCAGCCACGCGTCAAGTCACCGAGCGTGCCCTCCAGCGAGCCGGTGGACACATCAACGCATCGATGGAGCTCGGGCACACGGAAGCGATCAAGCAGGCAGTCATGGCGGGGCTGGGGGTCGCCTTTGTGTCGCGCCACGCCATTCGGGGCGAGCTGGCGACGGGCCAGTTGCATGCGCTGCGGCTCCGCGGCCTGCGAATCCAGCGGCACTTCCATATCATCCACAACGAGGCCCGCACTTTGAGCGCGAGCGCCCGGGCCTTCATCGAATTGCTCAAGCCTGCACGCGGCTCAGCCTCCGGTGCCTAGTCGGCGCAGCATGTATGGCCGCGCACTGCCTGCCAGCCCTCCCGCGCAATGAGGGGGGTCATGCCGAGAGCGGCAACCGGGTCAGCCCACCACCAGCCAAGCCATGCGTTGAGCCCGAGGCCCGCGAGAAGGACGGCTGAGAGCCAGGCGCAGACCTCGGTCTGTCGGGCCTCGGCCTCTAGCGCTCCGCTGGTCAGTTCGGAGGCGATGCGCCGCTTGAAATGGGCAAGCATGGGCATGACGACCAGGGAGAGGGTGGCGAGGACGATCCCTACGGTCGAGTGGTCAGGGCTCTTTCTCTCTACAAGCGCATGGACGGCCTCGTAGCAGACGTAGGCCGCGAGTAAGAGAAAGCAGCATCCGATAATCCGCACGGTCCGCTGCTCGGCGCTCGCTCGCTGGAGGTCGTCCGCATCGCGCCGGAGCCGCCACAGCGCCGCGACACTACTCGTCACCTCGATGGCCGAGTCGAAGCCGAATCCGACGAGCGCAATGCTCCCGGCCATGAACCCCGCGGCCAGCGCCACCATGCACTCGGCGGAGTTCCAGGCTATGGTGACGTACTGGAGCAGCCGACCTCTGCGGGCGATCTCCCGCCGGGGCCGCGCGTCGACAGCTGCGGGCATCGCTGGGCCGTCAATGGCCATGTGCCGATGATGCCATGATGGCATGGCCGACAGAACCCATCGACTCAGTCGAGGGCGTGCACAGGCAGAAGGCCACCCGGGCCGTGATTCAATCGGGCTCTCGGCATATGGACGGCGCCGCGTCGATGGCCTCGTACTGCGGACGGCTGCGGCTAGGATTCACGTCGCGTGAAGGGCGTCCGCCGCGCTGACGGGCGGCAACTCCACGGGGCTTCATGGGCACGCTCGCGGAGCCCCGGACCTACTAATTCCTAGTTAGACCCCCTTCGCAGGACGCTGACAACTCAGGGCCTTGCAGCACACTGCTACCAGCTTGCTACCACATCGGTCCCGCGACGGGTGCCCACATAGGCCCAGCGCATCTCTCTAGGGCCCCTGCCTCGTGAACGAGGTGACTCCAGGCTGAGATTTCTCTGGATCCATGGGAAAAGGAGCCCCTTAGGGGTTTGGCTTCAACGTGGGGTCAGTCTGGCAGCCTCGCAGGACTCCCGGCCTGAACAGCCATAACCTCAACTCTTCTTCCCCTTCCTCCCCGCGGGACGACACAACGCCGCCTCTCGAAGCATGTCGATAACCTGTTCGCCCCTTCTCGCGCCAGTGCTATTGGAGACGCATCCACAGGCTCCTAAAATAACAGGGAGGGCTGCGCGCTTACAGTTCCCCGTTAGCAACAGTGCGCCGTATATTGTCCTCATCTAGGAGCAGTTTCCTGAACGATGATCTTGAGTCTATGTCGGAGCATTGTCCGGATGTAGCGCGGCAATGATGGGGGCGTCGGGACTGTTAGGATTCGTCGTACGGCATCGTAGTGCATAGCTCTTGCCCCAACTACACACGGCAGAAAGGAATCAGCGAGGAATTCGCCCACGGCGACGGTATTGACAACGGAAGGGCGTCCATCTGCCGCTAGTACCTCGCTGCCCGGAGTCGCGGTATAAAGACTTGGTGAATAGCTAAACACAACCGAGCCATTCGGAGAGATTCTTTCCATTCGAAGCGTTTGCTCTACGAGCCCGGCGTCGCGATGAGTCCATTGTTTCTTAGCCTGGAAGAGCAATCCCTTTCGTTCGATTGTGCCGTCTGGGCGAAACACCTCGACCTCAATGATGCCGTCAGCTCCAGTCGGAGTCTCAACAGCCAATCCGCTACCACTACTGAACTTCTGTGCACCGATTCGCCACCGCCAGACCGTGGAGTTGCTGATCGCAGTTATGAAGCCGTCTGTCTCGAGAGTAGCGAACAGGTGGCCGGTCAGTGTATCTTCGTGAGCCTGGCCCGAACGCCAACCTTGCGGAGCCCGTAGTCCTCTGGCCCGGAGATGATCGGCGATGCTATTGAGAACGACGATTGGCAGGACGTCGCGCAACTAGCTGGCTCGCGATTCAACCGGTCTTCTAGACCCCCTCGTCATGCCCCCAACCACCCAGAATCCCGTCACGTGGTCGATGGAATCCATCAACCTCCGGGTTTCAGAAAGTGCGCCGAGGGTCTTCTCGCAGTGCATGATTTCAGCGCGCTCCAGGGACCGACCTATCAACTACCGTTGGCCACCTGATAGCCACCGATATAATTCTGCCACGCGGACTCCTCACCCTCAATGGCTCGTTGATCGCTGGTTCCTTGGGGTGAAGCGCCTGTACGAAGGCCTGTACGGCGGAGCAATAAGAGCGCTCGGTGGCCTTGCCTGACGCTAGAGTCTTTGCAAGCGTCTTCACATGCCAGTAGACCGTGATTCATTCCGGCCGCGAGTTCAGGCCTGGCGCCGCACCCCGGCGCGATCCGCCGTCTACACCAGGCGCGAATGTCAGCCTAGTACCCGTTACCGAGGGTGACTCAAGAATAGCGCCTAGGACCTCGGCTCCAGGCGGTGGAAACCAAGGACGTGCTGTCTTACGCAACTGCTCATAACGCGCAATCGTCCTCTTCTGAAGGGCCAGGTTGTGTGTCACCTCATCCAGAAAGTCCTCAATCCCATATTTCAAACCTCCAAAAACATTGATCAGGCCAAAAGCTAATACGCCCCCCGTGAACTAATTGGTTCATCCCCAGGGTAAATGGCTGCCTGGAACAGATTCCAACTGTGAGCGAGGCTGTTCCGGTACATTCCATACAGTTTCCCAGCGTGCGGTCGGTACTCCGCTGGGAAGTGATTCGCTACAAACTGCCTCATATGTTCCTGCCGGTACCCATAAGACGACACGGCGTCCAGCGCACACATCAATGCAAGGCCGACAACGTGTCCGCGATGTTCCAGACCTGCGTTGCATCGCTGTGCGTCGTCAATTACATTCGCGATCTCTAGGCTAATAGTCTCGGTCAGGATTCTTCTGAAGCTCTCTTCAATCTCCCCATTCCAGTCCTTCGGCGCAGGAGGCCAAGTACTTGGCTGCCACGGCATCAAGGTTGTATGTTGATGACCTCGAACCTTCTTGTACTGCATCTATCTCCTCCTCAAATCGGTCTCCCAGCGTAAGCTTCCCCGTCAAGTAGACACTTCGAAAGTAGACTGGTGGGCGCGTCTGGCCTCGGCAGACACGTCAGCGGCGGCACCTGGCCGAGGCTGTCATGGGGCCGCTCCAAGTTGGAGGTCGCGAGCCAGGCGTCGGTGATCTCCTGCACCTGCCCAAGCTTCCCGGGCTGAATGTAGCCGATGGCAATGCGCTGCGCCGTACACCACTCGACGAAGGCCTCAGCAGTGAGTTCGGGCCCGTTGTCGACACGTACCCGCGCCGGGCGACCGTACAACCGCACGCAATCATCCAGGATGCGGATCACGCGGGCGCTCGGAACCGACGTCCCGATCTCAATCGCGAGGGCCTCCCGATTACCTTCGTCGAGGACGTTGAAGGTCCGGAAGCTCCGGCCGTCGTAGAGGGCATCGGCCATGAAATCGAGGGC
>Ga0137407_10001467_pt1 | contig 15405 bp, 14 predicted proteins | sample CZOMad2_2_16fung_FD_108410 | JGI IMG/M metagenome (GOLD analysis project Ga0137407, IMG submission 108410) | Vadose zone soil fungal communities from Angelo Coast Range Reserve, California, USA - CZOMad2_2_16fungal (Illumina Assembly) | ecosystem: Environmental > Terrestrial > Soil > Vadose...
CCTCCTGGCGCCAGACCGTGTGAGTCTGGCCGAACCCGGCGGCTTCGTAGGCCGCCCGCGCGGCGGTCAGATCGAGCTCGGTCTCGACGACGGCAACGCTGGCGCCGCGGCGTGCCGATGGTGCGCTCGCGCCACAGCGCGGTCATCGCCTCGCTGCCGAAGGCGGCGCGGTGCACCTGAGCGTAGGCGGCGGCCTCGGGCGGCACCGCCCAGCGGCCGGATGGCGAATCCGTCAGGAACCGCGGGAGGCGGCGGCAGCACGTCGAGCTGGCACTCGAGATAGACATCGTATGCGCGCGCGTTGTGCACGAAGCCGTGCGCCGCGACGAGCGCCTGCCGGTCCTGGTCGTCGTCGCGGAACTCCACGCCCGCGCCCTGCCAGTTACCCGGCGTCCCGGCCGGCGGCGATGGCAGGCACGGTCAGCCGCCAGCCGAAGTCGAGGACGTGGCGGCTGGCTGTCGGCATCGCGCGGATGAGGTCGAGCACCGGCGTCAGGTCCGCCACGTCACCGAACGCCCGCCGCTGGACGCTCACGGCAAGGCCCTTCGCATCCGCTCATGGTTCCAGCGTCGGCCCGCCGAGACGAGCGGTTAACGCCGGAGCACGTCGAAGTTGTCGCCGATCCAGCACGCGGTACGCAGCCAGCTCTCCTCGACCAGGTCGTGCTCCCTGATGAAGTAGTCGATCAGCCCCAGTGCGGCGGCCAGCGCCAGCGCCGGAAGATCGTCGTTCTGCGGCCGGGTCAGCTGGGAGACAGCGTCATAGCCAGTCAGCAGGTGGCGGGCGATGACCGGCAGGGCCTCGTCGACTGGCGGCGAGGGCTGGCTGGCGGCCAGTCTCCACTGCACGCCGAATGCCATGTAGTAGCCCAGGTCATACCCGCGCGGAGCCAGCGGCAGGTGGTCGCAGTCGATGATGCCGGTCACCTTCCGCCCGTCGGTGAGGATGTTCCCGCCGTGCACGTCGCCGTGGACGCGCTGCGGCGCCGCGGACAGCGCCCGGACGATCGAGTCCCACCGCGGCTGCACTCGGGCCGACAGCTCGGAGAGCGCTTCAGCCGGGAGACGGTCCCGCAGCGTCTGCCACGACGCGGTGAGCGTCCCCGGCCCCATCTCCCAGGACTCGATGCCGAACGGGCAATCGGCCAGCGCCGCATGCATCCGGGCGATCGCCGCGCCTATGTTCTCCAAGAGGCGAGGATCCAGCTTCGGGTCGCTGTCATCGCCCTGGGGAAGCATCGGGAGCACGGCGCACAGAGCGCCATCGTCGTCGGTCGCGTACGCCTTCCCGTCGTCCGCCAGCACCGGGACCGCGACCGGAATACCCCGCTGGAGCAGATAGGTCAGGATGCGCACCTCGTCGGCGAACCGCCGCACCGGATCGGCCGCGCCGAACGTGGAGACCTTCTTCAAGACGTACCGGTCCCCGCGCTCCGTCGCCACCTCCCAGACCCTCGCGGGTGCCAGTTCGGTGATGACGGGCGAGCCGAAGACTCCCGACCACGCCCGCAGAACCTGAACGGCAGCAGTCGTCACATACCCGAACCTACCGGCCAAGCCGGGTCAGGCGCTGCGGTAGGGACGGGATAGGGCAGGCCGGCCGGGCGGGGGGCGAGGATCGGCATCCGCGAGACCAGCGCGCCTGGACCGGGGAATAACCATGTGCGATTGGCGCCCGCCCCTGGTTAACGTCAGCTCTCGTGATCTACCAGGACCCGCTGGCCTATCTGCTCGGACTCGAGGGCATCGCGCTGCTTGACGCCTGGGCCGGAGACCACGACCGCGCATTCACTGAAGCAGGGAGCTACCTGCTCACCTGGACACGTCCTGCGGCCGGCTCGCAGCCGAGTGTGCCACTGGGTTAGCGTGGACCTGCGAGCCTGGCCCGGGCGCTCGCAATCGTCCTGGAGGTCCCATGCGCATCAGCCTTGGTGATGTGTCCTTGTGGTTCGATGTATCCGGGCCGTCCGTCATCCCGCAGGGGGACACGACGGTAGAGCGCCCGGTCCTGGTGGCGGTTCACGGTGGCCCCGGCCTGGATCACCTCACGGTGAAGTCCGCCCTGGGGCCGCTGGCTGAGGACTTCCAGGTGCTGTACTTCGACCTGCGGGGCCACGGCCGCAGCGATCGCAGCCGGGCCGAGTTCTGGAACATGCGGACCTGGGCTGATGACCTGCGGCGGCTGTGCGACGCGCTCGGGCTGCGCAAGCCGGTCGTGCTCGGCAGCAGCTTCGGCGGGGACGTCGCCCTCGCCTACGCGGGGCTGTTCCCCGGTCATCCCGGTGCGGTCATCCTGACCAACACGACCGGAGGCCGCACGGACCAGCAGCGGGTCATCGAGGCGTTCGGCCGCCTCGGCGGCCCCGAGGCAGCCGCCGTCGTCCAGCGCGCCTACGCCAACGAGACCGGAGCCGAGGCTGAGTTCCTCCGCGTCTGCTACCCGCTGTACAGCGCCACGCCCAGCTGGGCCGGGGAATCCCGCCAGTTCCACGCCCGGATGATCAAGAACCCGGACGTCGGCGCGCACTACAGTCACGAGTCCCCGCGCTTCGATCCATGGAGCGTGACCGACACGGTCAGGTGTCCCGTGCTGGTCCTCGCCGGCGAAGACGACCCCATCTGCCCGCTCCCCGTGGTCGAGGAGCTAGCCAGCCGGCTGCCGGCCGCAACCACCCGCCTCATCCGCTTGCCCGGCGCGCGCCACACCATCTTCCGCGACCGTCCTGACCTCGCCTTCCCGGCCGTCAGGAGCTTCGTCTCCCAGGTCAGGACAAGCCAGCCCGCCAGCTGATCCTGGCCTGCATTTACTGGCGGCCTGCTCGTAGAGCTCGTCGGGCACATCCTCGCTGACACGGACGCCAACGATAGCCAGCGGTCGGCAGCCGTCATAGTCGGAACATGACCCTGCAGTACATCAACCCGCCCGATCTGCCGCGCCCGTCGACCTACACCCAGGTCGTCGTCGCGACCCCGGGCACGCTGGTCTTCATCGCCGGCCAGGAACCTGAGGACCGCGACGGGAACCTGGTCGGCCGTAACGACCTGGCCGCCCAGGCCGGCCAGGTGTTCGCGAACCTGGGCCGCGCCCTGGCCGCCGCCGGAGCCCGCCCGGACCAGGTAGCCAAGATCACCATTTACGTGGCCAGGCACCGGCCCGAGTTCCTGCCCGTCATCGAGCAGGCCCGGCAGGCCCTGTTCGGCGAGCACAAGCCCGCCGACACCATCGTCGGCGTAGCCGCCCTCGCCCAGCCCGGATACCTGATCGAGGTCGACGCGTTCGCGGTCACCTGACGACACCAGGGCGTCGCCCCGCCGCTAGCCGCCTGCGACGCGCGTCCGGTCCTCGGCCTCCAGCTGCTGCTTCAGGAGCTTGCCGGTCTCGGTATAGGGAAGAGCGTTACGGAACTCCACTGACACCGGCACCTTGAAGGCGGCCAGGGCCTCGGCGCACCAGTCGCGGACCTGCTCCCCGGTCAGGTCAGAACCCGCCCGCCTGACCACGAACGCCTTGACCACCTGCCCCAGCTCAGCGTCGTCCACCCCGATCACCGCGGCGTCATCGATGTCGGCGTGCCCGGCCAGCCGGTTCTCGATCTCGATGGGGTAGATGTTCTCCCCGCCCCGCAGGATCATGTCCCGCCGCCTGCTCTCCAGGTACAGCAGCCCGCCGGCGACCCGGCCGAAGTCACCGGTCCGGTACCAGCGGTCCGCGTCCAGGACGTTCTCGGTCGCCGCCGGGTCGTCCCAGTAGCCGAGGAACACCGAGGGCGATCGCAGGTGGATCTCCCCGATCTCGCCCTCGGCCAGCACGACGCCGTCCTCCCCGCGGATCTGCACCTCGACGGTGGGCAGGGCCGGCCCGACCGAGGCGGGCACGGTGACGAACAGCTCCCCGCCTGTCTGGGTACCGACGCCGACCGTCTCGCTCATCCCGTAGCCGTTGCCCAGCCGGACCCGGGGGAACCGCTCGCGCAGCTCGCGCACCAGCTCCGGCGAGAACACGGCGCCCCCGCCGCCGACGGTCATCACCGAGCTGAGGTCGTAGCTGCTCGCGTCCGGGTGCCGGAGCATCCGCCAGAACTGAGTCGGCACCCCGGACCAGCTCGTGACCTTGTGCCTGGCCGTCAGCTCCAGCCAGACGCGCGGATCCCAGGGGCCGGGAGCGGGAAAGACCAGCGTGGTCGGGAAGGCCGCGCCGGTGAGCAGCACGGCGATCATGCCCGAGACGTGGAACATCGGGCTGGACACGATCGTGCAGCTCCGCGGCGCCCGGCCGGCCGCCGCAGAGCCCCCCGCACCAGGGCCCCCCGCACCAGGGCCCCCCGCACCAGGGCCCGCCGCCGCGGTCCCAGACGCCGGGGGAGCGGCCCCCGCGGCCACGGCCGCGGCGTTGAAGCGGTTCACCATGGCGAAGTTGAGGATGTTCCGGTGCGACAGCGTGGCCCCCTTGGGGCGGCCCGTCGTGCCGCTGGTGAACAGGATCACGGCCGGGGAATCCTCGCCGATGTCCGCCCGCCCCGGGATCTTGCCCGCGAACTCCCGCGCCTCGGCGCACAGGTCACCGAGCAGCCGCACCGGCACCCCAGCCGGGACCGAGCCGTCCCGCAGCCGGGCCAGCCGCCGCGCGTCGCCCGCGATGAGCAGCGGTGCGGTGAGGCCGATGCCGTACTCGAGTTCCGGCCTGGTCCACCACCCGCTCAGGCTGGTGACGATCGCGCCCAGCGTGACCACGGCCCACATCACGATGGCGTACTCGGCGCTGTTGGCGGACACGACCGCGACCCGGTCGCCGGCCGTGACGCCGTAACGCTCGGCCAGCAGGACGGCGGTGGCGTCGATGTGCTCGGCCGCCTCGCGGTACGTCCACTCCCGCTCCGGCGAGATCAGGAACGCCTGACCGGGGACGGTGGCCGCCTGGGCGTCGAGCATCTGCCGCAGCGTGCGCGGCCGCCGGGCGAATACGACGTGGTCAAAGCCGAGCACTGGCTCAGTGACTAGCTCGAACGGAGCTCCCGGCCCGAGCAGCCCGTCGCGGACGGCGGACGGCAGCGCCGCCGCCCCCTGCCACCACAGGTGAGCCGGCGCCCGCTCAGCCGGCGCCTGCCCAGACAGCGCCTGCCCAGTCGGCGGCCGGTCAGCCATCAGCGCGCCCGGTCCAGGCGGACACCAGATGTGCCCACCGGTCCGAGACCGCCTGGGCCAGCTCGTCGCGACCGCGCCGGCCCGTCAGGGGGTCGCCGCTCACCGCCGGCAGCAGGGCCGCCAGGTCGTCCTCGCCGAGACCGAGGCCGGCCAGGGCCGGCCCGTCCCGGTCAGAGTCCAGGATCTCCGGCAGGTCCGCCCGGGCGATGAGGACGGCGAGATCCTCCTCGCCCTCCTCCAGCAGGATGCCGCACAGGCTGGACCGGGAAAGCCGCATCGGGTTCAGGCCGGACGGCGGGTGGCGAGGAACAGGCCGTTGTCCCGCATGACCACCCGGCACTGCTCCGGTGTGTAGTTGAAGTTCTGCAGGTCCTTGATGTACGCGGCCGGCTCGGTCAGGCCCTCCACGTGCGGGTAGTCCGAGCCCATGAGGATGTGGCTGGCCCCGATCAGCCGCAGCAGGCTGGCCAGCTCGTCCTCGTAGAACGGGGAGACCCACACGTGCCGCTTGAACGTCTCCCGCGGGTCCTCGGGGAACAGGTGCGGGACCTGGCCGTAGGTCTTGGTGAGCTTCTCGAACAGGTGGAACACCCAGGCCGAGCCGACCTCGATCGAGGCTATCCGCAGGTTCGGGAAGCGGTGGAACAGGCCACGCGCCAGGTGGCTGGCGATGGTGTCCTGCAGCGGGTCGGCCGAGACCAGGCCGCGGAACGCCGTGGCCCGGAACGCCTCGGTGAAGTCCTTCTCGCCCCATTCCCCGAGGTACTTGGTGTAGCTGGTCTCGCCGCCGTGATAGCAGACGGTAATGCCCGCGTCGTTCGCCAGCCGCCAGAACGGGTCGAACATCTCGTCGGCGGGCGAGCGCATGCCGGCCGCCGTGGTGACCGGGCCGCCGACCATGACGACGAAGCGAGCGTCCCGCTCCAGCGCCCATTCGAGCTCGCGGACCGCGTTGTCGGGGTCGGCCAGCGTGATGTAGGGAGCCGCGAAGATCCGATCCTGGTAGGCGAAGCCCCAGTCCTCCTCCAGCCACCGGTTGAAGGCGCGGAACGCCGCGGTCAGCGCGGGCAGGTCGTGGGCCAGTGCCTGCTCCATGCCCACCCCCAGCGTGGGCAGCAGGATGCAGCCCTCCATGCCCTGGGTGTCCATCAGCGCGACGCGGGCGTCCCGGTCGCGGTACTCCGGCCGGATCGGCTCGAGCTCGCCGAACAGCACTCTGGGGTCGGCGCCCTTCGGGTTGCGGCCGCGGAAGTACTCGTCCATGACCCCGGGCGACGCCACCGGGTCGAAGGTGGGGTTCGGGATGAACTTGTTCACCTTGCCGCCGACCAGCAGCCGGGTCCGGCCGTCGATCTGGGCCCACTGCATGGCGCGCTTGCGGTACGCCGGCTCGATGTGCCGGGTGAAGGCGTCCATGGCCTCGTAGTAGTGGTTGTCGCAGTCGAAGAACCGGAACGGGAGTTCGGTGGTCATTCCAGGTGGCCCCTTCAGCCGTGCCCTCAGCTGGGATCAGCAGCAGCCTAGAACCGAATTCTGGTTACGGCAAGCGCCTTGTTTTCTATGCTGTTCATGGCAAGGATAGAACCTAACTGAAATCGGGTTCCAGAGGAGCTTGCTCATGCCGATGCCAGCCGGGATCCCGGTCGTCGACACGATGATCGGCTTCCCGCACGAGGGGTTCAGCCAGTACGACTTCATCCGCAAGCAGACCAAGGACAAGGGCTCCCTCGAGGAGATGCAGTTCCCGGCGGAGTACATGTTCAGGAACGTCCCCAAGGACCTGCCGACGTCGGACCCGGTCTCCGTGACGCTGCACGAGATGGACCGCTTCGGCGTCGAGCTCGGCCTGATCGGCACCGGCGACGACACCTCGCGGCTGGCCCTGAAGAAGCACCCGGACCGGTTCGTCCCGGCCGGGAACATCGACGACCCGAACGACGTGACCGGGACCGTGCGCGCCATGCGCCGCCAGCACGAAGAGTTCGGGATCAGGGCCGTCAGCGTCTTCCCGGCCGGGACCTTCCCGCAGGTGGCGATCGACGACCCGAAGATGTACCCCGTCTACCAGGCCTGCGTGGACCTCGGCATCCCCATCTTCTGCACCGCGGGCGTCCCCGGGCCTCGCCTCAAGTACGCCGTCCAGGACGTCTCGCGCATCGACGTCGTCATGTACGACTTCCCCGAACTGGTCTTCGTCACCCGCCACGGCTGCGAGCCGTGGGAGGAACTGGCCGCCAAGCTGATGCTCAAGTGGCCGAACCTGTACTACTCCACCTCCGCCTTCGCGCCCAAGTACTACCCCGAGGCGATCGTGAAGTACGCGAACACCCGGGGTGCCGACAAGATCATCTACGGCGGCTACTTCCCGATGGGCCTGTCCCTCGAGCGGATCTTCTCCGACATGCCGCACGTGCCCTTCCGGGACGAAGTCTGGCCGAAGTTCCTCAGCCAGAACGCCCGCCGCGTCCTCAAGCTCGACACCTAGGCCGCGGGTCAGCCCGCCAGCGAACCCAGACCCGCGGATCATCGTGGGCCAAAACTCCCCCCGGGAGGGGTGTGTTGGCCCACGATGACGGGAGGGTGGTCAGAGGCCGGCGTGCGCTCCTTCGGCTCCGTTGCCACGCCGGGTCAGCAGGCCGATGACGGCGCCGGCCAGCGCGACCGCGGCGGCCACCAGGAACGCGGCGTGCATCCCGCTGGCGAACGTGGCATGGCTGATGTCGGTGATCACGCCGGCGACCTGGCGCGGCGTGCTCGCGGTCACCGGGGCCGCGCCCACCGAGATCGCGCTCTTCACCTGGGCCAGCTGGCCCGCGCTCAGCGCCGGCAGCCCCGCGGCGTGCCAGGAAACCGGCACCAGGGTGCTGATCCGGGCGGACATCACCGCGCCGAGCACGGCGGTGCCGAGCGTCCCGCCGACCTGCATGGCAGTGGACTGCAGGCCGCCGGCCACGCCGGCCAGCTCGACCGGCGCGTTGCCCACGATGACGTCGGTCGCGCCGACCATCACCGGGCTGAGCCCCAGGCCCAGAAGCAGGAACCAGACAATGGTGTCGTTCGGGCTGGAGGTGGCGGTGAGCAGCGACAGGCCGAACAGGGCCACTGCCGCCAGCACCATCCCGGTCACGATCGGCAGCCGCGGACCCAGCCGGCCGATGGCCAGGCCGGAGAGCGGTGCCCCGATGATCAGCATTCCGGTCATCGGCAGCAGCCGCACGCCCGTTGCCACCGGGTTGAGTCCGTGTACGTTCTCGAGGTAGAAGGTCATGAAGAACATGGCGCCGAACAGCGCGAACATCAGCAGCACGACCAGCCCGGTGCCCGCCGACAGGGACGCCGACCGGAATAGCCGCAGCGGCAGCAGCGGCTGCCGGGTCCGGCGCTCGCGCAGCACGAACAGCAGCCCCACCACCACAGCCCCGCCCAAAAACATCAGCGTCCGGGCCGAGCCCCAGCCGTAGGACGAGCCCTTGATCAGGCCCCAGATCAGCAGGAACAGCGCGCCGGACAGGCCGGCCACGCCGGGGAGGTCGAACGAGCTGGCGGCGGGGGAGGGCGGGGTTTCCCGTAGCACGAGCAGGCTCATGGCCAGGGCGGCGATCCCGACCGGGATGTTGACGTAGAAACAGGACTCCCAGCTGATGTGCTGGACGAGCAGCCCGCCCACGATCGGCCCGGCGGCAGTGGACGCGCCGATGACCGCGCCCCACACGCCGATGGCACCGTTGAGCTTCTCCACCGGGAAGGTGGCCCGCAGCAGGGCCAGCGCGGTCGGCTGCAGCATGGCCCCGAACACGCCCTGCAGCACGCGGAACGCGATGACCAGGCCGATGCTGCTGGCGATGGTGCCGGACAGCCCGATGGCGGCCGAGCTGAGCGCGAAGCCGGTCACCCCGGTCAGGAACACCTTCTTGTGCCCGAACCGGTCGCCCAGCTTGCCGATGGTGATCAGGCTGACCGCCAGGGCCAGCAGGTAGGCGTTGGTGACCCACTGGATGCCGGCCAGCGAGGCGTGCAGGTTGGCCTGGATGGCCGGGTTGGCCACCGCCACGATCGTGCCGTCGAGCGCCACCATCATCACGCCCAGCGCCACCGTGAGCAGGGTCAGGGTGGGGTGGCCCCGCATCCGGCCAGCCCGGGATCCCGTGGTCGGCGACTGGACCGCGGACCGGGCGGCCCCTGCGGTCGCCGCCGTCTTCATTTCCATGAAGTCTTCTCTTCCCCGTCTTGTCTCTTAATGACAGTTGTCAGTTAGTGACAGTAAACCTAAAAACGTCAGTTATTGTCAAGTGTCATTAGCTGACATAATCTTTACGGGGCAGTAACATGAACCGCGTGCAGGAAGCAGCGCCGGACCGCCGGCAGCGCAAGAAGCAGCTCACCAAGGACGCTCTGATCGAGGCGGCCCTGGAGCTGTTCGCGGCCAAGGGCTACGACCACACGGCCGTGCACGAGATCACCGACGCGGTCGACGTCTCCGAGCGGACCTTCTTCCGCTACTTCGCCAGCAAGGAAGACCTGGTGCTGTCCTTCATCCGGGAGGGGACGACCGCCTTCGCCGAGGCACTGGCGGCCCGGCCGGCGCAGGAGGAACCCCTCGCCGCAGCCCGCAACGCGCTGCAGTTCTCGATCCGCGCGCTGTACGGCGGCCAGGGCCTGCCGAACTACCTATCCGCCATGCGGCTGATCGACGCCACCCCCACGCTGCTGGCCGCCTACCTGCGGTACGCCCACGACCAGGACGATAAGATCATCGAGGTGCTGGCCCGGCGGGAGGGCGTCGACCCGGTCGACGACCGGCGTCCCCGGGTGCTGGCCGCCGTGATCGGAGCCCTGGCATTTCTGGCCGACCGGGACTGGCGGTCCGGGGACAACAACCCGGAACCCGACGCGATGGCCGCCAACTTCGACGCCTACGTCGACGCGGTCGTCCCCGCGCTGTCCGGCCACTGGGACACGCAGACGTCGAGTACCACCTTGCCGACGGCCCGGCCGTCGGCCACGTAGCGCAGCGCGGCCGCCGCCTGCTCCAGCGCGAACACCGCCCCGACGTGCGGGGTCACGTAGCCTCCCGCGAGCAGCCCGATCAGCTCCTCCTCGTTGCGGCGGACGTCGTCCGGCACGGCCGCGTCCAGCTTGATGGCCGACGACGCGACCGCGGTCACCGTGGCGCCCATGAGGGCGCCGATCTGCACGGCCGCCAGGCCGACGCCGCCACCGGCGCCGAGCACCACGAGTTCCTCCCCGGGCTGCAGGCAGGCCACCGATCGCAGGACGTGATAGGCGGTGCGGTGGGCCACCCCGAAGGCGGCCGCCGCCCGGTCATCAATGCCGGCCGGCACGACCCTGACCGTCTCGGCCGGCACGACAATCTCAGTACCGAACGAGCCGGCCATCGTGGTCCCGAACACCCGGTCGCCCACCCGGGGCCGGACGACATCCCTGGCGACCTCGGTCACTACCCCGGCGAACTCACTGCCCGGCACGAACGGCACCGGCAGGTTCACCTGATACTCACCCGCCACGAGCAGCACGTCAGGCCGTCCTCACCGGTAGTCGGAGGTCCCGGCCAGCTCGGCGGCCCCCTTCATCAGGTCCAGCACGATCGGGCCGAACGCCTGCAGCTTCACGTCGTCCCCGGCCCGCTGGAAGCCCTGTTCCAGCACGATGGCCAGCTTCCACCGGGCCAGCACCAGGTAGTAGTCGATGTCGTCGACCTGCCGCCCGGACACCCGTGCGTAGTGCGCCAGCAGCGCGGCCCGGGACGGCAGGCCGGACAGGTCGGCGTAGCTGGAGAAGACCGAACCCGTCTCCTGGCCCTCGTCGGGCCAGCTCTGCAGCATCCAGCCCAGGTCGAGCTTGGGATCGCCGACGGTGCCCATCTCCCAGTCCACGATCGCGGCCAGCCGGGCCGGACCGCCGTGCCGGAACATCACGTTGGCGAACTGGTAGTCGCCGTGCATCAGGCCCGGGATGTAGTCGCGCGGCCGCCGGTCTCGCAGCCAGGCGGCGGCCTCGTCGAAGCCGGGCAGTTCCCGGCCCTTGATCCGGTCCAGGAAGGCGGTCCACCGGCCGACCTGGCGCTCGTGGAAGCCGTCGGGCCGTCCCAGGTCGTGCAGGCCCTTGGCCTGCCAGTCGACCGTGGACAGCAGCGCGATGCCCTCGGTGAGCTGGTAGGCGAGCCCCTGCCTGGCCTCGGGGTCGGTGGCGAACGGGGGCGGCCAGCCGCGCTGGTCCATCGGCGACCAGCCGTCCACGAAGCCCATCAGGTAGAAGGCCCGGCCCAGGACCGAGGTGTCGCCGCACATCGCGACCGCGTCCGTGCAGGGCACGTCGGTGCCGGTCAGCGCCTCGATGATGCGCCACTCGCGGCGGATGCCCTCGTCCCGGCTGGCCGGCGCGGATGGCGGCGGGATCCGCATCGCGCAGTGCAGGCCGCCGCGGCGGATCTCGTAGATCTCGTTCTGCGTGCCGCCGGACACGAAGCGGTGCTCGACCGGCTCGCCTTGGCCGGGGAGCCCGGCCTCGTCCATCCACCGGGCCAGGCGCTCGACGTCGATCACAGATTGCCCACCTCGTGCTCCAGGTACTCGGCGTACTTCTCCCGCGCGGCGGCCAGCCGCCGGGGGATGTGCTGGCTGGGCCACAGGTCGTCGCTGGGGGAGTAGCCGCGCAGCACCTGGCGGGCCACCGTGACCTTGTGCACCTCGGTCGGCCCGTCGGCGATCCCCATCACCGCCGCCCCCATGATCATCTGGTGGAACGGCATCTCGTTGCTGGTCCCGAGCGCGCCGTGGACCTGCAGCGCCCGCTGCGCGATGTCGTGCAGCACGCCGGGCATCACCACCTTGACCGTGGCGATGTCCTTGCGCACCTTGCGGTAGTCCTTGTACTTGTCGATCGACCACGCGGTGTACAGGACCAGCAGCCGGAACTGGGTGAGCTGGGCGTAGGAGTCGGCGATATAGCCCTGGACGAACTGCTTGTCGGCCAGCAGGCCGCCCTGGGTGGTCCGGCTCAGGGCCCGCTCGCACATCATGTCCAGGGCTTTGGCGGCCAGGCCGATGGTGCGCATGGCGTGGTGGATCCGGCCGCCGCCGAGGCGGGTCTGGGCGATGGCGAACGCCTGGCCCTCGCCGCCCAGCAGGGCCTCGGCCGGCACCCGGACGTCGTCGTAGTGGATGAGGGCGTGCTGGCCCTCGCCCAGCGGCTCGCCCGCCAGCCCGATGTTGCGCTCGATATTCACGCCCGGGGTGTCCGTCGGCACCAGGAACATCGACATGCCCCGGTACGGGCTGGTCTCAGGATCGGTGACCGCCATGACGATGAGGAACGCCGAGGTGCTGGCGTTGGAGGAGAAGAACTTCCACCCGTTGATGACCCACTCGCCGCCGTCCCTGACGGCCAGCGTCTTGAACTCGGTCGGGTCGGAACCGGCGTGCGGCTCGGTCATCGAGTAGCACGAGAAGACCTCGCCGTCGAGCAGCGGCCGCAGGTAGCGCTCCTTCTGCTCCGGCGTGCCGAAGTGGGCGAGGATCTCGGCGTTCCCGGTGTCCGGGGCCTGGCAGCCGAAGATCAGCGGGGCCCACGAGGAACGGCCGAGGATCTGGTTGAGCAGCGACAGCTTGAGCTGCCCGTGCCCCTCACCGCCGAGGTCGGGGCCGAGGTGGGTGGCCCACAGCCGGCGCTTGCGGACCTCCTCCTTCAGCGGGCCGATGACCTGCCGCAGGCGTTCGTCCGGCGGGACGTACTGCTTCCCGGGAAAGGCCAGGTCGAGCGGCTCGACCTCGTCCCTGACGAACGCGTCGGCCCAGTCGAGCTGGGCCTGGTACTCGGCATCGGTCTCGAAGTCCCACGCCATCGTGCCTCCTCGGTAGCCCCCACTCGCCCACCAGAATATAATTCTGGTGCTCGCCGTCCTCAGCTGATCAGGGAGCCGTGGCCCTGCCAGTAGCGCTCGCGGAGCAGGCGCTTGTAGAGCTTGCCGTTCGGGTCCCGGGGAAGCTCAGCGGTGAAGTCGACGGTCCGCGGGCACTTGTAACTCGCCAGCTCGGACCGGCAGAAGGCGAGCAGTTCGGCCGCGAGCTCCGGTCCCGCGACCGCGGGATCCAAGCACTGCACGACCGCCTTGACCGCCTCGCCCATCTCGTCGTCGGGCACGCCGATCACCGCCACGTCCGCTACGGCCGGGTGCCCGGCCAGCACGTTCTCGGCCTCTTGGGGGTAGATGTTCACCCCGCCGGAGATGATCATGTGAGCCTGGCGGTCGGTCAGGTAGAGGTATCCGTCAGCGTCCAGGTAGCCGATGTCACCGAGCGTGCGCCATCCTCGTTCGTTCATGATCGATCTGGTCTTGGCCGGGTCGTTGTGGTATTCGAACGGACGCCCGCCGGCGAAATACACCACGCCGGGCTGGCCCGGCGGCAGGTCCTGGCCGTCCTCCCCGACGACGTGGCACTCCTGCGCCGGCCGCCCGACCGAGCCGGGGTGGGCCAGCCACTCCTGGGCGGTGATGAACGTGTTGCCGATGTCCTCCGTGCCGGCGTAGTACTCGCAGATGACCGGCCCCCACCAGTCGAGCATCTGGCGCTTGACCGCGACCGGGCAGGGCGCCGCCGCGTGCATGACCAGCCGGAGGCTGGACAGGTCGTAGCGCTCGCGCTCGGCCCGTGGCAGCCGCAGCAGCCGGATGAACATGGTCGGCACGAACTGCGCACAGGTCACCCGGTAGCGCTCGATCAGCTCCAGGCACTGGCCCGGGTCGAACCGCTCCATGACCACCGCCGTGCCGCCCAGCCGGTGCAGTGACATCGAGTAGACCAGCGGTGCGGAGTGGTACAGCGGCGCGGGGGACAGGTACACCGCCCCCGCGCCGAAGCCGAGGCGGGCCATGCCCTGCGCGATCTGCGCGGGCGCCGACGCGGGGTCGCCGAAGGCCGTCCCTGGCAACTGCTTGCGCACGCCCTTCGGGCGCCCCGTCGTGCCCGAGGAGTACAGCATCTCCCGGCCCTCGCGCTCGTCGTCCAGCGGGCCAGCAACCTGCCCGGCCAGCACGTCGTCGTAGCGCTCGAACCCGGCCAGTTCCCCGGCCGCGCAGATCCGCACGGGGATGCGGGCCAGATCCAGGCCGGCCGCCGGGCCGGCCATCGTCTGCGACGTCACCAGCGTGACCGCCCCGCAGTCGTCCAGGACGTACTGCACCTCGGCCGGGCGCAGGTGGGAGTTGATCGCGGTGTAGCGCAGCCCGGAACGCTGCGCCGTCCAGGCCACCTCGAGGAAGGCCCGGTTGTTCTCCATCAGGACGGCGATGTGGTCGCCGTCGCGCAGGCCCCGGGACCGCAGCGCCCGGGCCAGCCGGCTAGACCGCTCGTCCAGCTGCGCGTAGCTGACCGTCTCCCCGGTGCCGCCCATGACGATGGCCGGCGCGTCAGGCGCGCGCTCCGCGTGCCAGCCCGGCGTCATCGGCAGTACAGCCACGCGATCAACGATAGCGACAGTCTCAAAAAACGGAAAGCTCACTCTCAAAGCAGATAGGGACATTCCAGGCCCGGCGCCCCGGGCGTGACACGATCGCCTGGTGACTTCCTTCGCAGCACTTCATGACCTGACCGGCAAGGTGGCCGTCGTCACCGGGGGATCGCGCGGCATCGGCCGGGCGATCGTGCAGACGCTGGCCGAGGCGGGCGCCGACGTGGTCATCGCCTCCCGCAAGCTCGACTCCTGCGAGGCGGCGGCGGCCGAGGTCCGCGCCTCGACCGGGCGCCAGGCGGTCCCCGTCGCCTGCCACGTCGGCCGGTGGGGCGAGTGCGACCGCCTCATCGCCGCCGCCCTGGACCGGCTCGGCCGACTCGACGTGCTGGTCAGCAACGCCGGCATGTCCCCGCTGTACGAGAACCTGGACGCGGTGAGCGAGGAACTGTTCGACAAGACGGTGGCCGTCAACCTCAAGGGCCCGTTCCGGCTGGCGGTGCTGGCCGGCACCCACATGGCCGCGCACGACGGGGGATCCATCATCAACATCGGCACCACCGCGTCGCTGACCGCCAGCACCTCCGAACTCCCGTACGCGTGCGCCAAGGCCGGCCTGAACGCGCTGACCGTGGGCCTGGCCGAGGCGTACGCACCGACGGTGCGGGTCAACGCCATCTTGCCCGGCCCGTTCCGCACCGACATCAGCAAGGCCTGGGCGCCGCCCGAGGGCGCCGAGGTCCCGTGGGTGCCGCTGGGCCGGATCGGGATCCCGGCCGAGATCGCGCCGCTGGC
>Ga0137407_10001469_pt1 | contig 15401 bp, 25 predicted proteins | sample CZOMad2_2_16fung_FD_108410 | JGI IMG/M metagenome (GOLD analysis project Ga0137407, IMG submission 108410) | Vadose zone soil fungal communities from Angelo Coast Range Reserve, California, USA - CZOMad2_2_16fungal (Illumina Assembly) | ecosystem: Environmental > Terrestrial > Soil > Vadose...
CGAGCCACCGGAAGTCAGCCCGCTGCTCGCCGACGCGCGCGAGGCGGTCGAACACAAGGAGTTCGCCGCCGCGCTCGCCGACCTCGACCGCTTCCTCGCGCAGAACCCGGGCGACCGCGAGGGGGCCGAGCTGAAGAAGCTCGCGCTCTACCGCCAGGGCCAGACGGCGCTCGAGGAGAAGAAGTACGACGACTCGTACCGCGCGCTGACCCAGCTGGCGAAGCTGCAGCCCGACTACCAGGACCTCGCCAGGCTGCTGCCGGAGGCGCGACGCCAGGTCATCGACCGCCACTACCAGGAAGGCATCCGGCTCTTCCGGGAGGAGAAGCTGCCCGAGGCCATCGCCGAGTGGAAGATCGTGCTCGACATGGAGCCGCAGAACGTCAACGCCAAGCGCAACCTCGACCAGGCCGAGCGGCTGCTCAAGGGGCTCGAGCAGCGCAAGTCGCGCTAGATGAGACGAATCCGCGGCATCTCCACGGCGCTGTTGGCTCTGACGACCCTGGCCGGTGGCATGGCTCCGGCCGCAGCGGCGCCGGAAGGTCAGATGACCTGGGGTGTCCACATCTCGCTCGCCCCGACATGGTTCGATCCCGCGGAGACCACGGGCATCGTGACGCCGTTCATGGTGATGTACGCGCTGCACGACGCGATGGTGAAGCCGCTGCCGGGCAACCCCTTGGCCCCCAGCCTGGCCGAGTCCTGGACACTGTCCTCCGATGGGCTCGCGTACGAGTTCATCCTGCGCAAGGGAACGCGATTCCACAACGGCGACCCTGTCACCGCCGAGGACGTCAAGTACTCGTTCGAGCGCTACCGGGGTGCCGCGAGCAAGACCTTCAAGGAGCGGGTGGCGGCCATCGAGATTCCGGGCCCGGCGCGCGTCCGCGTCCGCCTCAAGGAGCCGTGGCCGGACCAACCGGCTTACGGAAGCGATCTGGGCGGCAACGTTCCAGCGGCGGGAGCAGTTCGTCCTGACAGGGCGGCTCGGTCGAGGCGAGCGCGCGACCGATGCGCTCGCGGTTGCGTGATGGGCGGACGGACCGCGTGATAAGCTGACCCTGCGCTGGAAGGCCAGCGAGAGGGTGCCGGGACTCCCACAGTCGCGGCCCCTCCCGACTGGCCTTTCGTGCATCTGGCGGTCCCCGTATCCTCGTCATTGCCTGCCTTTATAACTCCGAAACTCAGGCCCGTCAACAGTCTCTTAAACTCCCTTCGGGCCTTGAAATCCACGGGGCCGGGCGAGTATAATTGCTCGCAGAAAGGAGCAGCGTAATGGCGAAACATCGAAGTCCGGCCTATCCGGCAACTGGCTTGTCCGAGGCGATTGAGCGGGTTAGACGCCTCTTCGACAAGGAAAAGAGGACCCTCGTACAGCCTCTCGTCGCGGCGACAGACCTTGGTTACAAAAGCCTCAACGGTCCGTCACGGACCATGCTCTCGGCTCTGAAGAAATACGGGCTCATCGAAGAGCTGAAGCAAGGTCTGCGGGTATCCGATCTGGCGGTCGCGATTCTTCATCCGACAAGTGAGGAGCAGCGTCTTGCCGCTTTGCGAGAAGCCGCAGTACGCCCTGATCTATTCCGAGAGCTGCAACAGACCCATGCCAACGGCTCGAACGACAACATCGCTCATTTTTTGATCCAGCGTGGGTTCTCGGCTCAGGCGGCAACCCAAGCGGTCACGGCGTTCAGAGATACGATGGTGGTCGCCAAACTCGATGCCTCAGGCAACAATCCTCCCGAAGATGGGGCCGAGAGCGAGGTTACGACGATGGGCACTACGATTGCCTTCGGAAAGGCCGGTGCCCCGGCAGCGTCGAACGCTGCACCCGTTTCACTGCGATGGCCTCTCCCCGGCGGAGTGATCGCGGAGTTGCGCTTCACCGGCCCCGTCACGAAAGAGCATTTCGACATCCTTGAGCGCTACCTTGCCATCGCCAAGGAAACAGCACCCACCGTCTGAAACATGCTCAACGGATCGAGTGAACGGGAGGCGCAGCGCCAGAGGCAGATCGCGGACGCCCTCGCGAAGCGCGAGCGAGACGGCGTCGTGCGTCCAAGGGATGCCGCACGTCAGCGGGACGTCGAAGTCGTGGCACGGCTCGCTATGACGCCGATCCGCATCCTGCCTCCAGCGACACGCGCCGCGATGCTGCTGCGCCTCGGACCGTGTACCCCGTACGCGAAGGTCAGCCCCGCCGAGCGCGCTGTGCGCGGACGTGAGATCGAGGAGATCGTAGGCGAGGCGCTGCCGGAGCAGATGCACACGCTGCTCGATGCGAGCTTCCGCAAGGTCGCTGGACGGCTCGCGCTCGGAACCTACGACAACGGAAACGAGCAAGCGCTTTGGACCGTCCGCGATGGTGCTGATCGAGCGATCACCGTGTGGATCTATCGCAAGCGGTCGCTGCTCTGCGCCCGAGTCCGTGGGCCTCGATGGCGCAAGCGTCGGACGCTCCCCCCGAAGTGGCCGCTCTTCGTGGCCGAGCTGCTGCTCTCCGCGAGCGGCAAGGTCACGCGCTGCCGCGCCTGCGGGAGCTGGTTCGGGAAGGCGCACGCGCGCCAGAACCACTGCGACACCCGCTGCGCGGATCGCGCGCGAGGGAGACGGCACCGCGCTCGGCAAAACGCGTCACGGTAAAACCTGATCGTTCCTGGCTCAACCAACCAGTCAGGCTGTTGATTCGCTAGAGCATTTCCGCACGGCCCGCCTCCGATCATTCCTATGGGTGAGAGGACCAGTCGGTCGGCGCAAGGGCTCGGGATGTCTACGTGCGCTGCATGGAGGCTCGCGGTTACAGCCCGAAATAGGGTGCCGCCCTTTATCTGTGTGAGAGGGATTGCGCGATCCACGGCCCTCGTCTGCCCTGCACCCTCCGCCGTGTCCGCGAAGGCGCGGACTCAATCCAGGCCGGAGCGCTCGTGAACATGGCACGGATCTCCTGCCAACGCAGGTGCCGGAGTCTATCAAGATCAGGAAGAGGGTGCCGGATTTATATCTCTTGAGAGGGTGCCGGAGGTTTACGTAGTGAGGGGCATCGAGCAGCAGTAGCGCCACCCAGCAGCACATCAGCGACACGCGGCCAGCGACCGAGCTGGCCTTTTCAGAGCCCAGATTTTCCCGCAGAGATCGACAAGGAGGTGAGAACGGAGATGACCGTCCGGGACATGATCACCGATGAGGTCGCCACGGATCGCGAGATCGCTCGCTGGACCGGCAAGGCGCTGCCGTGGGTGCAGAGCGTGATCCGACGCCTGAATATCGCCCCCAAGTACGTCGTCGGCCAGAAGCAGTACACGGCGCACGACGTGATGCGAATCGTTCTGCTGGCGCGCCTGCAGGACTACTTCGGCAACGTGAGCCCACTCCCGTACCAAATCGTCGCGAGCGCGAACGCTGCACTCAGTGCGCTCTACTCGAACCCCGACGAGGGCACCATCGTGTCGCACAAGACCGGAGGCCCGCTGCGGATCGTTGTCAGCGTGCCGGGCCTGCGCGAGCTATTTGCTGGCGTCGGCGCAGCGTAGCCCTTTTCGTTTTACCCAAGAAAACTGGCCGAGACAGAAATCCGAGAATGCAGTGAACGCAGAGCCGAAGGGAACCTGATGAGCACTCAAAGCAAACGGCAGTGGAGGCTGTCAAATCCCGAGCGGAGCAGAACGGCTGAAGCGCAGCGAGCCGCGCTGCGCCGAAGACACGGTCGCGTGACTGAGATGGCAGAGCCGCCGCTCTCCTACCCGAGCGGCGAGAGCTATCAACGCTACGAGAACAACGTGGCCAAGGACGGCCGAGACTACTCGATGGCTGAATACGCCGCTCGGTCGCTGAAGGGCGTCGGTCGCCCTGCGTCGCGACACCGGCAGTACATGAAAGCCCTCCGGGCGCGCATCGACGAGAAGCAAGCAGTACTCGCCTGCGGACTAGGAATCGACATCGCCCGATACGCGGCGATGTCCCGAGATGAGAAGCAAGCGGCGTTCAAGGCGTGGGCTGCTGCCGAGAACGCTGCGATCCGCGAGCTGTCCGAGACGCTGGGCGTGCAATGAGCACTGTCACACCTGACTCGTTCCTCGACGCCATGCGCGCGAAGTGGGCCGAGTACGGCAACGTCGGCTCGCCCGCCCTCGATCAGGTGTGGATGCAGATCGCGGAGACGTTCAATCGCCAGACGGCGGAGCCGCGCGAGCCGCGACCAGTGATCCCCGCCGAGCTGGGTGCAGGCAAGACGACCTGCGCGAAGCAGTGGTGTTCAATGCTGCCCTCGAACGAGAACCATCCTGGTGTTCTCGTCGTCGTGCGGACCATCGAGCAGGCGGAGGAGTACGCGAAGGACATCAACGCCTGGGCCGGTTCAGGCAAGCCAGCGTTCGCCTATCACTCGAAGCTGAAGACGCGCCCGCTCCCGCTGGTGATGCAGCAGTACCCGATCCTCGTGATCTGCCACAAGGGCTACGAGCTGGCACTCGATGAGCTGCTGGTCGAGGAGCCCGAGCGATACGAGAAGCTGATGCGCTTCCGCACCGGACAGCGTCGGCTCGCCATTGTGGACGAAGCTCTCGATCAAGTCTACGTCGCGCGCCTCTCGCCGGACAGCCTGCACCGCGTGCCTGGGCTCGTTCACGATCCACGAATCCTGAAGAGGCACCTGCGTGCGGTGGACGTGATCAGCTCCGCGCATCGCGCTCTGATCGAAGCGCCCGAGAGCGGCTTCCACGTCCTCAGCGCGGAGGCGCTGCTCGCCAGGGCCGAGCTGAACGTCGAGGAGGCTGATGCCGCGCTGGTCGCGCTCTGGCAAGAGGTGCGCAGCTCGAAGTCCGTGAAGCCAGAGTCACGGCGGATCGTGAAGGAGAACCTCACCGCGCTGCGCCGCCACCTCGCGGCCTATCGCTGGACAGAGAGCGAGCGAAGCCACCGCGCGCTCATCGGCTCGCGGCTCCTGCTGCCGCCCGACGCGGGCCAAGTGATCCTCGACGCGACCGGCGCGTTGAACAACGTCTACTCAGGACGACCCGACGCGTATGAGGTGAAGACGATGCCCGCCGTTCGCGACTACCGCTCGGTGACGCTCCATGTGGCGAGAACGAAGGGCACGGGCAAGACGGCGATGCTGAAGGACGGCGTCTCGATCATCCAGCAGACGCTCGATTCGGTCCTGGCGCACTACGGTGAGCGCGCTCCCGCGCGCCGTGTCCTGGCCGTCACCGACAAGGGGTCCGAGGACAAGGTCCGCAGCGCCTGGGCGAAGGCGGGGTTCGAGGCGCTCGATGTTGCGCACTGGAACGACATCGACGGTCGCAACGACTGGCGGGACTTCGACACGCTCGTCGCCCTGAACCTGCCGTGGAACAGGCCATCGCACGATGTCTCAACCTACATGGCCGTCCACGCCGTGGAGCTGGACGACGAGGGGCTGAACACGCCACCGGACGACGTGAAGACGATCCGAGAGACTAGGATCGCGGCCCAGCTCGCGCAGGCGATGGGGCGCATCAGGCTGCGACGGATGACGACCGTGAACGGCACCTGCGAGCCCTGCGACGTGTTCGTGCGCTTCCCGCACTGGAGCCTGCTGGTCAACACCGACCGGATCGTGGCGGGCGTCCAGCGCGCTCTGTCCGGCGTCAACGTCCTGCCCTGGAGCGACGCGAGCACGAAGCTGGTCCGCACCGACCGGCCATCGGTCGCGGTCGAGGGCGTCGGAGCTGCGCTCCTGGCCTACGTCAGGCAGATGCAGCCGGGCACCACCGAGAAGCTGATCGACATTCGACAGCGGATCGGGGCCAAGGCTCACGGGACGTGGTTCCGGGTGCAGTCGAACCCGACCGTGCTGTCCGCGCTCTCGGAGCTGGGGGCACGATTCACCCCACGCAGCGGACGCCGTGGTCCGCAGCTCGTCAAGGATCGTTAACGTACCAAGGCGCTTCGACCCCTTATAGGAGCGATCTGGTACGTCTACGTTTCCTGACAAGCTGATCTCGCGCAGGGAACGCGGCGGGCCTCCGGCCCCCGCCGCCGACCCACTCGCGCAGCAGAGAGAGCAGACGACCAGAGATCAGATCTGTGAATCGATCATTGGCCCGAGCGCACTGGGGCGGCGCTCGCCGGGGCGGCGCGCCCCTCGCGCAGGGCAGCGATCAGGTGACCAGCTCTCGATGATCCACTGATCACTCCACCTTGGCCCTGCACACACTGCATGGCCCACGAGCAGCTCCACAGAGTCACTACGCCAGGAGGCACGAGTCGATGTCCGATGAGCCGTCGAAGCGAGTAGTCGAGCGGTTCCGTGATCAGCTTCGCAGCCGAGCTGATCAGGCTGAAGGCTCCCTTGGTGATGTCCTTGGGAGTGTCCCTGGCATAGGGGGAGAGGGTATTGCCCAAGACGCCCCGGAACCTAGAACCTCGCGCCCTCCAGCCTCTGTGCGTGATCAAGAACCTGCCAGCAGATGGGCGCGCTGCGCTCGCTGTCGAGCGGACGTGGAAGTCATCACTGCGGACGGCCATCGCGACCAGGGACGCTGTCCGAGATGCAGGCGGCTGATCTGATGCCTCCTGGCAACGCCAGCGAGCGCCCAGCGAGCCAAGGAGCGCCTTCTGGCGGCTCTCCAGCGCATCGAGGCAGCTCCAGGCTGCGCGTTCGACGGCCAGCGCGAGCATGGGTTGCTCCAGTCGCTCAGGACGGCGCTGAGAGGCGCCTGGGAGCTGCTAGCGCCAGCTCTGAAGGCATCCCTGGTCACGGTCAGCGCTGCCCTCGATGCGATCTCGTTTGGATCGTGCCCTTCGGCATGCGTCCGCGCTGCCCACGCTGTCGTCGGAGCTGACCAGATCTGCGGACGGTCCGGCTCCGGCTACCGTCTGAAGCGTCTGATCCGCCAGTAACGACAGATACTTGCACTTGGCCCGCAGCGTCATGGTGGCTCGGTGCCTTGAGTCAGGAGCACGACGGGGTATCGGTTGGATCGTGACGCATCGAGTCACGTAGCAGCTTGTTGCATTCAAGTGTTTGATTCATAAGCATGCTTTTTGGCGAGTCGAGGGGGTGGGTACCCCCAAAATCGCGAGCGCCCTATGGTCGGCGTGACTACGTCCGCTATAGCACGCCGGATTCGGAGCCTATTCGCGCCACCTATGCCCTACCCCGGTACCAGAACGCAGTTGAGGAAGGAGACTGACCCGTGACCAGCCCGAGAACGACCGAGACGGCGCGCGTGCGCCATACAGCGACCGGCTGCGAGGCCTGTGGCCGACCGCAGAGCCGTGTCGAGCTGCAGCGCCAGCAGTGGCGCAAGGCCAAGAGGCAGGCGCGAGCGGAGATCAGCCGGTGAGCCAGCCCGAGGCCGCGAAGAAATGTCTCCGCTGCTTGAGGAACCCTGCGGAGGCTGACCGCTACATCTGCGGGAACTGTCGACGCGCGCTGAACCGGCGCGGCTGGGAGATCGAGAAGTCCGAGGAGGGCACGCGATGACCGTCGACATTGTCGGTCACTGCCCAGGATGCGGTTGTCAGATCGTCGTGCCGCTGCCTGTTCCGCCGCTCTTCAACCGTGAAGAGGTCTGCGCCCTGGTCCCGATCAGGATCAGCTCCCTTCGGAGCTGGCTCCATCGTCATCGTGGCGACCCACGGCTGTCGCCGCCGAGGTACGCGGGACCAGTGAGACGCGCGAAGCGGATGTTCACCGCGTCGGATGTGCAGTTCATCCGCGCGACGTTCGTGAGGGACCGCCAATGAGTGTGATGCACTCGTACATGTCGAACTTCGATTTGCTGCTCGCGACCCGACGCGAGCGCGAGCTGATGGAGAAGCAGAAGGAGGCCGAGCGTGAGCCCGAAGCCAGTGGACCCAGCAGCGCTGAAGAGGCTGCAGCGGAACCGTCGCCGCGACCGACGGCGTAACCACCAAAACCACACACACGAGGAGATGACCGTGAAGAAGCAGTCGAAGACGTTCGAGCTGATCGAAGAGACGCCGCAGGAGCAGACGCCGAGGTTCGTCGCCACGTACGAGGGCGAGCTGGAAATTCCGATGGACGACGCAACCATTGCGAGGCTCGAAGCGGAGAAGGCCGCCGCGTTGGCGGGGCTCCACGTCCCACCTCACACTCCCTGGCGGAAGCCGGTCGAGCAGCAGCCCGTCGAAGAGGTGATCGCCGTCGCTGAGACGGTCGCTCCCGTCGAAGCCACCGAGCTGAGGGCAGCAAAGGACGCGGTCACGCGCTTGCAGCAGGAGCACGAGGAAGCGACGCGCACGGCGGAGCTGGTCTTCAAGACCAAGCTGACCGAAGCCGTGACGACGCTGGGCGATCTTGAGCGCCGTGCTGCCATCGCCATCGACCAAGCGACCAGCTCGCGGCTGAAGGACGTGCTGGCGAGCCTGGATGACTCCGACGTGGCTGAGGGAGTGCGTGCGGCGCGCGTCGATGCGGGCACTGCTCGTCAAGAGGCGCTCCGCAAGCGCGCGGCTCCGTACCTGAAGAGCGCCGCCGAAGCGCGGGCGTTGCTCAAGGAGTTCGACCGTACGTTCAGCGCGGATCTCGAAGCGATTGGCTCCATCCCGCGAGTGGAGTGGTTGCTGGGTACGCCGAGCACCAGCCCGGGCGCTCACGTCGCCGCTGGCCTTTACACCGCCATCGAGAATGGACTGAAGTCGATTCAACAGGTCCGCGAGTCGCTGGTGCTGACGCTCAGTCTCGATGCGCCGCAGATCCGCAACGGTGAGCTGGCGGGTGGGTTCATCCCTGAGATCGAGCGCCTCCTGAAGTCGGCAGCGAACGGCTGGAGCCAAGAGGAGGAAGGCCGGTTCGTGTGGGCTGCGACTCGTCTGGCGACCGCGTCGCCTGATGCGGTCACGAACCTGCAGCTCGTGGTGCGAGGTGTCATCGGTGCTGCAGCTCGGCTGCGCGACATGAAGTCGGTCGTGAACACGGAGCGCCCGAGCACGATCCGGCCGCTGCCGGATGTCGACGGTGCCAGCACGGAGCAGAAGGTCGCGATGGGCGTCTTGCCGAGCATGGCCGCTTCGTACTCGCCCTTTGGCAAGAAGGAGGCCTAGTCATGGTTTACGACGTGAGCGCGTACGAGCCCGGGGCTGGATACGACGGGAATCCCGACAGTGGAGAGAACCCGGGCGGAGAGCAACCCGCGTCACCGTCTGCGCCAGCTCCAGCGGACGCAGCGCGCTACGCCTGGATGAAGGCCGAGGGCGAGAAGCGTCGTGCTACAGCCGCTGCAGCGCCAGCACCTGCCGCCACGAAGGAGACGACGGAGGAGACGCCGCCCGCAGCCGAAGAGCAGCAGCCGCCAGCGGACGGTGAGAACGCGGCACCGTACGAGCTGCGTGTTCCAGAATTCGTGAGTCAGAAGGAGATCACCGAGGAGCGTCAGAGCTTCGTGGCCGAGTTCCAGCAGCTCGCGCCGCAGGTCGGCATCGACGCGGCGACGGCTCAAGGACTCCTTGACGTGTCCGTGGACAGCGCCGTCGCACTCGATTATGTCCCGAAGGTGGACGCTGATCGCGACGACGCTCGTCTGGAAATGCAGAAGCTCTTCGGTGACGCCGGGAAGAATCTCATCAAGAGAGCACAAATCTACGCCCAGGCGCGCGGCAGCGCGCTTCAGGATTACCTCGACTCAACGAACCTTGGCAACGATCCGAGCGTGATCGTCGCGCTCGCGTTCGCGGAGGCGGGCTACCTGACGCAGACGCCCGAGCAGGCGAAGGAGAACCTCAGCAAGGTCATGGCCTCGAAGGAGTACCTCGCTGGCGACCCTTACACCATCGTCAAGGTGCAAGTGCTGTCTCGCATCGCGCATCGAGGAACGCAGAGCGCGAACGATCAGCTCGCGGCTGCGGCCAAGTCACAGGCAGCGAAACTCGCTGCTCCGAAACCAGCCGCTGGCGCGCAGTCGGACGGCGACGCACGAGCCACGCTCGCGAAGATGATGAGCGAGAAAGGTGGTCCGCTGCTGAACGCTGGCCATCCCGAGCACGCTGCAGCGGTGAAGAAGTTCCACGATCTGGCCGGGAGAATCTGAACATGAACGAACCGAAGCCGACCAACGCTGCGGGTGACCATCGAGAAGCTGACGCCTCGACCCGCAGGCCCGCAAAACCCGACCATGCCGATCGGCTTCCGCGACATGAACCGATGACGTGCCCGAGGGGCACACGAAGGAGAACACGATGGACGAAGGACTGAACAGGAAGTACGACCGTCTCAAGTCGTTGCTCGCGGCGGGCAACGTCGACGCTCCGCACATCCAGACCGAGATCGCGGATCTGCGCCGAGACATTCTAGGCAGCGGTCAGACGGAGGTGGACATCGACGCGAGGACAGATCCGCGGCGGTACGAATCGGACTTCATCCCCGGTTACGAAAAGAAAGGTGCGCGCTGATGGCCACGAAGGGGCCGAAGCACGCCGTCAAAGTCCACGTTCGCAACGACAAGCCGAGCAAGCCGAAGACCGCGCGTGCCGATGCCGCGAAGCCGGGACCGACGAATTTCGTGGCGGTCGAGCATCACGACAAGACGAGCGGTTATCTCGGCAAGTTCGTGCCCGCCACGCCTGCGGCGCAGAAGAAGGCGAAGGCATTTCTAGCGAAGATGAATGCCCCGGTGTTCCCGTAGAGCTATTTCTGATCGAGACGATCCGACGAGGGAGGTGACAAAACCATGGCGAAAAAGATCGAGAACCAGGGCGACAGCCGACCGAGTGGCCCCAACGACGTGGACGCATCGGAGAAGTCTGTGAAGGAAACCTTCACGCCGTACGGCTACAAAAAGAACGTCGGCGGCGGCGACGCGAACAACCCAGGACCGAAGGTGTTCGAGACTGGCTCGAAGTAGTTCAGTTACGACAGTGCATGCAGACGGCTCGACCACGGGCGTTCGCAAACCATTGAAGGCTTGCGCCGGGCTCGTGGAAGGGCCGTCGGCAGAGCCTGCAGATCACTGTTGGGATCGGCCGCTTCGCTGTCTGATCCATCACCTGCAGAGTAGCAAACCACGAAAGGAAAATCGAAAATGAAGATCCGTAGGTTTCTCCGATTACTAGGCCTGGAGTGTCAGGTCTGCCATCGCTCCCGCCTGTCTTTGCTGCGCGGGTGTGAGTGCGGTTACATCGCCGCTGGCGTCATCGCTGTCATTGCCGCCGCTGGCGCGGCGTACGGAGCGTATGAGGCGAACGAAGCCGCGCAGCAGCAGGCCTCGATGGCGAAGCGCAACGCTCAGATGCAGGCCGACGCCGAAGCACAGGCGGGCGAGGCTCGCTCACGGCAGATCCAGTACAACGCCGACAAGTTGAGGAAGCAGTTCCTCTCGCGCGGGGCAGCGGCTGGCGTGGAGGCGGGCCAGGGCTCGCTGCTGGAGACAGAGTCACAGTTCGATTACGACGTGCAGCTCTCGAAGGACTTTGCGAAGTACCCCCACGAGCTGGCGGGCGCCTCTGCCCGGTACCAGAGCGATCTCTTCGGCTTCCAGAAGAAGTCGCTGGCTTCACAGCAGATCGCGGGCACCGCCATCGCGGGCGTCACGACCGGAGCCAGCTCTTACAGCTCTTTCGTCCGCTCGCTTGGTGCTGGAGGTGGTGGCGCGAAGCCGTCGCAGTACAACGTCGGCGATACCGGCGCTGAGTACGACCCGACCGTGTGGAGATAGCCCCGTGTCAGGTATGACGCCCGACGAGATCCAAGCCTTCCGCAGCGCATTCCCCTACCTGCGCCCCGAGATGGAGGAGGCGTTGGCGTTCGTGTCGCGGCCCCTGGAGGAGCAGGCGCGAGTCACTAACGCCATCGATTTCGTCAGCGCATGGCTCGTGAGGCGTGCGCTTCCCGGCGAGCCGCAGGCCATGCATCGGGAGCAGTTGATCCATACCGGACAGTACCTCTGACACGCCGGAAGCATTCAACTGCCGCGCTTCTTGGTCTTCGCCCAGCGTGCCCTCGACGCCTTGCTCGCGGCGGCGCGGCGTTGCTCGGCGGTGAGGTTCTTGGCCCGCGTCTCGCCGCCGACGCGTCCTAGTTCCTGAAGCGCTTTCAGAAGACGCGGGTCCATCGGCTTCTTCTCGGCCATCGCAGGCGTAAGCATACCCACCCCTGTGCAGGCTCGGCAACCCTCTTGACATGCGTAGGGGTACGCATGTACCGTAGGCCTACGCACCATCCATCCAAAGAGGAGGGCACAGCGATGACGATCAAGGGACCGGAAGGACGGATGACGAAGCCTCTGGCGACGCCGCACAACGTAGGCGACGTGGTCGAGCTGGTCACGAAACAGTCCTGCGGCTGCAGCGCTGGACGGCACGTCGGCAAGAACCGACGCCCTGCGCCGCGCGTCGGTGAGACTGGCGTCATCCGTCAGATTATCGTCTCCGATCCGAATGACGGCGATGAGACGTTCCTCATCTTCGGCGTGCGGTTCTCGAAGTGGGGTAACACGGCGTGGTTGGGCGAGTCCGACTTCGCGCTGGTGGCGAAGTGACCGCCTCTCCGCGTGTCTTCGAGCTGGCCGCGCAGCTCGCGCGTGCGCTGGATTCCGACTTCGTTGGCCAAGTCCGGCTCAACGTCCACCGTGGTGGTGTCCGCAGGATCGAGGTTCTGCAGGCGCTGAAGTCCGTGGAGGCCAAGTGATGGAAGGCTTCATAGTCCACATCGTGATCGGAGCGTTCTTCGCAGTGATCGCAATCGTAGAGGGCGTGTGATGGCGACGCGACGTGAAGGCTTCTCGTCTGTGAAGTGCAGCGTGTGCGGTGTGAACGGGCACAACGCGCGTCGGCATGAGCGCGTGATGGCCGCGAAGATCACCGTCGAAATCATTTTCCGCGACTACGCCCAGACGCACGCATGGGGCGTGTACCGAGATGACGAGCCGATTGAGTACTTCAAGACGAAGCGGGAGGCACTCGCTGCCGCGCGTGTGCTCCGCCAAGAGGCCAAGTGATGGCGACGCCAGGACGCGGTAGCCGGGTCTCGAAGGAACAGATCGAACGCATTCGCAAGAACGCGGTGGCCGACATCCGCGTCGAACACATGCATGACGACGCCGACGCCTGCGAGGCCTGCGGCCATGGACTCAAATGTCATCGGGAGTTTGGTTGTGATCAGTGTCCGTGCGAGGCGTACCGGGAGCCCCGGTGATGCGCGCCGCCGACATCCGCATCGAAAACCACGGCTCGCTCTTCCTGCTGCGCCCGCGTACGCAGCGTGCCGCGTACTGGCTTGATGCCGTCGTCGCGGAGGATGCGCAGTACTGGGGCGACGCGGTGGTGGTCGAGCCCCGCTACGTCGAAGACATCGTCAACGGAGCCCGCGAGGCCGGGCTGGAGGTGCGGTGATGCGCCGCCGCATCCACCTCCAGCTCGTGGACGAGAACCGCTGCTTCGCGGCCTGCGCGCCGCATCTGTCCGTGAGCGCCTATCGCGGGAGGGGGCTCACGATGCATTCGCAACTGGTCACTTGCCCGCGTTGCAAGACACTGATCGTCCGCGCCCAACGCGCGATTGAAGCCGCCCACGCTGTTGAACGGAGGCCCTAACCATGCGTGCCGCGATCTACACGAGGAAGTCGACCGATCAGTCGGATGTCCACGAGAGCGAGAGGTCGGTCGCGCACCAGCGCGTCCAGTGCCTGGAGCTGATCGCCAAGAACGAGTGGACCCTGGCCGAGGGCCACGTCTACGAGGACGACGGCGTGAGCGGGGCCGTCTTCGGTGAAGGACGCCCCGCCTTCCATCGCATGCTGAGCGCGATCACCAGCGGTGCCAAGGCGAAGCGCCTGCCCTTCGATGTGCTGGTCTGCTACGACGGTGACCGGCTCGGACGCGACCGGGTCAGGACTGACTTCTACGTCGTAGAGATCCTCGACGCAGGAGTCCGCATCTTCTTCGCCAGCGGCGAGGAGCGGGTCGTAAACAACGCAACCGACAGCTTCATCCTGAGCGCGAAGGGCTACGCGGCAGAGGTCGAGCGCGAGCGCGCGTCGGTACGAGCACGCGACAAGATGCACTCGAAGGCGCGCGAGGGCCACTCGACCGGCACCGTGCCTCTGGGCTACAGCTCGTACGCGGTCAACTCGCACAAGGAGCTGCGGATCGATCCGGTCCACGCTGAGATCGTGCGCCAGATCTTCACGCTCTCCGCCCAGGGCAGCGGGATCACCCGGATCGCTCACGCGCTGAACCGCGACCACCCTGGCCTCCGCAAGTGGTCCGCGCCGACGGTGCGCGACATCCTCGCCAACTCCGTCTACATCGGCCAGCTCGTGTACGGCAAGAAGCGCATCGTCGTGAAGGGTGGCAAGAAGATCAAGGTCGACGTGCCCGAGCCCGAGTGGATCAGGGTCGCGAAGCCCGAGCTGCAGCTGGTCACCGACGAGCTGTGGGCCGCCGTGCAGGCGCGGAAGGAGGCCCTGTTCAAGAGCTACCTCCGCACCCACAACGGCCAGCTCCAGGGCCGACCCGAGCAGACGGTGAGCGAGCACCTGCTCACCGGGTTCGCGGTGTGCGGCGTTTGCGGCGGCCGACTCGTCGTGTGGAGCGCGTCGGCCAAGAAGAAGACGACGCACCGCTATTTGATTTGCTGGCGGCACCGCAGCGGCGGCGACGCGGCCTGCGCGAACGCGAAGTCGGTCCAGCTGCAGGCACTCAGCGAGGCCATCGTGCGCCACTTCAAGGACGACGTGCTCACGCTGGACCGTCTGCTGCAGATCCAGCGGGATCTCGTCGCGGACGCCGACAGCTCCCCCGAGCGCGTCGCCGCGAGGCGGGCGTCGCTCGAAGCCGACGAGAAGCGCGTCGCGCTGCGGCTCGCGAAGCTGACCGACGCGGTCGCGGAGGGCGGCAGCGTGAAGACGCTGGTCGACGCCATCAAGGTCGCGGAGCGCGAGCAGCGCGAGCTGCAGGCGCGCCTCGCGGCGCTGGACGCCACGCAGAAGGCCATCGCCAACTGGTCCGACACGGGCGAATGGTCGAAGGTCCGCGCCCTGGTCGAAGACTGGCAGGGAGCCCTGGACGGCACCCCGGCGGTCGCGCGGCAGATCCTCCGCAAGCTGCTCGTGAGCCCGATCAAGGTCACGCCCCTGGCCGAGGGCGGCTTCCGCTACGAGGCCGAGGGATCGTACTCGCGTCTGATCAGTGGCATCATCGGCGGCGCGGACCCCGGCACGCTGACCTGGGTGCGCCAGGAGGACGTGATCGAGAGCCGGAAGCAGGATCTTCGTCAGGAGCTGAAGGCCCTGGCCGCCGCCCAGGAGCCCGCGCTGGCTCTCCGTGGAGCGGACGGTAGCGGTGGCCCGACTTCATGACGTTTTACATCGGCGCCACCGGGGCCGGCTGGATCGTGCCCAAGAAATACGTCGAGAAGGTCGGCGACGAGGGCTTCAAGAAAATGCCGATCGGCGCCGGTCCCTA
>Ga0137407_10001474_pt1 | contig 15381 bp, 11 predicted proteins | sample CZOMad2_2_16fung_FD_108410 | JGI IMG/M metagenome (GOLD analysis project Ga0137407, IMG submission 108410) | Vadose zone soil fungal communities from Angelo Coast Range Reserve, California, USA - CZOMad2_2_16fungal (Illumina Assembly) | ecosystem: Environmental > Terrestrial > Soil > Vadose...
AAAAAATCCCGTAAATCATGGTTCAAAGGATTAATTTAGCGGCCGGATATTACCGTATTATGAAAAAAAAAATAGTCTTATTATCCACTTTATTATGGAGCGTGTTCGCATTTTCTCAGAATGCGTATGATATCAAGCTTACACTCAAGCCATATACCAATGTTAAGGTTTACCTGGGTTATCATTATGGGAAATTGAAAGCTGTCGCGGATTCTGCAATATTGAATGCCAATAGTACCTGTAATTTTAAAGGCAGCCAGAAACTGCAGGGAGGGATCTATTTTATAGTATCTCCCAAAAAAGAAATTTTATTTGAATTGTTGCTGGATAAGGAACAGCATTTTTCTATCGTTGCTGATTCGGCCACTATCCCTCGTGTTATATTCAATGGCTCGCCGGATAATATCATGTTCCAATCGTATACGCTGTTTATGGAGAAGAATGGAAAGGCAATTGCCGCAGCACAAGCTGAACTGAAGACCTCCAAAACTAAAAAAGATTCTACAGTTCTCCTGGATAAGATCAAACAAACAAATCTTGAAATACAGCAATACAGGGATGATATCGAAAAAAAATATTCTTCTTCCCTGCTTGCAACGCTTTTGCGGGCATTGAAAGAACCGGTTGTTCCGGCAGCAGATAAACAACCCGGCGGCAAATACGATACAACATTTGCCTACTATTATTATAAATCGCATTATTGGGATGGCATATCACTAACTGATGAGCGCCTGATACGCACACCCATTTTTGAACCCAAACTCGAAAAATATTTCAAGGATCTTGTTTCACCCGAAGCGGATTCCATCAACCGCGAGGTTGATCATATGCTGCTATTTTCCAGGACCAATAAAGAAATGTTCAAATTTTTATTGATTCATTTTGTACAGAAATACATCAACCCGGAATATATGGGACAGGATGCGGTTTTTGTTCACTTGTTTGAAAAATATATCAATACGGGAGAAGCAGATTTCTTTACGGAGAAATACAGGAAATTTGTTAACGACAGGGCATATAGCCTTATGGCGAACCTGATCGGGCAACCTGCAGCAAACCTCGAGATGGTTGATACGCTGGATAAACCAAGATCTTTATATGGGGAGGATGCCAAATTTTTTGTGATATGCTTTTGGGATCCTACATGCAGTCATTGCAAAGAAACCATACCCAAAGTAGATTCCATTTACCAGGCCAAATGGAAAAATGAAGGAATAAAAGTATACGGAGTGATGGTAGATGGCGGTAAGGATGTTTGGCTGAAATTCATCAGGGATCACAATTTGAAGGATTGGATACACGTTTATCAAACGCAGGCGCAACATGATGCTGATGTGGCTGCAGGCAAACCGGATTTCCGGCAACTATATGATGTTTACCAAACCCCAATTTTATATTTGTTGGACAAGGACAAGCGAATAATAGCAAAAAAACTGACTTACCTGCAATTTGATGAAGTTATAAATCTCAAACTTAAGAATGTTAAAGTCAATTGAAAAGCTTATTGATATGAAGCATGTTGTTTCGAATTGCATACTATTTACTTTTTTCACATGCTGCTTTTTCACAAATCTTTCTGCGCAGGATATTTTAACTTATGGTGATCAGTCGATCAACAAAGAAGAATTCCTGAAAGCATACCGGAAGAATAATACAACAGGCAAACCAACAGAAAAATCGTATAGAGAATATCTTGAGTTGTATACACGATACAAACTGAAAGTAAAGGCAGCATATGATCTTAAATTGGATACAATGCCAAATCAGCTGGCGGAGCTGCAGAATTTCCGCAGCCAGATTGTTGATCAGTATATGAATGATGAGACAAGTGTAAACAGGTTGGTGAATGAGGCTTTTTCCCGCAGTCAGAAAGATATTCATCTCGCCCATATTTTTATAGCTCTTCCCAAAACCGCTTTCCTTGCAGATACAATGATCGCCTACAACAAGGCGATGGATGCATACAATGCTTTAAAATCCGGGAAAGATTTTGGAGAAGTGGCCGCAGCATTTTCCGAAGATCCATTCGCAAAAAATAATCATGGCGACCTGGGATATATTACGGTTTTCACACTGCCATATGCGTTAGAGAATCTTGCATACAATACATTACCAGGAAAATTTTCCAGAATATATCATGGCAAGAACGGGTATCATATTTTTAAGAATACGGGAGAAAGGAAGGCAATCGGGAAAATAAAAACCGCACAGATATTATTGATGATGCCTGCCACTGCCAGTGATGTTGTGAAAGCGGAAACCAAACGGCGTGCGGATTCCATTTATCGTTTATTGCTCAATGGAAGTGATTTCAGCGAACTCGCCAGGAAATTCAGCGGTGATAATCTTTCGTATCAGATGGGTGGCGAAATGAACGAATTTGGCGTTGGGAAATATGAAACAGTTTTTGAAGCGACAGCATTCGCGTTAAAAAAAGATGGTGAGGTTAGTCAGCCCGTTGCAAGCAGTTTTGGTTATCATATCATCAAACGTTTGCATAGAAGTCCCGTTATCGTCAATAAGGATAAAAAGACAATGGAAGATTTAAAACAACGGGTAACCGGCGATCCGCGCATTGAAGTGGCCCGGAAAGAAATGTTACAGTCAATATTGCGGCTCACTCATTTCAAACTCAATCCGGTCAATGAAAATCATTTATTTGTGAGTACAGACAGTAGCCTGACGAATAAAGCCCTTCCTGAATTCACTGATATGAATACTAAAACAATTCTTTTTTCATTTTCAAAAAAAGATATTGTTTTAAAGGACTGGCTCGATTACAGGAAAGGAATAAGAAATCAAACTGCATTGGTCAGCGGGAAAACCAATAAGGAGTTGTATGAACAATTTCAGCAGACGACCGCATTTGATTATTATCGCAATCATCTGGAAGATTATAATAAGGAATTCGCATACCAGCTGAAAGAATTTAAAGACGGTAATCTTTTATTCGAGATCATGCAACATAATATCTGGGATAAAGCATCCTCGGACAGTATCGGTTTAAAAAATTATTTTGAATCACATAAAACCAACTACTGGTGGCAACCAAGCGCTGATGCTATTATTTTTACATGCAGCAATGAAAAAACCGCAACCGATATCCAGGCGAAGCTGCCGGATAATCTCAATCATTGGAGGAGAATAGTAGATAGTTCGAGAGGTATGGCACAGGCCGATTCGGGCAGATTTGAACGCATACAATTGCCTCCTCCTGCGGAGTCGAAAGGTTTAAAGCCGGGTCAATTTACATCGCTTCTCAAAAATCCTGCAGACAATAGTGTTACGCTGGCTTATATCATCAATGTGTATGGCGATCGTTCGCCACGCAGCTATAGCGATGCCCGGGGACTTGTTATCAACGATTACCAGACATTCATGGAAGATAACTGGATAGCTGAATTAAAAAAGAAATACCCTGTGAAGATAAATGAAACGACGATGAAGAACCTTCCTCATTGAAGCATTTGATCATTCCATCAAAATCTTTCTTCAAAGTAAATTGTAAAAGGAACTATGCGAATTTTAATCCGTCGATCATATCGAGAATGGTCGCGTCTTCTGATATGTCGAATTTGCGGGCCAGCAGCTTATCCGTTTTGATTAAAATTTCGAAATCTTCCACGGTAAGTGTTTTCGGATTACTTCCTCCCTGCGACCAGTCGATATAATAAAAGTTATTATTGATCACACTATCCTTATAAGGAGAATTCATAATGATTGTCGGAATGAAGAACTCATCGGGCCCCCATGTGAAATAAGCAAATCTTTTCAGTTTTTTATTGCCTCCTATAAAATCAACGACATACTTTGCGCAATCCATACTCAGTGTCATGCACATCGCCCTTGGTCCTCCATAAAGTGTATAAGGCAAAGGAAATTTTCTTTCAGGTAATATAGCATTTACTAAAAATTGAAGGCGATAGCGTCCTTTAAAATCAAAATTGGTGAAATGGTATTTATTGATTCTTGTCACTGCATGATTCCACCATTCATTCTGTTCTTCATAACAAATAAAATTTTTCCCTTTATTGTCTTCAAGAAATGAATAAATATTACTGATCGGTTTGATAGGATAATCCTGCCCACTCATAACACTAACAAAATTATAATTGCGTCCGGTTTCAAATATTTCTTTCATGGAAATTAAAACTGCATTCATGAAACTGTAGGAGGCCCATCTTACTTTTATCCGGTTATCAATAAAATATACCCTGTCCAGGTTTTGGAGATATTCAAACTCTTTTAAAGAAACTTTTTTGTCGAGGTGAATGTAAAAATCAAAGGCTTCGTGCTCAAATTTATTGAGCAAGCGTTCAATTTGCCGCGGATCTTTATGTGCCATAATCAAACAAGCTATACGCATACTATTCAAAATTATTTGATTAATAATACCTGCCGACAAGCAATAAAGGGATTGGAAAAGGTTTTGGTAATACTTACTGAGTTTTTAAAGATACAAAATTAATGCCGAAACCTTATCAAGCAGGGCTGTAAACATTAATAATAATTAAAAAACTTATAGAGCCCCGTTATATTGGGAAAACAGTTCTCAAATCGTAGAATTACGTCAACAGAAAGTTTGCTTTTATAAATTTTTAAAAATGAGGTTATTATAACCCAAACCTGAAACCGGCCTTAATTCCGATCCAGGATGAGTAACCAGAGTTTTCGGAACTGCTCCGGGTAAAACCATCATAATCTGCCAGTACTTCTACCGGACCGAGCTTTACGCCAAGCCCGATATCCCCGCTAAACCGGGAACTATTGACAATATTATTCTTAATAATGCCCGCACCCCCGTCCGCGTGTATAAACAATATTTTTCCAACCATCAGGTAGTGACGAATACCTGCTTTCAATGGAATATAGGATGTATTGCCAAAACTGTTTCCCGATACGCTCCTGAAAGAGGTATAGCCGACAGTGGCTATAAGAAAAGTTCTTCCTGTTCCAATACCCGCTCCGCCTTCAACACCCAATCCATAATTATAATTATGTTTGAAATAACTGTCGGCAGGCAGAGCATACTGACCATGTGCAAAAAGGAAAAATATTTTCTGGGCATTCAAATGACCGATGGAGCAAATGGTTAGAAGTATGGTCAACAGGGAAATAAGGCAAAGGTTTTTTTTCATACAATGGATTTTAATATTATTATGAAGTAGTTGCGGGTATCATACTTACAGGAGTTCATACAATGCGCGTAATTTATCTCTGGTCATAATTTTTTCCCAATCAGTTCCGAGTGCATTTTCCCATAATGGTTTCATCCCCATGGATACATTGATCATCGTATCGAATTGTTCATTGGTCAGTCCTTTTGTAATATGCTGAGGTATCTCAATCTTATTTTTTTCTACCATCATTTTAAATTCATGCACGCCTTCGGGATAATATTCCTGCAGTTTATCAAAAACAATACAATTGCCGATACCATGTTTTGTTCCCAGCGAATAACTCAACCCATAACTCACTGCATGAGCAATGCCAACCTGCGAATATGCAATACTCATACCGCCTGCATAAGAGGCCATCATGAGTTGATCATCGCTTTCATCATCCCATTTATTTTTTTCAACAAATACTTTCTGACATAACTGCAATGCCTTTTCTCCGTACGATTTACTAAATTCATTCAGATAAGTTCCGTTCAGGCTTTCAATGCAATGAATATAACAATCCATCCCGGTATAGAAACGCTGATTCGCCGGTGCATTTGCAGTCAGTTCGGGATCGAGAATAATTTGGTCGAATGGAGTGAAATCTGAATTCATGCCTAATTTTTTTGTTGGGCCCGTCAATACTGTTGTTCTCGAAACTTCTGCGCCTGTGCCACTCAGGGTGGGGATACCTGCTTTATAAACGCCGGGTTTTTTTACCAGGTCCCATCCCTGGTAATCCGCCGAAGAACCTGGATTGTTCATCATTAAAGAGACTGCTTTTGCAAGGTCCATTGCAGAACCACCACCAATACCGATGATGCCACTCACTGTTCCAAATTCATTCTTTAATTGTTCAGCTATTTTATCAACATAGGAAGTTTTGGGTTCGTAGGTAACATCTACTAAAACCACTTTATCCCTCCCGCGTAAGGGTATGCGATTTATGAAAGGGCTCTCGTCTCCACCGGATCCCGGCGAAAAAAAATGGTCGACCAGGAAAATCATTGGGGCATCCTGCCTGCGATACGAAGCCAGTATTTCATCCAATTGATTAAAACTTCCCCGGCCGAATACCACATAACTTACCATTTTAAAATTTCTAAACTTCATAAGCTGATTATTTATCAAGTTATTGCGCGAAGGTATCACGGATTACACGGATTAATATGGATTTCACAGATTTTTATTCGCGGCCAATTAAGGGAAAATTAATTATTTATTCACGGAATCCTTTTGATCATTGAATCCGTAACTATGCTGGAATAGTTGATCCCTGCAGAATATATTCTTTTATTCAATTGCGAAAATAATAAAAGATTTATCTGTGAAATCCCTCCGATTCTTAAATCCGTGATTGTTATTAAAGAAAATGATTGTAACTTAAATTGACTGTTTATATTTATGCGTTGCAGGGTACTGATAAATATTGCTATTTTCATTCTCTTAATCAGCAAGTATTCAACAGCTCAAAAAGTTTTGTATTCTCCCTTTATTGATGATGAGTTTAACGTAATTGGAAAAACAGGCAATTATTACTGGATTGAAAAAAAGGAAATAAGAAAATTCGGTAAACATCATGGGGACGTTGAAGCAGAAATTTTTGAGATTTATGATACGCGCATGAATTTGGTGAATATCGTTGATCCTTCCATTGTCAGAGATTCCATCCTTAAAGAGTATTTTATTGCAAACAGGAATTCTTTGGATCAGCTCATTTTGGTTTCCGATCACAAAAAAACCAGTTTGTTTATTACAAGATATGCTCCCGAAGGAGCGATAATAACAGGCAACAAAATACTCATGGATCTTCCCTTCAGCGAAGATGGAAATAGTTTCCTGCTGACACGGTCGGAAGATAAAAGCAAAATATTACTTCTCTGTTTTGAATCATCGTCTACCGGATCGAGATTGCACGCAGTTTTATTTGACAGGAATTGGAGCAGGCTTTCTTACACAGTTTATGCTCACCGTTATATTACACAACCGATGATACAGGATGATTTTTCCGGGTTCCCTATTGAATATTTTAATAACAGTCCATTAAAAGTTACCAATAGCGGCGAATGGCTGATGGCTTCCCCATCGCGCACAAATAATAATTTTTTGTTGTTCCATTTTAACGGAGTAGATACTTCAGTTAATTTTAAGGAAATCAAGTTGCCCCAAGGTTCTACCTGGGAAGATGTTGCACTTTCCATTGATAATGAAAAGGAAGAAGCATATATGGGTATATTATCCATATTCCGTTATCCAACACTTAAGAACGTGGAGGTCGTTCATTATTCTTTAATATATCATCAATTGGATTTTGATTCATCTTACCGGTTCAACACGTTAATGGCATACCGGCTCCTGAACGAAAATCTCATACATGAAAGTTTTATAATGGTACCGGGGAAAGGATTTATGCTGCTTAAAGAATATGGAAGACCGTATGCCAACGTATTTGATAACAACCAATACATTAATCCCGGTGGGCTCGAATCTGTTTTTATAGATAATTCAATTTCCAATGCGGTTTCGCCACCGTTAATTAACAGGGATGGATATACGCGGTATGATCTGCTTGGCGGACCGAGGGCATTATATAACCGGGGCGACTTATGTCTTTTTTACTTCCCGGCCCGCGATACCGACAGTTGCTGGAGTGGAATTATTGATAAGGAACAAATAACAGAATTCAACTCTCCTTATCTCTCTTATCTTGTTGTGCCTGTAAAAGACAGGCTCTTTCTTCTATACAATAGTTTTTTCCGGAATAATGAAACACAATATGGAAATACAACTATCCTTGATTATAAGGGTAATCAAATGACAGAACAGGGGTTGATATATTCGAAACTGAGTAATATTTTGAATTTTCAACAGGCGAGACAGATCTCGGATGATGAGGTGGCAATTCCATATGAAAATTTTAAACGGGCGGGCTTTGCCATTATCAGGTTCTGAATTGATTTTTTATTTTACTGCCAGGCAGACTGCATCTCCCATATTTTTACACTTTTAAAAAGATTGGCTCCTCTTTCAGTGTACAATGTAATTCCATTATATGCTTCTTCCGGGAAAATTTGCATAGTCATCACTGTTTCCCCATCATTGGCAAATACCTCGACAATACTTTTGTCGAAAAAAATATGCAAACGCAGTTGTTTATTCTTCAAAGAAATTTTAGTATTATAATTCGATAATCGCTGGAAATTTTTATTGAATGATGAGTAACCCGCTTCCTCCCTGTTCATGAATAATTTTTGTTCTTTGGCGTCATAACCAATCACAAGCCTGTTAGTTTTTCCTGCTGCCAGGTATATTCCTGAAAAAGTATTTGCAGCGGGCTGCCATTCCATTTCAATTTCACATTGCTGACTGTTTACCGGCAGCGAGTCCTCCTTCTCAACATTCAATTTTGATTCCTGCCAGGCTTGCCCACGCAACTTATATATCGCCGCAACGGGTTGCTGATACAATATCCAGGCATTGTTTATTTTTTTTAATGAAAGTTGCCTTGGCAGGGACATCATACTCTTCCATGGGTTGGTAGGAATATCATTGGCGTAGGACCAGTTATTGGCCCAGCCCAATAATACCGGGGCGTGATCAGCGGGCAAATGATTGTAGGTGATGCCTGCATAATAGTCGGGACCATAATCGGGCCTGTAAATATCTGCAGGGGGATTTTCACTGATAAATTTTGTGCCGTCGAATTCACCAACAAAATATTGCATCGTGGTTTGCTGGGAATTAAAAAGCACCCATTTCTTTTTTGCTTTTGATCCTGCAACAGGAACCTGGAGCAGGCTTGGACATTCCCATATATCTTTGATATCTCCAGCCGGACCAAAATCACTCAGGTGTTTCCAGTTGATCAAATTTGGTGAACCATAAAATTGTACGATATGTTCATGCGGGAGTACAACTGCCATCACCCATTTTTTTTGAGGTGCATACCAGAATACACATGGATCGCGAAAATCTTTTTTGTGCTGGTCGAGTATAGGGTTCCCTTTATATTTTTTCCAGGTTTGTCCGCCATCAACACTGTATGCAAGTTGTTGTGATTGCAGGTAATCGTCGGGATGGCTGCTATCGGCAATATAGTGACCGGTATAAATCGCAATCATTGGAATATCTCCCGACTTTACGGCCAGCCCGGATGTATTATGCTCATCAATTACTGCCGAGCCTGAAAAAATCATCGTTCCCTTTTCTTCGGGTATTGCTACCGGTAAGTGCTTCCAATGTACAAGGTCGGTGCTGACTGCATGACCCCAACTCATATGACCCCAAATATTTCCGAAAGGATTGTGTTGATAAAACAGATGATATTTTCCTTTGTAATAAATGAGTCCGTTTGGATCATTCGTCCAATTAACCGCTGGTGTAAAATGAAATCCCGGGCGATATTTTTCAGTATACTGCTTATTTTGCGCTAAGGATGCCAACGTGGACATAAGCATGATGGAGAGGGTGAGATGTTTCATAATACAATATTTAATATTAAGGTGTAGGGTTTGAGGTGTGGGGCATAGGTCCCTAAACCTTACGCCCTAAGAGACCAACGCCGCAGCGCCAAAAACACCGGCACTGTCGCCAAGAACTGGTTTTATAATGGGCACATCTACACGATTATTAAAAATAAAATGGTTTAATGACAAAAGCCCTTCTGTATAAATTATATCAATGTTGCCCACGCCACCTCCGATAACGATTACATCAGGATCCAATAAATTGGTTATTACCGAAACCGCTTTACCAAAAAAATGACAAAGACGGTCAATCGTTCGCGTTGAAGCTTCGTCTGTGCCTTGCTGATATCCTGCAACAATTTCTTTTAACCTGATTTTTTTCCCGGTGATGCCTGCATAATATCTTTCCAGCGCAGGCCCTGCGATTACCGTTTCCACACAACCTTTTTTTCCGCAATAACAGGGACCACCGGATTCATCAAGGAAATTATGTCCCCATTCCCCTCCGATGCCATGACAGCCGGTCCATACTTTTCCATCCATCACGATGCCGCCGCCAACGCCGGTTCCCATTATAATACCAAATACCATCCTGGCATCCGGCGCTTTTTCTTTTACTGCGCCCCAATGTGTTTCAGCCAACGCAAAACAATTTGCATCGTTGGCAAGAACAACGGGTAATTGCAGTTTTTCTTCAAGACTTTTTTTCAAAGGCATCCCATTCAGGGCAGTGCTGTTGCAATTTTTCATGGTTTGCAAAACAGGATCAAGCACGCCGGGAGTACCAAACCCAATACGTTGAGGAGCTAGTCCCGATGCTGATTTCATCTGTTCAACCAGTTTGGCGATCTGGCTTACGATATGATGATATCCCTGGGAAGCCTCGGTATCTATCCTGGTTCTGACCAGCGGTTTAGGGTCACCGGTAGATGGCAGTATAACGCCTTCGATTTTTGTTCCGCCGAGATCAATGCCCCATAAAGGTTGATTCATAATAAGTGCATTAATTTTATTTAAATCCTATTTTTTTTAAAATTTCCTGGAATCCTGCCTGATCGCGTATAGGTTCGAACAATGGTTCCACCTTAAGCCAAAACATTTCAACTTCATGATCTGCATAAGCTTTTTGCAGCCATTGCAAAGCTGGTTCTGCCTTTCCTGTTGCAGCATATACCATTGCAAGATAAAAAGCGGGACTACCGACCGGCGACTTTTTACTTTGAAATCGCAAATTTTCTACAATTCTTTCCCCTTCATCTGGTCGGCCAGTTTTGAAATATGAGATGGCTGACCAGGCTTCCGTCCTTGGAATTTTGCGATCATCTGGAAATGCTTGAAAATATTTGTTTAAATTATCACTGGCTTGTTGGTATTTACCGAGATAACAAAATAGCCATGCTCGGAAAAAAACCATATCAGGACTTTTGAATAACAAGGACGCTGAATCTAAAATTATCAAGGCTTTGTCAGGCTGATTCGTATAGTAATAGCTAAAAGCTAAATCTATCCAATTACCATAATTGTTTTTGTCGTGATCACGGTTTCTCAGGCAGAAGTCTAACGCTTCGTGAAATTTTCCTGAAGCGTGCAAAAAATCCTGATAGTTATCTTGCCATACAATACCTGAAAAGGCAATACCTGAGGGGCTCAGTTTAAAAAATTTTTCCCATTCTTTTTCAGCCGCGTTAAAATCCCATTCAAACCACAAACGGGCTTGCGCCAAATAATTATGGGCCGAGGCAAGATTGCTGTCGAGTTGAATAGATCTTCTTAACAAAGGAAGCGCACTGTCCAATACTTGTGCTGGCTTCAGATCTCCTTTATAAATTCCTCTGAGTAACCAGTAAAAAGCCAGATCTGCATAAGCCGGCGCAAAACTTGAATCCAATTGTATAACTTTTTCCAATAATTCTTTCCAGCCTTCATCTAAATTTTCCTGCCTGGAAAGTAAATAAAGATTATAAGCGCTGGTATTTTCTGTGGGTATATATTCAATTCTGCTTTTGGTGTCAGGATCAATTTTTACTTTTAAAGCAGCAGCTATTTGTTGTGCAATATCACTTTGAATAGCAAATACATCCTTAAATTTCCTATCATAAGTTTCCGACCACAAATGGACATCAGTTTTTCCATTTATCAACTGAACAATTATTCTTATGCGATCTCCTTCCTTTTGTACACTGCCTTCAAGTAAATTACTAACTCCTAATTCATTCGCAATTTCCTTGCTTGTCTTCTTTGTGTCTCTATATGTCATGGAAGAAGTTCTTGAAACGACATTTAAACTACCGATCTTATATAAACGATTTAGTATCTCATCCATCATTCCTTCGGCGAAATATTCCTGCTGCAAATCATTGCTCATGTTTATAAAAGGGAGAACGGCGACTGACTTTTCAACAGTGCTATTTTGATTGTTGAAATATTTTATATTAAGAAAAATACCAGCAACTAAGAAGATTATCAGGGAAACAACAATTATAAAATTTCTGCGAAATGCCTTTTTCTTTTTTGAAAGATCATACTTCAATTTTCCGCTCATCTGTTCTTTTTTCGGAACAATTAATCCTTCATTTGCCAGAGCAAAAACTTCCATTGGTTCATCCACATTCTTAAATTCAAACTGTCCTAAAGAAACAGATGTGAATTCAGGATGGTTTCTGATTTTGTCATAAATTTCTTTGGAAAATAAAATTGTATTTGTCTGTCCTAATGATTGAATGCGGGAAGCTATGTTTATAGCGTCTCCCAGTGCTTTGCCATCTTCAAAAAGGACTTCACCAATATGCAGGCCAATGCGCAGCGGTACATTCGGGTCGGATTGTAATTCTTTTTGTAATTCTATTGCACAATTCAAAGCTTCTGTAGCACTGGGAAAGGTACATAGGCTTCCATCACCATAATAATTCAAAACTTTCCCTTCATGTATTGCGACTGATTTATTAAGTGATGCATTATAATGCTTAATCAACTCAACTGCCTTTTGTTCATTTTCCTGCATGAGCGCTGTATAACCAACAATGTCAGTAAACAGAATAGCAGCAAGATGACGGTGGTGTTGTTGTTGCATACATGGTCTTGGATGGGGAATAAAACTTATCTAAATCTAAAACTTTATTATAGCAGTTTTGCCGCTCTCTCCAGATCCTCGGGAGTATCAATTTCAACTCCCATATATTCGGTGACCACCATTTTCAAAGGGATACCATTTTCCAGGTAACGAAGACATTCTATTTTTTCCGCTGCTTCAAGAGGAGTAATCGGCCAACGGGTGAAATTCAACAATGCTTCTTTGCGGAAAGCATAAATGCCAATATGCTCATAATAGGTGATACCCGTTTGTTTATTGCGCGGATAAGGAATAGCGCTGCGGCTGAAAAATAATGCATTCATATTTTTGTCAACTGCAACCTTCACGTAGTTGGGGTCATCAATAAATTTTTGCTCTTTCAATATTTGCATCAGGGAAGCGACCTGTACAGATTTTCCCGGCTCTCCTTCAAATACAAGAAGTAATTTTTCAAGTGGAGATTTTTGAACGAATGGCTCGTCGCCCTGAACATTGACGACAATCTCCACATCAATTCCGGCAACAGCTTCCGCAATCCGGTCACTCCCGCTTTCGTGTTCTTTTTTACTCATCACAGCCCTGCCTCCATGATTTATGATTTCATCATAAATAATATTACTGTCAGTCACTACCAATACTTCGTCGAATAGTCCGGTGGCGACAGTATTATCATATGTATGATGGATAACCGTTTTATTACCTAATTTTTGCATCAGCTTGCCAGGAAAACGTGTGGCAGCATAACGGGCTGGTATCATGGCGATGCATTTCATAAACACGAATTACACGAATTAATACGAATTACACAAATTAATACGAAGTACGCAATTTGCGAATAACCTGGTGGCGACAGTATTATCGTAGGTATGATGAATAGGCATTTTATTACCTGATTTACGAATTACACGAATTAATCCGAATTACGCGAATTGATACGAAGTATGCAATAAGCGAATTAGTAAAAATTCGTTTTAATTCGTGTAATTCGGATTAATTCGTGTAATTCGTGTACAATTTTTTATATTTAGGTAGTAACGATTGCCCGCCATCATTTCTCCGCTTTTAAAAACACAACCGTCATGCAAGCCAACGAACTACTCAATACGTATAACGTTGATACAAATACATGGGATGAAATGTATAAGGATGCCGCTGTACGCGAACAATACAGGGGGGTGGTTGAATTTATGCAGGAATTAAGTATTGATGAGCTAAACAGGAAGGAAGAAATGGCCCGGAAGCTTTTTATGAGCCAGGGGATCACATTTACCGTATACAGCAGCGGGGAAGGCATTGAAAAAATATTCCCTTTCGATATCATTCCACGAATTATTACTGCACCGGAATGGAATTATATTGAAAAGGGGATCAAACAAAGATTAAAAGCACTGAACCTTTTCCTGAAAGACGTATATAGTGACCAGTTTATCCTGAAAGATGAAATAGTGCCTATTGAAATGATCTATAGCTGTCCCCATTATTTACGGGAAATGCATGGATTTCCTGTGCCTTTCGATATTTATGTTCATATAGCAGGGATTGATCTTATCCGCAACAATGATGGTGAGTTTTATATACTGGAAGATAATCTTCGTACACCCAGTGGCGTTAGCTATATGCTGGAAAACCGTGAAATCACCAAACGTATTTTTCCTGATCTTTTGCCAAGGAATAATGTCCGTACTGTGACAGAATATCCAAATATTCTTCATAAAAATCTTGTTTCATTATCTCCACGCCATATTAATAATCCAACCATCGTTCTATTGACTCCCGGCATCTATAACTCGGCTTATTTTGAACATACCACCCTGGCGAGGTTGATGGGTGTTGAATTGGTAGAAGGAAGAGATCTTGTTGTTGATGGGCATCGTGTGTATATGAAAACGACTGCAGGATTGCAACAGGTGGACGTGATTTACCGGCGGGTAGATGATGAATTTCTCGATCCGCTTGTATTCAACCCGGATAGCATGCTCGGCGTTGCAGGGATCATGAGCGCCTACCGGAAAGGAAATGTGGCCATCGTGAATGCGATCGGGAATGGCGTGGCAGATGATAAAGCGATTTACAGCTATGTTCCCGCGATGATTAAATATTATCTGAATGAAGAACCGATTTTAAAAAATGTTCCGACGTACCAGTTGAATAATACAGATGAGCGTGAATATATTTTTGCTAACATGGATAAAATGGTTATCAAAAAAACAAATGAAAGCGGCGGTTATGGTATGTTGATGGGCCATACGGCTACCGATGAAGAGATATCCAGGTATAAGGCAGAAATTATGAAAGATACCCGTCAATATATTGCGCAGCCCATTATCAGTTTATCCTCATCGCCATGTTATATGAATGGTAAATTACAACCACGAAGGATTGACCTCCGGCCATATGCGCTGTGCGGACCCGGAGGTATAGAAATTGTTCCCGGCGGATTAACAAGGGTTGCTTTGCGGGAAGGATCGTTGGTTGTAAATTCATCACAGGGAGGAGGAAGTAAGGACACATGGGTGTTGACGGGATGATATATGGCTAGTAGTGAGTGGTTAGTGGCTAGTAGCTAGTAGCTAGTAGTTAATCCTACTAGCCACTCACTACTAGCTTGAAAAAAACTTTAAACCATACATTAATACATGCTAAGCCGGGTTGCAGATAGTTTATACTGGATGAGTCGTTATAT
>Ga0137407_10001478_pt1 | contig 15350 bp, 11 predicted proteins | sample CZOMad2_2_16fung_FD_108410 | JGI IMG/M metagenome (GOLD analysis project Ga0137407, IMG submission 108410) | Vadose zone soil fungal communities from Angelo Coast Range Reserve, California, USA - CZOMad2_2_16fungal (Illumina Assembly) | ecosystem: Environmental > Terrestrial > Soil > Vadose...
GGAATTTTTGATACTCGTTATCGTCTCACTATTTGTTGCCGTTCCTGTTTGTTGGGCAGTAATGCATAACTGGTTGCAGGATTTTGCTTACAGGATCAACATTCATGGATGGGTATTCCTGCTTGCAGGTCTCCTCGCAATTGCAATCGCTTTGCTGACGGTAGGTTTACAAGCGCTTAAAGCTGCACTTGCAAATCCTGCAAAGTCACTACGAACGGAATAAAATTAATGTGCAGATGTGCGAATTGGCCCACTAGCTCCGCCCTTTAGGGCGGAGTAATTGAAGAGCAAATCAAATAAAGTTTTGAGCAATATAAATTAGCCACTATGCTAAAAAATTATTTCAAAATCGCCTGCAGGAACCTGATGAAAAACAAAGTAATCAGCTTTATCAATATCATCGGGCTGTCTTTTTCAGTGGCATTCTGCTTGTTGTTGTTCTTTTATATCAGGCATGAGCAATCCTATGATTCATTTCATACAAAAAAGGATCGCTTGTTTCGTCTTGAAATGACTAACATGTGGAATTTTGAAAATAAGCAACCTGATAAAAGATTTTTCTCCTTTCTCACGAAAGATGACGATATCAATTATGGAATCGAATTTCCTTTGGTATCGGCTAAAGATATGCAGGATGCCTTTCCTGAAATTGAAGGAATCACTGCCATAGGTGTCCATGATCAAACCCAGCTTATAAAAGCAAACAACCAGGTATTTAAAGAAAATCATGTAATATATACTGACGACAACTTCTTTAAAATCTTTTCTTTCGATCTTAAACAGGGAAATATTAAAAATATTTTTTCTTCAAAAAATAATATTATTCTTTCCGAAAAAACTGCATATAAATATTTTGGCAATAGTGATCCAATGGGCAAATTAATCCAGCTGGCAAATGATACAACTAAGCTATTTACTATAGCAGGTATTGCAAAAGATGCACCTGCCAATTCAAGTATCCAATATGAGGTGTTGATCCCTAATATCGCTGCTCCTGACTATGAAAAAAATATCAAAGAACGGTTCAATAACCAAACTCATATTATGATCATGGAATTGAGCAAACAGGCGGATGTTTCGCAATTTGAAATAAAAATGAATAAATGGGTGAAAACATATTTTACTGATCCATTTAAAGCTGAATATGGGAAGGATTCAAAATTTGATTTTAACAGTATGCATTGGCATATGCGACCTATCGCCAACAGTCATTATAACATTTCCCGACCATGGGGACATTATACCAATGCAAAAAATATTTACCAGTTGGCTTGTCTCGCAATTATTATTTTATTCATTGCATCATTAAATTATATCCTGCTTGCCGTCTCCAATGCTGCTTCACGTTTGCAGGAAGTAGGTGTCAGAAAAGTTATGGGCGCTAACAGAAAGTCTATCATTGTGCAATTCTGGGTGGAAACCCAATTGATCGTAATAATAGCTGTGTTGGCAGGTTTATTTTTATCCAAAATATTTTTACCACAATTCAGTCGTCTCATGGACAGTAGTTTCGGTCTTGATGACTTTTCAGGGAAAGAAATTATAGAAGCATTAGTAATGTTATCATTCGGGTTAGGAATCCTTGCAGGCTATTATCCCGCTTTATTAATATCGAAAATGAAAGCCGTTTCCGTTATGAAAAGCTTTCAGACGTTCAAAGTCAATCCACGCTTTTCAAAAATACTGGTAGTCGTTCAGTATACTGCCTGTGTGTTGTTGATGATTGCGGCCTTTATAATTACCAGGCAGATGCAATTCATAAGCAATAAAAATCTTGGTTTTGACACAGAACAGGTATTGATGATTGAAAATCCTTCTTATGATAGTCATTTCACCAAAAATACCCATGATCAATTAACTGCATTTGCAAAATCACAGCCATCCATATCCGCTTTTTCAGCCATGAATGCAGGATTGGCGGGAGGATTTAATACAACTGGTTTTGAAGTAAATGGCAAACGGAAAACTTACAGTTATATCAGCATCGACTATAATTATTTTGAATTGCTTGGATTGAAATTTATTTATGGACGTCCATTTTCTGAAAGCATGGCATCAGATAGCTCTTCAAAAGCAAGAGCGTCCGTGGTGAATGAAACACTTTTTAATATGCTCGGCAAGAATGCGAGGATTGGAGAATTTAATGAAGCGCTCGGTTCAACCATCATCGGGGTGGTTAAAGATTATCATTTCGAAAGTCTTTCAAAAAAAATAGAACCGCAGATGCACCGGCTGGGTAAACAATTTTTTGGTTATTTTATGTTCAAAATAAAGCCTGGTCATATGCAGGAAGAAATTGCTTCCATTCAAACAGCATGGAAGCAGATAACTAATAATTATCCTTTCCAGTATACATTCCTTGACCAGGATATCAAACAGATGTATGAACCGGAAATGCGTTGGCAAAAAATAATTGAAGCTTCCTGTTTTTTTGCCATTCTGATTGCATGCATGGGTTTATTCGGATTATCCGCTATCAATGCCTCGAATCGAAAAAAAGAAATCGGCATCCGGAAAATATTGGGAGCCGATATAAAAGATATTGTTTCTTCATTGTCTAAAAATTTTCTTGGTATGGTTGTTATTGCCATATTCATCGCAATTCCACTTGCATGGTGGATCATGAACAAGTGGCTGGAAGATTTCGCATATCGTATTCATATTAGTTGGTGGATATTTGTCTTAGTCGGAAGTGTTTCATTTTTCATTGCATTGGTCACTGTAAGTTTTCAGGCAATAAAAGCAGCATTGATGAACCCGGTGGAAAGCTTGCGAACAGAATAGAACCTGGATTTGAAGGATTGAATATGATTATGAGAAAATAGTTGATTGGTTGAATTAAAATATTGCCCATTAGCTCCGCCCTTCAGGGCGGAGAACAGAGATTTAAAAATAAAACTATGATTCGGGTTTGTTGAAGATCAAAACGTATAATTAATCCCCAAACCTCCGGGCGCTGCAATAATTTCAAAACGCTGCAATTTATTATTCATGCGGCCGGTATTTTTATGGTGGAGTGCATACATCACACAATCCATCAATAATAAAAATCCTCCCTGCACTGCTATACTGGAACCATATCCACGAAATTGATCCTGTTTGCGGGGATCTGTTTCCCGGTAACCTCTTTCCCGCAAATAAAATCCCCCGGCAATATAAGCCAGGTCAAGCCCCATGTTGAACAGGTATAATTTTTCCATGGCATGTTGCGCTTTATAATTTTCTGTAAATCCATAATGAGCATTTATTGCCTGGCGAACCCCGGCATATCCCAATCCCGCCAAACCCAGGTTAATAAAATTCCAATAAGCATTCATCCTCCAAAAATATTTCGCTTCGCCGTTAGTTCTGTCAGCAAGAATAAAACCGCTGGCAATATTGACAGCCGACCAGCTGCCCAATACAATCATGACATTTTTTGTGAGATGGTTCCTTGATATGCGGATGCTATCATTAAAATCTTTCTGGGCTTCTGTTTGAATGATAAATGAAGCGCTTATTAAAAGAATGAATATCTTTTTCATACAATCAATTACGTATCTGGTGTTTATTTGGTTTATGAAGATGGAAATCATCTCTATTTTTCTTTAAAAAAAAGAAGGAAACCACTGTATCAAAACCGGACAGGCCTTGTATCAGAAACGAACTACTTCGTACGTATCAGGTGCTTAGTTCCTTGTAAATCACCGATATTGTATTCCGGCATGTGATTAGGTTAACTGGCAATGGCCTTTAGCCTATAAATTTGCATTGTTGATGCAACAGAAATTTATAATCATTGACATTAGGAGGGCAGCTTTTCCAAAGTTTAAAACTTTGGAAAAGCGAGAAATAAACGCTGATGATTATAGATTAAAGCTGTCGTCAACAAAAGATAAATGATTATTAAAGAAGCATTATTAACTATTGCCCGGAAGCGAGGCCAAAAACAAAAATCAAATGATAGAACTAAAAAGCATTTCCAAATGGATCAATATTGGTGCTGCAAGGACCTTTATTTTAAAAGACATCAACCTGCAGATTAAAGAGGGAGAATTTATGTCAATCATGGGCCCATCCGGTTCGGGTAAGTCCTCATTATTAAACATAATCGGTATGCTTGATGAAGCTTCCGAGGGTTCCTATTATTTTATGGATCAGGATGTTTTTAAATTGAAAGAAAAACAACGTTCACTATTATACAAATCGCATATTGGTTTTGTATTCCAGGCCTATCACCTGATCGATGAGCTGACAGTATACGAAAATATTGAAACACCGCTCATTTACCAGGATATAAAAGGCGCGGAGCGTAAGGCCATTGTAGCAGATATTATTGACCGTTTCCAGATCGTTGGAAAAAAAGATCTTTTTCCTACACAATTATCAGGCGGGCAACAACAGTTGGTTGGTATTGCACGGGCATTGGTAGCTAAGCCCAAACTCATACTTGCAGATGAACCAACAGGCAACCTCAATTCGAAGCAGGGTGAGGAAATTATGGAATTATTCAAAAAATTAAATAAAGAAGATGGAGTAACGATACTGCAGGTAACCCATTCGGAAAAAAATGCAGCTTATGGTTCTCATATCATTCACTTACTTGACGGAAGAATTGAAAAAATACAGGGATCCTAAACTGTTCTTCATAAAAGAACAGGTAAGGAAATCAACTTACAAAAGAAGATTATGCAAAAACAAAAGATTCTATTTTTATTTATACTTGGATTGATATCACTGAATCTTAGTCACGCGCAGGATACCACCGTGATTGACAAAACACTTACTTTACAACAAAGCGTCGATATCGCTATTAAATATAATCTGGTGGTACGGCAGAGCGAAACCCAAATGCAAACCAGCAGGGTTCAGTGGAACCAGGCAAAAGATTTTCTGCTACCGACAATCAGTGCCAATGGCTCCCAGGGAATAAATTTCGGAAGAAGCATCAATACCAATAACAACACCTATATTAATCAGCAAACGAGTTCCGGTAATTACAATCTCAATGGAAATCTCATTTTATTTAGCGGGTTACAAACATATAATAGCATCAGGCAAACCACGTATGCTTATGATGCCAGTAAAATGGATTGGCAGCAGCAAAAGGATAATATTACACTGAGCGTGATATTGGCTTATCTGCAGGTATTGAGCAACCAGGATCTTTTAGCAATCAGCAGGAGTCAGGCTAACGTAGATTCCAGTTCAGTAGAAAGACTCAAAGTACAAAACAGGGAAGGCGCGATCGCACCTTCTGCATTATCAGATCTGCAGGGACAATATGCCCAGGACCAGGTAAATATTGTGACTGGTATCAATGCCCTTGAATCTTCCAAAATAAATCTTTTCCAATTGATGAATGTGTCTTATAAAAGAGATGTTGAACTGGAAAGAATTCCTTTGAATACGCAGGTCCCGGAATATCCTGCAAATCCGGATAGCATTTACAGCGCGGCAGTCAATCTGTTGCCGCTAATAAAATCTACCGATCTCAGAACAAAAGCTTTTGAAAAAGCATTGAGTGTGGCCAGGGCAGCATATTATCCAACCCTGTCCCTGGGAGCAAGTGTCTATTCGAGTTATTCAAGCGCAGCATTCAATAATATTCCGGGAGGATTTTTTAACGATACCTCTACCAGCTATGTAACAGTAACAGGCACTGATTACAAAGTGATCAATCAACAACAGAACTTCTCCACCGCAAAAATTCCTTTTAACGATCAGTTTAAAAACAACAGGGGTGAGCAGGTTTATCTTTCGCTCTCAATTCCTATCCTGAATTCGTTGAGAGCAAGAAACAATGTGAAACAGGCAAAAATAAACCTGGAGAATCAAAGAGCAGTTGCACATAGTACACGTTTGCAGTTACAACAAAATGTAGAACAGGCTTACCAGAATATGATTTCTGCTTATGGTCAATATAAATCTTACCAGGACCAGGTAGCTGCTTTTACAGAATCTTTCCGTGCTGCAGAAATAAAATTCAATGCCGGTGCAATTACTTCTGACTTATATCTTCTCGCAAAAAATAAAATGGATGCTGCTACTACCAGTCTCTCGGCTGCGAGATATAATTATCTTTTCAGGACAAAGATTTTGGATTATTACCAGGGGAAGTTGACGTGGTGATGGTTTAAGGTGAGGGACATAAGGTATAAGGCATGCCATACCTTACACCTCACACCTTTTACCTCTCAACTTATCAACCACTCCTCCAGGCATCTCGAAATCTTCTCCGCTTCAACCATAAAACCGTCATGCCCATACGCTGAATCAATTTCTACCAATGTGGAATTTGGAAGATGGCCTGCAAGAAATCTTTGTTCATGCAGCGGACAGAGAATATCACTGTCAATACCAATGATCAGCGTTCTTTGTGTAATGTTATTGAGAATCGTTTCTAATTTGCCACCTCGTCCCCTCGCCAGGTGATGGCTGTCCATAGCTTTTGTTAATAGCCAGTATGAATACGCATTAAACCTGTTCACGAGTTTATCGCCCTGGTAGTTTACATAAGAAGAAGCTTTGTAATTATCCAGTTTCTCCGTATCGGGATCGGATTGTTTTTGTGAAAGGATTCCATAATTGCGATAAGTCAGGATGCCGATAGCGCGAGCAGCTTTCAATCCTTTATTTCCTGCGGAAGGAGAAAGATCTTTCCAGCTTGCATCGGCTTCAATAGCCAGTCGCTGGGCAGTATGTACAGCAATGCCCCATGCACTTTCAGTAGACGAAGTTGCAATCAGGAAAAGATCATTGATCACTCCCCTTTCCATCACGGCCCATTCCATGGCCTGGTAGCCGCCCATGCTTCCGCCCATCAGCAAATGGATATGTTCGATGCCCAGGTACTTTCGCAGCAGGATATGCGCTTTTACCATATCACGGATAGTGATCATGGGAAAATTGCTGTAATAGGGCTGCTTCGTTGCAGGATCGATACTTAAAGGACCGGTACTTCCATAACAGGATCCGAGGATATTTGCACAAACAATAAAATATTTTTCAGGATCGATACAATGCTTTTCGCCAACGATACCCGGCCACCAGCGGGCGACTTCAGCATTGGCAGTCAGCGCATGACAAATCCATACTGTATTGCTTTTATCTGCATTTAAACTCCCATAAGTTTGATAAGCTACGGTGATACCGGGAAGTATAAGTCCGCTTTCAAGTTCAAAAGGCTGATTATAATGAAACTCCTCCATTACCTAAATTCTGTATTTAAGGATGCAAAATAAGGGCTTGCATGAATTACATTTGCAAAAATCTTTTCAATGATACATATTGAGGTAAATCGTACGCACGAGGATTATGGTTTTGAAGCATCTGACGCATATGGACATACCGTGCGATTGGATACAAGTCCTGAGACGGGTGGAGATAATTACGGAGTCCGGCCCATGCAAATGTTGCTGATGGGATTAGGGGGCTGCAGTGGGATCGACATCATTTCCATACTGAAAAAGCAAAGGCAGACGGTCAAAGAATTCCGCATGTTGATTGACGGGGAAAGAGAACATGGAAAAGACCCGACTTTATGGAAAAACATAAAAATTATTTTTGAGCTGAAAGGTAATATTGACGTCGAGAAAGCGACCAGGGCCTGTGAACTTTCTATTGAAAAATATTGCTCCGTAGCAGCTACGCTGAACAAAGCAGGCTGTGAGATTAAATGGGAAGTGAAGGTGAATGGCGAGTAGTGAATAGCGAGTGGCGAGTGGTCGTTACCACTCGCCACTTACCACTCGCATAAAAAATTAAACCAAAAAAATATGTCACAACACCCAATAACAAAAGCAATCCGTACCAGGACAGAAATGACCAATGAAATGGAACATTCGTCCCCGTTATTTCTTACAAGCAGTTTTTGTTTTAATAATGCGGAAGAAATGCGTGCGGCTTTTGCAGATGAAACGGATGATAATATATATAGCCGTTTCAGTAATCCCAATGTAAAAGAATTTACTGACAGGATGTGCGCGCTCGAAGGCGCCGAAGCCGGCTATGCAACTTCTTCGGGTATGAGCGCTGTATTTGCATCTTTCATGACTTTTTTAAAAAATGGGGACCATCTTATTTCATGCAATGCTATTTTTGGAAGTACACATACAATTATTACCAAGTACCTTCCGAATTTTGGCATCACCTATACTTATGTACCCGCGGGAAACATGGATGCATGGGAAGCAGCGATAAGACCCAATACTAAAATGATTTACCTGGAAACACCCACCAACCCGGGTTTGGATATCATTGATCTTGAATTTGCGGGTAAGCTTGCACGTAAGCATAATCTTATTTTAAATGTTGATAATTGCTTTGCTACTCCTGTAAATCAAACTCCCATTCAATATGGCGCTGACCTTGTAATTCATTCGGCTACCAAATGGATCGATGGCCAGGGTCGTGTTTTAGGCGGTGTGATCGTCGGTAAAAAAGAATTGCTCCATAGTATTTATTTATTCTGCCGCAGTACAGGTCCCGCCCTATCGCCATTCAATGCATGGATATTGAGCAAGAGTCTTGAAACGCTCGACGTCCGGATGGAACGTCATGCTTCCAATGCTTTATATCTTGCAGAGCAAATAGAAAAACATCCTAAAATATCCTGGCTGAAATACCCATACCTTCCCAGTCACCCGCAATATGCAATCGCCCAAAAGCAAATGAAAAACGGAGGTGGTATTTTTTGTTTTGAATTGAAAGGCGGACTGGAAAGCGGGCGCAAATTTCTTAATAATCTTTCCCTGCTTTCATTAACGGCGAATCTTGGCGACAGCAGGAGTATTGCCTCACACCCAGCAAGCACAACACATGCAAAGCTGACAGAAGAAGAACGGCTTGCGGTAAATATAACTCCGGGGCTTATACGAATTTCAGTAGGACTGGAACATCGGGATGATGTATTGAAAGATATTTTGGAAACGCTCGATAAATGCTGAGACAAAGGGATAAGAAACAAGGCACAAGGGACAAGGCACAAGAAGCAACCCCCTTGTGCCTTGTTTCTTGTGCCTTGTACCTTGTATCTTTTACCTTATTTTTTATTATCATTCACCCCATATCTCTCCTTTTCCATCGAGCCACAATTTTACCAATTCAGTTGTTACCGATTTTGGACGCTCGATGGGGAAGCCCAGGGCCCTGTCCCAGCACAAACTCGCCAATACACCCAGGGCGCGGCTTACGCCGAAAAGTACCGTGTAAAATTCGTATTCAACAAATCCGTAGTGCACGAGCAATGCGCCGCTATGAGCATCCACGTTAGGCCATGGGTTTTTGATTTTGCCCAGCGATTGCAATACAGGAGGCACGGCTTCATAAATATTCCATACTGTTTGAACCAATGGATCATCGGGCAGATGTTTTTTGCCGAATTCCATTTGCGCAGTGAACCGGGGATCCGTTTTGCGCAATACTGCATGACCATATCCCGGTACCACTTTTCCATCATTCAATGTTTTTTGCACATATGCAACGATCTGTTTTTTGGAAGGCAATTCTGTTTTTAATTCATCACGCATTTCCAATATCCACTTGATCACTTCCTGGTTGGCTAATCCATGCAAAGGGCCGGCCAGTCCATTCATACCTGCTGCATAACACAAATAAGGATCGCTCAACGCAGAGCCCACCAAATGCGTCGTGTGTGCGCTTACGTTACCGCCTTCATGATCTGCGTGAATTGTCATGTACAAACGCATCAGCTCTTTAAAAGTTTCATCTTCATAACCCAGCATATGCGCGAAATTGCCTGCCCAGTCCAATAAGCCATTGGGATGAATGTGATCTTCGTCTTTATATTTTCTCCTATAGATATATGCAGCCACACGGGGAAGACGAGCGATCAGGTTCATGGAATCATCAAACACTGCTTCCCAATAATCTTTTTTGTTCATGCCCTCTGCATATCTTTTTGCAAACACGCTCTCTGTTTGTAATGCCATAATAGCGACTACAAATTGTGTCATCGGGTGAGTGGCAACCGGCAATGCTTCGATAGCGGCAAACACATGATTGGGAACATGACTGCGGCGTTGCCAGTTCGCCGTTAGTTCCTGCACATCCTCTTTGTCCGGTAATTCCCCCAGCAACATAAGATAAAAAAGCCCTTCAGGCAAAGGTTCGCGCCCTTTGGGAGCTTTTGGTAATTTCTTCTGTATCTCAGGAATGGTATATCCACGAAACCTTATTCCTTCCTGCGCATCCAGCAACGATGTTTCACTCACCAGACCTGTCATACCACGCATGCCTTGGTAAACCTGCGATAAAGTCACCTCGCCTATTTTTTTATTTCCATGCTTCTTCAGAATATCTTTTATTTCGGCTGCAACAGCATCTGCCTTCTCTTTAAACCGGTCCTTTATAATTGGCATGACAAATTATTTAAGAATTATTGCGGATAAGATGGATCAATGATTTATCCGCTAAAGTTAGCGCAAGACGTTGTTACAACAAAATGTCTGAACTGGGATTATTGGGATAAATGAGAAGAATGGGATAATTAAAAATAAGTCCATTAAAATTTTCCGCTAAATCCCATTCATCCCAATAATCCCAGTTCAGACGATCTACTTCGGCGCCAGTCTATACAACCAAAATGCAAGGCAGGTGAATATTATATTCGGCAACCAGGCTGCAAGAATTGGAGAGAAATTGCCCTTGATGGAAAAAGTTACTGAAAATTTATCCATCACAACAAAAATGCAGGCTGTGACAAGTCCGATAGCAAGATGCAATCCACTCCCGCCACGGATTTTGCGGGTTGAAATGATCGCTCCGATCATTGTCATGATGATCACAGAAAAAGGAGTAGCATCGCGATGAAAACGTTCTTCTTTAAAAGTATTTAGTCCTTCCGTTCCTCTTATCTCTTCCATCCGGATAAATTTTTTCAATTCGGGTGTTATCAGTTTATCTTTCAGGTATTCATCGTGCTTTAGCTCTTGCGGGTTTACATTGAGGTTGATATTCATGCTTGGGATCTTCTTTGCGCTTTCGTACAACCCATCCATACTCCGTTCAATAATATTGTCCAGTTTCCAGTTTTTTTTCGAAGTATCCCACCTGATCGATTCTGCGCGCATGTTATAGAATATTTTATTATCCTTAACCTTCGAAAGAGAAAAACCACTGGCGGCTTTGCGCACAGTATCATAATAATGTATGGCCACATAAGTGCCCGAATCGACACGCAAATAATAATTATTCGTCTTGAAAGGATCGCTATTGTAAGAACTGTTCCGGTCAATATAAGTTGCCTGGAAATTTGTACGGATCTCATTGGCCCTGGGCACCCAGTATTGATTTGCCACCCAGAATATTAAGGCCAATATGATTGAGCCTATAAGATATGGACGTAGCATGCGGTTATATTTCACTCCGCCTGCGAGGATGGCGATAAATTCAGATTGTACGGCCATTTTGGAACTGAAATATATTACAGCAATAAATACCATTAATGGAAATATCATCGCCATGATGAAAGGAATAAAGCCAATAAAATAGTGCGTAACAATCTGCCAGGAAGTCAATCCGGATTTTACAAAATCGTCTGCCTTTTCACTGGTATCGATCACAACAGCAATCGTTGTGAGCGCCAGTAAGGTGAATATAAAAGTGCTGAAAAATTTTTTTAGTATATACCAGTCGAGTTTCTTCATTACTGCCCTTAGCCGGCAAAAATAATGCAAAAAAGAAGAGCAGCTGATATACTATCGTGAAGAGTTTGTGAAAGCTAAAGTTGAATGAAGGCAAACCTTTGAGTATTGAGTGTTGAATATTGATTATTGAATGTTTTTTGATGATGCACCTAAAAACATTCAATAATCAATATTCAACACTCAATATTCAATTGCCTGGATTTCTATTTCTTTGCTGCCTCCAGGTTCACATCCATTCCATTCAATAATTTATCCGAATAAATGATGACATCACCCGCATTGATTTTATATTCTTTTGATGGATTCAATATTTTTAATCGCACTGCATGTTTTCCTTTTGGTAACTGGTATTTCCAGCAAAGTTCATATCTGCGCGTAGTATAGCTTACCGGTAATTGCGGGGATTCAACCAGTTTGTCATCAATATAAAGTTCCGTATTAAAAACGTAATCAGATTTGCTGTCCCATTGTGAAGCATCACCTTTCAGTACAAAACCGATTCCTTCAAAATCAAAATTAATTTCATCTTTATCAGCGGACCAGTTAACGGGTTTTTTTAAAACAGGAAAATGACCATCAAAACTTTTTTCGAATTTAACTGCAACAGGTTGTTGCAACCGGATCGAAACATTTTCTCCATTCACTTTTCCTCCATTTCTTTCTATGTTCTGCAATGCATGTCTGAAACTGGTTTCATATACAACATCCAATGACATCGTCGTGTATTTGAAATCTATACTTTCTGCTTCTTTTAAACCCATTTTCCAATAAGCAGGAATTTTATTATATCCCATCAGGGCGCCTAATATACCGCCCACTGTTGATGGGTTGCAATCCGCATCCTGCCCGCATCTTGTGGCGATTTCCAATGAGCGGGTAAAATTGCCTCCACCATATAATAATCCGATGACGACATAGGCGGCATTAACAGTCGCATCAATATTAAACGGAGCAAATACGCCATCGGGGCAGCCAATATCGTTGGCCCATTTTTTTTGCACTTCCAGCCAGGTTTGTTTCCAGTCGGCGGGATATTTTTTATGCCAGTTCACTACGTCATTGATACATTGATAAAATTTACTCCGGACGGGAATGGTTTTTAAACTTTGGTTGATGATATAATTGATATCGTCCGATATAAATGCAAATGTGTACATGGCACCAACAAATACACCTCCGTACCAGCCATCACCATAATTCATGATATGCCCGATCTTATCGCTGATGGCAGAAGCTGTATTAGGCATACCCGGGCTCATCAGGCCTGCAAAATCCGATTCAATCTGGTAATCTATGCAATCGGCGTGCGGGTTATTCAGCCAATGACCCGATAAAGGAGCTTTGATACCATGCAGCAGGTTGTAACGTCCGGCCTGGTTGGCATGCCATAACATATAACCTGCATGTGCATACGCATTCGCAAATAAATCAAGTGGTGCATCCAACCCGTATTTTTCGAAAATATCAACAAAGGTGAGGTCCATATATAAATCATCATATAACCCGGGATTATCGACCATTGTTTTTTTCAGGTAGCCGTCGTACCACAATAACGGTTGATAGTCGCCGATAAAGGTACCTTCAAAACGGAATTCATATGGACCGCCAAATGTTACCCCAATCGTTTGCCCGGCCCATCCTCCCATGATCTTATCTTTCAGTTTGGATTTTGTCAGTGTAATGGTTGTTGACTGGGCATTGCCATGGATGATAGCGATAATAAATAATATGCAAATAAGTATCTTTTTCATGTATGTTGCATTTATTCTGTTAAACTATGGTTGATGGTTGATGGTTCATGGTTCATAGTTAATAGCCATCTGTGTGTTGCTTCTATGAACCATGAACTATCAACCTCATCTTGGTTGATGCATCATCAGATCCTCAATAACTTTTCCGATTGCTTCAGGTGTTTGTTTAAACTGCAGGTAAATAAATTTTTCTCCCGGAATAATAACATTTTTTCCATCATCTTTCACATCGAAATTCAGCCTGCGATAAGTGAACCAGGGTTCCAATCCTCTAACGGCGACCAATACTGCCGTTTCATCCCAGCTATTTCGTCCAACCGTATTATGATCCTTTGACAATGCAATGCGAAAAGCATCTTTTACCGGACTATTCCGGATTGATTCATTATTGATCAAACGGATTCCTGTCAATATTTTTTGGCCGATTTCAAATCCGCTCATGATTACTGCTGTTGGCCATTCAGCAAATACTTTCTTTGAAGCAGCAGCATCAACAAGTACATTGAATTCATATCCGCTGGTACTATCCTTGTCAATACGTGCGGCCATCGATACCAGCTTTTTTACTTTTTTCTTAATGAGACTCATCCCGTCCAGCGAGGAATATTCATCAGCTTGTGTACTGAGCAGGTTGGCAAGATTTGTAAAAAACCCGACTGTAACGATGGTTACGCTTGTATCGGGCTGCGCGGCAAGAATTTTCCTGTATAATTTAATGGCATCGGCTGCATCATCATTCGATACCAGCGCATGCGGATATTGATGAATAATAGCTTGTGCCCATTCCTGTGAGCAGGGCTTATTCGGCAATTTTGTTTTGGTGATACCAATCGGAATATCGGGTCGCCTGAAATAAGTATTGAGCACACTCAGTGTGGGCGCGGTTGTTTCGAAAGCATTGCAGGATATCGTGGCAAGAATCTTTGCTTCGCCCATATCAGCAAAAGCATGTAAAAGCGCCATTGCGCCCACATCATCATAATCCGGAGCAATATCCGAATCGAATATAATGGCAACGGGTTTTTGAGCAACCGATGCAAACCAGGAAAAAAAACATACCAGGAAAAATATTCTTTTCATATGCCGGCTTTAATAAGAAATTTATTTTTCAACTCCAACGATTTATCCGCACACTTAAATAATTTCATTTTTATATGGAGCGGAAGATTGTGCACCGAGACGTGTAACCGAAATTGCTGCCGACCTGCAGGCATAATGCACTGCATCGTTCATTGAATAATTTTCGGATAATGCTACTGCCAGTGCCCCATTGAATACATCGCCTGCCGCAGTTGAGTCAACAGCCTTTACTACAGTTGCCGGAATGATTGTGCAAAGATCATCATGCAATAACATGGCACCCTGCGCTCCCATGGTGATGATCACGGTATCAACCCCTTTAGCTTTCAATTTTTTTGCGGCAAGTTCAGCTGTGGATTCATTTGTAATTGCAATACCTGTAAGCATCTCTGCTTCGGTTTCGTTGGGCGTAATGATATCAACCTGTTTTAATAAATGGTCGGGCAGGATAGCTGCAGGCGCAGGATTTAATATTACTTTGACATTGGCAGCCGCAGCTATGCCAACAACATATTCTACTGTGCTGACAGGAATTTCCAATTGCAATAACACAATATCGGCATGCTGAATAATTTCTTTGACTGCGGAAAGATCGGAAACAGTTAATGCAGCATTGGAACCGGAAGCAACGACAATACAATTTTCTCCATCTTTATTTACGGTGATCAATGCCACGCCAGAAGGATTTTCACCATCGGTGATAATTTGGGAAGTGTCTATTCCTTCCGCATTCAATAGTTCCAGGGATTGCCTGCCAAATATATCGTCGCCGGTTTTGGCAATAAAAGTAACGGCGCCGCCTAACCGTGCAGCAGCAACTGCCTGGTTAGCACCTTTGCCGCCGGGATTCATAAAGAATTTCCCGCCAAGA
>Ga0137407_10001481_pt1 | contig 15342 bp, 17 predicted proteins | sample CZOMad2_2_16fung_FD_108410 | JGI IMG/M metagenome (GOLD analysis project Ga0137407, IMG submission 108410) | Vadose zone soil fungal communities from Angelo Coast Range Reserve, California, USA - CZOMad2_2_16fungal (Illumina Assembly) | ecosystem: Environmental > Terrestrial > Soil > Vadose...
GGAAAAGACTCACCGCCGGGGGCGGCGGTGCCACACGACTCTAGGAGTACCAAGCACTATGGACAACGAAAGTTTTGTGGCCCAGCCGCCCTCGGCTGGGTTTAGACACCATAAAACTTAGGGCACACCAACGTAGGAACCGCTTTAAGCTGTAGCGCTCTTATTAGCTGTGGCGCGGCTTGCGTACGCGAACATTACCGGGATACTGAAGAGCACCGCTGAGAACACCACATCAGAGATAATCCCATTGCGGAAGAATGGAATGGCCTTGGCATAGCACTCAATCAAGCCGGCCAGGTTCTTGGCATAGCCAATGCCGCCAAATGCCCACACAGCAAAATTGCTGGTCAGGTAGAACCCGATTCCAGTACCCAGCCCCGCGCCCAGAACGGTGAGCGGTTTGATTTTGTCGCGCAACAAAAAACCAAAAAAGCAAGGGACGAGATACCACGCCCACATGATGTATTGGTCCAGCGTGATAGGCAACTGGTACTGCCACACGTTGAGATATATGTCTGAGCCGATGAGGAGCACCACCGGGACCCAGAAGTATTTGCGGGGCACGCTAGAGCCAAAAAACAGCAGAGAAGCGCCCACCAGTCCAAAGCCTTTGGTCGCAAAGGCGCCGGTACCTGATCCAACGCGTAATAAAACCGCCAAGACCACAAATACATAGGCAAGGATCACGGATAGATAAGCCGGCATGGACACCTCAGAACAATCATTGTGACGGGTTGGACCAGCCCCGTCAAGGATGGCGGTTACCGCTCCTTTTCCACGGTAATGGGAGGATCACCAAGATTCATCTCCTCCACGCGGAGTTGCGGATCAAGGACCACGTAGCCGGCCAAGGACGGCAGTCTCTGTCGAGCAGTTCCCGCAGGACGGGCAAAGCGCAGATCGGAAAGCTGCACCTGGTATCCAGCCCCGCCGGGCAGTCGCTCCACTTCTGTGATGGGGTATTGTGCCCAGTCCAGAAAGACGCGTCCCAGCCAGGACTTTTTGGCGGCCAGCGTTACCCGCGTTTCTTCCGGCTTGTAGCGCACAATGGACACATTCTGCGGGTCAACTTCTTCCGCCATGGTGTCGACAGGCAATAGCTCAAAGAAGTCATTCGTCTCCACCACGCCCTTCCACGCAAACGGACTCTGCGATTGCGGATACGCCGACACATGCAGCGGGTTCTCGTCGTGATAGGTCCGGGCACTCAAGGCATTGATGGCCCGGCGGTGCTCATAGTCGCGCCCCAGGATCACCAGCACAAGGCAGGTCAGAGCGAAGATGGCGCCGCCGCGTCCGCGAAACTGGGTTTTGCGGCTGCCAATTTCCTCCGTGATCATGCCCAGTAGACCAGGCACAACCAGCCCCAGGACCAGCGCTCCCAGCATGATGGGATCAATGAGAGGCACAATGTCCCACGAGTACCATTTGGGATTCAACGGCGCAAAAGGCCGGACGCCGTAGTTGTTGGTGAAGTCCTGAAAAATATGCACCAGGACCCCAAAGACCGCATATAAATACAGGACTTTCCAATTAGGAGGCGCCTTGGGTTCCCAACCGCGTTTTTTCATCAGCCGATAAATGCCATACACAACAGCCACGGTCAGGCCGGCCACAAACGGCGCGCCTACCAGACTGTGCGTAATACCGCGGTGATGCTGCAACATGGAGACGGAGCCTCCGACGTAAGAAACCGCATCCACGTCCGCCGACTCCAGCGCGAGCGCGAGGGTCAGCGTAGCCAGGCCAGTCTTGCGGTTCAGCCCTGCCCGGCTCAGGCAAGCTCCCGTCAACATGTGTGTCAGTGGTTCCAAGCTTTTTCCTTCTGGTCGAGATTGATTCTAGAGGGAGCAATCAGCAGTTAGCAATCAGCAGTCAGACATCAGCAAAAAATTCAACCGCAAAGGGCGCGACGGACGCAAAGAAATCTAAGTCCAGTTCCTGATTCCTTTGCGCTCTCTGCGTCCTCTGCGGTGAAACGGTTTTGCTGAATGCTGATGGCTGATTGCTGACTGCTCGTCACGGCATCAATAGCTTGAACGCCCTGGTCGCAATGCTGATCTCCGCCGGAAGCGTTCCCAGAAGTTCGCCATCGGCCTGGGAGTGGATTTCCTTCTCTCCTATCAAGGCGGTGCAACGGAACCATTTGGAGTGGACTACCTCCACCTGGGGGACCTTCCAGTTCAAACCGCTGGCCACGCCGGCGAAATAGTGAATAAAATGCCGAACTTTATTAGTGCGAAACAGCAACAAGCAGAGGCTATCGCGCGTAAGCGCCGATCCCAGGTTCACAAACCGCAACAGCCCTGGGAACTTTTTGGCGCGGATGGCCATTGCCAGCATGGCTTTGTCCTGGTGGCGTGCTCCCTGCTCGTCTTCCCATTCCGCGTTGAACATGGGATAGCCGCGGCGCAGCGCCATCCGCACCATCTCCAGGAAATAGGCATTTCTGCCGAAACGTTCTTTGGATTTCACTCCGGTGCGGAACATCAATTCGGCATCCGCGCCCACGCCCGCGGCCACAATAAAATATCGCTTGTCCGCACCGTTCTGGCCCTGCGAGTTGACGACTCCTGGGCGGATGGGGCAGGGTTTGTAGCGCAACAGCGCCTGCGCCGCGGCCACGGGATTCGATGGCAGCCGCAGGTCCGTGGCCAGCAGGTTACCGCTGCCCAGAGGTACCAGGCCGAGCGTGGCGTCGGCAGAGGCCCGCATCAGGCCGTTGAGGGCCTCATTGGCTGTGCCATCCCCTCCACAGGCCACCACGGTGTCAAAACCGCTGTCAGCGGCCTCCGTGGCCTGCTGGACGGCGCTCCCGGCATGCGTGGTAGCACAAGCTTCCACCGCAATGCCCGCCGCACGGAACACCCCAGCCACGCGGGATATCTCCTCCGCCCGCTTGGCCCGCTTTTGGCCTGACGCCGGGTTATAAATCAGAAAGGCTTTTTGCACGATGATGGCGAAGAAAACCCTTCAATATAGCCTAAGCTGCGCACCAGAGCTGAAGATTGTGGTTGCCAGACGATATTCCCGCACTGGAGTTCGCACTCATGAAAAATCGCAAGCGTGAATGAAAGCACCGGCAGTCGCGCCTACGATCTTCCCCGCGCCGGCCCTTGGGTGGCGGCACGCATGATGCGCGCATACTCTTCAAACGCCTTGCGGCCTTTTTCTGTCAGGCTGCAAATCGTCAGCGGATACTTCCCTTTGAACGTCTTTACCACCAACACGTAGTGCTCCTCTTCCAGACGCGCCAGATGGCTGGAAAGATTTCCCTGGGTGAGGCCGCATTCGTTTTGCAGGTAAATGAAGTCGGCTTCAGAGACGGCATAGAGGACCGTCATGATCATGAGCCTTGCCGGCTCGTGGATCACGCGGTCGAGCGTTGCCAGTTCCTGAAGTGTTGTGCTCATGCCTGCGGCGCCGGATGCTCTTTGAGATAGCGCGAAAGAGTGGTTGCGCCGATCAGGATGATAGAGATGGCCAGGGCGATGATCATGATGCTCAAACTCGTCATCCAATCTGTGGGAAGAAACGTGAGCAAGGCTTCAGCAAGAAGAATGGGAGAAAAGAGAAAGCAGACTAGCTTCCCCGCTTCTCCGAATTTCCTGTGCATGCGGTACCAGACCAGCAAGACCAGCGATGCGCTGCCCGGGAAAATGACCCATCGGTGGCCTGTTGTGATCGCGTATCCCACTATAGCCGCCGCTGTCGCTAGCCAGCCCGCCAGCGCCAGCCAGAACCATCTCTGTTTACGCAATTGCTCGCGGTCGGCGGGAGAGAGCAGTGCCGCACTGGGATGCGGCGTGCGCAGCACTGGCGGCTTGGTATATCCGGTCCGCGGATAGGTGATGCGGGACTTCAACCATCCCACAATCTTCCGAAAGAAGGCTTGGTCCAACATGATTACCACGGACAGCCAAATCAGGACTCCGGGAAGGATTGATCGCTTATTGTGGTGGTCCCACAAAAATCCCAGCCCCGATAACAGTAAGGCCACTCCTTGGATCATGGCGTAAATGCCGTCCGTGCCCCAGTAGTTCCAGGCGCGGTTTCTGGCTTGCAGGATGGAAGGAACTGCTTCAGACATGGGAACCTTCTTGGCGCTGCGGAGCAGGATGCCGGCGGAGATAGCGGATGAGGAAAGCCGCGCCCTTGACCATACCCGCGGCACCGAACACAAGCACGACGATGCCAAAGCGGAATTGCCCGTCCATCGGTACGATAGCAGCCAGTGCTGCGAGGGACGCGCCAACTATCTCAAACCAAGGCGGGTCGTTCAGATACCTCTGGTAAAATAACAGTGCGGACGCCAGGCAGGCAGCGCAAACGATCCAGCGAAAGTCGGCAAACCACAATGCAAATAGCAGGGTCGGGAACTTCGCCATCCCCATAGCCATTCGACTCGCCCTGGCTGCCGGTTCTCCAGGCTCTTTCACGATGGAGATAACCGCATATGGGTCGCGCTCAGAATCTGGCTTAGCTTTGAGCGGGGCAACATAGCCCGTTCGCGGGTATGTGATCCGGCTTTTCAGCCACTGGATGATTTCCTTGCTTTCCAGGAATAGAGACAGAAAAAACCATAGCCGCAAGAAAAACCATAGCCGCAAAAGGTCCCACAAGGACTGGTTCCTGCCTGTGAACAGCCACAACATCCCCAACAAAATGGTCATGCCGCCGGTCACGAGCGCGGGTAAACCATCAAGGTCCCAGTAATCCCTGGAGCGGCGCTTGGCCTCAAAAATCGCATTATTGGTTTCGGCCATGAGAAAACCTCCGATCATTGCAATCTAGTTTGCCATGCAAACTGAATTTGTCAATAAAGTTTTTTGTTGGAGATTTTCAACAGCGGTTTTCAGACAAAACCGGGCCAAGCCGTGCGCGCTCCTGTTACAAAACCCCATTCTTGCCCTTATTCATGCTCCCTTGTGACTCAAGGTTCGCCTTGCGACGAAATATAATCTCCGCATGGCCACCACCGCAGCCAAAGGCAAAGAGAAGGAAGCAAGCAAGATCGAAAACCTCCGCGAGAAGATCCGCCATCACGAGCATCTGTATTACGTTCTGGACGCTCCTGAACTCAATGACGCTGATTTTGACCAGCTCATGCAGGAGTTGAAGAAGCTGGAGGCCGGGAATCCGGAGCTGATTACGCCGGATTCGCCTACCCAGCGCGTGGGCGGCAAGCCGCGTGAAGGCTTTGTCAAAGTTGTCCATTCGCGCCCCATGCTCTCCCTGGACAATGCCTACAACGAAGAAGAGCTGCGTGATTGGGACCGCCGCGCGCGTGAGCTGGCCGGCTCGGAAAAGATTGAATACGTCTGCGAGCTGAAACTGGACGGCATGTCCATGGCCCTCACTTACGAACAGGGCAGACTGTTGCGTGGGGTGACGCGCGGTGACGGCTCCATCGGGGAAGACGTGACCTCCAACGTCCGCACCATGCGCTCGGTGCCCTTAACGGTGGCCGCTGCTGCGATCAAGAAAGCCGGCGTTTCGGCGGATTTTGAAGTCCGGGGTGAAATCATTATGCCGCTGGCCGCCTTTGCGGCGATGAACGCGGAGCGCGAACGGCAAGAGCTGAGCAAGTTCGCCAATCCCAGAAACGCAGCGGCCGGGACCATCCGCGTGCTGGAGCCGAATATTGTGGCGCAGCGCCGGCTGGATTTTTACGCTTACTTTCTGCTGGTGAATGGAAAGTATTACCCGGAAAAACACTCTGACGCATTGAAGGCACTCCAGGCCCTGGGTTTCAAGGTCAATCCCAATCATTTGCTGGCCCACAGCATTGAGCAGGTGCTGGAGTTCATCGCCAACGCCGAGCAGATGCGGGAAAAGCTTGGCTACGAGATTGACGGCGTTGTCATCAAGATCAACTCCATACGCACGCAAGAGCGACTGGGCTTCACTGGGAAAGCCCCGCGGTGGGCCATTGCGTACAAGTATGCAGCGCGCAGCGGCGTGACCCAGGTGCTGGACATCCTGGTCAATGTTGGCCGCACCGGCAAGCTGACGCCTGTCGCGGCGCTTCAACCGGTTTCGATTGGCGGCACCACGGTGAGCCGCGCCACGCTACACAATCAAGATGAAATCGAACGCCTGGGCGTGAAGATCGGCGACTGGGTCATGGTGGAGCGCGGCGGAGACGTGATTCCCAAAGTCGTCAACGTGGTGGACGACAAACAGCACCCGCGCGGGACCAAGACATTTCACATGCCGGAACGATGCCCGGTATGCAACAGCCATGTGGTCCGCGTGGAGGGAGCGGCGGACCATCGCTGCGTGAATGCCAACTGCCCAGCGCAGTTGCAAGGAAGAATTCTGCATTTTGCCTCCCGTTCCGTGATGAATATTGACGGCATGGGCGAATCCCTAGTCAATCAACTTCACCAGAGTGGGTTGCTCAAAGACATTGCCGATATTTACACGCTCAAAGACAAGAAGCCGCAGCTTCTGGAGTTGGAGCGCGTTGGCGAAAAATCAGTGGACAACCTGCTGGCCCAGATAGAAAACTCGCGCAAGCTGCCGCTGGAACGCGTGATTCTAGGATTAGGAATTGATCAAGTCGGGACGCGCACGGCGGAGCTGCTGGCAGAAGACTTCGGCTCCATGAAAGATCTTATGGAAGCTTCCATCGAACGGTTGCAGGAGATCAAAGACGTGGGCCCCAGCGTTTCTGAGAGTATCCGCGAATTCTTTGACGAGCCCAGCAACCAGGGATTGGTGGCGCGCCTGGGCAAGTATCTGAAATTTACCGGCGTGAAAAAGCAGCGCGGCACGGCCCTGGCGGGCAAAACGTTTGTTCTGACTGGAACTTTGCCGAACTACTCACGTGATGCTGCGAAGAGGATGATTGAAGACGCCGGGGGCAAGGTCTCTGGTTCCGTCAGCAAGAAGACGGACTACGTTGTCGCTGGCGAAGATGCCGGGTCGAAGCTGGATAAGGCGCGCGAGCTGGGTGTGAAGGTAGTTGATGAGAAAGGGATGGAGGAGTTGGTTTTTCCGAAGTCCCGACCCTGAACTTAGCGAAGGGGGAGGGATCGTTATTGCTAAACACTTTTCCCTGAGCCGAAAGATCATCGTAACAATAGGATTCCTCACTTCGTTCAGGATAAAACATGACAACACAAGCTTTCCGCGCCGCCCGCGACTTCCTTCTCGCCCATCGCGATGACTACGCCACTGCTTACGCAGGCTTTCAGTGGCCGAAGATCGAGTACTTCAACTGGGCGCTGGACTGGTTTGACCAGATTGCCGCCGGAGATCGCGGCAACCAGACTTCTCTGTGGGTGTCTTATGAAGATGGCCGCCAGGAAAAGCTGACTTTCGCGGAGCTTTCGGAACGCTCGGCGCGCATAGCGAATTATTTTCGCGGACTCGGCGTGTGCCGTGGAGATCGTGTATTGCTCATGCTGGGGAACATCCCGCCGCTGTGGGAGACCATGCTGGCTATGATGAAGCTGGGCGCGGTGATTATTCCCGCCACCACGCTGCTCACGGCCAGTGACGTGGCTGACCGCATCGCCCGTGGCCGGGTGCGGCACATTGTCTGCGCCGCCGAGCTTGCGCCGAAAGTCGAACAGGCTTGCGGAAGTTGTACGCGCGTCGCCATTGGCGGCAAAGTGCCGGGCTGGCAGGAATACGAGCAAGGATATTCTTCGCCCGCCGCGTTTCAGCCCGACGGTGAGACCCGAGCCAGCGATCCCTTGCAGCTTTACTTTACCTCCGGCACCACGGCCAAGCCCAAGCTGGTAATGCACTCGCATACCAGCTATCCCGTTGGCCATCTTTCCACTATGTACTGGATTGGCATCAAGCCCGGCGACATTCATTGCAACCTCTCGTCGCCCGGTTGGGCCAAGCACGCGTGGAGCTGTTTCTTTGCGCCGTGGAATGCAGAGGCCACGGTCTTCGTAATTAACCAATCACGTTTCAGTGCCCGCGGTTTGCTCGACGCCCTGACCGGATGCGGCGTGACTACGTTCTGCGCGCCTCCAACGGTCTGGCGCATGTTGATCACGGAACACCTTGCCGATTGGAAGGTGCGTCTGCGCGAACTGGCCAGCGCCGGTGAACCGCTGAACCCGGAGGTCATTGAGCAGGTTCGCACCGCGTGGGGACTCACCATTCGCGATGGCTATGGCCAGACCGAAACCACGGCGCAGGTCGGCAATCCCCCTGGACAGAAACTCAAAGTTGGCGCAATGGGACGCCCGCTGCCGGGCTATCGCGTGCGGCTGCTCAACACCGAAAACCAAGACGCCGAAGAAGGTGAGCTGTGTCTGCCGCTTGATCCACCGCCGGCGGGGCTGATGCCCGGCTACCAGGATGACGACGGCAAGACTATTCCTATCGCTGGAGGTGCGTATCGCACCGGCGACGTAGTGCGGCGCGACGCCGAAGGTTATCTGACGTTCGTCGGGCGGGCCGACGATGTGTTCAAGTCGTCGGACTATCGCATCAGCCCGTTTGAAGTGGAGAGCGCGTTGATTGAACATCCGGACGTGGTGGAGTGCGCGGTGGTGCCGTGTCCTGATCCGGTGCGCACGGCGCTGGTGAAGGCGTTTGTGACTCTGCGAAGCGGAGTCGAGCCGACGCGAGAGATAGCACTTTCTATCTTTCAGCACAGCCGCAAAGTCCTGGCGCCATATAAGCGCGTGCGGCGGCTGGAATTCGTCGATCTGCCGAAAACGATTTCAGGAAAAATCCGGCGTGTGCAATTGCGGGCGGCTGAGGCGGAGAAAACTCCCGGAGCGAAAACGAAAGCGGAATTCAGGGAAGAGGATTTTGTGGAGTTATTCTGAAACGCTGAAGTGCAGCGAGGGGCTATCGTTCCGAAATCGCTTTGGCTCACGACCGCTTTTTTAAGAGTGTCACCCATTCGGCAACCAACGTGGGAAGCCGCTCGACAACTTCGTAACCAAACAAAACTTCATCTACGTAACCCATATGAAGCATGTCGACGATCCGGCAGAGATACGACTTGCCGCAGGTCCACCAGGTGAACAAATCGTCGACAATCAAACAGTGCTTGATGTCGACCTTCTCATGCTCCAATAATTCTTCTAATTCCATTCCGTCTAAGAGCGTCTCATAAACTCCGTCCGCCACTCGACTGCCGAAGGTTGTGGTGTAGTAGTACTCCTTGATCTCCCAGATCGCGATTGGGTTGACGCTACTGGGAAACGCCCCGTCCACCCGGCGGGCCAATGTCCGAAGTGGAGCCCCATTTCTAGTGACGGTTGTCAGGAGTCTGGGATCGAAATCGCAGTTGTATTGGCCCACTCCAGCCTCAACAATCATATTTACCAAACCGGTCATGTACGCCGGGGCTCGCTTGTCACCCTTCTGCTTGTTCATCGGCACCGATCGTTTTGGTTTCAGCTTCAGACGTAGGGCCTCGTACTCTTTTCTTGCACGGTCTTTATCCATCAAGCGTGGCATAACAAACCCATTTAACACCTGGGCGCGGTGCTGAAAATATGCGAGAAGGTTCTTACCGAAAGCCGTTGGGAGATCTTTCTGGACAATATGATTTGGGGATAAATCAAGCTTCTCAAAGCCTTTAAGAATCTCCACAAGAGAGGGGACCTTCACCTGCTTTGCTGCGTCGGTGTAACCGAGTTGTTGACTTAGTGAGCGAACATGCGCCCAAAAATCCTTCGAGAGACTTAAAAAACGAGAGTCTGCCTTCATGCTTCGCCCTCGAATCGTTTCACAAACTCGGTTACAGATATGTGCAAGGCAGTGCAAACCTGCTGGAGTTCCAGAAGATCCAGCCTCCGTTCGCCTGACTCGTATTTGCTAACAAACGATTGGGGGCGGCGCAATTTTTTGGCAAGGTCTACCTGGCGAAGACCAGCCTCAATGCGGATTTGACGGAATAAATCAAGTAAATGCTGACGTCTGTCGCCGCTCTTGCTCATAGGACTGGTAGGATGATAGGGTGGCTTGACTCATATCCCAAAATCGGATACAGTTTTGCCAAAGGAGAGGGAGTCCCTCTACCAACATGCAACTAATACTTTTTGATGAAAAGAACGCGCTTCGTTCTGTTGCACCGTTCTCGCGGCAACTACTCAAGTGGATTGGGAACAAACAGCGGTTTGCTCATGAGATCGTTTCATTTTTCCCGAACGAGATTGGGCGCTATTTTGAACCGTTTGTTGGTAGTGGTGCGGTGCTTGCAACATTGGCACCAAATGACGCCCTGGGGTCCGACAACTTCCTGCCTCTCATTGAAATATGGTCAATGCTTCGACACCACCCCAACATGCTGAAATCGTGGTATTCCGAGCGGTGGGATTACTTTAAGAGTGCAAAAGATAAAGTGACCGGCTATGAGCTTATAAAAGCCTCCTATAATAAGAAGCCCAATGGTACGGATTTGTTGTTTCTCTGCCGGAGCTGTTACGGGGGCGTCGTACGATTTCGGCAATCGGACGGCTACATGTCGACTCCATGCGGCATTCATGAACCAATAAGCCCGGAGTCTTTCAGTTTGCGTGTAGATGATTGGCATCATCGTACAATCGGAACTGAGTTCCTAAGGCTCCACTATGAGCAGGCGATGGACTTAGCACAAGCAGGAGACTTGGTCTATTGTGATCCGCCCTATTCCCACACCCAGAGCATTCTCTATGGCGCTCAAACGTTCGATCTTTCGAATCTGATGAGAGTAATTGCCCGTTGTAAGAACCGAGGCGTTTTTGTCGCTCTAAGCATTGATGGGACAAAAAAATCAGGTAAGACGGACTGTAAACTTCCTATTCCGCAAGGCTTATTTGAACGCGAGGTATTTCTAAATTGCGGGCGTTCCATGTTGCGTCGCTTTCAGATGAACGGACAGTCTTTGGAGGAAGAAGTGGTTGCTGATCGGCTGCTTTTGACGTACTGACTTCACTTTCTCTAAAAAAGGAAGGTAAAACCACAACTAACGGGCAGCGCCCGGTGCTTGTAACACCGAACGCGCCCTAACCAAATCGCCTAACGTGGAGGCAACATGGCTGTTATTGAAAGTAAACGCTCTTCTTTACGCACGCAACTCGCCACCCGCAAAACGAGCAAATCCAAAAAACTAAGAAAACTCCCGGCCTCCCTGCGTTATAGCGAAACCAAGCGCGGAAAAACCACCATACGGCGCTTTGATGGCAGGCGCTTCCATCGCCTTGAAGAAGCTAAAGGCAAGTCCTTGGACTACATCGAGTTCTTTACCGCCAGAGGGTATCACTCCATCGACATCGCCTTTGAGGATAAGACCTCCTTCCACTTTGTCATCGAGCCCACATTCATCCTGGACGCCGAATACTCCGACTGTAAAACGGGCGACTGGCGTTCCATCAAGAAGTGGCGGCTCATCCAGAGCGTGTCCTTCAACTCCTGAATTGCCGTGTGAATCCCACTCTTCCGGCTCGCGTTCGCTCGCCTCATGGTGGGCTAAGCTCTTTCGCACCTTCGGCGCTTTGGCCATGGTGAAAATGCGTTTTTCCTAGCTCCGCAAAGATTCACATATTGCAAAGCATCGTAATATTTAAGCTTCGCAAATTATCAGTTTCGAACTCGGGTTTCAAACAATCAGAACTTCGAACGAATGCGCTTATACGTCGTAGCCAGATCCTCCGGCAGCACCCTTGTCTCGCTGATCGCGCCCATGAAATTTACGTCGGCGATCCAGCGCGGCAGGATGTGCATATGGATATGTCCGGCGACGCCTGCTCCAGCGGCCTTGCCCAGGTTCATGCCCAGGTTGAGTCCGTCCGGGTGGTAGAGTTCGCGCAGAACGCCTTCCAGTTTCTGGGTCAGGGCCATCATTTCCTGGGCCGCCTCCGTGGAGAGTTTTTGCAACTGGTCCACATGTTCATACGGAACCACCATGGTATGGCCGGAGGTATACGGATAAGCGTTGAGAATTACGAAACAATGCTTGCCGCGGTGGACGATAAGCCCCTTTTCGTCGTTTTCACCATGTAAAACGTCGCAAAACACGCACCCGGTGGTGCTTTCCACCGCGGTAACGTAGGCATATCGCCAGGGGGTAAAGAGAAAGTCCATGGCCGTTGGAAACATACCAGATGTACCAAGGACACGGCCAATTTTCCGGGCCTTTGGGGTTTGACAGTGGCTCTGGACGGTTGTTATAGTCGATGGAGTCTTATGGCCCTTTCAGGACTGCCGTAAGATCCGGCCGCTGGCTTTTCCACCTACCGCGTAAACGGGGGCGAAATATGCCGGTGGGACTCGGGGTCCCGAGTCCGCCTTCAGCACCACTGCCTCTCTTTTGTGAGTTCCAGCGTGTTTTGGGTCCCGTTGACGAAGAGGAATGTTGATCGACCAAACAGCCCGTAACGTCGCGACAGCGTCCGATGCAGAAACCAGCAGTTCATCTGGTTCTGCAAAGTCCTATGAAAACTTAAAACCTATGTCCGAGAATAATTCTCAAACTCAATCGCTTGAGCAGCCCAGCGCGGGCGTAGCTCACAAAGAAGACACCCACATGGACGACTTTGCCGCCGCTCTAGAATCGTACACGCTTGAAACGGAACCGGCGCCGAGTGAAGACAACGTCTTCAAAGGCACGGTAATCAAGATCACCGCCACCCATGTCGTTGTGGACATTGGCTTCAAGTCTGAAGGCCTGGTCCCCATCGCCGAAGTCACGGATGCCCAGGGCAACGTGAAGTTCCAGCCGGGCCAGGAAATTGAAGTCATGGTCCAGCGGGGCGAAAACGAGGAAGGCTCCGTGCTGCTTTCGCACGAACGCGCCGACCGCGTACGCGTATGGGAGAACATTGAGAAGGCTTACCATTCCAAGGAGCCGATCAAAGGCACGGTGGTGGAGCGCGTCAAGGGCGGAGTCTCCGTGGATATCGGCGTGAAGGCGTTCATGCCGGGATCGCAGGTGGATGTACACCCCGTCCGCAACCTGGAGACCCTGAAGGGCCAGGAAATTGAAGTTCGCGTCATCAAGTTGAACAAGAAGCGCGGCAACATTGTTGTCTCGCGCAAGGCCATCCTGGATGAAGAGGTTGTCTCCAAACGCGGCAAGACGCTGGAGAACCTGCATGAGGAAGCCATTCTGACCGGCACAGTCAAGAACCTGACCGACTACGGCGCTTTCGTGGATCTGGGCGGCATTGACGGCCTGCTCCACATCACGGACATGTCCTGGGGCCGCCTGACGCACCCGCGCGATCTGGTGCACGTAGGCGATCAGATCCAGGTCAAAGTCCTGAAGTTTGATCCAGAGAAACTGCGCGTATCCCTGGGCTTCAAGCAACTTACGCCTGACCCATGGCTGGACGCCGCGGAGCGCTATCCGATTGGCGCGCGCGTCAAAGGCCGCGTCCTAAGCGTGACCGACTACGGTGCTTTCGTCGAATTGGAGCAGGGTATTGAAGGGCTGGTCCACGTGAGCGAGATGTCGTGGTCCAAGCGCATGAAGCACCCCTCCAAGCTGGTGATTGTGGCCAATGAGATTGAATGCGTCGTGCTCAACGTGAATTCCGGCGAGCGCCGCATCTCCCTGGGCCTGAAGCAGCTTGAATCGAATCCCTGGGAAAGCCTGCATGAGAAGTATCCTCTGGGGTCGACGGTGGAAGGCCGGGTCCGCAACCTGACCGACTTCGGCGCGTTCATTGAGATCGAAGACGGCATCGACGGTCTGGTCCACGTAAGCAATCTGAGCTGGACCAAACGGGTCAAGCATCCTTCGGAAGTCCTGAAAAAGGGCGAGAAGGTGAAGGCCATTGTTCTGGGCATTGAGCCGGAGCAGCGTCGGCTTTCGCTCGGCGTCAAACAGCTACAGCCGGATGCCTGGGAAACCTTCTTTGCCTCTCATCGCATTGGCGACGTGGTGCACGGCAAGGTGCTGCGGCTGGCGCAGTTCGGCGCCTTTGTTGAAATCGCGGAAGGAGTTGAAGGCCTGTGCCACAACTCTGAAGCCACCGATTCCAGCGGCGGGTCCATGCAGCTTGAAGCCGGCCAGGAGCACGATTTCAAGATCATCAAGATGAACCAGGAAGAAAAGAAGGTTGGCCTGAGCCTGCGAGCTGTAGGCGAGGAAGCCAGCCGGGCTGACGTGGAAGCTTACAAGCGTCCGGCGTCAAGCTCCAGTTCTACCACCACCCTGGGCGACATCATCAACTGGAAGCGCGCCGGCAACGACCAGGATTAACAACTCAGCAGGTTCAAGCGAAAAGGCCGCCCAGTAAGCAGGGACGGCCTTTGTTTTATGATGCCCAGGCTTATTTGCTATGCAGCTTCAGCGTCATGTTGGCCAGCTTGCGACTATCGAACGAGCTGAGCGTTTTGGTGTCGCTGCGCAGCCCCTCACGTTCGGCATAGACTTCGTAATCCGCATTGACCGCCAGGGCCGGAAACCGATAGCTGCCGTCCGCGTCCGTGATGTAAGTTTTGATGAGCAAGGTCTTGGTGTTCTTAAGATAGACAATCGCCTTTTGCACCGGTTCGTCCTGGCTGCTCATGACGTGCCCGATCAAAGTGCGTGAATCGTTCTGAGAGCCCTTCTGTGCCAGCGCGCGGGTAGTGGAAACGAGCAGGCCACAGCCGGCGACCAACAAAATCGCCGTCCAAGCTACAGTCTTTTTCACAGGTCCTTCCTCATGCCCCACCTTCCGCCAGATGACTTTGAAACTCTTACTCGCTTAGATGCAAGCTGATGTCACGCCGCTCATCATTATCGATATGTACCTTGGTTTCGCCCTTGAATTTCTTCTTCTTGGACATTTTTGGTTTGCCATTCTCCAGCGGAACATATTCGCCTTCGCCCTGGACCAAATAATCGCCCGGTCCAGGAGGCACATGCGCGGCAAATTCGCCCCGGTGGTCGGAAGACAGGTCCCAGTTCGGGTGCTTCTTCTCCACCGGATGGATCTTTATTTTGACGCCGTACAAAGGGCGGTCATCCGGCCCGTAGGCGGTGCCAAAAATCAGGGCGAACGGTTTTACCGGTTTTTCCGCCTTTTCCGGCTTTTTTTTGTCTTTATCAACGTCGTCTTGCACGCGTGCCACCGCCAGAGCGGCAAACAAAACCACTGAGAGGCACACTACCGTGTTTCGGCCAATTCGGCCTGGGTTAACGCTCACATTTCCTCTTCTTCCTCATCAACGTCATCGTCGTCATCATCTTCGTCGAGTTCATCAACGGGATTCAGCTCAAGCGGGCTCTTGGTAATGACTTCAAAATCTGAGCCGCACTCAGGGCAGGAAACAATTTCACCTTCCTCGAGTTCCTCTTCATCAACATCGAGGTCTGTATCACATTCCGGACAAATTGGCATATCGCTCCTCTTTGCGGGCCATCACAATAGTTGGCAAGGGCCC
>Ga0137407_10001485_pt1 | contig 15318 bp, 12 predicted proteins | sample CZOMad2_2_16fung_FD_108410 | JGI IMG/M metagenome (GOLD analysis project Ga0137407, IMG submission 108410) | Vadose zone soil fungal communities from Angelo Coast Range Reserve, California, USA - CZOMad2_2_16fungal (Illumina Assembly) | ecosystem: Environmental > Terrestrial > Soil > Vadose...
ACCTGCGAGATCTTTTTGTCCGCAACGATCCAATCCCCATATCATCATCCATTCCAACGGCGCCCATCCATTGGGAGCATCCCATTGTTCACCGGTTGAATATTCCGTAGTGGCGAATCCACCGGGTTTTAATAATTTTTGCTTTAGCACTGCGGCTACTTTGGTACCAAGGAAACTCATATAATCCGGATGTTCATTGATAAAACAAAAAGGATACAGACCGGCAGGTGTTATATTATTATTTTGTTTCTGTGTTTTGAAATTATAATCTGTAAAAAAAGATACCTGTTTGTTCCAAAAATATTTATCCATCGCCTGGCTTCTGGCCAATGCTTTAGCACGATATTCTTTAGATGAACTGTCGTTTCTGTTGATCAGCTTTGCCTTTGCAATGGTTATTTCAAGATTATATAACAAGGCATTCAGGTCGACCGCTAATATATCTGTTGTTTGAACGCTAACGAGATTTTTCTTATCTGCAAACCAGCGGCTGCTGAAATCTATTCCGCTTTCTGCGCCTGCGCGCAAATGTTGGTACATCTCGACCTTATTCCGCCCGGATTTTTCCGCAGTAAGTACATCTTCTCTCCAACTTTCCTGCCTGGGAATTGTGCTATCATCCCAATAACGATTGAGTATGGTACCATCTTTTAATTTCACAACGCGACGGAATATCTGCCCCGGTTTTATTTTGTCCGATCCGTCCATCCAAAACTGGTATTCTTTTTCAAGTGCAGGAAGAAATTCCTGGTAGATGCTATCACCTTTAGCACCTGCAAGCAATGCCACCATCGCAGCAAAAAAAGGCGGTTGTGAACGACCAAGATAATAGGACCTGCTACCATTGGGGATATGTCCATATGTTTCGATGAGATATGCAAAATTCTTCACCATATTATCAATCATTTCTACTTCACCACTTTCTTTTAAACCCAACATGGTAAAATAGGAATCCCAATAATATATTTCACGAAATCTTCCACCGGGAACTATATAAGGATATGGTAAGGCGAGCAGTGAACTTCCTTCGACCACCTTATCCGGGTTTCTTTTGAGTACGCCCCATAATTTTTTAATATGGGTAACTACATTTTCGGTGCTATCGGTTTTATAATTGTTAGTCGGGCTAACGGGCAGGTCAAAATTTTCTTCTACAAATTTTTTCAGGTTAAAATTCGGTCCTTTCTGCAAACCATAATCATACATAATGTCAACAGGCTTTCGTTTGGGCACACAATCCACAAAGGTTTTACCGTCGGCAAAAATGTGTTGCATTTGTACTTCTACAAACAAATCGCCATAAATTTTATCGGGCGCAGGAGGTTGCTGAAGCTGTGAGATGGAAGATAAAAAAGAAAGAATAAGGAAACTTAAGAAGGAAATCTTCTTCATGTGTGATTGTAATTTCACTTAAAGATACAAAAATTGAGTGTTGATAAAACCAGGTGGTCGACCTCGAGCAAAACCTTTAGAGCGTCAGCTCGAGGTCGACCACCTGGTTTTATCAACACTCAATTTTCAAATAAATCTTTTAATCAAACAAAAAAGAAGAAGCGCTCCGAAGAATCGAAGTGCTTTTATTATTGCTTTGATCATTAAAGAATTTTATCTTCGAAAATATGCTGATGCTTTTTAATTTACCCTGGTGAGTAATTTTTTCTGTAGCAAACCAGAGTGCCAGCAATGCGCCATAACTTCCGCCACGTTCTATCCATTCAAACATACCATAATGAGGATAAAAAATTTCACTGCCTGCTTTCCAGATAAAGAGCGCAAACAATATGGGCCGGACCGGCCGAGCCAATACTGCAAAAGCAGCAATGATTTCAAAGATGCCGATTGCCAATGCAGTTTTTGAAGGATTTGGAAAACCAAGAGTAGTATACTGACTCAGCAGGGCCTTTTTTTCAATTATATTCAACCAACCATGGCCTGCGAGGAGAAGAAATACAATTATGCGCAAACAGGTTTTTACCCGGGCAATCTTTTTTTGATCTGCCTTGATGGTTGAAGAGATAGGAACGAAAATGTTTGTAAAATTTTCCCTGATGCCGCCACTCAATAATAGCAATGCGAGTGGTGCACCAAAATTTCCTGCGCGTTCGATGAATTCCGCAAATGGTTCGCCGGATAAAGGTCGCATGGATGCTGTTAATAGTCCCCATAATACAAGCCATGCTGCGATTGCCCGCATGGGATAGACCAGCATTAAAATTCCCATCAGGATATCGAATGAACCGACAACAGGCATGAGCCGATACGCGAGGTCATGATCGATTCCCACCACGGCAAAATAATTACACCAGATTGGTTTGGTAATGATCCCAAATGCACCATGCCCGATAAAGCACATGGCAGCAGCGATCCGCAGTGTGTAATACATTTTTTGTGTTGGAGTAAGTTGCAGCATGATCTAATTTTTTTTATTTGATTTACCGGTTAAAAAAATCATGCATGCCCGATGAAAAATAAAAAAGAAAGAAACACTGCGAAGAATCACAGTGTTTAAATTGCTTAGACCATTAAACTTGCTTAAACCATTAAAAATTTTATTTTCGAAAAACATAATTTTTTTAATTTTTGAGTGTTGATGAACCAGGTGGTCGACCTCGAGCAAAACCTTTAGAGCACTAGCTCGAGGTCGACCACCTGGTTCATCAACTTAGCCGCAGCTAAGGAAAAAAACCCCACGAAGAATCGCGGTGTTTGTATTGCTTTATAACCATTAAAGAATTAATTCCCACCATCTGTTTGTGCACGTTGCACTGCATAATCACCAATATTTTTTCCGACCTGGAGTCCAACAGAACAATCACTTCTGTAATGGATACCACCAACTATCCTTGACAAAGATGCTTCCTGCGCCATTGCCTGGTATTTAGCTGCATTCTCGGGAATGAGATACGAAAGTATTTCAGCAGCTGCTCCGCTGAAAGTAGAATGTCCCGATATATATGCCGGAAAATTGGGTATTCCTGTTAATGTTTTTATAGATGGATTCATTTGTGTGGGACGCGGATTGAAATAATAATACTTGGTATTCCAACATACGATCCCTGCATCCATCAGCGACATATTCACTAAGGCCATATTGCGCGCCCATCTCACTTCGCTATAATTTTTACGTATAAAATCTTCAGCAGCTATTGCGTCCCAATGTCCGGGTGGAGTATATGTTCCAACACCATCGGCCCAGAATTGCACAATCTTTATTTGATTGCGATCGGGGTTTTTGATATAGTTATATACTTCTTCGGTTTCCTGTTTCATCTGGTCGCTATGTGTTAATGGCGGTGGACCCGGACGTAAAGACACTGCAGTCAGAGAATCGAATAAGAACGGTTTCACATTGCCAAAGAAAGGCAGCATGGGATTACGTTTGGGCACTTCCAGGCTAAACCATGGAATTTCTCCATTTGCAGTTGCAACTGTTTCAAAATTTGTCCAGTCTGCAGGCGTACCTACAGCCTTCGAAGTATTATCTGTTCTGCCACGCGCAGCAAACTGTTGTGCTACCTGCCTGCCCAAAGCTTCACCTGCAGTGATATCGCTGCGTGCTGCTGTTCCGCTCATGATAGCGGCCAATTCCTGTTCCTGTAATTTTTGCTGCACATTCGCTATTTCTGTAGGAAATAATAGTTTCAACATTTCAACGGTAACGCCGGCAAGAACAGCGGCCTCTGAAGGATATGCAGGTAAATCCGTTTTATTGATACCAATTGCCTGCACCGACGAATCCACTTTGTAAGGAGCAGCGCGGTTATATTTGGTTTTATAAAACCAGCATGCTATCAATGCATCATATTGTGCTGCGCTCACGTATGCGTATGCTCTTGATGCATAAGGCGGATTAGAAAAAGGGAACTGCGGGTATGCGAAAGGGTTAGCAGAACTCGGGATCGGGTAAGTACCATCATCCTTTTGATAAGGAGGTAAATTATATTTAGCTACCAGTTCGCGCATGATCTCATTCCATCTCAACACAGCACCTGCGGCCCAGTATTTTATTTTTTCTTTTTGATCTACTGTGATATTATGCTGATAAGCTTTTATTTCATTCAAATCGGCAATATATCCAGATGTGTTGGTGGCTGCTGGTGTGGCGACCGGGAAAGTATCCGCACGATAAAGTAAAACAGGTTTCCAGGTTCCGGCGGTCAAGTCAAGATTGTCGGAAACGAGTGCGGGAATATTTGCAGTTCTGTCAGCAATGCTTTTTTTGCAGGCAACAGGTAATGTTATGAGTCCCGCGACCGTAACAAAGAAGAGCAATCCTATCTTTTTCATATCAAGAAGTTTATAATGAACTATAAAATTTATTTAAAACTGAAAATATAATATGCGCCCGCGTGAAGCATTAGGGCCTGACCTACATTCCTGCCTGCAACCGTATAACTTCCACCTCCCAATATTTCAACATGAGTAAAAAATGGCAGCGTATATTTTGCATGCACACCGACGTTCGTGCTATTCATTTTATTGTTGACAGATGGCATATCATTTCTGCGGATATCAAATCCGCCTGGCGTGATCATATTTTCCAGTGTTGCCTGTGCCACGAGATTTTTTACACGGACACCTATAAATAAATTAGAAATGAACATATTGGGCATCTGTACTTCATTGGTAAGATGCAATTCAGTATCATAATAAGCAGTCCTGTCATATTTTACATTACCACGCCACACATAAGCGCCGGAGGCAGTTGCAAAAAATATCCCATGCTGATAATCTGCCGTGATTCTTCCTGTCACATTGGTGCTTCCCATTCCGATCGAAAGCGGTTGAAAATCTATTACATAATTGGTGACCGGTGTACTGAAGCTGCCGACGGCAAAAAGTGAAAGTTTCCCTTTGCCAATATTAAAGGAAATTGGTCTCCATTTTACAGCAACACTTACATCCTGAAAACCATCCAGCTTGTGTAGTGTACCTCCAGTCATTTTTGTCCATACATAAGGCAGGTTGGCTAGTACATTCAGGTTATCTGTGATACCATAATTGGTCATATACATTACAGATTGTGATGTAAACGTTCCAACGTTCTGGTTATTCCTTTTTAGTTTGCCTTCCCAATAATGATCCCAGCCGGTATACATATAGGTGGCGCCATTGCACCATTGTTTCTTTTTCATCATGATGCCGTCATTCTCCACTTGTGCCTGTGCATGATAACACAACAATAAAAGCACAGGAGAAAACATCCTCACAAAATTCCATTTACTTGTACGCATTGCAGTTAGTTTAATAGTTAGATGGTTTAATGGTTAATGATCTTTGATTAATTTTCCAGTCACTGCTCTTTAATATTTTTTTTATATAATTTATTTATTAATAATTATAGCATGTGTTCTTGTTTTTGCTATCCTGTATGAATAACCGAAGCTGATTGAATAATCAGCAAAGGCAGCATCTCCCTGCACATGAACCTTCTTTGTCGGATCCTGGATTTTTGAGTTCTGCAAATTTTGATCGGCTATATCAGCAGCACTCTGGATCCTGTTTTTTATGAAATTATATGGAACAAATAAACTGAAACTGTGCTGACCGGTGCGGTAAGAAACACCAGATTCAATAGCTACTACATAACCCGGACGGCGATACGCTTTCTGACCACCAAATGCATCATATGCCGGAATGCCTTCCCATCTTCCTGCTAATGAAAATGTGAGATTCCTTGATTTTAATACTGAAGTCAGGAAACCCGCACGGGCAAAATATTGATCAGGACTAGCAAAGACATTATAACCTTCAAGGCCTTCTTTCGGTGCAGATTTATAAGTACCATTTGATTCTTTTGGATTAAAAAGGTAATAACCATTTGCAAAACCATAAAAGCCTTTGAATAATTCCCTGAATGCCTGCACTTCAATAGAGAATCCAAGACCACCATCACCGGGTTGAATTGCCTGGTCCATTACTACAAAGTCTTTCCTTGTTCCATCAGCTTGCGGCACATTATTATCAGTTGCAGCATAGTTGCCTGTTGGCAGCTTTATACCGAGACCAACCATCAGATTACCTTTGCGGGCTTTAGCGGGATCAAAAATCCAGTAATTAACACTCATACGTATATCGGCTATCCCTTTCGCATATACGCTGTAACGGAATGTATCTGCTACCGGAGTAGTTTGTCTCAACACCTGTGAGCGTTCATTATGTACCCACGGTAAGGTCAGATTCAGTTGAATCCTGTTCGTTAAACCATAAGATAGATTGAGGTCAACCGCATGCGAATAAATATTAACTGCATTACCACGATCGTTGCCATTTGCGTCATGGCCACCACCGGTTGTCTGTCGCTGAGGTTGTTCATCTCTTCCAACAAAATGTCTCCAGGAATGGAAATAACGATAATTTACTCCTACCTGGAAATCACCTTGTGCAAGATTATAAGTACCAGATGGAGAGATAGCAGAAAGACCGCCCATCTGGCGAATGGCCACACAACCCTGCGCAGCAATTTTTCCTATTGATCCTATTGATAAGATTGCGATGATTATAAATAGTTTTTTCATAAACAGTTTATTTAATTAGTTTGGTTTTTGATAATTAACTCTTTTTCATTTTTAGTCGGTTCGTTACAAGTTCACCAACCTTGCGTCCATACTCTGTTGATACAATGCAGGAATGATGGAAGTGAATACCACCATAAAACCTTGCCCAGTTATTTTCGAGGGCGGCATCGCGGAAAGATTTGAATGAACGGCTTTTGATACCGAACTCAAGTTCTGTTGTGTCCGTGTAAGCAAAATTGTCTCCGAATACACTGGTCAATGCTTCTGCAGCAGCAGATGAAGCTGTTGAATGACCACAGGTATATTCAGGGAATGGAGGCGTTTGCAAATGAGGCCGCCAATTGGGATCAATATATTTATTGATGACTGTTTCCGGCCTTACGGTATTGTGCCTGTATTTTTCATCCCAGCATTGAATGAACGCATCAAATAATGCAATGGCTGTTTTTGCGTAAGCGCAAACAGTTGTACCAAAATCAGCATTTGCTTTTTGAGCAGCGATTCCTACAATACTCATCCAATGACCCGGAGGTGAAAACTTTTTTGTACCGAACATCAGGTGACCCGAAACATTTAATTTGAAAGGATTATCATCCCAGAAATCGGCTATATGTGCCTGTTCAGGAGTCAGGCTGTCAGTAGCATTTTTGATGGCGATTACTTCTTTGTAATAATCACTTTTTTTATCGGTGATATTAAATTTGAATGGCGGAGGAGGAATGAACATTGTTGCACTATCCATCACGATCGAACGGATCTCCATCCAATGCGGCTCGGCAGCAGGTGAATATGCCGGTGGTGTGGGCACCCAGCGACCGGGTGAATCCATCACCGTATATTCAGGAGCACCGCGGGTTTGCAGATAATTATCCTTTCGGCTCCATGCCATAATCGCTGAAGCAACGGTATCGGAATATTCAACAGAATTTTTAAAAACATCCTCCGGCATTCCATGCTCGGTTGCCAGTTGTTTCAGGCTATCAACATATTCTTTCATGCTTCCCGCAGGAAAAGTAACTGCCTCACCGAGCTTACAATATGCAAGCAATGATGCGAACTCAAAATCAATCTTCTTTCCGGTTTCAGGCTGGGGAACTTTTTGTAATCCTCTTGCCTGTCCGGCCAAAGAACTGTAATGATCAGGATATCCGCCTGCTATTACTTCGTAAGCTGCCACGCTCGCATAAGTATAGTTCCTGGATGCTACAATAGGACTAAAATTATTTCCCATCACTACGGTATTCAGTTCATGTACAGTTTTACTGAACAGAATAGGATCATTAAACACTTTTTCATAATCCTTTTTTGTATTGCAGCCAGCAATACTCATTGCCACGAGGGCAATCACCAATAAATTTTTCATTAAATAGTTAAATTAAAATTGTGAACACGCGCCAGCTTTTTTAAAACCAGTGGTGTGAATTGGGATGATAAACATTAGCAAAAATCCGGAGGCTGCTCTGAAACGAGCGCAAAAAATGAAGGGACGTAAAAAATATAATGAGCCGATCTTTCTGTAGTAGTAAAATAAAGATCGTTCATATTAAATTGATTATTGATAGTGTAATAATCAATGGAAAAACTATTGTATGATCCGGGATGCGAATCTGATTTTTTTCCCTGCCCCGTATGCTGCAGGTCATTCACCAGTTTGAAAAATTCATCCTTCGCATTTCTTAACTGCATCGCCGTATGGTTCGGAATGCAAAGCATTTCCACCGAGTCATTAAATACACGGCGTTTGACATAGTTATATTGCACGCCACTGATTTCCACAGTTCCGTCCACGCGTTCAAATTGTGTTGAATTGATATAATAACCAAGATTTGCAGCAGGTACTTTAACGGAGATTAGTTGAGATTCATCAAATTTGCTATTGTCCAAACGATCTTTGAACTGAACATCTGCTTTGTTTTGTACATAAGAAGTAAGTAACTGGTATCCGAACCAGTTGAAAAGCAGAATTCCCAGCAGCAGTATGGAAGCAGTTCTTCTCAAGAAGGGCTAAATTAATAAAATTTATTTAACTGCATAATTTTTCTTCTCAGGACCAATACCTGTTAAGGTTAATTTTTTCCAGGCCGCCGGCAATTTAGATTTCACCTGTACAATGCCTTTAGGGGTGATATCCAATCCTCCAAAACCCATCAGCAGGCTTTGAATAATTCCTCCGGCTCCTGTTGCAAAATACGGATTGGTACCTCCTTTGGTTTCCGATATGACACGAAATGGCGGAACAATATTGGGAATATAGGCATCTTTAAAAAAATGATATGCTTTCTCACCATCGCCCAGCCGGGCATATAATAAAGCAAAAATCGCTTGTGTCATAGCCGGAGTACCTTCATTGGGAACCCTTGTTTCATAATAATGCAGATCTTTTTTGATTTGCTCCGGATCTGTGATGGTTTTTAAAGGATAAGCAAGCAGATTGACATCACCCTGTTTAATGCCTTCACCATTATAAGCAGCATGCTCTTTGGTAACGCCATCTGCAAACTTCAGTATAGGAATATTATTGGCTACCAGCATCCAGTCTGGATCAGGAACGATGCCAAGCAATTTCGCTGCTTCCGTAGCATCCTGCAAAACGGCTTTAGCCGCGGCATTGGTAAAAGCATTGTTGTCTACATTTTCGGCCCACTCATCTGCAGCCACAACATTTTTAATATCATATTGACCTGGCCCATTTCTTTCCACTCTTGAGGCCCAGAAATCAGCTGTGGCTGATAAAATGGGCCAGCCTTTTTCTTTCAGCCAGTTCTTATCCTGCGTAACACAGTAATAATTCCAGGCAGCCATGCCCACGCAAGCGGTAATATGATGTTCGAAGGGTCCGCTTAATGCCCATACAGGTGTTTCTTCCACGCCGGTCGCGGCGCTTTCCCAGGGGAACATCGCGCCTTTGTATCCGTGTGCAAAAGCATTTCGCCGGGCAGGTTCCAATCGTTCATAACGGTATTCAATAAGTGATTTTGCGATTTCGGGATGCATTGATAAAATGGCCGGAAACATCCATAGATCGGTATCCCAGAAAACATGCCCATTGTAACCGAGACCGCTCAATCCCATTGGCGAAGGACTCAGCGCAGTTCCTTCCCGTGCAAATGAGTAAAGGTGGTACAACATGCTATGCACATCCTGCTGCGATTGCTCATCGCCATCAATCAGAATATCACTTTTCCATAATTCATTCCATGCTTTATTATGAAACGATATCAGTCTTTCTCTTCCTTCAAGTTTTGCAAAAATAGTCAGCCGTTCCGCTTCATTCAGCGGATCATCGTGATGTGCGGAAGTGATGGATGAACCCGCAATCGAAAAATGATAACTCTGCCCGGCTTTTATATTCCTGCTGAATTTCATCAGGTGCATATTATTATCCCACATTTCATGGACCACTTTTGGTTCCTGCCCACGCGCTTCATTAAACATGAAGGTATTGGAAGCGCACATCAATAATTTCCCCGTCGGACTTTTTGCAGATGAAGTAAGCAAACTAATTAATGCATGTGGCCTGTCAATTTCATTATAATAATTCTGGACATCTTTTAATGCATCCGGAGCTTCCATAACACTGGCGGCTGTGATATTAATTTCTTTTTTTGCTGCAATGCTAATATCCATCAGCACAGTAAAAGGTAATTGCCGGAGAGAATAATAGGTGTAGATAATGGAAGCCTTATCCGAATAATCGAACGAAGTAGTGAAGCTGGCATGCTGCATATCCAGTTCCTGCTTCAAATTCGAAATATCTTTTGAACCGATACGGTGATTATCAATATCAACCTGCATATTCAACAAATTAAAACTGCGCAGAAAATTGCTGACCCTTCCTCTTCCATATAAATCGTAAGCTCCGGCCAACACCACATCCTTCACTTTAAATGGTTCGGGAGATGATACAATACCGATCATTCCATTGGCTACCGTGATTCCATAATAATTTGAAGGATCGATGGTCGTTGCAGTAATTTTCCAGGGATCGACTGAGTTAACAGTTGACTGTTGGCAGTTGACAGCCTTGTTAGCGAGAAGGAAAATGCCCAGGTAAATTATTTTTACATCGAACAGCAATCGTTTCAGCATACCATTTCTTTTTTGCAAATTAATTCGTTTGTTAGCTACATAAGGACATCATGTATTAAAATTCTCCTCCGGCACCTCCGCCTCCGCCACTACCGCCACCAAATTTTGTTTGAGGAATTGCAGGCTGTTGCACTGGTCCGCCTATTTCACTAATTATTATGGATTCTACCTGTGTTATATTCATAAAATCGTAAACACCAGATTCAGATGAAGAGAATCCATATTTCGGCTTTTTTAAATATTGTATAAACACATAAGCAATGCCTATCATAATGATCCCACCAGTTATCATCGCTATTTCCAAAGGGAGGATATGATAATAATATCGAACGGTAAAAATAATAGCTGCAATCAAAACCAATCCTACCCTCAGTAGAACAGGATCTCTTTTTTGAATACCCCGGGCAATATATATTAAAGGAATCAAAATGGTGAGTATCCAGAAGATCCAACCAAAAGGAATGGATTCTCCTTCTTTTAGTTGCAAATCAAACATAGCATTACTCATTTCCCGTACTACATAATAATTCGCAGCAAGATAAAAACAAAGCAGCGCACTAATTTTTATCAAAAGAAAACAATTGGCATAATGTAAGAATTTATCCCGGCCGGCTTCTTTATTGGTAAGAAAATAAATTATTGCGGAAGTAATCATTATTAAGAATGGAACGCTGGCTTTGGCAGCAGGTCCCATTTTTGTGTAACTAAAAAAAAATACAGCCAGGCATGCCAGACAGGAAACTGCGCTCATTACTGCATCTATAAAACGCAATGACAGATAAAAAGCGATTATGAAAATCAGCACCACATTCCCTAAAGATGAAATACCAGTAGCAAGATTCAACCCGGCAACAATTAAAGTGGCCGTTATCCATAATAATGCGTCATCTACGCCGGACCGGAAATGATTTTTGCGGATCATGAATTCCAATGCGCCATATGCAATCAACCCAAAAAAAACACACATCACCCCAAATGAGGTATCGGTTGAGCCTGTAGAGAAAAATAGCAACGCAAAAAAGCCAAACGTAAAAATGAAAATGATTATAGTTAATAAAAACAACCCAAGGCGGATAAAGAAATTCGGCATATAAAACCCGATCAAATAGTGCTTTTTGCAGGTATCCATTTCTTCTTTTTCTATGCACTTCTCATGCAACGCTTCATCGACCTGTTGATGAATATATATATTATCCAGCGAGTTTATATTATAAGCGATCATGATGATTTTAATTTCTTGTTCATACGCACCAGAAAAAATACGAGCCCGATTCCTGAACTTATAAAATAAAGGCAAAGCAAATAAAATCCGAACGTCTGCATGTTCCAAAAAAGCATATGGATAATCGTATAGCTAATTCCGATATAAGAATATAAAGTAAGCATCAATAATAAATAAAATGAACCCTGGTGAACAGATTCCATATAAAAATACCATGCGATCCCAATCAACAATAAAAACCATAATAAATAAATACTTTCAAAATGGAATAACCCCGCGAGACAGGAAATAAACAAAATATGCATTCCAAAATTTGTGTAGGTAAATGCGAAATGCGCTTTGAATTTTTTTTGAATACTGGCTTTTGCTGCCAATATCAACAGAATACCCAATAACAATCCCGTCAAAATAAGAGTCCCGCTATTAAAATCGTTTTCCTTTAAAATTTTAGACGGAGTAACCACAATGCCGGCCCATGCACCAAGATTGGTAATCGCAAGGCATAAAATGCCCAGGTGGTCGAATGCATATGCAGTAAAAAAGAATACCACCATCGGTATAAAACCTGCAAGGCCAAACCTGTTTCCAAAAACTTCATATTGGTATTGCCAATATCCAATGAAAATAATAAAGCAAAGCGAAGCCAGTAATAATATATAATCAAAAAAAGAACCCGGTGATTCAACTTTACCAGTGGAAAAAGCCGGCTTGTTTTTAAAGCAATAAAAATAGCCGGATGCACTGACCAGTGCAATAAAAATGAGAACAGCCATATGGCCAATGCTGTCGATGTTCTTATAAACCAACACGCCTAAACCAGATGTAAGCAACAAAACACCCAGGTAAAGGATTGTTTTTAATTCCCAATGCACGGACAATATTTTTTTCCCTGACTGCAGTTTTATTTTTTCCAGGGATTCATTACTGATAAGTCCTTCTCCGTTTAATCTTTCAAATAAAGAAAGGTTCATGGTTATATTGTAATTGCTAAAAGTAAAGAAAAACCCCTGTTATATAAGATTGATTGACCCAGCCTCATTGTTACACGGCCCATTAATTATTCAACTTAGTAAATCCTCCATCAATCGGGTAATCGCAACCTGTAATAAAAGCGGCTTCATCGGAACTAAGATATAAAGCGAGTCCTGCTATTTCTTCCGGTTGGGCCATGCGACCGATCGGTTGTGTTTTTGATAATTTTTCGAACATTTCTTTTTCTTGTCCGGGATAATTTTTAGCAATGAAACCATCCACAAATGGCGTATGCACCCTGCCGGGAGAAATAGAATTACAACGGATATTGTGATGTATATAATCTTTGGCGACGGATAATGTCATGCCGATAACGGCTCCTTTCGTCATTGAATATGCGAAGCGATCAGGGATGCCAACAGTCGCTGCAACTGATGCCATATTGATAATCGTTCCCCCGCTTTTTTTCATATAAGGTATTATTTCGTGCAGGCAATTGTACATGCCTTTTATATTCACCTGGATCAATCTGTCAAAATCAGTCTCTCCGGTATTTTCGGCGTTCCCGACATGTGCAATGCCTGCATTATTGATCAGGATATTAATTGATCCGTTGCTGCTGACAATATTTTCAACCACCTGTTTTACCTCTGCCTGCAATGCAACATTACATTTTTTAAAATCGGCCTTCCCGCCTGTTTTGATAATTTCGTCCGCTGTCGCCTGGCCACCGGCCTGATCCAGATCCAATATAAATACATAAGCTCCTTGTTTGGCAAATGTAAATGCAATCGCTTTGCCGATACCGCTTCCGCCTCCTGTTATAACTGCTGTTTTATTTTTTAATTGAAACATTTATCAAACATTTTCTTTTTGCTTTTTACAAAGAGGAATTGAGATTATAAAATTCAATGGCGTTCAAACTAAAAACCTGGTACTTGTCCTCCTGCCGAAAGTTTTCCATATATTTTTCTATCAGGCTTTTCCACTGCACATATATGCCTGATAATAAAATTACTGGCCAGTCGCTACCAAACATCAGCCGGTTTACTCCAAAAGCGTCAAAAACAACATCGAGGTATGGATAAAAATCCGATGGACTCCAGTTTTTCCAGGGAGCTTCTGTAAATAACCCCGAGAGTTTGCAATATACGTTCTGTTGCTTCGCAATTTCTTTGATATGCGATTTCCATTCATCTATTTTTTTATTCCTGATATCAGGTTTGGCGCAATGATCAATAACCAGTTTCTGGTCGGGAAACTTTGAAACAAATTCCAACACATCCTGCAATTGATAATGATAAACCAGGATATCATAAGTATAATTATATTTTTTCAATGCGCGAACGCCACGCTGGAAATCGGGTTTCAATAAAAATCCGGCCGGTTCTCCCTGAACAATATGCCTATATCCTTTGATGATCGTATATTCAGAGAAGTGTTCCAATCGTTCTTCGATATTCGCTGCACGTAAATCAATCCATCCAACCACTCCTTTTATAACAGGATGCGTTTTAGATAATTCAATGAAAAAACGTGTTTCTAATTCGGATTGATCGGCCTGTACAGCAACACAACCTGCTACTTCATTTCTTTTCATGTTTAAGGCAAGGTGTTCCGGCAAATAATCCTGCTGCAACACTTTCATTTCATTGGTGATCCAGGCATCTCTTTTTTTATTGTATTTCCAGAAATGGACATGTGAGTCAATGGCCTCCCCCCAGCCCCCTCCGGTGGAGGGGGAGTCGGGCGATCTTTCACTATAAATTCTAATCATTTTTTTAATTGTTTATCAGAACAAATTTTAATGCGAGCAATGCCTCTAGCCAACTAACTCCCCTCCACCGGAGGGGTTGGGGGAGGCCTCCAGCCAACCAGTTTCTGCCTGGCTGATCCCAATCCATCGATTCCCAATTCAACAATATCTCCCGGTTTTAAATAAATGGGATCGGGTTTTTGCCCCATACCCACACCTGCTGGTGTTCCGGTACTGATGATATCCCCGGGTAATAGTGTCATGAACTGGCTGATATAAGAAACAATAAAAGGAATTTTATAAACAAGATTTTTTGAATTGCCATCCTGCATGATCTTGCCATTCACGCTTAGCCATAACCGAAGATTATTGATATCGCTGATTTCCCCGGGTGTAACGATATATGGCCCGATCGGCGCAAACGTATCGCAACTTTTCCCTTTTACCCATTGGCCGCTTCTTTCTATCTGGAAAGCACGTTCGCTATAATCATTATGCAGCATGTATCCCGCAATATATTTCGATGCGTTTTGTTCCTCCACATAAGAAGCTTTTTTAGAAATGACGACTGCTAGCTCTACTTCCCAATCTGTTTTTTTACTTGTTTTGGGAATGATCACATCATCGTTTGGTCCGGAGATCGCTGTCGTGGATTTAAAAAAGATTACAGGTTCGGGTGGCACGGTCGCCTTTGTTTCCGCAGCATGATCTGAATAATTCAGTCCGATACAAATAATTTTAGAAGGCCGGTTTACCGCCGG